>Ga0307379_10006897_pt1 | contig 15526 bp, 7 predicted proteins | sample UN2MG_FD_202237 | JGI IMG/M metagenome (GOLD analysis project Ga0307379, IMG submission 202237) | Soil microbial communities from Risofladan, Vaasa, Finland - UN-2 | ecosystem: Environmental > Terrestrial > Soil > Coastal area > Acid sulfate soil | place: Finland: Risofladan, Vaasa | collected... | reverse complement strand
CCAGAAGCTCGGGCAAGAGCGTGCCCTTCTTCGCAAGCTCCTGGATGTCTCGCGGCTCCAGTTGATCGAGGAGCGCCAGGTACAGACTGAAACAAGCGATGCGACACGGCGTCTCTTGGACGTCGACACCGACAAGGTTCTCTTCGAGGATTCTGGACAGCCCCTTCGCGCGCGTCGCATTGAGAGCTCGCGGATGCCGGCGTCGCCATTCCTCTGCCAGGCGGTTGAACACCGTCACCAAGAACATCCCGGACCCGCAGGCGGGGTCGAGGAAACGCTTGTCGAGCAGCGAATCGCATCCTTCGGTTGCGACGTCGACCACAAGCTCTGCCAGTTGCGGCGGAGTGTAGTACGCCCCCGAGCGCCGTTGACGCTCTTCCCCTTCCGCTTGCAGAAAATCCTCGTAGATCGCACTGATCAATTCGACCGGGATCACGCTGAAATCGTAGGGCGAGAACAGCACCAACTGTTTCGACGCTACCTCATGGCCTTGAAGGAACAAACGAAGTATCGGTATGTGTTCTGGGTGGACGCGACGTGCCTCCGCGTCCACGTCTTCAGAGAAGAGACTGCCCTTGAAGGGTCCTTGCAGGCTCCTGAAAAGCCGAAACAGCAACCGATGTGCCTCGGGCAATTCGAACTTGGAGAGCAACTCGACAACGTCGCTAGTGTCCTTGGCCCCTACCGCGTCGAAGAACGGCCCGTTGATGATTTTCCGCTGCGCAAGATAGCATGCAAAGAGGGTCCGACCCAAGAGTGCGTGAATCGTGGGCAGGTCGTCGAGCGGAGGGCTAGCGCCACGCAGCTTCTCACGCGTATCGCGGAGGTTCCGAAGGAGATACTCATCGATCGCTCTATCAGGCCGAAAGCTCTCCGTGTCCTCCAGAATGCGCCCCGTCTCGATCCGTGCGGTGAGATTGCGTAGCTGCTCCCCCGTTCGATCGAAGATATCGACGAGTCGGTCCTGCGACCGGGGATCTTGGTCAGGCCTCGCTGGTAGCGCTCTGGCCGAGAAGACTTCTACGTTCCGTGCCGACGCAACGACCAGCACCGGGCAAGCACCGTGGTTCCAGAAGCGTCGATGCAGATTCCGAAGGTCCTCATCGCCGAGCGGCTCCTCGACCTCCTTGAAGTACGCAATTGGCTGCGCGTTCGCGCACAACACGCCGTTCAGGTCGAGATGGTGCCAAGCCTGCCGAATGGCGTGAGTGCGGGGCAGCGGGCGCTCAAACTCATCCAGTCCGTCGATCGAGCGCAGAAACTCACGCTTGCTGCGGACTTCCAGCCCGAAATCTTTGACGAGCTGCGGACTTGCAGTGCCTGCCACCGTGCACCCTTTCCCAAATCCCCCATCTTCCCGGCTTGCACTGTGCAGCACGTAGTCATTTGACGTGCATCGTAACCGGTTCTCGTTTCGGATTCTACCGGAATTCGGAACTGCTCAATAGCTACCCGGGGGCATCGCGCTACGCGAAGGTGCCATCCATCGAAATCGCGCCGGCGTCAGGAGGTGGCCAATTCTTGCCTTTGACCCTTTCCGGACAAGTGGGACATGATAGGCGCAGGGTGAGATAGTAGCGACCCGGCCAGGGAGGCTATGACCGGCAGAGCGCAGACGGTGCGCGCGGGCTGCGTCGTGGGGGCGCGTTGGGGGCATGGCGCGGTGTTGCGTTGGAGAGGAACGATCGAGGTGCGGGAACGTGGGAAGCCGACGATTGCTTGACGAAACCGGTTGGGCACGAGGGCTGCGTGCGGGAGGAGGCGGACTCGCTGGTCGGAGACTTGGGCTAGGAGGGGGCACGTCGGAAATACGGGAGGTGGTTGCCCAAAAGGGGGCGCGGGGAGGGGGCATCGCGGAAAAAGGCGAGATCGTTGACCAAAAGGGGCGCGGGGAGGGGGCATCGTGGAAAATCGAAAGGTGGTTGACCAAAAGGCGGATCGGGCGCTGGGCTTGATCGCGGCTCGGCCGGGCGTGTTCGCGAGGCAGGGGGCCGTGGTGGCGACTTGGCGGACGTATCGGGGGCGGAGGCTGGGGCCGGATTGGGCCGCGCGGCGTTTGATTCCCGGGGCGGCGTCGGGTAGGCTAGACGGCGACATGGGCGGACCGCAGACAGAGCTAAGGAGAACCGTATGGTCACTGACAAGGGACAACTGAGCCGACGCCGTTTCCTGAAGAGCACCGGAGTGGGCCTCGCCGCCCCGTCGTTCATCACGGCCCGCGCGCTCGGGTTGGGCGCCGAGCGGCCCGCCAGCGAGCGCGTGGTGGCGGCACTGATCGGCTGCGGCGGGCGGGGGAAGGGCCTGATGCCCATTCACGAAGACCCGCGATGCACGATCGCCGCGGTGTGCGACGTGGACGACGCGCGCGTGGCCGACGCGAAGAAGCGGATCGGGGAGTGCGACGTCTACCGGGACTTCCGCCACGTCCTGGACCGCGACGACATCGACGCGGTGCTGATCGCCACGCCCGATCATTGGCACGCCCCGATCACGGTCATGGCCTGTCAGGCCGGGAAGGACGTGTACTGCGAGAAGCCGCTCTGCCGGACCATCCACGAGGGCCGGAAGATGATCGAGGTCGCCCGGCGCTACGACCGCGTCGTGCAGATGGGCACGCAGTACCGGTCGATCGCGCGCGCCCGGCAGGCGTGCGAGTGGGTCCGCAACGGCCGGCTCGGCAAGGTTCACACGGTGCGGCTCTCCCACCCATGCAACCGCACGCATCCGTGCGAGCCCGGCCAGGCGGTGCCGCCCGGTCTCGATTGGGACCTTTGGCTGGGGCCGGCGCCGTGGGCCGAGTACCATCCGCTGCGGTGCCACTTCAGCTTCCGCTGGTTCATGGATTACGGGGGCGGCTACATCGCCGACAACGGGGTACACATGTTCGGCGTGGTCTCGTGGGCCATGGGCGCGGACGCGACCGGCCCGGTGACGATCGAGGCCACGGGCCGCCAGGCCCCGAACAACCTGTACGACGCGCCCGAGGAATTGAGCGTCCGCTTCGAGTTCGCCGATCCGGAGTTTGTGATGCAGTGGGATCAGCCGGGCGGGGGCAAGCTGAACCTCGATTTCGTCGGCAGCGAGGCCACGCTGAGCGGCTTCGGGGAGTTCAACGTCACCCAGGGCGAGGCGGACCTCTCGCCCACGCGCAACGATGAGCCCCATCTGGCCGTCAGCGACAGCCACTCCGGCAACTGGCTCGAGTGCATCGCCACGCGCCGGCGCCCGGTGATGGACGTCGAGATCGGCCACCGGGTGACCTGCTGGAGCCACCTGGGCAACATCGCCTACGCTCTGGGCCGCAAAGTGCGGTGGGACCCCGTGGCCGAGCGATTCCTCGACGACGACCAGGCAAACCTCTTGCTCCACGTCGCTTACCGCGAGCCGTGGCGGCTCTAGGGTACTTGGTTTCCGAGAGTTGTTGCAGATGAGTCAAGTTTGTGGGGTTCAGGGTTCGGGGTTCAGGGGTCAGGACTTGCGTGTATATGTGGAACTCCAGGTCCTGCACCCCGAACCCTGACCACTGGACTCTCGGTTCGGTCTGAGGCCCCGCCTCGCTAGCGCCTCGACGTTCTCCTGTTTCCCTCCATTCCGCGAACCTCCTGGAGTTGGCTTGGCGATGACAACCGTCAATAAGATACTGACAAGGTTCTGTGTGTCGATGGCGATGCTCGTCGCAACGGCCGAGGCAGCGGAGCAGTTCCCCGTCGAGGGAGTCCTTTTCACCGGGGGCGATCTTGCCGACTGGAGCCCCACCCGCGACGAGTCGCGACTGAAGGAGGAGTACGTTCACCACCGGCTCCGTCACGACGCCGACGAGCCGTGTCTTGTCTGGGAGTTCGCCACGCGCGAGCAGGCATACGCCGACGTCTTCCTCGTCCGAGAAGTGCGGGAGCCTTTCGATCGGATCGTGGCCCGGGTCCGAAACGATTCCGCCCAGCCGGCAGACGTGTGGCTGAAGCTGACGGAAAGCGACGGCTCCGACTACTCGACGGAGCCGGTGCGCGTGCCGTCCGAGAGCGGCTGGATCGACGTGAGCTTCGATCTGGCAGCCTATCGCGTGGCTTCCTGGTCGAAGGACGAGAACCACTCGCTCGATTTCCCGCTGCGGCAAGTGGGGTTGGTCGCCTTCAACGTGAAGCCCGAGGCGGAATATCGGCTTTCTCTCGGCCGGCTTGGCACGTTCGCCCGGGAGCCGGAGCGAGTGGAGGTCACGCTGACCGGTCTGCCGCCGCGCGTGGAGGCCGGCACGACCCTGCAATTGAAGTGCGAGCTCACGCCCAAGCAGCCGTTGCGAGAGAGCTACGGCCTTGCCGCCGAACTGGTCGTGCAAGGCGTGATACAAGCGTCGTCGCGGGTGGACGTGCAGCCCGCGACCGACGCGTGGAAGGTCGGCCGGCCCCAGCATCTGCCGGTCGAGCTGATCGTGCCGAGGTACGCCGTGGGCGGACCGGGCACGATCGCTCTGCGCCTGGGCCGGGCGAAGCTCGTTGCTCCCGGAACCGACGAAGAGATCGCCGTCTCCACGGAGATCATCGCTCGCACTCCGGCTCGCACCGTGGCCGAGATCAAGCCGCACAACGGCGTGCCGGCCCTTTTCTTGAACGGCAAGCCGAATGCGGCGATGACCTACATGACCTACCACCCCGAGGCAAAACACTTCGCCTCGTTCGGGAAGGCGGGGGTCGACCTGGTCAGCTTCAGTGCCACGTCGGACTTCAGCCACTACGGTCTTGCGCCCCCGGTGTGGATCGCTCCCGAGCAGTTCGACTACAGCACGTTCGACCGCCGCGTGCTCCTCATCCTGGAGGCGAACCCCGAGGCCTACCTGATCCCGCGAGTGTATATCTCCTCGCCGCCCTGGTGGGACGAGCAGCACCCGGAAGAGCTCGTGGTCTGGCACGACGGGGCCCGCGACCGGATGCAGGGCGGCGGCAAGAAGACCGTCCCGTCCTGGGCGTCGGACAAGTGGCGCAAGGACGCCGGCGAGGCGCTGCGGCGCTTCATCCGACACGTGCAGTCGATGCCCTACGCCGACCGGTTCCTCGGCTACCACGTCGCCTCCGGCGGGACCGAGGAGTGGTACTACTGGAACAACTGGACGGAGATCTTCGCCGACTACAGCGGGCCGCAGCGGAAGGCGTTCGTCCGCTATCTGCGAGAGAAGTACGGCGATGAAGCCGCGCTGAGAAAGGCATGGGGCGACGACGGCGTCACGTTCGACTCCGTGCAGATTCCCACCAAGGAGGCACGAATCGGCCGACCGGGCCTGCGCGACCCGCAGCGGGAGATGCCCGTCATCGACTACTACGCCTTTCACGCGGAGATCGTCGCCGACACCATCGGACACTTCGCCCGGGTCGTGAAAGAGGAGACGAACGGCCGGAAGCTGTTCGGGGCGTTCTATGGCTACATTTTTGAAATGAGCTGGTACAAGTACGGGCTTCTGAACAGCGGACACCTCGCCCTGGCCACGGTGCTGGCCAATCCCGACGTAGACTTCCTCACCTCCCCCACCGCCTACAGCGCTCGGGCCCTTGACGGGGGAGCCGCCTGCTGGATGACCACGATGGATTCCGTGAAGCTGCACGGAAAGCTCTGGATGGACGAGAACGACGTCCGCACCCACAACACGCCGAATAGCGCGGGCTACGGGCGCACGGACGGCGCCGCCGAGACCCGCAACGTGCAGCTCCGCGAGCTGGCCATGGTGTTGGGCGACGGGACCGGCATGTGGTGGTTCGACATGGGCGGCGGCTGGTACGACGACGAGCCCACCATGGCCGCCATCGCCCGAATGAACGCCGTCGCCGAGGACTCGGTCCATCGAGACCGCTCCTCTTCCGCCGAGATCGCGGTGCTGGCCGACGAGCGAAGCATGTTCTTCTGCGGTCTCGATCACAGCTTCGATCGGCCTCTTCTGTACGATCAGAAGGTGCAGCTTTACAAGATCGGCGCGCCGATCGACACCTTTCTCCTTTCCGACCTGGGGGCAATCGGCCGTTACAAGATGTACGTGTTCCTCAACGCCTTCTGCCTCGACGACGCCCAGCGAGAGCTGATCCGCCAGCGGACGCGGCAACAGGGGGCGGTTTCGCTGTTTGTCTACGCGCCCGGGGTGTTTCGGCCCGACGGGTCGGCCGGTGATCCCGCTCCGCTGTTGGGGATGAAGGTCGCAAGGATCGACGGCCCGGCAAAGTGCCGAGTGATCGTCGACCCGGACGCCGTCGAGAGCGTGGCCGGGCTCGCGGCGACGGAATACGGCTCGGATCACGCCTTTGCCCCGCGGTTCTGCGTCGACGATCCGGCGGTCACCGCGCTGGGGACGCTCGCGGGAACCGAGCGCACGGGGCTGGCGATGAAGTCGCTCTCGGAAGGGGGCACGGTGGTCTATTCCGCCGCGCCGAATCTGCCTGCCGCCGTGCTGCGGGCGTTCGCGCGCAAGGCCGGCGTTCACATCTATCTCGACACCGATGAGCCGGTCTATGGCAACCGCTCGTACCTCGGTTTCACCGTATACCAGGCGGGGAAGCGGACGCTGCGTCTGCCACGCCGCACGCCGGTCTACGACCTGTACGAACAACGTTTCCTCTCGGAGGACGCAGAAGAGATTGTGCTCGAGCTTCCCGCGAAAACCACGAAACTGCTCCTGCTGGGAAAGCCGTAGGGATCGGCCGAAGAACAACTTCCGCATTGGCGGAGTAGTAGGCACACGCCGTGTGCCGTAACCGGCCGACGGCACACGGCGTGTGCCTGCTACGGAAGTCGGAAAGTTGTTTCTCGGCCGATCCTAGAGGCCGAAACGGCCGTGGGAGCGGTCTCTTCTTCAGGGGGCGCGACTTTCCGGATGAAGGAGGGCGACGACGCCCTGGTCGGTGCCGGCGACGAGGACGAGCTCCCCGTTGCTTGTGACGGCGCGGAGCTGCCGGACGGCGCCTTCGAGCTGCGCTTTGGCGACGGGCTTGCCGGTTGCGTCGACCAACAACAGCATGCCGTCGTCGCAGCCGACGGCCAGCAGGTCGCCGCCGTCGCGCGGCAGCCGGGCGAGGCACCACGGGGCCGAAGGCAGATAGGAGGCCCACGCCTGCTTGCCGTCGGCCTGGAAGGCCGTGACGAGGCCTTCCTCGGTGGCGGTCACCACGTGCTTCTCTCCTTTGCCCTGGAAATCGACCACCACCAGCCCACGCATGGTCGGTGGGGGGACCGTGATCCCGATCTTCGCAACGCCGGCGGCCGGGGGCCCGAAGTCGGCGCTCCAGAGCGGCTTTCCCAGGGAGTCGTACACGCGCACGTTGTTCATCGAGCCGTTCGTATCGCAGATGACCTCGGGTTGGCCGTCGTCGTCCAGATCGTCGACGAGGATGTTCAGCGTGCTTTGGCTCAGTTGGAAGGGCGGGTGGACGCCGAAGCCTCCGGTCGACCAGTTGCCGCCGTTGATCGTGCTCAAGTCGTTGGAGAGGTTGGGCGCCTTGGCGACGACGAGCTTGCGCGTCCCGTCCGGGTGGGGCACGATCTCCATCACCGTGCAGCTTCCCCAGTACAGCGGCACCCGCTTGACGAGCTCGCCCGCCTCGTCCAGCACCTCGACCGTGCATGCGCTGCCCACGAAGGCCCGGGTCGCTTCGCCGGCGAGGCGGCCCGTTTTGAGGCCGTAGATTCCGGGCAGGTCCTTCTTGAACCAGTAGGTCTTGCCCGTGGCGTATACGTCGGGGTGCATTTCGGACGGGAAGGTCCAGCGGGGCTTGCCGGCGTCGTCGAACGCGTAGACGCGGTCGTCGGCGCACCCCAACAGGAGCAGCCCGGCCTCCGGCCAGTAGGCCGCCGACATGATCTTGGCGGGGGCCTGAATCGCCGGGTCGAGCTTGCCGTCGATGGCCAGGGGGTACGCGCGATCGGTCTCGGTGGTCACGTAGACGCCGGCAGTCCCGTTGCGCTCGGGCCCCGGCAGGATACGCGTCACGGCTCCCTGGACCTGCCGCGTCGCCACGGGCTGAAGGGTGGCCAGATCGGCCGGCAACGGCTCGTCCTTCTCGGCCGGCGCCTCGCGCGAGCTGATGCGGCGCAGGGCTTCGAGCTTCGCCCGAAGCTTCTCGGCCGTTTCGGCGGGCATCCTGGCGCCGGTGATCGCGTGGTCGCCCCGGTCGACGCGCGTCCAGATCAGGCCGTCGGCGATCCGCGTCACCAGGACCGGGTGCTCACCTTCGCGAAGATCGTTGCCGCGCGTGGCGGCGATGGCAAGCGCCGTCGGCTCGGCGCAGAACAGGGCCACGTTCCCATCCCGGGGCGTCCAGCAGACGTCGACCGGCCGGTTGGCGGCCAGGAGCGGTTGGCCGCAGGTCAACTGACGGACCCCGGACGCATAGACGAACTCCTCGCCGACCAGGACGGCGTCGGCATCGATTCGGACTTCCTCCTCGGGCAGGTCGAGCGCACCCAGCGACGCCAGCACGGGGGCCGGCACGCCGAGCATGGCCGCGCCGTCGGTCAGCCGGGCGCACGAGAGACGCTGCTTGCCGTCTTGCGGTTTGAGCCCGACGAGCGTGATCATCTCGAGTCGCTCGCCCGCCTTGACGTCGCCGCGCACCGTGCACTGGGCCAATCGCTCTCCCACGTTGAGACCGGCCCGGGTGGCCGGGACCAGGACGGCCGTAGTCTCTCCGGCGGGGTACTCGAATGAGCCTTCGTCGGCGAGCTTTGCGGTGGCCGGCAGGGCCCATTGGATTCTCATCTCGAGGTCTTGCGTGTCTTCGCGTGCGGTGAGCCGGTCGGCGACGACCGTCCAGCGCCCCCTGGCGTGCAGCACGGCCCGGCGCCACACGCCGTAGGCGAACTTCGGCACCTCGGCCTCGACGTGGGCGCAGTCGCCGACGACCTTCTGCACTTTCAGGGCCGATTCCAAGGGCAACTCCGGGGCGATCAGGCCCTTGCGGCGCGCGATCACCGTGTTGTTGTGGTCGCCGCTTTCGAGGAGCGTCGTCGCGCCGATCCGCAGCCTTTCCAGATTCAGGCAGTAGTAGGGGCGACGCGTCTGATCGTACATCCCGCCGATCTTGAAGTAGTCGTCGCCGCCCGTCGCGCCGCTGCGATAGGTGAGCCAATGAAACGCTTCCTCGGGCGGAACGGACCGGCCCGCGCTACCCTCGTGAGAGAGCGGGCGCACGGCGATCCGATGGGCCAGCTCTTCGGGGGCGCGCTCGGGCCGCTCGGGCCAGAACGACTGCCCGATGCGAAAGCTATCCGTCTCGGCCGAGGTGAGATTGCGGTAGTAGATGAACCGGGCGTCGCCGGTGAGGTAGGCCGCCTTGTTCGCGAAGCTGAGCGTCTGAAAGCCGAGCGCGTCGTCGTCGCGCCGGCCGCTCACCAGACCGTCGTACCCGCGGAGGATGGTCCCGAGCATGCCGCTCTCCACGGCGCGGCGGTCGCCGCTGACGAGCATGTAGCTCATCATCGGCTCGTATCCGGTGTTGACGTAGGCGTGGCCGCTGTCGGGCGTGTCTTGCTGATTGCCGACGTGGATCGAGTGGGCCAGCGAGGCGAAGTGGGCGGCGGCCCCCTCCATCGCCGCCTTCCACGCCGGATGGGGATAGTACTTGTCGAAATACCGGGCGCGGCAGTAGACCATCAGCGATTGATACGTCGCGTGCCGATCGCCGACGAAGCGGCTCCCCGGAATGCTGTAGTGCCCCGCCCCGCCGGCAAGCTCCTGCGTCACACGCAGACGCTCGTCGTCGCTGAACGCCGGGCTCTCTTCGATCAGGTCCCAGAGGAGGATCATGGGGTGGGCACAGTAGTGGTACGATCCGGCCAGCGGATGCTCCTTGTTTTCGATCCGCTCCCCGTCGACCTCCCACATCTCCTCGATCGTCTTCTCGTCGGGGAAGGCCAGGCGGAGGAATTCCCGGGCGAACTTCTCGTCGCCGGTCATGTAGTAAAGCGCCATGTTCCGGCCCACGCTGTTCCAGCCGAAGTAGGTGGCCGGCGCGTCGTTCGATCCCCACGCCAGGCAGGCCGGCGCGTTGGCGCTCGGCGGAACCGTCCACCCCTCGCCCAGCTCGACTCGCAACGTCCAGCCGAGCGAGAGCGACCCCTCGCGGGCCGAATCGGCCGCCGCGGCCGCGAACTGCTCGGCCGCCTTGGCCATGCCCGCGTCGTCGCTGCCGCCGACCAGAATCGCATTGTGGCCGTTGGCCAGCGGATCGTGCAGCGAGCGGACGCAGTAGCCGCCCGCGCCGGGATACTTCAGGTCCAGGTACGTGTAGTAGAAGTTGTAGAGCTGCTCGATCACCGTGTTCGTGGAGCGGTTGCCGAGGATGACGAGGTTTTGGGTGAACGGCAGCGCGACGTCGCCGTCGCGCACGATGGGTAGCGCGGCGCCGGTCGTCTTCTTCACGCCCTCGACGATCGCGCCGGCCAACGCGTCGTAGCGCCCGTCCGACGGGACAACCACCGCCGCCGGCTTGCCGTCTCGCACGAGCGCCGTCTCGATGCGCATCTCCTTGAGCTTGGCAATCGGCGGTGCCGGCTCCGCGGCCTGCACGGCTCCGGCGACCAGAAGATCGGCAGCAAGCAGAAGCAACGCCGCCAACGGCACGGGGCTCGTTCCTCCGGCAGAGAGCATCTCGGGACCTCCGGGTTGAGAAAGCACGTGGGTACGTTTCGGTGAGCGACTTGGTATCAGCCGAAAAACAACTTCGCGACTTCCGTAGCAGGCACACGCCGTGTGCCCTCCGCCGGTTACGGCACACGGCGTGTGCCTGCTACTCCGCAAATGCGGAAGTTGTTCTTCGGCCGATCCCTGGGTGTCGTCACGGCTTCAACGTATCGTCGCCGGCTCGCCGCTTCAACACGGCGTCGGGCACCTCGATCTGCCACACGTCGTTCGTGCACGGCCACGGGTTGCCGCCGGCGATCCAGATTTTGTCTTCCAACACGTACGCCGAGTGCTCGTGCCGCGGCGACCAGACGTTTTGGCTCACGAGCTGCCTCCAGTCCTTCCCGTCGGCCGAATACCAGACGTCGTTCCAGTTCTTCGACGGGTGGTTCGACCAACCGCCCAGCAGCCACAGGTGGTCCTTGTAGACGACGGTTGAGAACCAGATCCGCGGCGCCCAGGGGGCCTTGGCGGCGACCTTGGTCCAGTGGACGCCGTCGGAGGAGCTCCAGACGTCGTTGTGGGCCTCGTACGCCGGCAGGTAGTTGCCGCCGCCCAAGACCCAGAGCTTGCCGTCGAAGGCCACGGCCCCGTGATACGCCCGCGGCGCCCACGGCGCGTTGCGAGTCACGAGATCCCAGTGGGCTCCGTCGGTCGAGCTCCAGACGTCATTCTGGAGCGAGTGCTCGTCGCCGAAGAAGTACTTCTCGACGCCGCCGAGGATCCAGATCTTGCCGTCGAGCACCACGCCCGCGGCGCCGAGCCGGGGGCTCCAACCGGCGTTCTCCGTGGCACTCTGCCACTCGGCGCCGTCGGTCGACGACCAGACCTGGTTGCTCGCCGAAGCCTCCGGGTTCCGCCCACCGTACCAGCCGCCCATGATCCACATCTTGTTCTCAAAGACGAGGGTCGTGGGCAGGTCGGCGTGGACCCAGGCCGCCTGGGGCGTCGCGAGCGTCCAATCCGCGCCGTCGGAGGACGTCCACACGTCGTTCGGGAACGGGCCGTAGGAGTTGAACCACCCACCCAAAAGCCACATCCTCCCCCCGTAGGCCACCTCGCCCGCCGAGTCGCGCGGCTTCCAGCCGGCGTGCTCCGTGACCTTCACCCAGGAGGGCCCGGGGGACTGCTCGCCGGGTGGATCGGCGCATGCGCCCAGGGTGAACACGAACAGCGTTCCGAGACACACGGCTAGGGCAATCACGGGAATCCTCGTCTCGTGGGAACGGGCGCCCAACACGACCAACAAAACGTTCCGCCGGCTGGGTTGGGCTCGGGCCGCAAGCCGATATTCTACTTGAGCGTCGGGCGAACACAATCACCCGTGCTTGCACCGATGGGGCGGAAGGTGGAGAATGGAGTGGAGAGGAGCGTCCCGATGACCCATGTCCACCAACCCGGCAAGAGCGAGGCGCACCCCGGCGCGAGCGAGGCGACGCCAAGGCGGTGGAAGGCCTGGTTGGGGCTCGTGGTCGCGGTCGTCGTGCTCTGGCTGATCGTGTCCGGGGTGTCCGTTTTTCGCGTCGTACGCCGGATCGGGTTGCTCGCCGGCTCGGGAACCGCCGTGACGATTTCGCGGGAGACGACCCGCATCGTCGAGCCGCTTCGCGACGACGGCTACGTCGACTACCTCGCCGCGCTGAACCAGCGGAGCCGCCAGGGTGTCACTCCCGAGAACAACGCCGCCGTCCTCCTCTGGCAAGCCCTCGGCCCGGCGGAGATCGTGGGCACGTGCGGCGAAGAGGGGTGCGATTGGCATTTCCAAGAGCTTGGCATCCCCCGTCCGCCGGAGCAGGGAGAGTACTTCGTTGCTCTGCAAAACTACGCCATCGAGCTGGAAGCCGACGGCCCGCCGCCGGAGCAGGAGGCCTCCCAGGAAGAGCCGGAACTGGAGTCGCAAGTCTCCCGCACCTGGGGGGCGATCTTGTCCGAGCAATCTGAACAGGCCGCGCGACGCCCGTGGGCGCCGGAAGAGTTTCCCGAACTGGCCGCCTGGCTGGAGAAGAACCAACAGCCGCTGGCGCTTGTCGTCGAGGCGAGCCGAAGGGAGCGTTTCTACTCGCCCTTGGTTCCGGCCGAATCCCCGCCGGTTCTCGGCGCGTTGACGCCGGGGCGTTATCTCTTCCGCGATGCGTGCAGCGCGTTGCGCATCCGTGCCATGCTCCATGTGCACGACGGCAAGGTCGACGAAGCCTGGCACGACCTGCTCGCCTGCCATCGCTGGGCTCGGCTCGTGGGGCAGGGGCCAACCTACATCGAGGTCCTGGTCGCCAAGGGGATCGACGGAACGGCTTGTGCCGGCGACGCGGCGGTCGCCCATCACGGCAACTTGACGTCGGAACGGGCCCGGCGCTTCCAGGCCGATTTGCGTCAACTGGGTGCGCTGCCCGGCGTCGTCGACAAGATCGACGTCGCCGAACGATTCATGTTCCTCGACTCCGTCAGCGCCATGGCGCGAGAAGGCCCGGCTGCCTTCGCCGAGAGCGCTGGATCGGACGAGGCACCTTCGTGGCTGGAGACCCAGTTGTCGAAACGGGCCACTCGTCTGCTCGATTGGGACGAAGTGCTCCGCACGGGCAACAACTACTTCGACCGTTTGGTGGAAGCCGGCCGGATCGCCGACCGATCCGAGCGTGAAGAAGCGGTCGCCGAACTGAACGAGGAGATCGAGGAGGGGATCAACGAAATCCGTGATCCGATGTCCCTGGCCAAGTCGTTCCTGGGCAAGGGGCCGGGCGAAGCCGTGACGGAGAAGATCGGACAGGTCTTCTTCGCGCTTTGGGGGCCCACGCTCTCTACGGCTTGGCGGTCCGAGGACAGGGCCGAGCTCACCCTGCAAATGGCCCAGGTGTCGCTGGCCCTGGCTGCCTACCGCGGCGACCACGGCAGTTACCCGGACGAATTGGCGCAGCTTGTGCCCGAGTACCTCGACGAAGTGCCCCGGGACGTGTACGCCGACGGGGAGCTCCGATACGAGCGCGACGGCGAGGACTACGTGCTCTACGGCGTGGGGCTCAACGGGCAGGACGAGGAGGGCCGCGACTACGAGTGTGACCCCTCCGGCGACGACGTCGCGATTCGCACGGCGCTGCCACCGTAGCGGGATCGCCGAGCCCGCCTGTCACTTGCCGAATCGACGCAGCCGCCCGGAGCGCGCCGTGCCGACTGAGGCGACCGCGGATGCCGGCTCCTCAATCGCGACCAGCTCGTCGATCATTCCCTGGGCATCGTCGGTCACGTTCGACATCCGCATCAGCCACGCGGAGCGGAGGAGGCCGGTGGCGTCGAACAGCTCGGGCTGGAGGCAGGAGAGGAGGCTGGCGGCGATCCGGGCGTTGAGATCGCCGTTGGGGCTTTCCGGAAAAAGGCCCTGCCCAAACGCAGCCCGTAACGAGGCGAAGACGAGCGGCCAGACGAACCGCCCGCCAGCCAAGCGACTCCGGTAGCGGAGATCCTCGGCAAAGTCCCTGGCCCGATCCGGATCGACCGCGAACTGGCCGACGTCGTCCACCCCGGTCAGATAGCCGATCAACAGGTCGGTCCAACGTTCGGTGCGGCGCCGGAGCCGGTTGAGCCGGACGGCCTGCTCCACGTCGATTCGCGGCTCCTGGGTCAAGAGCGTCATCACCCGATACCGGGCCTCCAGGTGGCCCACCAGCACGCTTCGGGCGATCGGCTCGGCCTGGTCGGTGCCGCGGAAGCGGTCGTAGGCGTACATCACCGCGGCCCAAACGCGGGTGAGCACGTCGCCGGTGATGACCTCCTCGAGCACGCCGCGAAACTCGGGCCGCTGGAACGATCCCGGGCGCCGGGCGGTGCTGGGGTCTTCGCTCGAAAGCCGCTTGAGGGTCCGGCCCCAACGATCCAGCCGGCTCTTCGAGGCGATCCAATACTCTTCGATGCCGGCGTCCGGAATCCGTCCCGGCGTGCGGACCAGCACCGGTCCGTGGGCCGCAATCAACGCGGCCAGCTCAATCAGTTCGTGGGCGTGCATGGGATAAAGGCGGGCTCGTTCGAGGGTCGGCGAGAGTCTGTGGTCGGCGAAAGTCTGTGGTCGGCGAAAGCTCGTGGCACAGGCATCTTGCCGGTGTTCCCGAATTCTCCGGCCGGAGGCCCGTGCTACAGCCGCGCGGGCCCTCCGCACCGGGCAGCCGAGAGAGCCCGAGGGGATCAGGGCTCTCCCGTCGCCGGGTGCGTCGGGTACGTCTCATGGGAATGCAAACCGGGTGCCGAATGGGCGCCGAGAGGGAGGTTGGCCGGCAGCGGTGGTCGCAACGTGCTACGTGGGAAGAGGTTACAGCAAGGAGCGTTGGACCCGCGTGCGTGGGCTCCCGGGGCGAGGCGTGGTGTTCCGGCAACACGTGTCTTCTCGGCACAAGCCAGGTTCGCAGGCAGGAAACGCTTCGACCCAGCGTCGGCGGTGCTCCCCTTGAACGTCCGACGGGACCTGCGACAATGAGCGTGCCATGGACGAGAAACGTCGAGCCCCACGAAACCGTACGATCACTCTCGATGACGCGGAACACGTCGAGCTTGCCGAGCGGCTCGTGCGGCTCGATGGCCCCATCACGCCTGCGTCGCTCATAGGCCGAACCGTATGCCAAGACCTCTTCGACGCACTCCCCCACCTGCCTTCGAGTTTCGTGGACCTTCTGATCGTCGACCCCCCCTACAATCTTGACAAGTCCTTCCATGGCGGCGCCTTCAAGCGGCGGTCTGACCGGCAGTACGTGGAGTGGATTGACTCTTGGCTCGAGCCGCTTCGCCGCGTCCTGAAACCGTCTGCGTCTCTCTACGTTTGCTGCGACTGGCGCTGTTCATCCGCCGTTCAGCAAGTCGGTGAACGCTACTTCAACGTTCAGAATCGCATTACTT
>Ga0307379_10006894_pt1 | contig 15527 bp, 12 predicted proteins | sample UN2MG_FD_202237 | JGI IMG/M metagenome (GOLD analysis project Ga0307379, IMG submission 202237) | Soil microbial communities from Risofladan, Vaasa, Finland - UN-2 | ecosystem: Environmental > Terrestrial > Soil > Coastal area > Acid sulfate soil | place: Finland: Risofladan, Vaasa | collected... | reverse complement strand
GGCGGGTACGGCCGAGTCTACGGAAATTCGACTAATGCGGTCATTAATACGGGCAGCGGGATGGCGGCGGCATACCATGCAGGAGTCGGCCTGAAGGACATGGAGTTCGTCCAATTCCACCCGACCACCCTGTTTGGGACAAACATTCTGATTACGGAAGGCGCTCGGGGTGAGGGGGCCTATCTGGTGAATAACAAAGGTCGGCGGTTCATGGAAGACTACGCGCCCAGCCTGATGGAACTCGCGCCCAGGGATATCGTTTCGCGCTCGATTACCACCGAGATCAATGAGGGCCGGGGTTTTGAAAATGCCTACGTCCACCTCGATCTCAGGCATCTCGGGGCACAGAAGATCATGGAGCGCCTGCCGGGGATCAGGGACATCGCCATTGATTTCGCGGGAGTAGATCCCATCGAGAAGCCGATCCCGGTCCAACCTGGGGCGCACTACTCGATGGGCGGGATTGACTGCAATGCCGATTGCGCGACCGAGGTTAAAGGCTTTTTCGCGGCGGGCGAGTGCTCCTGCGTGAGCGTGCATGGTGCGAATCGGCTTGGAGGGAATTCGCTCCTGGAGACCATCGTTTTCGGCAAGAGGGCAGGGGATGCGGCCCTGAAGTATCTGGAGAGCGTGGTGGGCCGCAAGACCGGCGCTAAGGTCATCGAGAGTGCCCTTGAGAAAACGCAGGCCAGAATCAAGCGCCTGATCGAAGGCACCGGGGATGAGGATCTTTCCGCTGTCCGCGAAGAGATGAAGTCCGTCATGTTCGAGGACGTCGGCATCTTCCGCCAGGAATCCCGGATGAAGTACGCCGTGGAAAAGATCAAGGAACTGCAGGAGAGATATCGGCGAGGCGGCATCAAGTACAAGGGCAAGAAGTTCAACCTTGACCTGCTCTGGAATCTGGAGCTTGAAGGGATGCTCGATGTGGCCGAAGTAATCGCAAAGGGTGCGCTGGCTCGCCAGGAGAGCCGCGGCTCGCATTCCCGAATCGGTCTTACCGAACGTGATGACGCCAATTGGCTCAAGCATACGGTCGCGCACTACACGCCGGACGGCCCGGAGTTCAGCTTCAAAGAGGTTTCCATCACGCAATGGCAGCCGCAAGCGAGGGCATACTGATGGCAGACACCATTCGGCTCAAGATATTCCGGTTTGACCCGGAAACAGACCGCAAGCCCAGATATGATGTTTTCGAAATCCCATGCCAGCCGGGCCTGACCGTGCTGGAGGCGCTGTTCTACATACTCGAGAAGGTAGACCCCTCGATCGCATTCCGGTACTCATGCCGGGGGGCGATATGCGGATCGTGCGCCATGTATATCAACGGCTCATACCGTCTCGCATGCGGCACCCAGTGCTCGGCCTTCAAGGGTAAGGAGATCGTGATCAACCCGCTTCCTCACCTGCAAGTCATCAAGGATCTGGTCGTGGATATGGAGCCATTCTTCGCGAAGTACCAGTCAATCAGGCCGTATCTGATCAACCATCATGAGCCTCTGGAGAAAGAGCGGCTGCAGAGCCCGGAGGAGCGGAAGCGCTTGGACGAGATGATTGACTGCATCCTGTGCGCTGCCTGCTATTCCTCATGTCCCTCGGTCTGGATGGATCCCAAGTACAAGGGTCCGGCGGCGCTGCTGAAGGCGACCCGCTTCGACGAGGATTCGCGTGATGAGGGGACGAATGAGCGGATGCCGGTCCTGGACAACGAGGATGGTCTCTGGCGCTGCCACACGATCTTCAACTGCGTGGATGCCTGTCCCAAGAAGATCAACGTCACTGAGGCGATTCAGACCTCCAAGCGCACAGCTTTGAGAAAGAAGCTTCGCCTGACATAAGGGCAGAGGGATCCCAGCCCCTGCCCTCATGCCGGGCTCAACATAGACCCCACGCAAAACCCACCTATTAAGTCCTGCGGCCAGGGTATAAGCAAACTGGGGGGGACACACCAATCGTAGCATAATGCGCCGCCTTTGTCAAGACTATTCACAAAAAAGTTCGAGTTGTGGTGAAATTCTGGTAGTAGTACGTCACGCAGGATGTAGCAATGAGTCACCAGCACAACTTCCGGGGGAAGAGGATGAGAGAGGCCATGGATCAATCGGGTCTCACCTCGGGGCAGGTAGCATACCGGATGGGTGTCTCGGACGGCACGGTGCGTGGGTGGACTACCGGCAGGCGAGGGATAGGGCCGGAGGAGCTGGTGAAGTTCGCTGAGATAATCGGCTATCCGGTCGAGTACTTCCTATATCCGGAATCCCAGTTGCCGGAGGATTTCTCTTTGCGCCATGAGGTGCGCAGACTCTCCCAGCAAGTCGCGGAGTTGGCGGAGAGAGTTGCGGAAGAACGGAGCGCCTACATCACCACTGACGAGCAGGCCCTGGAGCATTTGCGCGCGGCTCATGATCTCAGCGACGAGTATGTTGAGGAGATCAGGCGGATAATCCGAAAGAAGAACGAAAAACCCGAGAGCACTGAGTAGTATCCTAACCCAGCGCTGTTTTTAGCAGATCGGCGATTTCTATGGGAGTATTGGCGATAGGCACTCCGGCTGCGGTGAGGGCTTCGACCTTCGCCTCAGCAGTGCCGGTCTTGCCTGAAATAATCGCGCCCGCATGACCCATCCGCTTGCCGCGGGGAGCGGTCCTTCCTGAAATGAAGCCGACGACCGGCTTGCTCATCAACTTGATGTACTCGGCGGCGACCTCCTCATCCGAGCCGCCGATTTCCCCGACCAGGACGACTGCCTCCGTCTCCACATCTTCCTCGAAGAGGGGGAGAATGTCGGCAAAGGTGGATCCCAGGATTGGATCGCCTCCGATGCCCACGCAGGTTGACTGACCGAAGCCGACCCTCGTGAGTTCATCTACTATCTCGTAAGTCAGAGTGCCGCTGCGCGAGACGACGCCGATGTTCCCTTGCCGGAATATGCTGCCGGCCATGATGCCTATCTTGCACTTGCCGGGTGATATGATGCCGGGGCAGTTTGGGCCGATCAGGTGGGTGCGGCTGCGCTTCACGAGATTGGCTGCAAGGATCATGTCCTGGGTCGGGATACCCTCGGTTATGCAGACGATCAGGTCCAGGCCGGCATCGGATGCCTCCAGGAGGGCGTCAGCGGCATGTTTGGCCGGCACAAAGATCACGGAGGTATCCGCGCCGGTGAGCTCGACAGCCTCCCTAACGGTATCGAACACCGGTATGCCCAAGACCTCTATGCCTCCCTTGCTGGGGGTCATTCCGGCGACAATGTTGGTGCCGTACTCGATCATCTGGGCGGTATGGAACATACCTTCCCGACCGGTTATTCCCTGAACGACTACCTTCGCTTTTTCGTCAATGAGTATGCTCATAGTACATAACGCGTAAAGAGTAACGCGTAAGGGGGAGATTCTCTATCGCCCCCTCGCCCTTTCACCTTGTCATTCTTACGATTGTTGCCGCCGCCTCCTGCATCGTGTCGGCGGCAATCAGGCTTGCGCCGTGAAGCAGGGCTTTGCCCTCGGCCTCCATAGTCCCTGCAAGGCGAATGACCACCGGGACTTTGATGTCCATAGTTGAGGTCGCCTCGATTATCCCCCTGGCGACTTCGTCGCAGCGGGTGATGCCGCCGAAGACGTTGAAGAGTAGCCCCTTGACGTGAGGGTCCATCAGGACTATCTCCAGGGCATTACGTACCAGCTCGGCCCTCGCGCCTCCGCCGATGTCAAGGAAATTCGCTGCTCTGCCGCCCGCCCGATTGACCTCGTCAATGGTCGTCATGACCAGGCCCGCTCCATTGCCGATGATGCCGATATCCCCACCCAGCCTCACGTACTGGATATGACGCCGATGAGCCTCGGCCTCGATCTCGTCCTCTTCGCTCTCTTCCTCCCACTCTGCAAGCTCCGGATGGCGGAAAAGGGCATTGTCGTCTATGTTGATCTTTGCGTCGGCGGCAATGACCGATCCGTCGCCGGTCAAAACCAGAGGGTTGATCTCGGCCAGGGAGCCGTCAATGGCGATATATGCATCGTATAACGCTCGCGCGAATCTGAGAGTGCTTGCGATGGCCGCGGGGTCGAGATTGGCCGCGAAGCAGGCCTGACGGATCTGGAAGTCGAGAAGTCCTGTTGCGGGATCAACGTGGAGCTTGGAGATCTTCTCCGGAGTCTTATCAGCAATCTGCTCGATATCCACGCCGCCGACGGAGCTGATCATGAAGGCGTTTTTCTGGGCGGCTCGGTCAATGGTGATGCCGAGGTAGTACTCCCTGCGGATGTCGAGCGCTTCCTCCACCAACACCTTCTCGACGGTGAGGCCCTTCAGCTTGCTGCCGAGCATATCGGCCGCGATCTGCCGAGCCTCGGAGGCATCCTTCGCGACCTTGATTCCCCCGGCCTTGCCTCGACCGCCGACGTGGACCTGGGCCTTGACGACGACGGGCCTCGCCAGTGAGGCCGCAAACCGCTCGACTTCCTCAGCGGTCGTGCACACCTCGCCTGCCGGGACGGGAACACCAAATTTCGCCAGTATTTGCTTTGCCTGGTATTCGTGGATTTTCATGGCTGACTCGTGATACGTGATTCGTGATGCGTGAGGGCGCTGTCACCCGCGGCGAAGCCCGCCTCCAATGCTTTTCTGTTGATCTCTTCCGTCCCCTTGGGGACGCGGGCCAGTACCGCTTTTTCAAGGCTTTCCCGGCCCACGACGCTGGTAATGGCCGTCAGCACTCCCAGGGCCACTATGTTCGCGGTGATCGCCTTGCCGACGGTCTCTTTCGCGATCTGAGTGATCGGGATGCCGTAATAATGGCCGCCATTGTCGGGCATGCGCTCGATGAGCGACGTGTCCAGTACCGCGATGCCGTCCTTCTTGATGTCGCCGATGTACTTGTCGCACGCCTCTTGAGTCATCACCAGGAGGAGGTCCGGGCTGGTGACCTTGGGATAATCAATCTCCTCGCTGCTGATCACAACCTCGGACTTGCTTGCCCCACCGCGCGATTCCGGTCCATAGGACTGGGTCTGGACGGCATTCCGCCCCTCGAGGATCGAGGCCGCCTCAGCGAGGATGATCCCCGCCAGGATCAGTCCCTGGCCCCCCGAGCCGCTCAATCGGATTTCATATCGGTCGTTTTTCATATCCAATCCGTAATGCGTAATTCGTAATGCGTAAGGGAAGGCTTGTCCGCCTTACGGATTACCCATTACTCGTTACGCGTTGGTATTCTTCCGTGTACTCCGGGGCAGGGGAGTTATACAACTCACCGATGACGAGCTTCCCGGCCAACTGCTCGGAGTTCATAGTCTGAGCCTGTTTCACGCTTACGGCGGTATCTCGCTGCAACTTAAGCATGTCTATGGGTGAAGCGATCTTGTTCTTGCGCCCATAGTAGACCGGGCACTGGCTGATCGCCTCGACGACGGAGAAGCCCTTGTTCTGAATGGCTTTCTCGATCAACGGCGGCAGCAGCCTCGCATGGAAGGCCGTCCCTCGGGCGACGTAGGTCGCGCCGGCCGCCTCAGCCAGCTTGCATAGGTCGAACGGCCGCTCGACATTGCCATAGGGGGCGGTGGTCCCGAATGCGCCGGTGGGAGTCTGGGGTGAATACTGGCCGCTCGTCATCCCGTAGATCGAGTTGTTTAGGATGATTACCGTCAGGTCAATATTCCGCCTCGCGGCATGAATGAGATGGTTTCCACCGATCGCAGCCGCATCGCCGTCGCCGGTGAAGATGACGACCGTCAACTCCGGATTCGCAATCTTGATACCGGTAGCGAAGGGGATCGCCCTGCCGTGAGTCGTGTGCAAAGTATTGAAGTCCAAGTATCCCGGCGCCCGCGACGAGCATCCGATCCCCGAGACGACGACGGTCTTGTCCTTCTCCAACCCCAGCTTCTCCACTGCGCTGAGGAAGGCGTAGAGGATTATTCCGTGGCCGCAGCCCGGGCACCAGATGTGCGGGAAGTTGCTCCGCCTCAGGTACTGGAGGATGTTTTGTGCCACTTATCTACCTCTTCGATCTTCTCGAGGATTTCCGTGGGAGTTAACAACTCCCAACTCACCTTGGGCAGACCATAGACCTGGGCTTGCCCGTGAGCCGCTCGCTCGACCTCGAAGACCATTTGCCCGATGTTCATCTCGGGAACAATGAATGCCCTAACCCGGGCTGCGATCTCGTGTATGATCTTGTCCGGGAACGGCCACATGGTGATCGGCCGGATGAGGCAAGCCTTGATACCCTTCTCCCTCGCCTCTCTCACGGCACGCAAGGCAGTCCGAGCCGTTGAGCCATAAGCGAACACCGCGAGATCGGCGTCCTCTGAGTAGTATTGCTCGACCTGAATGATCTTATCCCTGTTCCTCTCGATCTTCCGATGAAGCCGCTGGTGGAGGGCTGTGATCTCATCCGGCTTGCTGGTATAGAATCCGGCCTCATTGTGAGTCAGGCCGGTGACATTGAACCTGTAACCTTCGCCGAAATTCGCCATCGGCGGGATGTCGGTCTCGGGGTCGGCATGGTAGGGCCGATACTCGCCTGGCGGGAGCGTCGGCTTCCTGCGCTGGAATAACTCTATCTCCGACTGATCGGGTATCTCTATTCGCTCTCTCATGTGAGCGATGATCTCGTCTGAAAGCAGGATCGCCGGCACCCGATATTCCTCCGAGAGATTGACCGCCTTGATGGTCAACTCGTACATTTCACGCACGGATGACGGGGCCAGCGCGATGATCGGGTGATCGCCGTGAGCGCCCCACCTGGCCTGCATCACGTCACCCTGGGAAGGGGAGGTCGGCGACCCGGTGCTCGGCCCTCCTCGCATGATATTCACGATGATACACGGGACTTCTGTATACGATGCGTAGCCGAGATTCTCCTGCTTAAGGGAGAAACCCGGGCCGCTGGTTGCGGTCATGGACTTCGCGCCTGCAAGCGACGCCCCGATGATGGCTGCCATGGAGGCGATCTCATCCTCCATCTGGATGAACTTGCCGCCGACCTGAGGCAGTCTTTCCGAGAGGATCTCCGCGATCTCTGTGGATGGCGTAATGGGATAGCCGGCGAAGAACCGGACTCCGGCGGCGAGTGCTCCCTCGGCGCAGGCTTCGTTGCCCTGCATGAACTTAACTGTTCTCGTCATCGTCTCCCTCGTCCCTGATTCGGATTGCAAAATCAGGGCACCTCACTTCACAGAGCATGCACCTCGAGCAGAGGGAAGGATCGGTGACGGTCGGCTTGCCTTGCAGTCCGGAAGGCTTCAAGACACCCTTTGGGCAGAACTCTATGCAGATTCCACAACCCTTGCACCAATCCTCGTTGATCAGGATCTTGACCCTGGGCTTGCCTTCCTCGATCTTCTCTCTTGTAGGCGCTACGTAGGTTTTGATCATCGGCACGGGAATCCCATTCGTTACATTAATTGCAATTGTAGAATTTTGGATGCCTGGTTGTCAAATGCACAGCATTAGCGAACAAGCTTCAATATCTCCCGAAACTCGTCTGTCCCGGCCCTCTCAACCAATTCAAAGATCACCGCTTCCGTGCTGCTGACTATGGCTCCCGACTGACGCATCTGCTCCAAACCTGTCCGCCAGTCCCGTTCCTTGCGAGAGCAGACGGCATCCTCCGGCACGTGGACCCTGTATCCATTGGCAAGCAGATCGTGCGCAGTCTGACTGATGCAGACGTGAGCTTCCACTCCGCAGAGGATCACTCGCTTCTTCCCCAGCCCCTGCAGTCTGAGTTTGAAGCCCTGATCGCCGAAGCAGCTAAAGGCCATCTTGCTGATCGCCTCGTGAGGCGGGAGCAATTCCTTGATCTCAGGGACTGTATCACCCATCTTCTCAGGATTCTGCAAGGTGACAACTATCGGCAGCTCAAGGATCTTCGCGGCCTGGATCAACTTGCCGGCATTCTCGACCACCATCTGACGGTCGAACATGGTTTTTAGGAATGGCTCCTGCAGATCCACGACTACCAGGCAGCAATCCGATTTGTCTGCTAGATTAGGGTGCCTCAACGCTTCCCTTTACGCATTACGTATCACGTATTACGCAGCTTTCGTATGATGGCATCTGCCATCTGCGAAGTGCCGACCGCCGTCGGATCATCGCGATCAGGCTTCATGTCGTAGGTCACATCTTTGCCCTCGACGATGACTGCCGCAACCGCCTTCTCGAGCCGATTAGCGGCTTCGGTCTCCCCAATGTGCTTTAGCATTAGCATCCCCGAGAGGATCAGGGCGGTCGGATTCACCTTGTTCAGGCCTTTGTACTTCGGCGCGCTGCCGTGGGTCGGCTCGAAGAGGGCGACCTCATCGCCGATATTCGCACCCGGCGCAACGCCAAGGCCGCCGATGAGGCCCGCGCAAAGATCGCTGAGAATATCTCCATAGAGGTTCGGGAGCACGAGAACGTCATACAGCTCGGGCTTCTGAACGAGCTGCATGCACATGTTATCAACCAGCCGCTCCTCATACTCGATCCGGCCCTCGTAATCCTTCGCAACCTCCTGAGCCACCCGATAGAAGAGGCCATCGGTGAACTTCATGATGTTCGCCTTCGCGACCGCCGTCACTTTCTTGCGGTTGTTCTTGAGGGCGTATTCGAAGGCATACTTGACAATCTGGCGACTGCCCGTGACCGAGATCGGCTTGATCGAGATCGCCGAGTCCTCTCGAATCTTGCCGCCCGCCATGTCAATGATCTGCTTGGCTTCGGGCGTGCCGAGATCATACTCAACGCCGGCGTAGAGATCCTCAGTGTTCTCACGGACGATAACCAGATCAACGTCCTGGTACTTCGAGCGAATCCCCGGGTAGTACTTGCATGGCCTGAGGCAGGCGTAGAGGTTCAATTCCTTGCGGAGTTGGACGTTCACCGAGCGGAATCCCTTGCCGATGGGGGTCGTGATCGGGCCTTTCAGCGCGACCTTATTTCGCCGAATGCTCTCCAGCACATGCGCCGGCAGGGGAGTGCCGTACTTGTCCATGACGTCAATGCCCGCGTCGTGGACCTCCCATTCGATGTCAACGCCCGTGGCCTCGATGACTCTCTTTGCCGCCGCGGTCTGCTCGGGTCCGACCCCGTCACCGGGGATAAGTGTGATCTTGTGTGCCAAAAGATGTCTCCCTTCGTGATGAGTGATGAGTGATAGGGGGAGTTTCCCTTACGCATTACGCATTACGCATCATATTAAGCATCCCACCCGCCAGGATGATATCCGCCTGCCGTGGGCTCAAATCGTGCCTGACTTCGAACTCCGTTCCCCTGGTCTTGTTCCTCACGACCAGGGTGGGGCTCTCCTCGAGGCGATTTCGGACGTCGGCGATCTCCAATTCATCATCCATGCCGACGCCGTCATAGTCCGATGGATTGACGAACGTCAACGGGAGAATCCCGAAGTTCACCAGGTTCGCCCTGTGAATCCGAGCGAAAGACTTCACGATCACCGCCTTCACCCCGAGAAACATCGGGGCAAGGGCGGCATGCTCCCGACTCGATCCCTGGCCATAGTTCTCCCCGCCGATGACGAACCCTCCGCCGGCCGACTTGGCCCTCGATGCGAACTCGGGATCAACCGGGGAAAAGACATATTCCGAGATCGCGGGGATATTCGATCTGAGCGGCAGGATTTTCGATCCCGCCGGCATGATGTGATCGGTCGTGATATTGTCCTCGACTTTGAGGAGGATGATGCCGCTCAGATTCTCAGGAAGCTCATCGCGAATAGGGAGCGGCTTGATGTTCGGGCCGCGGATGATCTCCACGTCCACCGGGTGAGTCGAGGGCGGGATGATCATGCTGTCGTCAATGACATACCTCTCCGGCTGCGTGACCTTCACCGGCTCGCCGAGCTTGCGGGGATCGGTCAATTCTCCGGTAAGTATGGCGGCCGCCGCGACCTCCGGGCTGACAAGGTAGACTTTGCCGCTCGGTGTTCCGGATCGGCCCTCGAAATTCCGATTGAACGTCCGAACTGTGACTCCCTCCGTCGGCGGGGCCTGTCCCATGCCGATGCACGCGCCGCAGGCGGACTCCAGAACCCTGAGGCCCGAGGCGATCAGATCCGCCAATGCGCCATTCCGAGCGATCATCTCGAGCACTTGACGAGACCCGGGTGCGACCCCGGCGCTCACACTGGGATGAACAGTCTTACCCTTCAATACGCTCGCGACGGTAATAAGGTCGCGGTAGGAGGAATTGGTGCAGCTTCCTACGAGTACCTGATCAACCTTCAGCCCCTCGATCTCCTTGACCTTCACTACCCGGTCCGGCTGATGAGGCTGAGCGACCATCGGCTCGAGGGACGAGAGATCAATCTCGACGACCTCGTCATATTGCCCGTCGGGATCCGCCTCAAGCGAAGCCCACGAATCCTCACGGCCTTCAGCGCGAAGGAACTCCTTCGTCAACTCATCGCTCGGAAAGATGGAGGTTGTCGCACCCAATTCAGCGCCCATGTTGGTGATCGTCGCGCGATCCGGGACGGTGAGGGTTTCGACCCCCTCGCCGCCGTATTCCATAACCTTGCCGACGCCGCCCTTGACGGTCAACCGCCTGAGGAGTTCCAGGATGACATCCTTTGCCGAGACCCAGGGTCCCAACTTGCCGGTAAGCTTGATCAGCACCACTTTCGGCATATTGAGGTAGAACGGACCGCCGGCCATCGCAACCGCGACGTCCAGGCCGCCTGCGCCGATGGCGATCATTCCTATTCCTCCGCCTGTAGGCGTATGGCTGTCCGACCCCAGGAGCGTCTGCCCGGGAACGCCGAACCGCTCCAGGTGCACCTGGTGGCAGATGCCGTTGCCCGGCCGAGAGAAGTATATCCCATACTTGGCGGCTATGCTCTGGAGGAATCGGTGGTCGTCCGCATTCTCGAAGCCGGTCTGGAGAGTGTTGTGATCAATGTAGCTAACCGAGAGCTTGGTTCGGACTTTCAGAACACCCATGGCCTCGAACTGGAGGTAGGCCATTGTGCCGGTGGCGTCCTGGGTGAGGGTCTGGTCTATGGAAATCGCGATCTCCTTGCCGGCGATCATCTCACCGGAGACAAGGTGATTGGATAGCACTTTCTGAGTAATGTTCATAGATAGCACCTGTTGTAGGGGCGAAGCGTTCCGAAGGCCATTGGATGCTTCGCCCCTAGCGAAGATTGATCAATTGTCCTTATTCCTGAACCATCCCTTTCTCGAAGAACTGCTGAATGCCCTCCCAGTCAATGGATTTCGGGCGGACGATCGGCGAGCCGACCGCTCTGGCATAGAGCACCTGAGCAGACATTCCCATCACGCGGGACACGCCGAATAGCACGGTATAGTAGTCGAACTCCTTCAGTCCATAGTGATACAGCAGCGCGCCGGAGGCGGCGTCAACATTCGGCCATGGGTTCTTCGCTTTCCCATGCTCCTGGAGGACTTTTGGCACCAGGTTGAAGTGCTTCTCGACCAACTGGAACACCGGCGAATCCGAGCAGCACTTCTTGCCGAACTCAAGGAACGAAATGAACCGTGGATCGGTCGCACGGAGGACTGCATGACCATAGCCGGGGATCACTCGCCCGCTGTTCAAAGTATCCCAGGCATGCTGAACAAGCTGTTCGTCACTCGGGACTCCACCAAAGTGATCGAGGATGCCGAGGATATACCTCAGGCACTCCTGGTTCGCAAGCCCGTGGAGTGGACCCGCAAGCCCATTCAGGCCGGCGGAAGTCGAAAGGAAGAGATCGGAAAGCGCCGAGCTGACGACATGGTTCGTGAACGCGCTGACATTCCCGCCCTCATGGTCGCAGTGCAGGACGAGGTAAAGCCGCACATAGTCCATGAATGTCTTGTCGTCGGTGACGCCCAGCATGTGAGCATAGTTCGCACCCCAGTCGAGTTTGGGATCGGGAGCGATCCTCGGGCCCTTCTTGAACCTCATGCGATAGATGCCTGCAGCGAGGGTAGGGACTCTCCCAAGAAGAAGGATGGCATCGTCCAGGATCGACTGCCAGTAGTCGGTCTTCGCAATTCCCTTGTCATACGCCACCTTGAACTTGGATTCGCGCTGCATGGCGAGAATGCCGATCGAGAGGCTGGTCATCGGATGAGTGTCTTCCGGCAGGGCCTCCAAGGTCTTCCAGACGTAGTCGGGGACTTCGGCATTCCGGCGGATCTCCTGCTGCAGGTCGGCAACAGCTTCCTTGTCCGGCATCTCGCCTGTGATCAGCAGGTAGATGATCTCCTCACACAACCTGTCGCTGAGATCGCGGATGGGTCTCCCTCGCACGATCAGGCCCTTGATCGGGTCTACGAGCGAGGTGGTGCAGATCATGCCGGTGACTCCCCGCATCCCGCCAAAGACCTGGCTCGTGTCTACGTCGGAGATCTTGTTCGGGCCATACTTCTCGAGCATGCCCTTGACTTCGGCACGCAATTCGGGGACTTTCGAAGCGAAAACATCGTGAATCTTGCTCATATTCAAATCCTCCTTGGTCCGTGACTAAGCCTTGAAGAGGCAGGGCTTCGAAGTAAAACGATCTGAGCGAACGCCGTTTCGTGAATTCTTTCGCAATTGGTATAGTCAAGAACAATCGCTGGGAAACCAACGATCATTCTGCGACAGTATAGAGCAGGACGGATAACTTTGTCAATACGACGAGATGAAAAGTTCTAGAATCTGCACCATCCATCACAAACTGACGATAGCCGTCTCCAGCTCTTCTTTACGCTTTACATTCAGAAGGACGATGAACGAGGAACGCCGAACGTAGAACCAAATGGGCCATTCACGTCGAGCCACCGAGGGCACGCTGCTCCTATTCGCCGCTGTTGTTCTGACGCTGGGCTTCGCCTTCACATTTCTGGCGAAGCTCCCTCAGCTAGATACCCATTCGACAGTAAACGTTAACCTGGTTTCTCCAGCAAAGGTCGCTTCGGCCCTGATGGTTGACCGAGGGCTTGCGGAGATGCTTTGCCGGCACCGGCCCTTTGCGAACACAGACTCCATTTCCGACGTAAAGCTCCTAACTGCCGAGCAGGTCAGCCGCCTGGCGGCCTGCAAGGATGACATTACCGCCATGAGCCCGGGCGAATTGGCGACGCGGGGGCATGTGGGGAATGCCGTCGCCGAGCGGCTGGTGGAGATCTTTGCGGCTGGAAGTATCAAGGTTTCTGCATCGGAGCTGGCCCGCCTTCCGGTCGTGAGCCAGGCAACCATCTCCACGCTCGATTCACGCCTCCGAGTGAGAGATCCTAGCCCGGTAACGACCGCTTTCTGCATTTACATCGGGCTGTTTCTGACGGCGTTTTTCGTCCTGCACCTCGTCCTGAGGCGCGGAAACCCGAATACCGATCCGTATATCCTCCCGTGCGTGATGATGCTCGCGGGAATCGGGGCAATGATGCTCTTCAGCATAAAGGATCCTTTGCGGGACACGGATGTCTTTACGAAGCAAGTCCACGGCATACTGGTCGGCATCATTCTGGCCATGATCCCGCTCACCGCGAAGTTCCGCTCCATCCGACCGTGGAGATATACATACCTATATGCGCTGCTGGCGATCTTCCTGACCTTCCTGCTCGCATTGTTCGGCACAGGCCCTGGCGGAGCGAAGCTGAAGCTGTTCGGATTCCAGCCGGTCGAACTGGTGAAGCTCGCGCTGGCGTTCTATGTGGCGAGTTACCTGGCCGACCGATGGAACATGCTGGCCGACCGAACCGGGCCCAAGCGAACGATCCAACTCCCGCTCTTCCGCGACATCGGCCCTCTCGCGGTCATGTACGTGCTCTCGCTCGCGACCTTCATCCTGGTTCGGGACCTCGGCCCGATGCTTTTGATGTTCGGCATGTTTGTTGCCATGCTCCATCTTGCCACAGGGAGGCCGTCGTACATCGCAGTCGGGCTGGCGGTGGTGGGGGTCACCGGCTGGCTGGCATACGTGCTGCATCTGGGAGTATTCGATGTTAGGGTTGATATGTGGCTTCACCCATGGAAGAATGCCCATCCGAACGGCATGCAGCTCGGCGAGGCGCTTTGGGGGCTCGGGACGGGCGGAATATGGGGCAGCGGCCTGGGACTGGGGCAGCCGGCATACATGCCCAGATCAGGCTCTGACCTGATATTCGCCTCGGCCGGTGAGGAGCTGGGGCTGATCGGATCGCTGGCAATACTGGCTATCAGCTCAATCCTGCTTACTAGGGCGTTCAGGATTTCGCTGTACGCCCGCACGGATTTCGACCGATTTCTTTCGGCGGGGATCGCCATCCTCCTGGGCATCCAAGTGGTTATCATAGTCTTCGGGGTGCTGGGGCTGATCCCGCTCACCGGCGTAACGTTCCCATTCATGAGCTATGGGAAGTCGTCGCTCGCGGCATCCTTCTTCATGGCCGGGCTGCTCCTCAATGTCTCTACTCAATCAACGAGTACAGATCACTCATCACTCATCACTCATCAGGCAATCCGAAGCTTGGCGACCGGATTGGTAATCCTGCTCCTCGGGGTGGCGGGGATCGGCCGGTTGGTGTGGATTCAGGGGGTGAAGGCGGATTTGATCGCCGGCAGGACGGTCACAACCCCGGACGCCGATGGATATTCCCGCGAGCACATCAATCCCAGACTGAGGGCCATCGAGGCGCAAATCCCGAGAGGGACGATCTACGATCGAAACGGCAAGCCTCTCGCAACTTGCAGGGCCTCCGAGCTGGAAGAACTCGGGCTGACCGAGGCGGCGTCAACCAGACCGCGAAACAGGTTTTACCCCTACGGCTCGTCCGCGGCCCATCTGGTCGGGTACTTCGACCCTCGATGCGGCGGGCCGGTCGGATTCGAGAGATGGCGGAATAACGAGCTTCGGGGATTCGATGATTATGCCGAACTGCTGCCGATCTACCGACTCAGGAACACTCCCTATTGCCCGAAGATCGAGGGCAAGGACATCCGCCTCACGATTGACGGCGAGCTCCAGAAGGCTGTCGAGGCGGCGCTGGTGAAGTACGCCGGCTCGGTTCGCGATCGCAGGACGGGAATGCGGAAGAATAGGGGAGCGGCGGTCGTGCTCGACGTCTACACCGGCGAGGTCCTTGCCGCTGCCTCGATTCCCGATTTTGATCCGAACAAGCTGACACCAGGTCTCTGGAAGGCGTATAATAAGGAGAGAAAGAACGAGTCGATATTCGTCAATCGGGCGCTCGATGGCATTTACCCGCCCGGCTCGACCTTCAAGCTGGTGACCGCGAGCGCGGCCCTGGAGAACGGGCTGGATTACACGTTCAACTGCGGGCATCAGTTGTACCAGGTTCGCTGGCGAGCGAACGGCCAGACGTACTCCAGGCGGCGAATTGCCGACTTGGAGGAGATGCGGCCGCACGGATTGACGAACCTTGCGAAGGCGGTCCGAGTATCGTGCAATGTCTACTTCGCCCAGCTCGGGATCAAGCTTGGGGCGGACAGGCTTTACGAGCAGGCGCACAAATACCGGTTGAGCCGAATTTCTCCGCCGGGCAAGTTGGCCGAGGATCTGCCGGATAACGCTTACGGGCAGGGGACGATCGAGGTTTCGC
>Ga0307379_10006892_pt1 | contig 15530 bp, 28 predicted proteins | sample UN2MG_FD_202237 | JGI IMG/M metagenome (GOLD analysis project Ga0307379, IMG submission 202237) | Soil microbial communities from Risofladan, Vaasa, Finland - UN-2 | ecosystem: Environmental > Terrestrial > Soil > Coastal area > Acid sulfate soil | place: Finland: Risofladan, Vaasa | collected... | reverse complement strand
GACCAACTATGACTATACTATATTGACCATGAAGCAGAGAGATGTTAATACCATACACAGCATGTTAGATACAGCTAATAGTCTGCACTTGAGAATCAGGTCTATATTCAACAAGTGGCTAGACAGCATACCTAAACCAACAGTTAAATAAACAGCCCCGGAGACAGCCTCCCAGAACAGCCCTATAGACAGCCTCCGGGACAGCTCCTGGGGGCGCTATACTACTAGACATATCCTCATCACTCTTCTTAGTCATACACTGCTATACAAGACCAGTCGGCTCTCTAGATATAATCCAGTTCTCATCGGCTATAGTCTAGCTACTAGCCGCATGACTCTATATGCATACCAGCCCTCTCATACTTTAAGTACACCGGTGCTCTTATACTATCCGGCTCCAATTGACTCTACCGGCTGGTATACATGCGGCTTATACATGCTCTTCTATACTAACATCTTATAGTCTATTAGACTCATATGCTCTCATGCTGGATAGTATCTGGTAGCCATGTATTTAAGTACACTAGTGCTCTTATATCATATAGTCTTATATTCATACCGGTACCCGGTACCATATACCATACCAGCTTCTGGTTACAAGGGCTCATGAAACTGGCCATCAGCGCTTTAAGCACGGAGACTGGCGGTCATACTGGTTAACCATGACAAGATGACATACAGCTATACTCTATAATAGACCAGCCCGGCCCGCCGCGAAAACCTGAGCGTCCCCAGAAAACGCCATATAGCACGGAGACCTCGGACCTTCTGATGGGTCCATGGACCCCCATGTTTTTATACAGTCGACTGGCTAATTTGCCCTGTAGTGTAGCGTTGTTGTTTGGTCAGTGTCGGAAATTTCTCAGGGACCCCAGGACATTTTAAACATCAGTCCCATTAATTATCTTATAATAGCCGTCTAATAGGCATATATGTCACCCTATACCGAAATTTTTCCTGGGGTGGGCTACTGTTAAATACCCTCTGTCTCAAATATAATGGTATACAAAAGGGGCAGGGTTTAAAGAGTTGATATATAACTTGTTATTGCTATGGCATATAATTAAATAAAACATATACTATGAAGAATATAAAATCATTCGAAGAGTTTGTTAATGAGTCAGTTTCAGAAAGTAAATCTGGAAAAGATATCATTAAAGTCATGGCAGATTATTTTGAATACAAGTTTATGTATGGTACATATTCACAAACGACACCTCGTAAAGAGCTTGAAAGCTTTGCTGAAGGATTAATTGTAGAATTAAAAAAGAAAGATATTAAGAAGATATGAAGAACATAAAGACATTTGAAGAGTTTGTTAATGAAAGTAAACAAACTTATTCTGATTTCAAAGATGAGGTACTTAATAATATCAAGAAGCAAGATGCTAAGAAACATGCACAAGTAATTGATGTTATGGTTAAAAGTAAAAAGAATGACAGATATACTGACTATATATTTAATAGCTGGGAAAACAGATGGCCTGTTATAAAGACTAGTAAGGGTCTATTACATATGGATGAGTCTAATCAATTGGAGGATATTAATGAAAGTAATAATGAATTTATGGAGATGAAACGTGATATCTTTGGTAAAGCAAAGAAGCAATACTTAGACGGTATTAAATCACGTCTTGAAAAGGCTGGTTTTAAAGTTGGCAAGATTAAAGCATACTATAGCCAATTTGATGATTTCAGTAGTGATACTATTGATTGTACCTATAAGGGCCAAGCGGTTAAATTAACCATGTCTATTTCTGGTGCTAGTTTAGGTGTTTCAAATCTGGATATAGATGGTTATACTACTAAGATAGCGGTACTTGCTAAGAAGATTGAAAAATTATTAAAGTAATATGTATAAATTAAAATCAGTAAATGAATTTTTAACAGAAGGTGGTATCATTGACTGGGTTAAAGATAAGTTTAAAGACAAGAAAGGTAGAAAGGCTGGTCAGAAAGAGAAACGTAAAGATACTCAAAAGGAAAGAGATAGGCTTAAAGAGCTTGCTAAGAAGAAAGCCAAGAAAGAAGAATTGAAGCGTAGAAGTGGTGCTCAGTTATTAAAGAAAAGAAAGAAATAATATGGAAAAGATACTAGAATCGTTTGATGACTTCTTAAATGAAGGTAGGAAAAAACAAACTGTTGTCTTATCTGATGATAAGAAGTCTATCATATTAACAAATGCCCTTGGTCAAAAGTCTAGGCTTACTAGCCTAGGAAATAACTACTATCTGATAGTTGGTATAACTAGACCTAAGGGTTCTGATTGGAATCTTGATAGAAATCAGACTTTAATACGTATGTATAATTACGATTCACCAAGTAATGTGAATAAAGAATTACTGAAACAATTGAAAGTAGTAAGAGAAGGTATTGAATCGTTTGATGACTTCTTAAATGAAGGTAAAACAGGAGATGATAAAACAGTTATAACTAAAGAACTTAAAGTCGACGGTGAGGTTATGTGGATTATACGTGGGCAAGTATTAAACGCTAAGAAAGGTTATAGTGTTTATATTAATATGATTAAGAAGAGTGCCTATAAATCTGGAACTATGGATTTAAATCCAGACACTAATACACGTGAAGATATTATAAGTCTTTGGAGTAATACTAAAGGCCAAGAGCTTGAAGATGCCCTAAGCCAGTTAAAGTCTAAAATGAAATCAATTAAAATATCTTAATATGAAACACATTAAAACATTCGAAGCCTTTATTAACGAAAGTGTAGTTAACGAAAAGAAGATTACAGTAATTACATATGGTAATAAAAAGAGTAAGTATACTGATAAAGATATTAAAGAGTTTATAAAAGATTTTGATAGTATAATTGATTCGGATAATTTACCTGCATGGTTATATAAAGCAGGCATGTCTGGTAATCCAAACTTTCCAAAAAAGAAAAAGGATGTTATAGTACTATTAGATAAAATCTTAAAATCTAAGTCAGATGTAACAATTAATGTTGATTCCAGTAAACCTTCTTATAAGAATAGTATAGTATTTGAAGCCTTTGTAAATGAGAATTTTAGAAAAGGAAAAACAGTTACAGATAAAGATTTCACTAAACACATTGGTAAAAAAGTAAAAGGGTTCTACATATTAAATGTTGATGATATAGAGAGTTTTCAAGTTCAATTTGAAGATGGTCAATATATTGAAGTAACAGCTACAGCTAATGAGCCACACGGTTCTGCTAGTATTGTATTGGAATCTGAATCAATAGTCCAAGAAGGTAAGAATAGTATAGTATTTGAAGCATCTGTAAATGAAGGTTTAAATAATAGCTATATGGATAATCAAATTAAAGATGCCATGAAAAGTCATCATGGTAAACATGAGTTCCCTAAGTTTATTAAACTATTAGAAACTATGGATAAAGATTCAGTTAAGATTATACTAGATGCTTTAGATGAATTTGGTCAATTTAAATATAGTGATGGTTATGATGAAGGTTATGATGAAGGAAAAAATAATGGACAGGATTATTAATATGAAACACATTAAAACATATGAGGCATTTATTAATGAAGGTGTAAACATGGAAGAATTACAAAGAGAATTAAAAGTTGCTAAGGCTAAGAATCCTAAAGCTAAGGTAAGTTATTCATTTGTAAAAGATGGTAAGAAGGGATATGTAATACATATTAAAGAATCTTCTGCGGCAGTTTCAGAAGATATTGTCAATGAAGATAGATTTTCAGATGAGATATCTAAATACTTGGATGGTATGAATAGAGACTTAAAGGCTAAGAACTATAAGAGACTATATGCAGATAGTAAAAATCTGGTTGATGTTCTTAAGCATGTAGTTGAAGGTAAAGATAACGATGTGCCCCTTGAAGAAGGTAAGAATAGATTTAAATATGATTATGATGGCTGGCAACTAGTATATCATGCCTATAATCAAACTACACATAAGACAATCGATAAAGACCCTATGGCTTTCATTGATTGGTTAGCTAAAAATACTCAGCCCCCTCAAATTTAAATAAAAATACTAATATGCCAGAAGAAACAGTTAAGAGAGTTGCATCATTTGCAGATTCATGGTGGAAGATACTAACCATCATTGGCGCTGTCATATTATTGATATATGAAGTATCAGGTATGTTGATTACTGTTAAAGATATTGAAGTTCGTCAAGAACTATATGAACAACATGTTGAAAAGGAATTTAATATTAGAGATGAAAGAAGTGATAAGAGATATCAACGTGCTAGTGAAATGTATGAGGAATTAAAAAAAGAGGGTTTAAAACTTGAACAAGAGCTAGAAGAATTTAAAATTAAACAATCTTATGAAAATGGACGTAATGATATGTATAGAGAATTAAATAAAAATAAATAAAGTCCCAGGTACCCAAGCTAGTGCGCGCAAAAGAAGAAACAGTTCAAAAATTTCGCTCGAAAGCCTTGAGACCATATAAGACTATTAATACTAAGATAAATATAACATGAAAATAATTAAATAATATGAAATACATTAAAACATTTGAGGAGTTTACCGGTGAGCAGAATGGTTCAGGCGATGCTCCATTAGATATTGAAGCAGGAACTTCTGATACTCCTAAAACAGAAGATGAAGAACAGGAAGAAATTAAACCTGAAGATGTTACTAATGAATCTGAACAGGAATTAAATGAACGTGAGCGTCTTAAATACGTTGGTACTTATAGAGCTAAGAATGGTAAGACTTATAAGAAATGGAAAGACGATGAGAATTATATTTCTATTCAAGTAAATGGTGAATACATAACTATCGAAGGTGACGGCGAAACTAAAACCCAAGATGAGGTAATGAAAGAAATTGAAGATGCACTTAAAGAAAGTGAGTCAGTTATTGAATCAGCGGGTTATATAGAAGCAATGGATCCAGATTTAGATACAGCAGTTATGGATATCAGAAGAATATTCTTAGAATGGAAAGAGGGTCCTGCTACTGAAAGAAAGCATATTGAACCTGCACGTAAAGAGTTATTAAAATATATTGAAAAGCAATTAAAGTAATATGAAACACATTAAAACATTTGAGGCGTTTGTTTCTGAAGGAAACATGGTTGGTGTTAATAAATTACGCTATAAATTAAATCAACTCTATAGAAGAAAGGAATTTGAAAAGACTACTAAATATGATAAAGAAATAGATGATTTAAGTAATAAAATTAATTCGATGAAATTTAAAAAATCGGTCGATGAGCAGATAGTTAATGAAGCTGGAACATTTAGTAATGGCAAGAAGTTTACTTTAAAAATTAATTTCAAAGAAGCAAAGCAAATTGTATCTAAGAAAGCTATTAAAGTATTAGATAAGAAGGCTATTAAATCATATGACTTAGATTTAGCAGGTGGTTGGGAAGATTTAAACGGTGCTACATGTGTAGTTAAAGGTGGTCAATCTTCATTTGGTGTTACATTAGAAATTACTCACCCTGAAACGGGTAGTAAGTTTATAGTTGAGGAATTTCCTAAAAATATATTAATTAAATAATGAAGCATATTAAAACATTCGAAAGCTTTATTAATGAAAGCATATTAAATGAAGCTAAGGTTTCAATAGACTTTGAAAAAGGTTTTGATAAAAAGCCTGATGTGAATTTTATTAATAGCTTTAGTTGGACGCCTCCTACTAAAGATGTAAAAATCAAAAGCGTAGATGGTGTTTATTATTCTGACCCTGAAACTAGAATTACTATTGAAGTTATTATGACTAATAATGATATCATTAATTTACATGGCTATGATGATGGTAGTTATACAATGACTATTAAATTTGGTTCAAGTCCTGCTAAGATTAGAATAAATGAAAAGGAAATTGAAAGACAGATGAAATCAAGTGAACCACTAATGGTTAATATCATGAATCTATATATGAATTATATCTCAAAATCAAATTATTAAATACTATGAAATATATTAAAACATTCGAGCAATTTGTTAATGAGAATAATATTAATGAATTAGATAAAAGATTTAAACCAAAAAAACCAAGTAAGGCTAGTATGCCATTTTTCTTTCAAATCTTTGCACGTGAAGCAGACAAAGATGGTAACCGTGAAAAACATAGAGTTAGCGTAGGTAAGAATGATGACTATAATGAAGTTAAGAGACAAGTCTTAAAAGATTATCCAGCTAATAAGTATTACTATACAATATGGCAAAATGTTAGAGGTGGATTTAAAAATATTGGTACAAATGAATCAGAAGAATCAACAGAAGTGTTCTTAGATGAAGGTGCAGATATGGATAAGTACTTCATTGTTAGAAATGGATTTACATTTACTACTATTAATAATAAGAAGTTTACAATTCCACATAAAGCTGAAATTGAAGTTACTGGATTTAATAGTAAAAATAAGTCTACTACATTTAAGATTACTAAAGGTAAATTAGATGGATATCCAAATGGTGCACCTAAGGAATTTGAAATAGCCCTTATAGATTTTAAAGCCTTAACTGACGCCGGTGATATTGAATTAAATGAATCAGTAATTAATGAAGGTGCTTCAAGTGTAACACTAACAACAAAGGATTTATCTAAATTATTCGGCGGAGGTGGTAAAGATCCTGATACTGAAGAAGAAATTGAAGATATATTAGAACGCATAGGTCGTATTGATAGTATAGAAGCAGATTCAGAAAATCAAGTAAATATTGAGTTTGAAAGAGGTTTCATATCTATTAACTTAAGAAATAAAACTATAACAATAAGTCAATAATATGAAACATATAAAGACATTTGAACAATTTGTAAATGAAGCTAAAATTTATTTTATTGAAGTTGCTACAAGAGATGCTAAAAAAGCTTTAAATTATCTAGATGATTCTTATAGAAAAGAATATAAAAAAGATAGCTCTAATCATTATACTTTTAAAGATGAAGATACAGCAATGAATGTATTACAGGACTTCGAAGATATTGATATAGAAGTTACTAATAGTAATTTAAGTGAATCTGTTAATGAAGGTCGTGGCCCAGAAACAGTTAAAGAGCCGAAAGCCAAAGATATTCAAGTTAAAGATAAGTATAAGAAAGGTGAAGGTATATTTTATAGAGTTATTTTCCCGGCTAGTACAATGGTAGCTAATAGTAAATCTGAAACAAGTAAGAATGTATATTATGCACGTATTGATAAAGTTACTAAAGATGGTAGAGGTGAACCTGTATATGTTGTAGGTTGGGATAAAATTCCACATAATATGGTTATAGGTACTAAATTAAATGAATCAGAAGTTAATGAAGGTTCAAATGATGAAGGTGATGCTAAAGTATTATCATTCTTAAAAAGACTTGCTAAGGACTGGGATATCCCAGTCGAAGATGCTGTGAGATTTGTACAAGCGTCGATTAAAAGAAATGGATATTAAAATGGAAAAGATAACTAAAACTGGTAAAAATGGAATAGACTTAATTAAGTCGTTTGAGGGGTTTAGAGCAAAGCCTTATTTATGTCCGGCTAAAGTACCAACAATAGGATATGGCGCAACATATTATACTAACGGTAAAAAAGTTACTATGAATGATAGTCCCATAACAGAAGAAGAAGCTAGTAAACTATTAGCTGAAATGTTAGTTACATATGAAAGAGCAGTTGATTCATTTTGCATTGACACTATAACACAAAATCAATTTGATGCACTTGTATCATTTGCATATAATTTAGGTAATGGTAGTTTAAAATCTTCTACACTTTTAAAGAAATTAAATATTAATCCAAATGACCCTAGTATAGCAGGTGAGTTTAAAAAGTGGGTTAAAGCAGGTGGTAAAACATTACCTGGCTTAGTTAGAAGAAGAAACGCTGAAGCAGAGTTATACTTTAAAAAGTAGATATATATTAAAACTAGATAAAAAACAAAAGAATATGAAAAACATCAAATCATTTGAGCAGTTTATAGCAGAAAATAACCAAGAGGTTAATGATGAGACTATGAACGAAAGTGCTTCTATTAGTTCTATTTCTAATAAATTAGAGAAAACTATGTTAGAAATGAAGAAGACCGTTGAAAAATGGAAAGCTGAAAAGGACGATAAAAAGAAAACCGACCTTAAAGATAAACTTAAAGAACTAACAGAAAAGAAGAAAGATTTCGAAAAGCAATTAAATAATGCTATTGAAGAACTTGATAAAGCCGCAGAATTAAAATCAGACGAAGAATAAAAACTATTATATGAAAAATATTAAATCATTCGAAGATTTTATTAATGAATCTAATATTAATGAATCTTTAAATCTAAAACTTAAGAAAGATTATTCTATATTAGATTCCGGTACAGATGAGTGGATTGAAGATTGTGAATATCTAGGATTCGATACTAATAACCAAGACTATATGTTTAGAGTATCAGAAGGTCCTGGTGATAAATTCGTATTCTTTGCTATATCTAAAAACGACCTTAAATCTATGGTTAAAGAAAGTTCTTCAATTGAAGATGTAAATTCTGTCAATGAAGCAAGTGCTTTAAACCACCTTTATAAATATAAAGGCAAAACAATAGAAGATGTTGAAGTAAAAGATGTAAAAGGATGGGATAAACTTACTATTAAATTTGATACTGGTGAATTAATTATTGAACCGTATTCAAAGGGTGGTGGAAAGGTTGGCCTATCTTATGGTGGGAAAATTAAAACCTATTAAAATATTAATTGAAAAAATTAAAGACTAATGAATTGGAAGAAAAGAACACAAGCTGAAGTTGATGCGGCAGTTGCAGCAAGAGACTATACAGGTGGCTATGAATGGTGGCCGTGGTTATGGTATATGAGAAAAGGATATTTATTAGGATTCTTTGGTAACCTGATATTAGGATGGGCTGGAGGAATTAGTTCCTTCGCTGAACATAACGAAAATCCAGATTGGATAAGTTATGGTGTCATTGGATTCTTTGGAATATTTGCGCCTGTATTAATTGGATTCTTATTAAGAAGAGATTATAAAGAAGGTAAAAAAGGTATATCACGATGAAGTATATTAAAACATTCGAAGATTTTATAAATGAACACTCAGAAGACTCTGATTTAAATGAAGGTGTTAAATTCTCAGATGTACAGAAGATTGCTAGAGACTTTCTTACTAGTACAAAATCTAAATTTAAAGTTAGTAATTCTCAAATTCATAAAATGAAAGTACCTAAAATGTCAGGTATGGCTAAGAAAGGTAAAGAAGTTAGATATAATATAGCAATAGTAGTTCCTGAAAAGCTAGTTGATTCTGCTAGAGAATTTGCAGATAAATTTAAAGAAGATAATAAAGAGTCTATTAAAGATAATAAAATAAGCTTTAGTATCTCACAGGAAATAGAAGGACGTAAAACATTATGGCCTACGAATAATAAAGAATTTTTTGATATATGAAACATATAAAAACATTTGAGCAATTTATAAATGAAGCTGAAAGTTCTGGTATAAGTCTAATCACTGAATCTGTTTTAGATGATATCGAAGTTTTTAAAAGAAAGTTCGGTAAAAAAAAATCAATACTCTCAAACGAGCCATGGGCTGAATCTTTACAAAATGATTTAGAATTATTAGCTAGCACTAAAGGCAAAACTAAAATATGGAAAGTATATGAGAGTGATGATTATGGCAGAGAGGTAAGATTACTAGGATTGTTTAATGGCGTATCAGATCAACATGCAAGACTTAAAGCTTCAATAATTTTCAATAACGTTGAAATTTACGCTACAGGTTTTTATGATGCAGATGAAATATCAACAGGTGCTCTTAAACTTAAAATCAAAGAAGCTGAAGAGGCACTTGATAAATTAAAAAATATTCAATAATATGAAGAATATTAAAACATTTGAAGATTTCATAAATGAAAACAATTCTGAAATCAATGAAGCCAAAAAAGCTTCTCCAAAAATATGGAAAAAAGTAGACCCGATTCTTAATGATATTCAAAGAATGATAGTTAATCTGGATAATATTAGAGGTGAAATTAACGATAATTATTCGGTGGCTGAAATTAAGAAGATGAAGGGATATACAGTATTACTTGATTCTGTAAAGACTTTAGACAAATTAAAAGACACTTTAAGGAATACTGAGTGGCCTGACGAAAAATAATATACAATCTTATGAAATACATTAAAACATTCGAAGATTTTATAAATGAACATTCAGAAGATTCTGATTTAAATGAAGGTGTTAAATTTTCAGATGTTCAGAAAATAGCTAGAGATTATCTTAGTTCTACTAAGTCAAAGTTCAAGGTTAGTGAATCTCAGATCCATAAAATGAAAGTATCAGTACAAAAAGGTCTGAATAAAGGAAAAGAAACTAGATATAATATAGTTATAGTAGTTCCTAAAAAATTACAGGATGCAGCTAAAGAATTTACAGATAAATTCAAAGAGGAAAACAAAGAAGATATTAAAAATAATAAAATATCTTTTAGTGTACATCAAGAAATAGAAGGTAGTGAATCATTATGGCCTACGAATAATAAAGAATTTTTTGATATATGAAACATATAAAAACATTTGAAGATTTTATTAATGAGTCTAAGATTCATGAAGCTAAGAATGATAAATTAGATTTATCTGATAAGAATAATGTATTTGCATTAAAGGCTAAACTTCCAGCTAAATATAGAAAAGACTTTGGTGCTTTCATATACAATACACCTAAAGTACAAGTATCTCATGGAGCAATTTTATCTGGAATGCCAGACAAGAGTCGTGTTATTAAATATGAAAAAATGGCTGAGACTTATAGAAACTCTGATGACTGGACATCATTAACTTCACTTGCTATAATAGAAGATACTAAGAATATAGTTACATTTGTAATAGCATATGATGAATTTGATCCATTAGAACTAGATAAAATTAAAAAGGATCATCCTAAATTATACAATCAAGAAAAATACAAAGATGAAGGTGATTTATTGAAAAAGATGCAATCATGGTTTGTATATACTGATAAGGTATTCAAGGAAGTAATGAACGATAAAAGATAATTAAAATAGAAAACATGAAATACATTAAAACATTCGAACAATTTATAGCAGAAAGTGTTGTAAATGAAAAGAGAATTAACTTTAAAGGTAAAACTGCTGGAGATTTATTAAAGGTAATAAAGAACGTAAAGAGCGCGGAATTTTTTGCTAATGGTAGACACTATGGTATAACACCTGAAGATATTAATAGCAAACAACTTAAAGATAAAAGTGTATTTGGTACTGATGAGGATGGTGGAGAGCATGAAATCGAATTATCAGATATTGAATTTATTGAAATATATGAATCATTTGTTAATATCTATGAAAACGCACCTGTATTAAATATGTCAGGTGTTAAAGTAGGAGATGTTGTTGATATAAAAGGTGTACAGGTTAGAGTACTTGAAATTTATAAGCATATTAATAATGCTATTATTGAATTTAAAGGTGAATCTGATGAAGATGGTGAATCTACATATAGATATGATGATGGCCAGGATGATTACGTTAGAGAAGCAATAGATGAAAGCATATTAGAAAGTGATGACGGTTTAAGTAAAGCTGGACATGCAGCACTTGGAATGAAGCAGGTTAGAATAGTAATATCAGGAGATTCTGTTAAAAAGAACTCAGACAAAATTTTAAAGTTTATTGATAAAGCTGACCCTAATTCTAAATGTGAGTTTTATGATAAGACTGGTAAAATAGTTGGTACATTTGCAAAAGCAAAAATGGAAAACATTAAACGCGATATTAAAGGACTTGATTCAAAAATTTCAATTGAAATTAAAAATCAAACCTTAAAATAATGCAACTTAAATCACTAGTAGAATTTGTAAGTGAATCACTAGAGAAACCGCCGAAAATTCAAATGGATTTAAGGCATAAGTACGAAGACTGTATAGAAAAGTTATTCATTTTTCAAAAAGAAAATGGTTTAGAATTAAATTTAATTAGAATCAAACCGGAGAAGAGGGGTAAAGGATGTGCTACTAAAATTATTAAAGATTTGATAGATTACGCAGATTCAAATAATATGATTATACATCTCACCCCTAGTAAAGATTTTGGAGCAAGTTTAGATAGACTTACAAGTTTTTATAAAAGTTTTGGATTTGTTTATAATAAAGCCAAGAATAAAGATTTTAGATTTAAAAGCACAATGATAAAATACCCAAATAAGTAATATGAAATATATAAAAACATTCGAAGACTTTGTATCAGGTCCAGAAACACCTATAGATGAAAAGGATATAAAAGAAAATGTAAATGAAGATACTGACGATATTAACAAAGAAGAAGAAGAGGACGAAGAACCTCAACTTCAAAATTACATGTTTTTTCAAAATCTAAAAGAAATTAAAGAAAATATAGATAAGTTACTATCAATGGACCATAATACTATTGATGATATATTAATTGATGGCCATGACTGGGCTGCAGATCATATTGCTACTGCAAAAGATGATATTGATGAAGTAACACACTTCCTTAAGATACATATCGAGGAATCCGAGATAACTGATAAGAATGAAAATTCACCTGAATAATTTTAAGCCTGTTTAGATACAGGCTTTTTAGGGTCTTTGGGTTATCGAAACAATTTATTATTTTAAACTAAAATCAATACTATGAAAGAAGAATTATTAAAAATGGACAACATTAGATTACAGGAAATGGTTGACAGATATAAAGAGATGTGTAATGATTATGCGAATAATTGTAAATCACTTCTATCTCAGATTGATGAACGTGATAAAATAATTAAAGAATTGAGAGATAATAATAAATTCTATTCTGAGAAGGCAATAAAACTTGCAGATGAATTAATAGTCGCAACTAAAACTATTAATAATTTACAAAAAGTTCATATGAATTAAAACCATTTATTTTTTATACGTATAACTCTAAAATAATACTATGAAATATTTTGCTCTGCTCGATGAGTTATTTGATTTTAAATACCTATTAACTGAAGATGATTTAAATTCACTATCAGAAGAATTAAGGAATAGTGAGAGTGATATTAAAGTATACACTAACGTTTCAAGTCAACTTGATCCAGCTGCTGAAGCTTTCTTCAGAACAGATAGAAACATGGGTGTATATAATAAAGTAATAAATCAAATTAAATTTGAAAAAAGTAATGATATATTAGACATAAAATCAATTCATGAATTAATAAATACATTACTTACAAATAAAGAAGATTTAGTTTTAATCACTAACGCTGCGATCGCTAGCCATCTTATAGAGCACCCTGAATTTACTATTATAGTACATGAAGAAAAAAACGAATACACATCAGGCATTCCATATAATGTAGGAAATATAAATAACATCAAAATTATAGTAGACCCCTATTTAAAGTGGACAGATACTAAAATTATAACATATACTAAGAGTGATATTCAAGTTGCATTATATTTAGATTCCGTAAGCAATGACCTAGTAGGACTTAGTTTACCTAAAGTAGAAACAAACATTAAAGCATATATTTTAAATAATAAACCTGTTAATCTATTTGAGATTAAGGTACCCATAGAAAATTTAGTATGAGAAAGAAAAGAAATAAAAATGACATTGCACTAGAAATGGTAGATAGCCAGAGTATCAGTACACCATCTCCGGATTATGATATTACCTATAAAGGTGTCGATATGTACTGGTACCCTGAAGTACAGAAGCCTATAATAAATAATAAAACAAAAGATACATTAGAAGAACTCTTATCATTAGTCCCATAGGATATATAAAATATGATGGACGCACTTGTAGCAATATTATTATCAATTATACCTGGCGCTCTATACGCATTCATTATTTGGATTACTGTACCGTATAAGTCTTTTAGTTTAAGACAAGCTTATTCGCATATTTTATTGGGAATGTTATCAATAACATTTGTTAATTTAGCACACAGTTTTTTTGCCCCATTATATGATGAGTCTATTACAATTGCTATGAAAAGTAAATTAGGTGATGTTTTATTCTTACATAGATTAAGTTTCTTTCAAGTAGGAATAACTGAAGAGGTTTCAAAATGGTTAGCATTTATTTTTATATGTTCAATACGAAATGTATCTGATGATGGTGTGGAAAAAGATTCACCAATGGCTACTATGATTTATTGTGCAATGGTTTCATTAGGATTTGCTATACTTGAAAATGTACACTATGGAGCAACATATGGTTCAGGTGTTTTATTTTCTAGATTATTCAGTGCTGTATTATTACATATAGAAGTAGGCTTAATGATGGGATATTGGATAGCATTATCTAGAATAAATATAAGTTATACAAAATCAATTATCGGTGTAATTTTTAATAAAAATAAAAGATTAAAGAAGATAATATTAACATTTATTGGAATTTCAACTGCAGTGTTTGTACATGGCTTATATGATTTTAATTTATTTGTAACAGGTCAGGATGGATTACCATTAATGTATACAATTCTAGGATTAGGCGCATTTATATCTTATATAGGTGCTAATCATCTAATCGCATTAACAAAAAAATAAATTTTTATGAAATTAGATTTTAATGATTTACTGATTGTACCTGCAGTACAATCAGATATAGAAAGCAGGTCTGAAGTTACTCCATTTTATCAATCAGAAACAGGCTATAAATGGCATTTACCTATTATTGCGTCTCCAATGGACACAGTTATTGATAATAGTAATATAACAATATTTGAATCTAATCGTATAAATTACTGTATACCTAGAGGCAGTACAAGTGAACCAGTTTCAGCAAATGATTATGGTGTTATGTCTTTTAAGAGTTATGGATTAGATGAGTTTATATCAGTCTTTATTGAAAGAGAAACGTATATAGAAAACAGATTTATTTTAATAGATATTGCAAACGGACATATGTCCAAAATGGCTATAGCTATTAAGAAGTTTAAAGATATGTACGGTAGCTATTATACATTAATGGTTGGTAATGTTGCGAATCCTGAGACTTATAAATTATTATCTATAATGGGTGCAGACTATATAAGAATAGGTATAGGTAATGGTAATGGATGTTTAACAACTCAGCAATTAGGTATAGGTTATCCTATGGCTTCTTTGATTAAAGAATGCTATTTAATAAAACAAAAACTTTCTGCAGATAAGATTTATAGTGTAGCTAAGATAGTAGCTGATGGGGGAATGAAAGGGTATAGTGATATTATAAAAGCCCTAGCGCTAGGTTCTGATTATGTAATGGTTGGTAGTATTTTAAATAAAGCTTTAGAATCAGCCGGGCCTACTTATTTCATGGGAATTGAAATTGACCAACATGCAGATTATGCAAAATGGTTATATAAGAAAGGATTTAAGTTGAAAAAGAAATTTAGAGGAATGTCAACTAAAGAAGTTCAAAAAACTTGGAATAAAGGAAAATTAAAGACATCAGAAGGTGTAGTTAGATACAGGGAAGTTGAATATACATTGTCTGGCTGGACAAATAACCTTATTGATTACTTAAAAAGTGCAATGTCATATACTGATAAAATTAACTTACTAGAATTTACAGGTACTGTTGAATTAATTCAGATAACAGACAATGCCTACATTCGCTACAATA
>Ga0307379_10006888_pt1 | contig 15535 bp, 10 predicted proteins | sample UN2MG_FD_202237 | JGI IMG/M metagenome (GOLD analysis project Ga0307379, IMG submission 202237) | Soil microbial communities from Risofladan, Vaasa, Finland - UN-2 | ecosystem: Environmental > Terrestrial > Soil > Coastal area > Acid sulfate soil | place: Finland: Risofladan, Vaasa | collected... | reverse complement strand
AGCTTGTTTTCAGGGTCGAGCTGGGCCGACTTGAGCTCTACAGGTTTGTAGTATGTGAATCGAGTCCATCTGTCTTTACCATCCCATCTCTCCCGGACTTCCTCACCGTTCTCAAAGACGATGAGGACCTCTTGGGGAAAAATGAGCTCTCCTTTTCGAACGACAACCACTTCATTCTTGTAGGTTTTTTCCCGGCCTTCCTCCTTATCATCTGAGGGGGATTTGAGCTGTCCCTGGAATATGCCTTCCGGCTCCTTTATTTCTCTTGATCTGAGACTTCCAACAGCATAATCCAGCTTATCCGGACTGTGCAGGAATTGGTCAAAAAACCAATCAAGGTCCTGACCGCTGACATCTTCTGCCACAGCAACAAAATCATCCGTTTTAGGATGTCCGAATTTCCATCGCTCATAAAAAGCCTTCATCACGCGTGCCATCACGTCTTCTCCGAGATAATTTTCCAAAGTCAACAAAGTCACTCCTGCTTTTTGGTAGACGTTCAGCCCGTAGCTCCCTCCACCATAAAATTCCCAGCTCTTTGTCACGACCGGGTCCATACGCTCCGAAGCGATCACCTGAATTCTGTTCTGGAGCGCGTCGCCGATCTTCAGACAAAGGAGGTCTATCATGGACCGATCGCTGCCATAATATTTGTCCATCGCCTTGATCTCGGAATATGTGTTGATCCCTTCATCCAGCCAGGCCTCCTCAAATTCATTGTTGGCTACGATCCCATACCAGTATCCATGGCCGAACTCATGAATGGTCACCATCTCCGGCAGCCGAACTCCTTTAGGGAGAAAACTGATGCCCATCGTCGTGAACAAAGTGGGATACTCCATCCCACCCGCCCCCAGGGCTTTGATCGGAGGGTCGACCAATGTGATCGTATTATAGGGATAGGCTCCATAATTCTGGCTGTAAAACTCGAGACCGTATTTAAGAGACTGCAGAAATCGTTCCTTAAGGTTGAGATGAGTCCGGTGGACAAGAAGGATCATTTCGGTGTTTACAGGGGGGTCGCTCAGCGTGTACTGCTCCCGGAATTCGACAAAGTCAGGACAGGCTGTCCAGGCAAAGTCATGGACGTCCTCCTGATAATGAGTGTATGTCTTGCCCCCATCAGAGTTCTCAGTTTCTCCTGTCCTCACTCCGGTAGCACCAAGGACATATTCACTTGGCAGTGTCATCTCCACCTGAAAGACACCGAAGTCAGCGAAAAACTCGGAATTGCTGTGGTACTGATGACAGTTCCACTCGCCATCCTCCAGCACACCGATCTTGGGGAACCATTGGGTGATCATAAAAAAATCATCATAAAAGCCTGCCCGGCGAAGGGCCTGAGGCAGCTTTGAATAAAATTCGATCTCGAGTGTTATCGTTTGCTTGGGTTGAACCGGTTCTGGGAGCAAAACTCGCATCACAGTCTGGTCATCCGTGTTGTTATCATCCGGTTGGATGAATTCCATCATCAAGGTCAGATCGATCCCATCTTTGATCCGTATCTTTTTCACATCGATGTAACCCCAATCATCACTCTTCGGATTGAAACCTCGGCTCAAACCTCTCCCCTCCCTCATGAATGTCGAGAGGTTGTTCTTGAACGCATTGAGATAGAGGTGAAACTGGAGTTCAGAGACTGGAACCTCCGAATCATTGAGCCAAGTGAGCACTTCCTCTCCCATAACGGCCTTCTCAGCAGGAACGAGCTTCGCCTTGATCCGGTAATCAACGACGTGCTTGCTCAAGGCTGAAAAACTGAAACAGTTAAGCACAAACAGACAGACAAAAACCACCAATACAATTTTTTTCATGAATTACTCCTGGACCTTCGATAGATCTCTCCAAAGTCGTATACCCGATATTGGCATTATCTTATTTTTTTATACGAATGAATGCAACCTTTTGTTCCATACTGAATAATTCAGAAAAAGAGGAGTTTTAGTCCGACGAGCAAAAGAGCGATCGAGACGATCCGTCTGAAAGTCTGCTGATCGATGCGATTTAATAGAATCTTTCCTACCCTCACTCCAAAATAGGCTGAGACGATCAAGAAGGGAATGAGAAAAAGCTCAGAACGAGCCTGAACAGATCCAGTAAAAATATAGGTGGGGATCCGAGTGAAATCGATGACCACTGCGATCATGGCTGAAGTCGCGACATAGACTTCTTTCGGGAGGTCAAATGCCACAAGGAAGGACGATCGAATAGCACCTCCTAATCCAATGAGGCCGGCAAAAAAACCCGACAGACTTCCTCCCAGAATCGCCGCAGATCGGTTTTTTTTGATGGCAACCTGGGGCTTGAACAAAGAGTAAACCGCATACATGATCAGAAACACCGCCAAGATCTTGCTGATCACGCCAAGAGGTAATATCGCTATAAGGGTTGCACCGCCAAAAGCGAAACCAATGCTGGGGATCCCAAAATAGAAAAATGTCTTGAAATCGATCTTATCCCAAAACATGCGAATTTTGAACAGATTGTTGAACAGATGAAAACACGCAACTAAAAAGATGGCAGTTCTCAGGTCAAAAAAAGAAAAGGCTACAGGAATCAGCAGAGCCGAGCTGCCGAATCCCGCAAGCGTCGCACCCGCAGCTGCAAAAAACGAAGCGATTAAAAAGATGGAATATTCCCACATATGCTTCTTTTTATCATATTCTAAAAGCTACAGGAGCAGCAATTGCCCTCTCCTCGCCCTCGAACGCCACTCAAGAGGCTAAGTTTGTTTGGAGATGCGTTTAAAAGCCCCATAAACCACATCCAGGCAATCGCGGATATGTTTTTCCGTATGGGCATAGGACACGTAGTTGTATCCATTCCTTCTGAGAATAAACCCAGACGTTAACACCTCGGTAAACAATTCAGCTTCGAAATGCTTCAGATTGGGTAAGTCTCTTTGAAGTCTGATCATTGTCATCTGGGGGATCCCGGAAACGTCAGTGATCCTAGGAAAATCTCTGGCAATTCTTCTAAATCCATTATACAGGCGTGTTCCCATCTTCTCTATATGCTCATGAACGCGATTCTCCCTGAAAAATTTGAGCGTTGCAATTGCAGCGGCGAGGCTGAGGGCTTCTCCGGCGAGTGTGGAGCATATCCACAACTTGCGCCAAGAATCCATGATCTCCTTCTTTCCCCCTATGGCAGCTAAAGGCATTCCTCCAGCTATACCTTTTCCGATGACAGTGAGGTCGGGAAGAAAATCGTAGCACTCCTGAGCGCCTCCAGGGCCCAATCGAGCTCCGGTCTTCATCTCATCGAGGATCAAGACTATTCCACACTTTGTGCAAATATCGCGGATCGTCTTAAGGAAGTCCCTTTTGGGCGCCTCATGCACCACAGGCTCCAGAATGACAGCAGCCGGATATTCGGGAAGGTTGTTGAACTTATCCAGAAAATCAGAAGAATCATTGAAGAGAAACTCGATACAAAGATTGCGGGTAGCGATGGGGACACCGGCATCTTTATTGCTCCAATCGTGCCAGCCAAAATACCCGGATGAGAGAATATATTCTCGGTATGTATACGCTCTAGACAGACGAACGGCAGCGCTGCAGGCCTCGGCTCCTGTTTTAAGAAAACGGACCTGTTCGATCGTTGGAAACATATCCACGATCAACTCAGCCAATTCAGGTTCAAGAGGGGAAGACAAGGTCGTGACAATGCCGTTTTTGAGTTCGTTCTGTATGGCTTCTACGACCACAGGATGATTGTACCCGAGAGTGCAAGCCCCAAGACCCATCCCAAAATCGACATATCGGTTTCCATCATAATCGATGAGTTCCGCTCCCTCAGAGGTCTTATAGTATGCCGGCCCAAATTGTGACCCAAACAGGGCATCTGTTTTTTTGCTCTCGGTTGAAAATCCTCCGGGGATATATTTTTTGGCTTTGTGCTGAATTGTGATAGAATCATCCATTTCGACTCTCCTCTATCATCCTGAATTATTCATAAAACTCGTGAATAATCCAGGTAGGTGCCACACGTATAAGTGCAAAATCGCCCTCAGATTCCTCAGCCTTTTATCCTTCCTATTTGCCCATCTAAATTACAATAATTCGGGCCGCTGCGCAACTCCCGTGTTATAATAAATTTATGAATAACAAAACTAAATTTCTATCGATACTCATCCTTTTACTGGGAATCAGTGGTGCATTCGGTCAAGAAGTTTTTCGGAGCCAATCGGGATTAAAACAAGATTTAAGGCTTCTGGAACAAACCGCTGAAGAGCACAATTTCGATGTTATTCACTATGAATTCGACTGGGATATCGATTTTAACGCTCGCAGTATCCAAGGAAAGGCGATCATAAACGGAGAAAGTTCGATCCAGGGTTTGAATACGATCACTCTCAACCTCTCGAACACCATGACAGTGGCCGGAGTTAAACAGGACCAGCACTCCCTCTCTTTTAGCCACCAGGATAATCTGCTCACCATCACCTTTGTACAAAACTATAAAAAGGGGGAATCCTTTACAGTAGAGATCAGCTATTTTGGATTCCCTGCCTCAGGCCTCTATTATGACTATCATGGAAGCGCACCGATCATCTTTAGCCTGGACGAGCCCAGCGACGCCAGAAATTGGTTTCCCTGTTATGATCATCCTTCAGATAAAGCAACGGCTGAGCTCAATATAACCGTACCTTCAGAAATGATGGCCGCATCCAATGGGACGCTGATGGGAGTCAAATCAAACCCAGGCAACACCGTGACATACACTTGGCAGGTCAGCTATCCGATCGCAACCTATCTCATCTCAGTAGCAGCCACGAACTACGTGACATTTTCACACACCTACGCTGCGGGGCCAGAAGAGATGGAAGTTATTTACTATGTCTATCCGGAACTGCTCGAACACGCCAAAACTGATTTTGCCAACACTGTCCCCCAGATCGAATTCTACTCGGAAGTTTTTGGAGAATACCCATTTCTCGGCGAAAAATATGGCATGGCCCTCATCCCGGGAGGAACTGCGATGGAACATCAGACCTGCACCTCCTTTCCAGCCAGAGTGATCAATGGAGAGCAGGCGTACGATTGGCTCATTGCCCACGAACTGGCCCACCAATGGTGGGGGGATCTTGTTACTCTGGACGACTGGCCGGAAATCTGGCTAAATGAAGGTTTCGCCTCGTATTCCGATGCGCTGTGGTGGGAACATCTCTATGGAATGCCCGGTCTCAAGGCCAGAATGCAAGAGTTCAGGTCTATCCTCTTTGAAAGATACTCCGGCCCACATCATGCGATCTATAACCCCCCTGAGGGCTATCTCTTTTCTGCCATCGAATACGAAAAAGGCGCATGGGTCCTGCACATGCTGCGGTTCGTTGTGGGAGAGGACAACTTCTGGAATATCCTTAGTACATACACCAGGAGATACGCATACGATACCGTTACAACAGACAACTTCAAATCTGTCTGCGAGGAGATCTACTTGGCAGACCTGGATTGGTTTTTCGACCAGTGGATCTATGAACCCGGCTACCCCCGGTATGAATATTCCTGGGGACACTCCGGTCCGAATTCAGTGAGAGTCATCATAAAGCAGACGCAGGAAGCCTATTCTCTTTACTCTATGCCTATAGAGCTCCAGATCGTTCTCCCCTCAGGAACGGTGAAAAGGACCGTATGGGTTGATGAAAGGACAAATGCCTACGACTTATCGTTTGCAGAGCCCCCTTCTGATGTACTCTTCGACCCAGACCAGTGGATCCTCTGTTTTAGGGGTGATTTTCAGAAAAAAGGAACAAAAAAGAGGTAAAAGTTCAGAAAGCTTCAATGGCAGAGATGTAGAATCCTCTGCCCTCACCCGTAAAACCTACATCCAGCCTCAGGTTAATCTTCTCATCACGATTGAAAGTGTAGCGTAATCCCAAACCCAGGCTATGTTTGGCTTTTGCGAAATCAAAGCGGCTAAGTCTATCCGCCACATTCCCAAAACCTGCAAATCCTACAATCCCGAACCGCCCAAACAGCTGGATCCGATATTCCATTTGGAGAACCACCATATTCTTATCCCGATAGCGGCCCGTATAATACCCCCTCATGATTTGCTGTCCTCCCAAAAGGGACAGCAATTGAAAAGGCACATCTCCCGATGAAAAGCTGAAGTACCCTTGTAAAGCGATAGTGTGTTTTGTGGATACCGAGAAATAAGTCCTTAGGTCAAACAGATACTTTGTGAAGTGATAGTCACTGCCCAAGGCCCGACGGTAGAACGTGGCAGAAACCTGATGAAAGCTTCCGCGCCGGGAATAATAGATATTGTCTCTCGAATCCCAGTTTAAAAAGAATCCTAATCCAGAGACGTTCCCGCCCTCGCTTCCAGATATCTCACCGGAATCGAGCAATCCTTCCTCCTCGACTTCGATCAACTTTTGATAGCCGAAGTCGTATCTCAAGCCTGCATTAACAAACGAGAAGACCTTCTTTTGGACATTGATATTCGTTAAATAGGACCGAGAAATATATTTCTCCTCCATTTCGGGTGTGGTGCCCGGGCCGATCCCAAAGAATTTATCGTTAAATTTGCTATACCCCATAGCACCCTGTAATCTGTACTCATTCTTTTTGAGATAGATGTCGGGCATAACGAACACTTGAAACTGATTATTGGTGGTGTACACCATAAAACTGTTGACGCTTGAGGGCCTGAGCTTCGGATTTTCCTTAGCAGAGCGAAAAAAATAACCTCCCCCGAATCCCAAAGCTAGTTTTGTTTCTGGAGAGTAGAAGAGGACAGGAAGAACAAGAAGGTTTCTGTCCTTCTTTTCTTTCTCCTCAGCTTTCTCATCAGCGAATGCCGATAGAGAGAAGAGGTGTATTCCCAGGACGAAAAAGAAAAGCGCAAATAAGGATATTTGAAAGGAGATTTTTTTCTCGAGTGTAAAAATGCCTAGTTTTGTGCTTTGAGTCATAGGAAATAAGAAACTTCTAATATCTCGACTTGATCCTATCGATTTTCGATTTAAGCACAGTGTTGGCTACCCAGGAAGGTTTGAGTTTGCCGCGCACTTTTAAGAGATGGACCATCGTATCCCGGAAGGTCCTTGGCACATCCCTCTGCTCTGATTCGGGTTTGCGGACAAGATGAAGAGAGTCGGTGAGACATGTGGTGACACATACTCCGCACCCGATACATCGATCGAGGTCGAGACGGACCTTATCCTCTTCTAGACTAAGCGCATCCATTTGACATCGCTGGACACAAACGCCACAACCTATGCAGGTTTCTGGCTCCGCTACGCAGATAAAGGGCGAAGAGACGATTGTAGCGGGCTTAGGGTGTTGTTTGATAGTCCTGAGCACTCCGCAGCAACATCCACAACAGCAGCAGATATTGACGATGTCCTTTGAATTGCTGGGCTGAAGGACCAAACCCGCATCATCCGCCTTTTTTAAGATATCCAAAGCTTCCTCTTGATCGATGTACCGTCCGATCCCCCTGTCATGGTAGAGGTCTGCGCCACGTCCAAAAACCAAGCAATTCTCTGCCGGTTTTTCACATCCTTCGTCCAGCAGCTTCTTTTCCTTCCGACAGATACAGGGAGCCACCAGGAATTTATCCTGTGCTTTGACGAGTTCTTCCACATTTTCATAGGGGAGGATTTCGAGTCTGCTGTCGATACTCTCGTTTACGGGGATCGTCCTCAATTGCGGCGCTTTTTTCCAGGTTTCTGTGTTGAGCAGGGTGGGGATGTACTCTCCTACATCTCTGGCCAGCTCCGGATCCAGATCATTCACATGATATTCCCATATTCCGATGGCAAATTGGAGAGCCATATACAGGTCTGGCCGTCCTTCTCTTTTTATCTTAAGGATGAGCCCTTTTTGATATAACTCTTCGAGTCGGGTCGAGGTTTCTTCGACTGAAAGCTTTGTCCGGTGGGCGATGACTTTGACGTCTTCAGGAAGAACACTCAGGTGCAACGTCATTTCTGCCTCTTCAGGTGTGAAGAGACGGCGGAGAATCCTCAGTTCAATACCGCTCTCCGTTGAGGGATATCCCCCCGGGAGGTTGTCAAGAAAAGAGGCTAACCTAAAGTACACATCATTTTTCATGTGAAAATCCTATCTTCATTATTTATCTCGATTTAACCTGTCATTTCTATCAAACTACACCTCTACTGTCCAGTCAATCTGTGAAAATGTTGGATCCGTGCTGATCAGAGTTCAATCATTCGGAAGGTCGATAACCAAAGACCTGGAACTCTGATATTGCAAACTGATTATCCCCATCCGCAGCAAAAATCCTAATGTAACGCGCTCTCAACGGAAAAAATTCCAGGTCCTCAATGTACTCCGGATGCTCGGGAATAGAGCTCATGGTGTCCATCCCTTCTAAAACCTCTCCATCACTTCCCAAGATCTCTGTGAGTATGGCATAATCCTCACCATTGACCGAATATTCGATCCTGTAATCATCATTTGAATCCACCTGGACCACGATCCCTGTAACCTCATAGATGTTACCGAGGTCGATGACGAATGAAGCCTGAGGGTCCTCCCAGAAAACATTCTGCGCTTCGTTCCAGCCACTCTCTTCAAAAGGGATCCTGCCATCTATGATCAGATTCGCATCATTTTCGAACTCTCCTATGCTCGTTATTTGAGCCGGGCGAATGATCTTACTCTCTCCCTCAGGAAGTTCAGTGACCGCCCCCCGTTCTCCAAAGACCTGGATCTCGGACAACGCAAACTTGGAATCTCCAGCTACGGCAGTCACTTTGATAAACCTAGTGGATACGGGGTCGAACTCCAAGTCCGCCACAAAATGGGGATTGCCCGGGACAGTGCTCATTGTGTCCATTCCTGAAGCAATATCCCCATGATTTTCCCGAATCTGCACCAAGGGGATATAATCTGTGCCATCCAAGGAGTAGTCGATATTGTAATCATCGTTTCCATCTACTTGAACAAGGAGTCCAGAAACAGTGAAGTCGCCTCCTAAGTCAAGGATGAAGTATGTATCCGTTCGTTTCCAATAGATGTTGTGTTCTGAATTCCAAGGGCTGCCTTCTGGAGGAGACTGTCCATCAATGAGAAGTCGCACAGAGTTGGTATAGACTCCCTCGCCTTCCACAGATCGCGGTGCTATGATCTCACGCTCGCTTTCTTGGGAAGAAAATAGAATCAGAGTGAAAGCTAAGGGAATAATCCCGATCAGAATAAAAAATTTATAAACCAGCCTGTATTTGTTCACACCTGCCTCCTTAGCCTGAATTATTCATAAAAAATGTCGATACTTATCATAACAGACACAATATCAGAATGTTACATTGTTTTTTCGGAATACTCATTTGGGCACTGAATATCCTTTGCGATTTTCATTTATAATCGACATTTTTTACACTCTGGGCGCCGACCCAACCTAACCCGCCGATCTCACTACAGTGGCTTCGTTGTAGCCCACGTCAGGCAGTAGTTCACTACAGCTTCATGGGCCACTGCCTCAACCTTGATGTGAGGGTGGGGTGGGTTGGCCTCACCTCGTGAATAATCCAGGATATATCATCAATTATATATTTAGTCTTACCAAATAAGCTATAAATTGAAAAGAAAAGAGATTGGTCATCTGGATTCTTTATAGCAGAATTTCCCACCGAAAAGCAAGGTTCAGTGAGGTGAGCTTCTCCAAAACCTTGAGGAGCGACGTTCTGAGTGTTCCAATTGGTGATTTCGAAAACACTCTCAGTTTCCCCAGCGAGGAAACTTCGCTCGGATCCGGGCTTCCCTCACATCTCTCTCAGAGAGATGTACCATGCCCGTCTAGCCCTTCTCACGGTTTTCTCCACCACACAATCGGAACACTCAATAACGCAATGTGATTCCCGCCATCACAGTTTTGGGGATGCTACTTACACAATATGGTTCGTCAGTAACCGACGGCGGCTCCCTCGGAGCGTCTGTCAGCAGCTCCATAGTAGAGTCCGGTTTGGGGATCGACATATATGCTGTGGGCATCTCCCTGCTGCCAGAGCCGGGAGGATTTTCTGAAGGTGTGACCCATAGCACGAAGGGCATGGATCACATCGTCTGGGATCCCTTTTCGCTCAACATTCAACACATCCGGCATCCATTCGTGATCCATCCTCGCAGCATCTACAGCCTTTTGGATGTCCATCTTGAAATCAAGAAAATTGATGATGACATTCAGAACAGTGTTGATGATCGTCCGGCCTCCAGGGCTTCCTGTGATCAGAAAGACTTCGTCATCTTTCAGGATGATCGTGGGCGTCATAGAGCTCAACATCCTCTTGTGGGGCTGGATGAGGTTCGGTTTGGTGCCGATCAGTCCTCCTGCATCTGTAAATCCCGGGGTTCTGTTAAAATCATCCATCTCGTTATTGAGCAGAATGCCAGTGCCTGGAACCACAACTCCGGCTCCATATCCACCGTTTAGTGTGTAGGTTGTCGCAACAGCAAGACCGTCCTTGTCGATCACAGAATAGTGGGTTGTTTCTTTGGCTTCTTCGAGAGTCAGAATCTCCTTACCCAGATCCAAACTCGGGATAGCGCTGTCTGGATGGATCTTTTTTCGGATGTCTGCTGCATAGGATTTAGAGATCAACCGCTCCACCGGGATATCCCCAAAATCGGAATCTCCCATGTGTTTGGCACGATCGAGATAGGCGAATTTCATGGTCTCTGCGATCAGGTGCAGGGTTTTTGGCGCAAACCTCTCCATCTGTCCCAGCTCGAATCCCTCAAGGATATTTAACATTTCTACCATGATTGTCCCGCCCGAGCTCGGAGGAGGCATGGATATGATCTGGAATCCCCTGTAGGTGCCTGAGATAGGCTTTCTTTCGATCGCCCTGTAGTTTTCCAGGTCTGCCTTTGTGATCAGACCGCCATTTTGAGCCATGTCCTTGACGATCTTTTCTGCTATCTCTCCTATATAAAACGCATCTGAGCCCTGCTGAGCGATAAGTTTTAGAGATTCAGCGAGCTCTTTATGTTCGAACCGGTCTCCTTTTTTGAAAGGTGAGCCATCCTTTTTGGTGAAGATCTTATGAAACGCATCTGTCCCATTTGGAAATTCTTCTCTGGCATAATTAAATCCCCTGGCTTTACGCTCAGTCAATTTAAAACCCTGTTCAGCTAACTTGATGGCCGGAGCAATGACATCTTTCCACTCAAGGGTTCCGTATCTCTGGATGGCGAGCTCAAACCCTTTGACTGTTCCCGGGATACCGACCGCGAGGTAGCCATAAAGGCTGCGATCTTCCACATACCGGCCATCTGCATCCAAATACATTTCGGATGCCGCTTTTCCAGGAGCCATCTCCCGAAAATCCAGAGCAACGGGTTCCCTCTCATCCGGGAACCGGACGATCATGAAGCCACCACCTCCGATATTCCCAGCAGAGGGAAAGGTCACGGCCAGCGCAAACCCAACAGCCACGGCTGCATCCACGGCGTTTCCTCCTTTTTTTAGGATATCGATCCCGACGCGGGAAGCGTATTCATCCACGGAAACCACCATTCCGTTTTCTCCGGAAACCGCAGCATTTTCCTCTGTTCCGATGACATCGATCGATTCATTCCCTGCAGAGGAATAATCCCCCGTACAAGCAAAATGAAAGAAATAGACTGAAAGGAATATGACCAAAAAGAAAAACGAAACACGTTTATACATATCAATCTCTCCGCATAGCATCTCTTCGCTGCTGTTCTGGCAATTTTTCTATGGCATAACGAAGAGATGTCCTTGGCATAACTCTTTTGTTCTCCATGACATAATTGAAGACTTCTTTGGCGTAGAGCTTGGTCGCCTCTTTCAGCATCCAGCCATAGCCTTTCTGGACCATATCGTCCTTGTCCAGGAGCAACTTGTCAGCTACATCGAGAGCATGCTCGAAATACTTCCCCCTTCGCAGAGAATAGATGAGCACGACAGCGGATGCCCGCCTTTTCCAACGGTTCGGGGATTGAGTCCACACTTTAATCCGAGGGAAAAATTCTGGGAAATTGTACACAAACACTCCCAGAGCATTGATACAGAGCCCGTCACAATCACCCCAGTCCTTGACAGAGATCTCGAGCCATCTTTCAAACATGTCGAAATGTTTTGGCTCATAATCATCCTGACACATGTAACCCCATTGGAAGGCAATGCCTCTGAGCTCTTTAATCTGGGTTTCGAGTAGGTCTTCACAGATTTTTAATACGGGATCGATCCCGAAGGATTTAATTCTCTTTTGATAATCGACTGCAATTTCCCTCAATGGTGCAGTTCTGACACCCAACGAGTGGCTGACATCGACCTTGAATTGATCCCTGCACAGGATCCTATACTCCTCATCGATATGGGGTTTGAGGTCATCCAGTATATTCGCGATGAGTTCCTCAGAATCGATTTTTTTCTCTATTTCACTCATATCAGACTCAGCCGCAGACATTTTGTCGGTGCACATTAGAGGATTAAAAATATCTTGCTTCTCTCCGTCTTACATGCTATCAAAGTGAGCTACCAAGCAATCCCGTAGTCTTCGCCGTGATTGCTGGAGCCCCCCCAGAATGTGTGGTGTTTCCAGTCATAGAAGATCGCATTGATCGGACCGGATGTATGAGTCCGGATGTCGATCTCATACCCCATCACTGCAAGATTCTCTCTCACTTTCTCCGGAGTGGTGGCATTCAAAGTGAGTCTACCGGGCCGTGCTTCATGATCCCCAAAAGAACTCTGCATCTGATAGCTCACGATGTTGGGAGCTTCGCAAGCTTCCTGGATATTCATTCCGAACTCGACCATATTCAGGAAAAACTGCACCAGATTCTGATCCTGTGTATCTCCGCCCTGAACGGCAAAGGAAAGAAAGGGTTTGCCATCCTTGATAGCCAGGCCCGGCGTTAATGTCGCTCGAGGTCTCTTCCCCGGCTCTAAGACGTTGAAGGGATTCTTCTCCCTGTCGAGAACGAAACTCTGCATACGTTGGCTCATGCCGATACCTGTTTTTCCGGCGATACAGGCAGGGAGCCAGGCTCCTGATGGCGTTGCGGAAACGATCCAACCTTCCTTGTCGCACGCCTGGATGGATGTGGTACCCGCCAGGAAAGCCTCTTCGAATCGTTCCCATTGCCGGGCACTCATGTTCTTCTGTGTACGTCCCACGTTAGACCATTTTTCCAGAAGGTCCAGGAATGGATTTTCTCTACCCTCAAAGGGATAGGGATCGCCAGGCTTAGCATCAGGGTCGTTCATGTTCTGGTCGATCTGTTTCACTCTCTCTCTGGCATACTCTTTGGAAAGCAATCCTTTGATGGGCTCTTCCGGTGGAAAGTAAGGATCGCCGTAGTAGAAGTCCCGATCGGCAAAAGCCAGATTCATCACCTGGTAGAGCATGTGGATATAATTCACGCTGTTAAAGCCCAACTTCTGCAGGTCAATGGTCTCCAGCATATTCAGCATCTGAAGCATCACCGGACCCTGAACCCAGTGAGTCAGCTTGTATACTTCGATGTCTTTGTAAGTCGTTTTTACTGGTTCCTCAAGATGAACCTGCCAGCTCGCCAGGTCTTCCATGGTGATAAGGCCTCCCTGTTCCTGACAGCCACGTACGAACTCTTCTGCTATATCTCCAATGTAGAAACGGTCGTAGGCGGCATAAATAGCCTCTTTTCGAGTTTTCCCCTCTTCCAGAGCTTTTTGTTCCTCTTCCACAAGCTTTTGTAGTGTATCCAGCAATTCGGGCTGCCGGAAGATCTCGCCGGCATAGGGGGCCTCTCGGTCTTTTTCGGTGAGATGGGGCAGAAAGACCTTTTTAGAATAGGGCCATTCCTTGATCCGTTCCTTCTGCCTTTCGATACCGTCAGCCGCCTGCGCCTCAATGGGGTAACCCTCGGCCATCTCCATAGAAGGTTGGAGTACATCCTTGAGGCTCATGGTGCCGAACTCAGCCAGCATGACCATCAACCCTCCGGGTGTTCCAGGGGTCACTGCGGCCAAAGGGCCATATTCTGGAGGATATTCCAGGCCCTTCTCATTGAAAAATTCTGGTGTGGCTCCAGTGGGAGCGACACCTAAAGCATTCACACCATAGACCTTTTTATTCTTAGGATTGTAGATCAAGACCTGAGTTTCACCTCCCCAGCCCAGAACATCCCACATCGTGCATGTGGCAGCAAGCATGGAACAGGCCGCATCCACAGCATTGCCGCCGCGTTCGAAGATCTTTGCGCCTGCTGTCGCAGCCAGGGGTTTTCCAGTTATCGCCACCCAGTGTCGGCCATGTAGAATGGGTTTTTCTGTCCGGATCGCACTCATGCTGACAGAAGCCAATAACAGCATTAAAATCAACCCAAACGGTTTCCATACTCTGATCATATCGTTCTTTTTTTTGATCATATCTGCGACTCCTTCCCGATAAGTTAATATCTTGTTTAGATTTTTCCTAACTATGAATCATATCAAAAGCATACAGGGTATTTCAAATCCCCAGAGAAAAGGATTAGCATTTCCAAATCCGTGTTGATATCATTCCGAGTGATCAGATTATATGATATCAAAAACGAAATTCCGCCTCAGTTTCCCCAGCGAGGAAACTTCGCTCGGACGTGGGGGCTTCCCTCACATCTCCCCATGGGAGATGCACCATGCCCGCATGGAGCCCTTCTCACGGTTTTTTCCATCACACAATCTGATCACTCAATAAAACTATCGAGTATTCATGACATCACAGATTTGGAAATGCAACCCAGAAAATAGGTGTCTCCTTTTTAATAATTTATGAATAATTCAGGTTAATCAAAATATTCCAATAGGTCGAGGGGATGGCTGATGACAGCTTCGGCGCCGCTCTCTTCAAGTTCATTCTTACTCCTGAATCCCCAAAGAGCTCCCACCGGAAACATGCCAGCAGCCACGGCTGTCTTCATGTCGGTGTTCGTATCCCCCAGAAAAACAAAATGTTGGGGGATGATGCTCAATTTTGTTGCGATGAGGAGTGCACACGCTGGATCAGGCTTTCTGGGAATGGAGGGAGAAGCCCCCATAGTATACTCAAATGAGAACTGAGGGAAGTAAAAATCGATTGCTATTTGGGTGTATTTCTCGAGCTTGTTTGAAAGGACATTCATTCGGACATCACGCTTGTCCAGAGCGTCAAGGAGCTCCAGGATGCCATCATAAGGCTGTGTTTTTCTGTTCCATCGCTTCTGGTATTCGGCTTCCATGTCCGTAATGCAGCGCATTATGGTGTTCTCATCTCGATGAGCTTCTGGCAAAACACGTGCCACCAGTTTGGGAAGGCCATCACCGACCGTCTTCTTGTAAAATTCGGTATCATGTATAGGAAATCCTTGATCGCTCAACGCCTTGTTCATAGAATCTGCCAGATCATCGATGGTATCCAGCAAAGTTCCATCCAGGTCGAAGATGACAGCGCAAAAATTATTGATGTTTGAGATAATACTTCTCCATGAGTGGGCGCCACTTATCCATCAGCTCTTTGTTCAGGTCAAGGGGCGGCTTGGCATCCTCAGGCAGGAAGGGTTTATATGGATGCTCTTTGACATATTCTTCA
>Ga0307379_10006887_pt1 | contig 15536 bp, 14 predicted proteins | sample UN2MG_FD_202237 | JGI IMG/M metagenome (GOLD analysis project Ga0307379, IMG submission 202237) | Soil microbial communities from Risofladan, Vaasa, Finland - UN-2 | ecosystem: Environmental > Terrestrial > Soil > Coastal area > Acid sulfate soil | place: Finland: Risofladan, Vaasa | collected... | reverse complement strand
GTCGGTGGCCGGCGGCGGTTGCTCCGCATCGCCCGCACATTTCGGGCTCGTCGGATTCTTGGCGCAGAAGGCCTCGTTCTGCTGCTCTTGCGTCGGCGCCTGTGGCGCCTTCTGCGCAGGCGGCGCTTTCTGCGGGGGCGGTGTCTTCTTGGCCGGAGGCGCCTTCTGCGCCGGTGGCGTCTCCTTCTTCGGCGGCGGCGCCTTCTTGGCTGGAGGCGTCTTCTTCGGGGGTGGTGCCTTCTTAGGGGGTGGTGCCTTCTTCTTGACGACCGGTGCCTTCTTTCGCGGCGGCGCCGTCTTTTTCGAAGGGGCCTTCTTCTTCACCACCGGCGCTTTTTTCCGCGGCGGCGGCGCGGCCTTCTTCTGCGCCGGGGCGGATTTGAGTTGGGTACCACCCGACGACCCACGTTTCTTGTCGTCGTCGGTCTTGCTGCGCTGCGCGAGACGGATGATCCGATTGATCTGCGGGCTTAAGCGGCGGTCGGGATTGGGGCCGTAGTGCCGGGTGGGCGCATCGGCATCTACTTCTATGGCAGGAGAAGGATCGGGCGGTAACGCCCTATCGCGCGCGGCAAGCCCGCCCACCACGAGGGCGAGAGCCGTAACCATTGCGGTAGCTCCGAGACGGCGGACCAACCACGTTGTTTTCCGTGCGTCCTCCAATAGCCTACCCAGCGGCCTTGAGATGCCTCGGCGCGTCCAAATGGCTCGGCTGCAGCAAGCTTAGCAGCCTGACGATTGTCAGACTACCCCGGATCGGCACGCGCGGGCCTGCGCGGCCCACCGAACATGCGCGCAGCCACCAAGGACGCTTGAACAGATCCCGAAACCTGCTATCCATCGTTCATCGTCGAATAACGATGAGCCGGACCCGACATGCCTGCCGTCAAACTGCGCGCGCCCCTAGCGGCGCACCCGGCCGGAGACGAGACCATCGCTCTTCTGGCCAAGGCGCTCGGACATCCGGCCAGGGTTGGCATCGTGCAGATGCTGCACGAGAAGCAGTCCTGCATCGGCTGCGACATCGTCGACGAGATTGGGCTCGCCCAATCCACCATCTCCGAGCATCTGCGCATCCTCAAAGCCGTCGGCATCATCACCGGAAGCATTGAGCGTCCGCGCGTCTGCTACTCGCTCAACCCGGCGGCCCTAGAGCCGCTGCGGCGCTTTCTCGATGAAGTGACGAAGCGCGCCGCGCGCCACCGATAACCGCAACGACTGGATTCCGCATGTCCACTTTCGAACGCTATCTCACGCTCTGGGTCGCGCTGTGCATTGTCGCCGGCATCGCGCTCGGACATTTCTTTCCCGCCATCTTCCAGGCGGTCGGCGGCGCGGAGATCGCCCACGTCAACCTGCCTGTCGCGATCCTGATCTGGCTGATGATCATTCCGATGCTGATCAAGGTGGACTTTGGTGCCATCGGCAAAGTGCGCGAGCACTGGCGCGGGATCGGCGTGACGCTGTTCATCAATTGGGCCGTCAAGCCCTTCTCGATGGCGGCCCTCGGCGCGTTCTTCATCGGGCATGTCTTCGCCCCTTATTTGCCCGCCGATCAGATCAACAGCTATATCGCTGGACTGATCCTGCTCGCTGCGGCGCCATGCACGGCCATGGTGTTCGTGTGGAGCAACCTGTCTAAGGGTGAACCGGACTTCACGCTGACGCAGGTCGCGCTGAACGACACGATCATGGTCTTTGCCTTCGCGCCGATCGTCGGACTTCTGCTCGGCCTGTCGGCAATCACCGTGCCATGGGAGACGCTGCTCCTGTCGGTCACGCTTTATATCGTCGTGCCGGTGATTATCGCGCAGGTCGTTCGCCAGGTCGCCCTGGGGCGCGGAGGCAGTGAGGCGTTGACGCGGCTCCTGTCAATCTTGCAGCCGCTATCGCTTTTGGCCCTGCTCGCGACGCTCGTGCTTCTCTTCGGCTTTCAAGGCGAGCAGATCTTGGCCCAACCCCTGATCATCGCCGTTCTGGCCGTGCCGATTCTCATTCAAGTCTATTTCAACTCAGGCCTGGCCTATCTCCTGAACCGTGCCGCAGGTGAGACCCATTCAGTTGCGGGGCCGTCGGCCTTGATCGGCGCCAGCAATTTCTTCGAGCTCGCCGTTGCCGCTGCGATCAGTCTGTTCGGCTTCCATTCCGGCGCGGCACTTGCCACGGTCGTCGGGGTCCTGATCGAGGTCCCTGTCATGCTGTCCGTGGTCAAGATCGTGAACAGCACCAAGGGATGGTACGAGGCCGGAGCCGGCGTCCGGCAGCGTGTCGCCCTGGCGAAGGAAAGCGCCTAGCAGCAGCTCGACTGCGTCTTGCCCCCCTGCGCGGGCGCTGCCTCGTCGAAAGGAAGCGACGTGCCCGGCGTGGCGCAGCCGTCGAAGATCCCGTAATGGGTCGAGAAGTCGCCGACGAAATCGAAGAACGGCGCAAAGCGGGTGTCGGCCAGCATGCGCCAGGAATTGCCGCATATGGGAAACACCTTGCCCCGTTCGATGAGGTGATGCCCGTCGAGCTCGAAAGCTTGCTCCTGCTCGGCCACGCCGCCGCGATAAATCACCGCCTGGCCGTAATCCTCGCAGGCCGGCTCCAGGTCATCGAGTTTGAACAGCCGACAGGTGGCCGAGAAGAACCGCGCCTGGCCGAGCGTCTGGCGCATGGCCTCATTCTCGATCGCGATGGGCCGGCTGGTGACAAGCCGGGGATCGAGGAAGCCCGCCTGCTTCGCCATCGGTAAAAAGTCGTTCCAATAGAGCGCGCCGCCCAGGCACTCGCCGTACAACAGCGGATCGGCGCGGATCTCGTTCGGCAGGCGCCGGTCGCAATAAACATCGGCGAAATAGAGCTCGCCGCCCGGCTTCAGCAGGCGATACGCGCCGCGCAGCACCGCAAGCTTGTCGACGCACAGATTGATGACGCAGTTCGACACCACGACATCGAAGGTCGAGGGCTCGAGATCGAGCGCGTCGAGCTTTTCCAGATAGCCTTTGAGGAAGCGCACATTCGGCCGCCCATAGCCGAATTGCTGCATGTGCCAATCCTTGTGCGTCTTGGCGGTGGCCAATTGCTCGTCGGTCATGTCGACACCGACTACGTTGCCGTCGGCCCCTACGAGCTGTGAGATTAGGTAAACGTCCCGGCCGGAGCCTGAGCCGAGGTCGAGCACGTTGCAGCCCTGAAGTGCCGCGGGAATGACGATGCCGCAGCCGTAATATTTGGCGCGGACCTCCTCATGCACATTGGCGATGGCCGCTTCCAGATAACCGGGCACGCCGCCGCCATCGCAGCAGGCCGAGGTCTTCAGGTCTTTCGAGCCTTTGAGGACCTTGCCGTAATACTCCTTCACCACCTCGACATTCATGCCGTCGCTCCCTGTTCGCCGTCGCGCTGCTCGCAAATAGATAGCACCGAGACATTGCACTTTGGGAGAAACAAAGCCGTGAACGCCACGCGCCGACCGGTCACTCGCTTGAGCTGAGTGCCTTCCGCAACAGCGGTGCGGCGAAGGCGACAAAGCTTCGCACTTTGACTTGCGGCAGACGATCCTCCCGATGAAGAAGGCTAACCGGGGCCTCTTCGGGCTCGAAATCCTCAAGGATCAGGCGCAGCGAGCCGTCCGCCAGACGCGAAGCAACCTGATAGGACATGACGCGCGTGATGCCGACCCCGGCCACCGCGGCGTCGATGGCAGCCTCCGCCGTATTGACACTGAGGCGAGGCTGGACGGTCACCACCTGGCGCTTCTGACCATAGAACCGCCAGCGCTCCGCCAGGGACAGCGTGTTGAAGCTGATGCAGTCATGGTCCGTGAGGTCGCGCGGGCTGCTCGGCGTACCGCGTTTGGCGAGATAGCCGGGACTGGCGCAGGCGACATAGCGTGTGGCGCCGACCCGCGTGGCGATCAGCGAAGAATCAGTCAGCGGTCCGACCCGTACGCTGAGGTCGAGCCCCTCCTCCACGAGATCGACAATGCGGTCGACGAGAAGCATGCGGGCGCTGACGCGGGGATGAGCGGCCAGGAACGCGACCACGACGGGCAACACATGCAGCCTGCCGAACACCACCGGCGCGGTGAAGGCGAGCTCGCCTTGCGGCTCGGCCTGGTCACCCGCCAGTCGCAGTTCCGCGGCCTCCAGCTCGGCCAGGATGCGGCGGCAGGATTCGAGATATTGAAGACCGGGTTCGGTGAGAACCAGACGCCGCGTGGTGCGGGTGATGAGGCGCGCGCCAACATGGTCTTCGAGCGCCGATAGATTTCGGCTGACGGTGGCCAAAGGTAGGCCGAGACGGCGCCCCGCCGCCGACAGGCTGCCGGCCTCGGCGATGGCGACGAACACGTTGATAGCGGCGAGCCGGTCCACGTGACTATTCCACAAAATGGAAGAATTATTCTCGTATCTACACGCTACTCCCGGATCTGGGAAGGGCGCATATGGGAGCGAACCTAAAGGAGAGCCCCATGACCGCGCTGAAACTCCACGACCTCGAACTCTCGGGCAATTGCTACAAGATCCGCCTATTCTGCGCGCTGCTCGGCTTGAAACTGGACGTCGCCCCGGTCGATCTCATGAGCGGCGCCCATAAGAAAAGCCCCTTCATCGACCTCAATGCGTTCGGCGAGATTCCCGTGCTCGAGGACGGCGGTGTGGTGTTGCGGGATTCGCACGCGATCCTGATCTACCTCGCCCGAAAATATGGCGGCGAGGACTGGCTGCCGACGGCCGCGGCCGGCATGGCGCAAGTCGTCACCTGGCTCATGGTCGCCGAGAACGAGATCGCGCGGGGGCCGGGCGATGCCCGCCTCCACGACAAATTCGGTTTCACGCTCGATGTCGACCGCGCACACGCGAACGCGGCCCGCATTCTCGGCCTCATCGAGAGCCACCTCAAGACGCACACCTGGCTCGCGCTGGGCCGGCCGACCATCGCCGACCTCGCCTGCATGCCCTATATCGCGCTCAGTCACGAAGGCGGCGTGTCGCTGGCACCCTACCCCGCCATTCAAGCCTGGGTCGGACGCATCAAGGCGCTGCCCGGCTTCATAGCCATGCCGGGGCTCTGACGGCGATGCCCGCCCCCTCGACAGATGTCGCCTTCTCGCCCGCGGTCAAAGCCGTGCAGACGCGGCGCGGCTCGCGCGACGCCTATGCACGTCTCGAAGCCAAAGGCGGCTGGGCGAACACGATCGACGCTAATCTCGCGGGCTTTATCGGCGATCAGCGGTCCTTCTATCTGGCGACCGCCAGCCGCGACGGGCAACCCTATATCCAGCATCGCGGCGGCCCGCCCGGCTTCTTGCGCGCGCTCGATGACCGCACGCTCGCCTTCGCCGATTTCGTCGGCAACCGGCAATATATCTCGACCGGGAATCTCGCCGAGAATCCGAAGGCGATGATCTTCCTCATGGATTACGCCAATCGCCGGCGGGTGAAGATCTGGGGCACCGCGCGCGTGGTCGAAAACGATCCAAGCTTGCTCGAACAGTTGATGCCCACCGGATACAAGGCGCGCGGCGAAGCGGCGATCCTGTTCACGGTCGAAGCGTGGGACACCAATTGCCCGCAGCACATTCCGCAAATGCTGTTCGCCGAGGGTGTCGCCGGCGCCGTCGACGCGCTGAAGGCCCGCATCGCCGAGCTCGAAGCCGAGAACGCGCGGCTCCGCGCGGGCCCGTTGACGAGGCCACTTGAGGCCTAATCCGTCTTACGCGCTCCCCGAAACCCCGTGGCGAGCACATAGACTTCCGCTGAGTCCTGCCGGCTTGCCTTGGGCTTGATATGGGCGACCTTGGTAAAGCCCTGCTTGAGGCGCGTGACCAGCTCTTGCCCGGCGCCCCCTTGCAGCACCTTGGCGAGAAACGCACCGCCGGGTTTTAGCGTATCCTCGGCAATGTCGACGGCGGCTTCGGCGAGCGCGATGACGCGCAAATGATCGGTCTGGCGATGGCCGGTCGATGACGCCGCCATGTCGGACAGCACCACATCGGCGCGCGCGCCACCAAGAGCATCCCTGATGCGGGCCTCCGCTTCCGCGTCGCTGATATCGAGCACCATGAAGTCGACGCCCTCGACCGGCTCAATCTCCGAAAGGTCGGCGGCGATCACCGTACCCTTGCCTGCCAGCGCGCCCACGCGTGCCGCCGCCACCTGGCTCCAGCCGCCCGGCGCCGCGCCGAGATCGATCACCACGCCGCCGGGTTTGAGCAAATGATGCTTGTCGTCGATCTCGGTCAACTTGAAGGCCGCGCGGCTGCGATAGCCCAGGGCCTTCGCCTCCTCCACATACGGATCGTTGAGCTGGCGTTGCAGCCAGCGGGTCGAGGCGAGCTTGCGCCCTTTCGCGGTCTTGACGCGGACGGTGAGCCCGCGCCGGCCCGAAGGGGCCCACGAGCCTGCGCCTTTCGTCGACTTTACCATGTGTTAATCACGTCCCATCGCCGCACCGCCTTGACCCGACAGGCCTCCGCGTCCCATGTCCACCCTATCTCTCCTCTAACACCTGCCACATGCCCCGCTATTTCGTCACCCTGATCGTTGCGGTCGCCTTGTTCATGGAAACCATGGACTCGACCATCATCGCCACGTCGCTGCCGGCGATCGCGGCCGATCTGGGCGAAGACCCTATCGCGCTCAAGCTCGCGCTCACCTCCTATCTCCTGTCGCTCGCCGTGTTTATTCCGATCAGCGGCTGGATGGCCGACCGTTTCGGCGCGCGGACCGTGTTCCGCGCCGCCATCGTCGTCTTCACCATCGGTTCGGTGGCCTGCGGCTTCGCCCAGGGCCTTGGCGACTTCGTGCTGTTCCGCGTGATCCAGGGCATGGGCGGCGCCATGATGGTGCCGGTCGGCCGTCTTGTCATTCTGCGATCCGTGCCGAAGGCGGAGCTGATCTCGGCTCTGGCCTGGCTGACCGTGCCGGCGCTCATGGGCCCGGTCATCGGCCCGCCGCTCGGCGGATTCATCACCACGGTGTTCGAATGGCGCTGGATCTTCTGGATCAACATCCCCATCGGCCTGCTCGGCATCTATCTCGCCACCCGTTACATCGAGAACTTTCGAGAGGAGGACGTGCCGCCCCTCGATATCAAGGGCTTCTTCCTGTCGGGCATCGGCTTGGCCGGTCTGGCCTTCGGCATCACCACGATCGGCCAGGGGCTGTTCTCCCTTGAAGTCGTGCTGTCCTTGATCGCGGTCGGTATCTTGGGGATCGCGCTCTATGTGCGCCACGCGGGGCGGACGCCCGCCCCCCTGCTCGATCTCAGCCTTCTCAAGATCGACACGTTCTTCGCCAGCGTCACCGGCGGCTTCCTTTTTCGCATCGGCGTTGGCGCATCGCCATTCTTGTTGCCGCTGTTTTTCCAGCTCGGCTTCGGCATGACTCCGCTGCAATCGGGACTCCTGACCTTCGCCACGGCCGTCGGCGCCATCGCCATGAAAACGACCGCGGCGCGCATCATCCGCCGTATCGGCTTCAAGCGCATTCTGGTGTGGAACGCCATCCTCACGGCGACCTTCACCGCCGCGGCGGCCCTGTTCACCGCGGTGACGCCGGCCGCAATCATCCTTGGCGTGCTACTGGTCGGCGGCTTCTTCAAGTCGCTTCAGTTCACCGCCATCAACTCGATCGCCTATGCCGATATCGATGAGAAGGAGATGAGCAAAGCGACGAGCTTCGCCAGCGTGGCACAGCAGCTCTCCATGTCGGCGGGCGTCGCCGTCGGCGCGCTTGTGCTCGAGGCCGAGCGCATGGGCCGCGAGACCCACCAAGTGGTGGCAAGCGACTTTCCCCCGGCCTTCCTGTTTGTGGCCGGGCTGGCGGCATTGTCGGCGTTCATCTTCGCGCGTCTGCCGAGAGATGCCGGATCGAGCCTGTCCCGGCGCGCCCACGCGGTAGGTGAACCAAGAGAGACGATCGAGGACGCGTAATACGGGTCTGCTAGCCGCGCCCCGGATGAGACTTGCCGTCACTGCGCCGGTGGCGCGGCCGCGGCGTATTGCGCCGGTCGTGCCCATCCTCGGCCATCAACGTGGTGAGAATGCCCTCACGCAGACCCCGGTCGGCCACGCGCAAGCGCTGACAGGGCCACACGCGGAGCAGCGCTTCGAGAATAGCGCAGCCGGCAAGCACGAGATCGGCACGCTCATGGCCGATACAGGGCTGCGCCACCCGCTCGTCATAGCTCATGGCGATAAGGTCGTTCGACACGGTGCGCACATCGCGCGCGGCGAGCCAGCAACCGTCGACGCGCGAGCGATCGTAATGCGGCAGCTTGAGATGAATGCCCGAGATCGTCGTCACCGTGCCGGACGTGCCCAGGAAATGCGCGCGGTTCTGCTCCACCCGCTCGCCAAATCTGTACTGGGACTCGAAGGCGTTCAACGCCACCATGACGTCGTCCACCATGGCCTCGTAGTTCTCCTGGCTGACGTCGTGCCCGCCGTGACGCTCGGCGAGACTGACGACGCCGATGGGCAGCGACGTCCATGCGGCGATACAGTTTTGAACGCCGAGGCGGTCGTTCAGCGTTCGCCGGCTCGACCGTCCAAACTGTTTGAGATCGAGCCAGATCAGCTCCGAGCTGCCGCCGCCGATATCGAACACCAGCGCCCAATCGCAACTGCGGTCCAGCAGCGAAGCGCAACCCGACACCGCGAGTTTCGCCTCGGTTTCGCGCCCGACGATCTCAAGCTGGAGACCAGTCTCATTGTGCACCCGGTCGATGAATTCGGCACCGTTCGTCGCGATGCGGCAGGCCTCCGTCGCGATCAGACGCGAACGCGTCACCCCCCGTCGGCGCAACTTGTCGGCGCACACGCGCAGCGCACCGATGGTCCGCTTCATGGCGTCGTCGGACAGTCTGCCCGAGGCGAGCACACCCTCGCCGAGCCGAATGATGCGTGAGAACGCATCGACCACCACGAAGCCTCGCCGCGACGGTTTGGCGACGAGGAGACGGCAATTATTGGTGCCGAGATCGAGCGCGCCATAAATGGAATGGGCTGGAGGACGCGCAAGCGCGTCTTTGTCCTTGATGCCCTGGGCTGCCCCGGCAGAGCCAGGATCCGGCGTCCCCAATAGGGCCGGTGCGCCGGCGCGGGCCAGCACACTTCCCCCGCTATCGCCGGTCTCGCTCCGCATGGCTTTGGCGTCACGCGGAGGCATGGCAGCCGTGCGGGCAATGCCGCTCGGCCCACTCACGATGTTCAACCTTTCGAGCCGGGAGCAGCCGACGCAGTCTCGCCCAGTCGGCGGCTTTCGGCGTTGATCCTATGTCACTAATCTAACAAGCTCTTCTGGCAGGTAAAGCAGTTTAACAAAGCACCGCCGTCAGGGCCGAAGGCCCTGGGCGCGGGGCTCTATCCATGATCTGAGATTCTTGTCGCCCGGGGGCCAAAGAAAAAGCCTGGCACCATCTGGGCCAGGCCTCTCCCCCGAGCAAAGCTCGTTCCCTCAAACGATTCGCGCGATTCGTGGGGCATATTACACCGCCAAGCATGGCAAAATGGTGGGGAGGAGCGCTTTGAGTGTCTTGGCCGCTTCGCGTCTTGCTGACTGCCAGGCGCGACAAGCCCTCAATCAGGCGACAGCCTCAGCGGCTTGAAGCTAGAATTGGCCGGAACAAGGATCCAAGGATGAAGAGCATTTTATGCATAGGCGTGGCCGTGGCCCTGACCTTGTCGACGCACGCCGCGCTGGCCGCGGACGATTGCACCCAGATCATTTCGACCGGTCACCCCGAGTATCCGGCTATGGCGTTCAAGGACGGCGATCGCATCCGCGGCGCGGCCCCTTCACTGGTCAAAGCCATCGCATCGGACCTGAATGTGCCCCTTGAGTCCCAGTACATGGGAAGCTGGGCCGATGCCCAAGCAGCCACGCGTGACGGCGAGGCCGACATGATTTTCGGCGTCTACTACAACGACGAACGCGCCAAGTACCTTCACTACGTCCAGCCGGGGTTCGCTTATGACCCGGTGAATGTCTTCGTCGTCCAAGACATGCCCTTCGAGTACAAAGGTCAGTCCGACCTTATCGGCAAGAAGGGGGCCACGAACAAGGGCGAGAGCTACGGCACGCAATTCGACGCTTTCATGAAAGAAAAACTCGAAATCGTCCGCACCGACGGCATCGCCAAGGCCTTCGAGTCGCTTCTTGCCGGCGACGTCGACTACGTCATTGCCGGCTATTATCCCGGTCAGGCGGAGGCGACGCGCTTGGACATCGACGACAAGATTGTGCCGCTGGAGCCGCCGGTCGTGTCGGATGAGATGTTTGTCGCCTTTTCCAAGAAATCGCCCTGCGCGTCCTTGGCACCCAAGTTCGGAGAAGGCGTCGAGAAGCTCACGACCGATGGAAGCTTCGAGCAGATGATGCGCGATGCCATGGCTCAGTGGGCAGGGAAAGAAAAACCGTAACACCGACAGAGGTCTCAATGCGGTGCCGGGCACGTGGCGTGACCCGCTTGCATGAAGCCCAGTCAGCCGGAAGCCGGCCCAGGATGACCACCCGGACAGTGTGATACCGCCCATGACGGACACCACCATAACCATGGGCGCACCCTCGACGGCGCCGCGCGGGTCCTTGATCCCGCATCTGCTGATCATCGCCGTGGTCTGGGGCGTGTGGGCGGTGCTGATGGAACACGGCGACCGCTGGCACCTATTTCCCGAGTATTGGTTCATGTCGGTCACCATGGCCGTGGGGTCGTTCATCGCGGGCGCGACCAGCGAAGGCGGCGGCGCGGTGGCCTTCCCCGTCATGACCCTGGGGTTCGGCATGGAGCCTCACGTCGCGCGCGACTTCTCGTTGATGATCCAGTCCGTGGGCATGGTCTCGGCGGCACTGGTCATCATGTCCATGCGCATCCCCGTGGAGTGGCGCGCGATCCTGTTCGCAGGTCTCGGCGGGGCGCTGGGTGTCGTCCTCGGGCTGGAATGGATCGCGCCCCTGCTCAGCGCATCCGTCACCAAGGTGTTCTTCGTCAGTTTCTGGCTGGGGTTCGGTGCGGCCCTCTACTGGATCAACCGCGACCGGGCGCGCGAGGTCTGCATCCGCATCACGGCATTCGGCCCCGGCAGCGCGGCGCTGCTGTTCGCGGTCGGCATTGCCGGCGGCATCGTGAGCGGGCTCACCGGCAGCGGTCTGGACATCGTCACCTTCGCCGTCCTGGTGCTGGTCTTCAGCCTGAACGAGAAGGTGGCCACCCCCACCTCGGTGATCCTGATGGCGACGAACACCGTAGTCGGCTTTGCCTGGCGGGAGACCGTCGGCGGCGGGGTGGCGGCCGATGCCTGGAACTATTGGTGGGTGTGCGTCCCGGTGGTGGTCGTGGGGGCGCCGTTCGGCGCGCGCTTCATCCGCGACCGGTCACGCCATTTCGTCGCCGGCATCCTCTACTGCTCCATCATCGCGCAGTATATCTGGGCGCTGATCGTTGTTCCTCAGAGTCCCCTGCTGCTGCTGTTCAACAGTCTGGTGGTGACTACCGCCACGCTGTTTTTCTGGACACTGAGGCACTACGGCAACCGTCGCGCCAGCCTGTTGGGCACCCCTGTGCCGACGGTACGGACCTAGCGCTTGGCCGGACGCCAGTCGGCCACGGATTTGGAATCCGCCTCCGCCTCCCAACGCCCAGGGGGCACCGGATCGTCCGCGAGCGCGGACAGGCGCCGCAGGTACTCCGCGCGCGGGATCTCGCGAAAGCCCATCTGCGCCGTGGTCGGCGTCAGCCATTTGTTGTCGGCGAGCACGAAGCCCCAATTGGCGAGATGCCAGGCGAGTACGGAAAAGCCGATCTTCGAAGCATTCGACTCCCGGAAGAACTGCGACTCGATGACGAACGTACGCCCCACGGCGACGCCGTAGCCGCCGGCGGCAAGCTCGCCCCGGTCGTTCCACACCTCAAAAGAGTGAACGTGGCCCGCGTCATGAAGTTTCGCATAGCTGTGCATGATGCGCGGCGTGATCCAGGTGAGATGCCACTGACCGGGGCGCCGTCCGGCGCAGCCCTTGATGACGTTCTCGAAGTCCCGGTCGAGCGTGATGCGGTAGCGGGCTTGGCGCATCATGCTGCGCAGCCGCGACGAGATGCGAAACGCGTCCAGCTCCAAGACACCGCGCACCACCGGTGACAGCCATTTGGCCGGACCGACATGACCGTGTGGAAACAGCCCGCGGCGATATCCTTCCATCAAGGTCGGCACGGAGAGATCGCGCGCGATGCCGGCAAGCTCGCCATTGACAGAAGCCGCGTCACAGGCGGGCAACGCACCGGCGCCGCCAAAAAGATCGGTCAGCCAGTGCCGCGCCAAGGGAGCGAGCGTACGCGCCCGATGCGGCTTCAACGCCCAAGCCATGCCGAGCACCGTTCGTACACAGACCTCGTAAGGCGTCTCGCGGAACAGCGCGGACCGCTTATCCTCGTTCGTGGGCCGGCCCATGCGGTCGTCGAATCCCGCAAGCGTGGCGCGCGACATGATCCGTCGTTCAGACAAAACGTATCCCCTTCGCCCAGCCGCAAGGACCGTTTAGCGATGAGCCAAGACTAGCAGGAGACACCCCTGGACCGGCCGCGCTCTCGAAATTGGGTTAACCCGTCAGCGGGGCTTGCGCCTGCGATCCCAGAGCCGTTCATCGAGCACCCGGCTCACCCGCTCGGCGGCTGGAATGGCGTCGATCTCACGCGCGAAGGTGCGATATTCAAATTTGGCGTCCTCGGGTCCGCCACCATGCAGGAGCGTATGGCGGAATTCGAGGAGCCGGCGCCAACCGCGCGAGTCCCCGCCCCGCGCCGGCGCCGGAACGCCGGCCGCCATCAGCCGGCGCATCACGCTCTGCGCCGCCTCGCTTTCATCCTGGCCTGACCGGACCAGAAGATCGATCAGCACCGCCGCGCGGGCGAGCAAGGTCTCACTGGGTGCGGAGCTGTGACGGCGGTCACGCTTGGTCTCGGTGGCGCTGGGACTTGTACTTGAGCTTGGGCTCGCAGCCGCGCCCACTCCGCCCGCCGCCAGGCCTTCGAGATCGGCGAGCGGCTGCAGATCCTCCGCCGAGACGCCGTCCGCTTCGAGCTCGGCGATGACGGCCTGCAAGCATTTTATAGACAGCGACGTCTTGTCCCCCGCCTCGGCAGAATAGGCCCGCCGCAGCGCGCGAAGCGCCGCACCGATGCGGTCCGCAGATGGCGAAAGCGTTTCCATATATAGAGTCTACCGCGTGATCGTTGGAGATTTGGTTACCGGCCGCACCAATCGCGCTCTGCCATCATGACGCGCAGGGTAAAGAAATCGTTAGGCGAGCCCGCAGGCGTGCCACCCGCTCCGGCCGATCCGCGCCTCTTCATGGTCTTGCCAAGCCTGCGCGCCTGCGGCTAGAAGGAAGCGGCTGGCCCCACATGGCTTGCAAGTCGAAGCTGGTGGGGGATCGTCTAATGGTAGGACAGCGGACTCTGACTCCGCCAGTCTAGGTTCGAATCCTAGTCCCCCAGCCACTCAATTATCTGAAATCTTTTACGTATTGCGTTGCGGACATATCAGCCACGCCGGAACATTCGGACAACGCTGCCGCACACAAGTCGGCACAGTGAAAACTACCCTTGAAAACGACCGGAACGATACCTGGGACGCCCTAGTAGAAAATCTTACGAAGCTTCCGAGGAGAGCGATGCCCCGGAAGCCCTGTTCCCCCCGTACGGGGCTTTCTTTTGCCTACACAGAGAAGGCGCAGTGACGGAACCACGAATGAAGTGGCGTGCTGGCGTTCGATAAAGCACGGCGCACAACTCGCATAGCGCCAGTTCCCAAAGCGCCTGTCATTGGTCCCGCCTTGCACCAACGCTCAGCGGGCGCCTTCTTGATTGCGGCGTCTCCAGCGGTCCCTTGATCTCCACGGCCAAGAAATCTCATGGAGCTTCCAGCTTTTGTCGGTGCCTTGAGACTAGGGACTGATCGCAAAAATACTTGTCCACGTCTTTTTTCTTCAACAGGTCTTCCAATAGCAGGTCGTTGCGAGTTGCAGTCTTCCTGTATCTTTTTCTAGCCAGCTCATGGAGGGTCCCTTTCTCCTCCTCGGTGAAATGACCGCATGCCGCGGCCTTCCACTCGCTAAAGCTGGGAGGATTGATTGATGCGTCATCCTCTAGCCACTCAAGCTCACCTGACCCAGTCGAGATCATTGTCTCGATAACCTGAGCGGGGACCTCTATTTCCTCCAAGTAGCGCGAAACACGATTGAGGACTTTTTTGTATGACAAAGCGGCATCGGCGGGAGAGAGGCTGCTAAACGTTCCAGCTTCCGCATAGTATGGGCGGTGCATACCTACAGCGCCGCCACGTTGTGGAGCGCCGAACCAGATCAAAGCACATGCGCTGGCGCAGATACACGCCTCCGCGTCGGAGCACTCGCCTATACTTATGACACCACCTTTGTATGGAGCTACCGCTGTAATAAGATACTTCCTAAAGAATCTACCTATCTCCATGGCCTCATCCACATTGCCGCCGGGCGATATAAGCGAAAACATGGAGAGGTAGGGATGGTTCTTCCGATATAGGGCCACCACCTTCTCAAAGTCTCCCTCAACTATGGTGCCGCGGACTATCGCGGCATCGCAGTCTCCGGGGCTAGGCTTGGGCTCTGACTTCCAGCTGTGAAGGTTTTGGTCAGTCCACCTGCTGATACACTCGACCTCGGCCCCAACCGCCGGAGCCGAAATTAAGGCTATCGTGAAAGGCAAAAATGAAGCCCAACGAAGATAGCGCATCCTCCCGAAAGACTCCCTCTGCTTGAGCAAATGGGCATGCTTACATAGGCCAACAGGGCCCGCAACCGCGAAGCACGAGCGTCATAGTCCACTCAGCGAAGTTAGCTCCGCGTCTACGTTCGACCCATCGCTTACGCTGCGACGCGCGCCTTGCCCTCACGAGTCTTAGGCCCCGTTGAGAGCCCACCGCAGAAGCGGCTGCGCCGCTTTCCCAGCTCTACCCTAAGCTGACAGGGATTGCCTTTCTGGGTCTCAGCTCGGCAGCGAGGCCGCCCCTTCGGTCGGAGTGGCGAACCGTCACCTGCAAGCCCAAGCTCAGCCATCCGCTTGCAACTAGCCCCGATGACACAGGCGGGGTCCGAGGCTGGACCGACGATCCAGCCGCGCTAATGCCAGTCTTCCCAATTCGCACGGGTTACTCTGGCGAGATCGTCATCCTAGAGATAGCATTTCAAAAAACCTCGACGACCCCGGAGAGGCGATCGGTCGCCTTCCCCTACGACCTTGGCACAGGGCCAGCCGCCGAATGATCGGCGCGCGGTGGTCAGTAAAAGTCAGTATCTAACCTGCCTATGTAAAGCGAGCAGAGAGGGTCAATTGGCCCTGTTGGGCGCTTGGTGGCCCAGTTTAGGAGGGCCAAGTGCACTACGGCTTCGGTAGCTTGATGACGCGGCGAACATTGGCTGCCCGTCCGGGATGTGCAAGTTCGGCAATTGCAGCCTCAACCAACGCATCAATCTCCAGTTGCCGAAACACCAATTCGCCATCAATCCGCTCCA
>Ga0307379_10006886_pt1 | contig 15538 bp, 19 predicted proteins | sample UN2MG_FD_202237 | JGI IMG/M metagenome (GOLD analysis project Ga0307379, IMG submission 202237) | Soil microbial communities from Risofladan, Vaasa, Finland - UN-2 | ecosystem: Environmental > Terrestrial > Soil > Coastal area > Acid sulfate soil | place: Finland: Risofladan, Vaasa | collected... | reverse complement strand
CATAACCACCTGGTAAGTTAGGACTTGACCAACCATCAATATCATGAAGTTGTTCACTTAACTCATCACCTATATTTACTTTATCAATTGGAGCAACATCTACTGCTTCTCCTTCACCACAGCGTTGTGCAGTACCAATAGTGCTTTCAATAACTTCTTCATCCCAAAAACCACTTTCAGATTCTTCCAATCCAACCTGCCAGGCTTTGACTTTAATATTAAAAGTGCAGGATTTACCTAAAAGATAACCAGTTCCTTGGGGTAAGACTACTTGGTAGTAAAACCAATGTTCGTTGTCTTGATAAAAAATATTACTATAGTAGGGATGGCTATTGGGCAAAACCATATCAGGATCGTGAGTGGGAGAATTAGTGTCAAAATCATCAAAATTAGCCAAAGGTCCGAAGTATTTCAAATCCATATGTCTTGTCGAGTGATCTCCTAGCGCTGGAGGCTCGGCATCATACCAGTTGTACCAAACTCTAAGTTGTAAACCTTCACACAAATCTTCATCACCAGAAACATATTCATAACTGGCTTTATAGGAAAAAGGATTATTACCTAAATTTTGAACATAAATATCGCGGGTCACTGAATCGTCTGGCTCCATTGAATCTGCTCCAGAAACAAAATTTGATTGTCCAGAACGAAGGCCTAAATCAAGAGTGCCGGTTTCAATTGTATTTCCCTGAGAAACTTCAATATCTTGAAAATAACCAACCGTATTCTGAATAAAAAGCAAGCTAATACAAAAGATTAAAATTGATGCTTTGGTTAAAATTCTGGCAATAAACTTTTTAATTTTCATTTCTTCCTTGTTTTTTTCTTTCGTTCTAAAAGCAAACGCTGAATTTCTTTTTTAATGCTCGCTAATTCACTATAAATAATTAATGTTGCTGGAATAACAATCAGAACAATAAAGCCGGTTTGGGTTTTAGTAAAAGCCACGACATGACCCAGATAGGGTATTGAAAAAAGTACTTGTCCCAAAACTTGCCCTTCTGAAATTTTCTCTCTGTCCGGGCTGTCATTAGCATCGCCTTTAGTAGTAAAACTTATTTGATCCTCATCGCTGTGAACTTCGGCAATGCGGTGAGTAACTGTTGATTTAACATCTTTCAGATTGGCTTTGGGATTAAACAAAAAAGTGATAACATCGTCTTTTTTGTATTCTTTTTGTGGTCCGACTAAAACCACTGAACCAGCCTTAATTGCTGGCTGCATGGAACCTGATTGAACCACAAAAGCCCGATAGCCGCCCGGTGCTTTGGAAACTGAAAAAGCAGTGGCAGCGGCTATTAAAACCAAAACAATAATTGCTAACCAATAAATGAAGTTAGTTAATGTTTTCAATAATCTCACTTTATTAATTCCCTCTACCTCCGAGGAGTCCATTCGGCCACCTCGGAGGTGCCTTCAGTCTGTTTTATTCCACCCTTATCTAGTGGGGCAGGAGTTAACCCACCCCACTAGATTTACTCTGAAACCAAGCCTTTACAGATCGGTATCTTCGTACTGAATCAACCCTGTCTCAAACAGATAATCTGCCGGAGACCAACCTGTCATACTCTTGCTATCTGTATCGTAGTCATCTGACGGCACTAACCAAATCTTAGCACCTTCTGGATAGTTCTGGTCAGAAGGCCAGACTGGAAGGTCCATATTGAGCTCAGTAGAACCTGACATAATAATGTCACCACTACCATCGGACGTTCCCGTACCAATCAAAGCACCAAGATTATTTCCCGGCCAGGGATCGGCGTAGTAGATCAGACTATACCCGGTGCTACTCTTCGTCACCGTACCAGTTAAGCTGTAGTCAAATGTTGGACCACTCAGGTTATAAGTTAAGTCGGCCTTAATACTATCACCTCCCACACCTCCCAGAATCTTCCAATCAGGATCACCTGATTTATTCTCCAGGCGGACGTGACCCGTAAGTTGTTCGGCATAAATCTCAATGTCGAACGTCATCGTGTCAGCCTGAGCCCAGTTGCCAGTTGTAGGAATCAAGTGATAGCTCTGAGTTACCTCCATGGTCCCGCCTGCTGGAATCATACCCAAGAAGATTTTTTGACCGTCGATGCTTCCAACTTTAACATTATCCTCATCTTTGAAGATGGTTTGGTGCCAGTCATCTGGATTACCATCAATCGGAACCATTACTGAAAGGTCATAATTCATCCAGTCGTGAAGGTTAGATTTTGGTGTTTCACCAGTGCAATGGTCTCCATAATCTACCCATGTTCCACCTTCAGCTTGACACTCTGGCTCTGTCATAACTCCCTCGTCAGTTGTAATGTTTTTAATTGTCTTCCAAACATTAACTGGATTGTCTCCTGGATTCTGAATATTAAAGGTTATATATCCAGTCTCGCAGGGCTTCATATCCTTAAGCTCGAAATTCCCTTCCCAAGGATTTTCACCATCAACAGCAATGTCAATGGTACCAGTGGAAAAGGTATTACCCGTGCTGGTCTCTATATCAGAGAAAAGAGCCGTGGTAGCACCTACTGCTACACCTACAACCAAACCAATAGTTAAAACACTTAAAAGTAGTTTTTTCATTTATTTTTTCACCTCCTTTCTTTTTGGATTCAACCAAATAAAATTGATTGGCAACAAAAAAACCAACCGTTAAATGGCTGGTTTTCTACAAATTTTATAAATTTTAAGATTCATTCCCATTATTTTTTCATAAACAACATCTCAAAATTATAAAAAAGATCGTCCTTGAGGGCAGGTAGGATAGTTAATATAAGTAACATTATTTGAGACCATTTGTCAAGACTCAACTTTCACAGACTTAAACCCATCAGGATGATTTTTGTGCCACTGCCAGGCAGTTTTGATAATTGTTTTCAAATCCGAATATTTTGGCTGCCAACCTAAATCTTTTTTAATCTTTTTAGCCTTGGCATTGATTCGTCGAGGATCTTTGTGGTGGAGGAATTTCTGGAAGTGGCGTCTGTTGAGGAAGCGGAATCGATATAGGAGGATAAGTATTTCAGTTTGTTTTGGGGTTAATGTTTTTGTTGGAGTCATGAAGTCGTTTGAGGCAGTTTTTTTCCCTAACTTTTGACTTGTTTACGTTTCTTCTCCCTTATCTATAAGGGAAAGGGGTAGTAATTATTGGAAATTTAAGGCTAAATTACATCTTTTTTTGTTACAGAGCGCTATAACAGTTTTAAGGCAATATATTTCCTGATTGAGTTTCAGTAATCAGTTTGGGTTGTAATTTTTTGCCTATCTTCTTGCTTGCTGTTGGCAAATCGCTAAAAAAAGAAGTATTTAGAGATTTTAGGGCTACTCAGTTCTCACACCTTCTGAAAAAGGTTGAAGTTCTGCCGCCCGATAATAGTCAAGTTTTCTCAAAGCTTCTTGCTTTATCTGGCGAATCCGTTCTCTAGTCTTACCCCATCTTTCGCCAATTTCTTCTAAGGTAAGGGCGTGGCCACCATCTAAACCGAAATGTAACCTTAAAACTTGTACTTCTCTGAGAGTCAGAACCGTGAAAGCCTCTTCCAATTTTGCGATTAACAAACTTCGCTGGATACGTTGCGAGGCATGTTCTTGGAGCGGAGGAAGACTCTTGTCCTCTATAAAGTCACCCAACTCTGCATCACCATCATCACCAACAATTTCTTGCAATGAAAGTGGCCTTCTGCCTCTTTTTAAAAGAAAATTAACTCTTTCTAAAGTAAGTCCAGTTGAATTAGCGATTTCTTCTTCTGTTGGTTCACGTCCTTTTTCTGGTTTAAGCTCCTCTATGACTTGATAGATTTTTCTTAAAGCCCTACTGGCATGAACCGGCAAGCGGATGGTTCTCCCTTGATCAGAAATGGCTCGAGTAACTCTCTGGCGAATCCACCAGCTGGCATAAGTCGAAAATTGATAACCTCGTGTGTAATCAAATTTCTCCACCGCCTTAATTAAACCAAGATTGCCCTCTTGAATTAAGTCAAGAAGCGGTACTCCCAGACCTTGATATCCTCTAGCGATATAGACAACCAATTTAAGGTTATAAAGAATAAGCTTATCTCTTGCTTCTTCACTTTCAGTTTCTTCCCCCAAAGCCATGATTTGACAAAGTTCTTTTACTTGTTGAGGGCTCAAAATGGGGTGATTGGCCGCTTCCCTTAAGTATCTACCAACAACATTGTAAGGGGATAACAAATCGTCTTCCTCAGGCTTCCCAAACCTTTCAAAAGAAGGGGCTTCTAAAGCTTTTTCCGTTTTTCTTTTAATTTCTTCAGCCAACTTTATAAGTTTTCCTCTTTCCCACTTTGACGCGCGAAACCTACCTTTAGAGCTAATTTCACCGACTTCTCTAGCCTTCTTAGCACCCCTAAAAAGAGTCGATCGGCTAACTCCCACCTCTTCAACAACTTCACTTAAAGCAACCCATTCAACTTCTTCTGTTTTCGGTTTTTGGAGAGGGATTAAGGGCTGAATTGGATTGGTTTCTTTTTCAGACGCTGATATTTGGCGTTCTTTTAGAGAGACAGATCCGCGTTCTATGCTCATAATTAAAAATCCTGCCTTTATTGGGCAGGAAGCTGCTTAGCTACTATCGCAGAGAATAATTTTTTTGTCAATAAACAGTTTTTCATACACATTTGAACCCATTTGGATGGTTTTTATGCCATTGCCAAGCGGGAGAACCAATTGGTAAAGAAAAATTTATTGGCAAACTAAAAATACTTGTCAAGAGTCAGTTTTCACAAGTCTGTCTAACATCTCTCGAGGATTCAATACCAATAAATGATGTTGTTTTTTAATTTTGGCAATTTTAAAATCCTTTTTATTGCCGGTAACAAAAAAAACACATTTATAATTTAAAGCTGAGGCCAAAATGGGAAGATCCTTTTGTTGAGCCAACCCAGTAAATTTCTGCAGTTGCTTAATTTTAGGATTTTTAATTACTGTCACCGGACACTCTTGAAAAAACTGGTATACTAAAGAAAGAGCCGCTGGAAGTTTTTTTTCAATATTTCTTATTATTTCTTCCAAAACCAATTCAGAAACAGCTATTTCAAATTTTCTCTGAAGCAACTTACTAACTAAATCTGAAGCGACACCTTTTTTGTAAAATGCTGAAAACCAAACATTGCTGTCTATAAAAACTTTTCTCATCCCTCATATATTTTTTCTGACAGTTTCTTTCTCAATTTTCGCCCAGATTTTTGAAGTTCATCTTCACTTACTTTAGAATTTTGAAAAATTTTTTGGATTGCCTTTAAAGTATCTACCGCTTGCTTTTGAACTGGCTTAGCAACAAGCTTTTGCTCTTTGACTTGAATAGCAAGATTATCACCAACAGAAAGACTAAGCTGATTTAAAACATCAGCAGGTAGTGTAATTTGCCTTCTGTCTCTGATATTAACTATAAAAACCATAGTTCTCTTCCTTCAATATCAGATATATGATATCAGACACCAGAAATTTGTCAAGAGACAATTTTCATGCACCCTTATACCCGTTAGGGTGGTTTTTGTACCATTGCCAAGCACTTTCAATAATTGTTTTCAAATCCGAATATTTTGGCTGCCAACCCAAAACTTTTTTAGCTTTTTGATTATCAGCATAAACGACAGCTGGGTCACCTGGCCGACGAAGCCCAATTTTGACTGGAAAATCAACACCACTGACCTTTTTAATCATCCGAAGAATTTCTTTGTTTGAATAACCTCGACCTGTGCCGATATTAAAAACATCACTTTCGTTTTTCTTTTGCAAATACTTTAAAGCTTTAATATGAGCTGCAGCTAAATCTAAAACATGAATGTAATCACGAATGCAACTGCCATCAGGTGTGGAGTAATCATCTCCAAAAAGTTGAAATTCTTTTCTTTTACCCAAAGCCACTTCCATCGCAATCGGAATAATGTGAGTCTCGGGACGATGATCTTCACCGATTTTGCCATTTAAACTGGCACCGGCCGCATTAAAGTAACGCAAAGAAATATTTTTAATATCAAACAATTCGTCATACCAATTAAGAATTCTTTCAAACATCAATTTTGTCTCCCCATAAACAGAGACTGGATTTTTCTCAGCTGTTTCCTTAACCGGCAATTTTTTAGGATAGCCATAAACCGCGCAAGAGGAAGAATAAACTAAATATTTGGTTCCAGCTTTTATCATTGCTTCCAACAAATTCAAGCCACCCATAATATTATTTTCAAAATATTTGGCCGGCTCCTTCATGGAAACGCCAGACGAAGCATAATTGGCAAAATGAATCACTGCCTGGGGCTTTTCCTTTTTAAAAACACTTTTGATTTTGTTTTTATCCAGTAAATCACCTTTAATTAAAGGGCAATTGACTGCTTGTTTGTGGCCATAAACCAAGTTATCAAAAACAACAACCTGATGTTTCTCCTTTTGTAATTCTAAGACAGTGTGGGAGCCAATATAACCAGCTCCACCAGTGACTAAAATTTTCATTTTTATTTTTTCAAAACTTTACTGCCAACTTTTTTACTTAAATTCAAGAAAAAATTATTAATTTCATTTAAATCATATACTTTATCAACAACAATGGGGTCATCTTTTAATTCTTTTGATTTGAGTAGCTGAGTACCAAATTGAAGCCAATCAAGATGCCAATCAAACTTAATTCTTGCTTTTTTTAAAAGATCAAAAATGTTCCATTCCCTTCTTTTTTTTAAAATTACAAAAAGGTCAAAAAAATCTCGTCCACGAGGATTTTGAGCAATAGTAAAAACCTTATTAACGGCAATATCAAGTAAACTATCAACAAAAATATCTTCTCTTTTTTTCGGCCTTTCAATCTGAAGAAAAGGAAAATAGGTAAACTCAATCTTAAGAAATTTTTTGGGAGAAAAAATTAAATGAAAGAGATGGCGATTAAAGGATTGCTGATAGTCAAATTTGCTAAAACCTAAGCTTTTTTTAGCTTGATAAACAAAAGGAGTTATTTCTTTTGGATCAAATTCGTTTTGGGAAAAAAAATTCAAATCTTCAGAAAATCGATGTTGAAGATAAAATTTACTTAATGCCGTTCCGCCGGTAAAGTAAAAATTTTTTACTAAAACAGGCTGAGTGGCAAAAAAAGACAAAAATTTTCCCTGTTGAGGCGTAATTATTTTCTTCCCCATAGTAAAAATTCTAGAAATTTCTTTTTTGGAGGGTCAATTTTGAGCCGGCGCCAATATTTTAAAAGAAGATTCCTAGAAATTTTTCTTCCACCCAAACCAAAATTAATCATTTGCTCTAACTGCCACTTTTCCCAATCTTTTTTATTTGTTCTCAATCGCTTTGTATCGATGCTCCAGTTGTACACACACCTATTTTACCATGAATGGCAGTTTTTAACCATCCATTTTTAACTTTCTAAGTATTTTCTTTGAAAGTTTGGGCAAAAATTCTTCGACAATTATTTTGCCAATAAAGACCCCGCCAAAATCAACAGCCAAATCCATTAATTGAAAAGTCCGTGTGGGAACAAAACTTTGGTGAAGCTCATCGAAAAATCCATACAACCATACCAACCCCAAAGGCAGTAAAAAATTCTTTTTTGATTTTTGATAATTTAAGGCCCGAAAAAACAAAAAATAGCCAAAAGCATAAAAAACAAAATGAGATAAAGTTCTGAGAATTTCGTCCAAAACAGGATTTTGGGAAGCTTTAAGGTTGGGAATTGAAGAAAGGTAAAAAAGCAAACCGCACCAAAAAACAACGGGTAACCAAAGACTTAGCAACCAACTCACTTTTTTCATTTTAGTGCGGTAATGTTAATTTTTCTCTAAAGTCAAATACTATTTCCCCATCCGTATCCAATTTGACGTCAGGCCTAATTTGTTTTTTTGGGTCAGCCAGTACTTCTAGATTTTCCCAAATCACCCTAATATTTCTTAATACTTTCTCCATCGCTTCTCTATCTTCACTACTAAATTCTTTGAAAGAATAAAATTTTTTAGCTTGTTTAAGCCAAAATTGAACTGGTTTCTTCTCGTCAAGGGGAGGCTCCAACTTCCTCCTAGTTTTCTCTTCAATTTCCTTTTTCAGCCACTGGGCTGTCAACCTCACTGCCTCTTCAGCCGATTTTTGGTCAAGTTCAAGAGATGCCTCTTGTAAACTAAGGTCATTTGGGCAAAGGCTTGTTATTAGCTTGTCATGATTTTCCGTTTGCACGTCACTCAAATCATAAAAACACGCTGCCTCAAGAGGCGCTAGATTATTGTTGACAAAGTGGGAATAACCAACAAAAACTGCTTGTGATGCCTCTTCAGGCGTTAACTCTTGCCATAAAAGAGGAGACTCAATTGTTTCTCCCTGCTCCGTCATTTCTAAGAAAATTATACCATAAAGAAAGAACTGTTCCGAAAAGAATGGCTAATCCCAAAACAAGAAAAACTTTAGGTAACCAAGATTTTTGCTAGAAGGCGTTGTTTCTTCTGACTCTTCCTCAGCTCCTTCTAGCGGATAAAAAGCAGTTGTTGCTTCTTCTCCTTCGCCCAAAACTTCCCCACCACTGAAACTCAATCGGGAAATATATTGCCTTAAAATTGTCCCAGCGCTCTGGGACAAAAAAACATTAAATTTAGCCTTAAATTTCCGATAATTACTACCCCTTTCCCTTATAGATAAGGGAGAAGAAACGTAAACAAGTCAAAGGTTTGGAAAAAACTGCCTCAAACAACTTTATGACTCAAACAAAAAAACTGACTTCAAAACAAACAGAAATCCTTATCCTCTTGTACCGATTCCGCTTCCTTAACAGACGCCACCTCCAGAAATTCCTTAACCACAAAGATCCCCGACGAATCAACACCTGGCTGAAAGAATTGACCGAAAACAAATATCTCGGCCGAATATATTCCCGGAAATTAGGGGAAAACACCCAGCCATGGGCAGACATTTTTTTTACTGGACGTGCCAGTACCAAGAAATCAAACCGCCACCGTGATCAATGGCCACATAGTTCATCGGACAACCCGAACCGCAACTTGTCGACCCTTTATAAAGTGTCCCTTCACGAGAAGCCCGAATCATTACTGGTGAGCCAACAATATCAATTCCAGTGTGGGGCTGACCACCATAATAGCCAATCCGGGCATAATGAGTCATCCCAAACCCTTGAGTTATCCGAGGGCCATTCATAGGCCAATCCCAATCACCAATAAAAGCAAAAGATTCATCAGGAGCATTATCCCAAACAACATCTCTGGATTTGAGATACGAAGCTGGATTTTGAGCGCCACCGTCCTTTCTAATTTCAAAATGAAGATGAGTGCCAGTCGAGCAACAAGGATAGCCCGTATTCCCCATCAAGGCAATTTCTGCACCTTTACTTATCGGCGTACCATCTTTAAGCAAAGCTAAGGCTTGCCTCATTACTGCCAGCATCGCCTCCTGTTCAGCCCTGGCAGCAGCTAATAAGGCCTGGTAACGCTTCTCATCGTTTTGGGTGATTTTCAGAAGGTTCTCCCTATCTGCTTTTTGCTGGCTCAAAAGAACCTTTTGTGACTCTAATTTTTTCTTGGCTGCCTCAAGTTGCACCTGTTTTTCCTCTTTAAGAGTTTTTTGGTCATCGTAATTGGTCCGGACCGTTTCCATCTGAAACATTAAACTCCGGTCATGAAGTTGAATCACCCGTAAATATTTATAGCGACTGACAAACTCGGAAAAATCTTTTGAAGAAAAAAACAAAGCCAGCGGTTCAATTTTTCCCTTCTTATAAGTAGCGGCAATTCTTTTTATCAAAACACCGGAAAGTTCATCTAAAGATTTATCAAGACTGGAGATCTTAACTACCAAGCCGCTAATTTCTTCTTCCAATTCCCGTATTCCTTTTATCGTTTGTACAATCTGGGCTGTGGTTAAAGCAATTCTGGTGTTAAATTTAGCAATTTCCGATTTAAGGCTTTGTTTTCTTTGTCCAACATCACCTAACAATTCTTCCCAGCAAGCAACTCCAGCGTCAATATCATCTTCTTGTTCTTGTTTACATTCCTCTTCAGTAACTGCCAAAGCCGAGTGGACTGAAAAAACAAGAAGCAAAAGAAAAGCAAGGAAAAGTCGAGCTTTTTTAGAGAGTATTTTCATTTAAAGTCTAACGCAGATATCTTTTGACTGCCAACAAGCTTCCCAAGCTGCCAATCAAAATCCCGGCCAAAAGCTCCCCACCTAAAAGGCAAAGCATAAACACGACCGGAATTGGTAAAATGGGAATTCCGGCCAAAAATTCAGCCAAAAACGGGGTGGCATAAAGCAGTAAAAGATAAACCATTCCCCAGGCCAAAAAAGCGCCTACCACCCCATAAAAAATGCCTTCTAAAACAAAAGGGATTCTGACATACCCAGTCGTGGCACCAATTAAGCGCAAAATTTCAATTTCATCCTTTCTCACCGCCACCTTCATGCTAACAATGATTAAAATAATCAAAACAGAAACCAAGCCCAAAAAGCTGATTAAAATTGTGCCGAATTTTCTTAAAGTGCTTGTCCAGGTTTTAAGGGCAGTGACAATATCTTCTTGGAAAATCACCTCTTCAACTCCTGGTTCATTACGAAGAATTTGAGCCACTTCACCAAGATATGAGATATCTGTAGTGGAAACTTCCAAAGAAGCCGGTAGAATATTGGCCGTCACCATTTCCAACAAAAGGGGGTCATCTTTATTCTGCTCTCGGTAAATCGCTAAAGCTTCTTCCTTGGAAATATATTTTGTCTGGCTAATCTTGCCGGTTTGGACCAATTTTGCCTTTAAAATGTCAACTTGGTCTAATTCAACTTCGTCTTTAAAAAAGGCCGTCACCTGAGGTCTGGTTTCAAAATAGGTCAAAATTGCTTGAGAACTAGAGGCCACCAACACCGTGACCGAGGCGACAAAAAAGGTCAAAAACATAATGGCCACCGCTGCCAAAGATTGATATGGTGAGCGGCGGATATGGGTCCAGGCAGTTTTTAAGTGTTGTTTCATTACCGCACCCGATATTTACCTTTCTTTTTATCACTAACTAATTTGCCTTTATCCAACTCGATGACTCTTTCTTTAAGAGAGTTTACAATCTCAAAGTTATGAGTAGTCATAATCACGGTTTTGCCTAACTCGTTAATTTTTTTTAACAATTTAACAATTTGCCAAGCAGTGGTGGGATCAACATTGCCGGTCGGCTCATCAGCAATAACAACTTTGGGTTTAGCCGCCACGGCCCGGGCTAAACAAACCCGCTGCAGTTCACCACCAGCCAGTTGGGAAGGAAAAAACTCAGCCCGATCAGCCAACCCTACTAATGCTAACACTTTGTCTACCTCTGTTTTTATCTTTTCTTCTTTTTCACCCAAAACCTTCAAAGATAAAGAAACGTTTTCATAAACCGTCCGATCAAATAATAATCGATAATCTTGAAAAACAACACCAATATTTCTTCTTAAATTAGTTAGCTCTTTTTTGGCTATCTCGTCGAGGTGGTATTCATTGACTTTGACTTTGCCTGAAGTGGGCAGATAATCGCGGAGAATTAGTTTGACAATGGTTGTCTTGCCAGCTCCAGAAGGACCAGTAATAAAAACAAACTCTTTATCAGGAATTTCAAAATTTACCTTATCCAAGGCAGTAATCGTACCGAACCTTTTGGTTACGTTTTTGAATTTAATCATACTTCGACTCACTCCGCGGTTCGACTGAGCTCACCGCTGAGGTCTCGCTCAGTACAAGTTCCTCAAAGCCCTTCAGGACATCTATCCAAGGTTTTCACCCGACCTACGTCCATTAGCCAACCTGCTTTTTGGGCGGCAAAAGTTTCTCCCCAAACTTCGACACATTTTCCAAGAAATTGACTAAGATCAACCACCGAAGAAGTCAAATAAGCAGTTTGGCTTTCACCTCCTGCTCGTATCAATCTATGGGAACCTTCTTCAACCAGACTTCTATCATTAACCTCTATTTTCCCTTCAGCCGAATCACGAAAAATCTTTTCATCTTTGATACCCACTTCTTTTGGCCCTTGAACAACTTCGGCACCATCCATGGTTTTGACCACCTGACCCTCTGTTCCTCCTCGCCTGGACAATAAATAACCAGTGCCGGTTCCAGCCAAAATAATGGCCAGAATAACGCCGGCTGGTAACAAAATCCCCTTCAAAGAATTTCTCGAAGAAGAATTGGGAAATTCTTTAACTATTTTTTCTTCGCTCTCTTCCATATCACCTCCTTTATTTACATTAGTCTAACACATTTTTAATTTCTGCTTCAACAAAACCGTCAAGTTCTCCATCCAAAACTGCCTCAGCATCATCAGTTTCGTAACCAGTCCGCAAATCTTTAACCATTTTATAAGGGTGTAAAACATAGGAACGGATCTGAGTTCCCCAAGCAGCCTTAGTCCGACCACCTTTTAATCTTTGTTCTTTTTCTTTAGCCCGAGCTTCAGCAAGAACCCATAATTTGGCTTTTAAAAGTTGAAGGGCAATTTTTCGGTTCTGCTCCTGGGTTCTCTCTCGTTCACAAGTAACCGTCAACCCAGTAGGCTTGTAAATTAACCTGACTGCGGTGGAAACTTTCTGGACATTCTGCCCGCCTTGAGTGGAAGAACGGAAAAACTGCCATTCCAAGTCGTCATCCTTTATTTCAATTTCATCCTTTTCATCAAGCTGAGGTAAAACTTCTACTAAAGCAAAAGAAGTCTGCCGCAATTGATCGGCATTAAAAGGTGATTGACGAACTAAACGATGAGTACCAGCCTCATACTTTAAAAACCCATAGACATAAGGGCCGGAAACAGTCAAAGTGGCGCTTTTGATACCTGCCTCTTCTCCGGGCGTCTCATCAATTAATTCATGATGCCAACCTTTTTTTTCAAAAAAACGGATGTACATTCGCTCAAGCATCTGGGCCCAATCCATCGCCTCTACCCCTCCTTGACCGGAATGAATGGATAGAATAGCGTCAAAAGAGTCATATTTCCCGGAAAGAAAAGTTTTTAATTCAAATTTTTTTAAACTCTTTTCCAATTCTTTTTCTTTACCTTCCTGCCATAAAGTTTCTAAGCTCTCCAATTGAGCCAACTCATCCTCCAAATCAGCCAGTCTTTTCATTTTTTTTGAGGCTGTCTGGTGATCCTGCCAAAAATTAGGTTTGCTTGATTCCGCCTGAATCTGGCGAATTTCTTTTTGCAACTTATCAGGATCAAGCTTTTTTTTTAAATCCTCAATGCGTTTTTTCAATTCTTCATTCATTTTTTTTAGTTTTTGGTATGTTTTTTTAGCCAATTAGCGATTTTTTCCAAAGGCACCTTTTTTTTCGCCACCCTCAAAGTAAAAGCGATTGTTTCTGCCTGACTGGCTTCAAACTTTAAGCCATTTAATTCTAACATTGCCATGGCGGCAAGAATAGCTGTTCTTTTATTCCCATCAACAAAAGGATGGTTTTTGATTAGTGAATGCATCATTGAAGCGGTTTTTAAAAAAATATTTGAATAAAGTTCTTTTCCGGCAAAAAAACTTTTAGGCCGTTGAGTAGCTGCCTCAAGAGCTTCATAACTGCGTAAACCATGGTTGCCGCCCGTTGCTTCAACCACCAAATCATGAAGAAGAATGAAATCTTGAGCTCGGAGATATCTCATTTCTTCGCTAAAATTTCAAATACCGGTCGATAGCGCTTAAGCAGTCTTTTGGCTACTCGGTAAACTTCCTCATCAATTATTCTCTCTTTTTTTTTAGGTTTTGGCCAAGAAAGAACAAGTTGTCGTTTAGCAATGTCTGCTTGAACATTAACTCGACTACCAATTCGACCATTAATTTCTCTTAAAAAACCTCTGGGAATAGTCACTGCCGCGGAATTACCGACTTGAATTATTTTCTGTAACATAGTTTCACCTCCATTCGAACTTAGTTATAACACAATTCGATTAGACTGTCAACCGACCAACAACAAGGTATAATGCTCTAAGAGAATTATACGAGTGTCACTGCGAAGTATAATAATATAATCCTGTGAAAATCATTAATCTAAAAAAAGAAAAACCAGAACAAGCAATTCAAAAAGCAATTGCTGTCTTAAAAAAAGGCGGTTTAATTATTTACCCCACGGAAACCTGTTATGGTTTGGGGACTGATACCACCAACCCACAGGCAGTCAAAAAACTTCTTCAATACAAAGGTGGCCGAGGAAAAAAACCAATTTCAGTGGCTGTGGCTAACCAAACTATGGCTAAAAAATATGTCAAAATTAACGAAACAGCCGAAAATCTTTATCAAAATTTCTTGCCTGGTCCTTTGACCGTCGTCTCCCAAGGCAAAGGTAAAGTGACTTTTGGCTTGGAATCAGCTAGCCAAACTCTGGGAATCAGAATTCCTGACTATCCCTTAATTCTCAAACTCATTGCCCAATTTGGCAAACCCATCACGGCTACCTCTGCCAATACTTCGGGCAAAAAACAGCCTCACTCTCTTGCCGACTGGCAGCGTTATACCTCAGGCAAAAAGCAAACCATGATTGACCTTTTCCTGGACGCTGGACGCTTGCCTAAAAGGGAACCGTCGACAGTAGTCGACACCACTCTTAATGAACCAACAGTTCTTCGCCAGGGCAAAATTAAAATTCCTCAAATCGCTGGCCAAATTTTTGTCTCTAATTCTGAAAAAGAAACTAAGACAATTGCTAAAGAAATTTTTAAGCGTTACCAAAATCTTTTAAATTCAAGCCCTCTAATTTTTGCCCTTCAAGGAGAATTAGGTTCTGGCAAAACCCAATTTGTCAAAGGTTTAGCCACCACTTTAAATATTAAAACCAACGTGCCCTCACCGACTTACATTTTTGTTCGCGAATATCTTTACCAACTTGATGCTCTTACCGGCGTTCTTTATCACATTGATACTTGGCGGATGGAAAAAGGTGAAGAGCTATTGGAACTTGGCCTTAAAAAAATGCTCAAACCCGGCAATGTTATTGCCATCGAATGGCTTCAAAAAGTCAAAAAAATCTTGGAAAAAATCGCTGCTGGGAAAAAAGCAAAAGTCATCTGGCTGGAAATCGAAACCCTCTCACCTACCAAAAGAAGAATTAAATATCAAATCTAAATCATCTCTTTCCTAATTTTTTCTGCAATTTCTTTCATCTCGCTCTCACTTATTTTCTTAAAAAGCTTAAAATTAAGCTCCCCTTCGTGACCATCATTTTCAAACCGAGGCATAATTCGAATGTGGGCATGGTGAACTTGAAAGCCTAAAGTCACATAGCATACAGCCATAGGTTTTAAAGCTTTCTTGATGGCCAAGCCTATTTTTTTGGCTGCCTCAAAATAAGCGCCAAAATTGGGGATGTCATCTGCCCAGCGATAATGTTTTTTGGGAATTAAAAGGGACTGGCCAGAATTAGTGGGATTAATATCCAAAAACCCCAAAAAATCTTTATCTTCGTAAATCTTATAGCAAGGTAATTCACCCTTAGCTATTTTGCAAAAAATACAATCACGCATAGTTTTACTCTATAATATCAGAAGATGAAAAAGGATTACACCATTTTAGCCATTGATACTTCTTGTGATGAAACTTCAGCCGCCGTCAC
>Ga0307379_10006881_pt1 | contig 15540 bp, 13 predicted proteins | sample UN2MG_FD_202237 | JGI IMG/M metagenome (GOLD analysis project Ga0307379, IMG submission 202237) | Soil microbial communities from Risofladan, Vaasa, Finland - UN-2 | ecosystem: Environmental > Terrestrial > Soil > Coastal area > Acid sulfate soil | place: Finland: Risofladan, Vaasa | collected... | reverse complement strand
AAAGTACTGCTGGATCATGGTGCTAATGTGCATGCTAAAAATGATTACGCATTGCGTTGGGCAGCCTTTAATGGACACACAGAAATCGTGAAATTCCTGTTGGATCATGGTGCTGATGTTCATGCTAAAGATGATTGCGCATTGCGTTGGGCAGCAGAATATGGATACACAGACATAGTTGAAATTCTAAAAAACCATAAGGAACAAAAATGAAACCAAATGATGAATTTATAGAAGCAGCAACAAATGGTAATACAGAAAAGGTTAAATTACTACTAGAAAATGGAGCTGATGTTCATGTCTCTCATGATGACGCATTGCACTGGGCAGCAGGAAATGGACACACAGAAACAGTGAAAGTACTACTAGATCATGGAGCTGATGTTCATGCTGAAGGTGATTGCGCATTGCGTTGGGCAGCATTAAGTGGTAACACAGAAACCATGAAATTACTGCTGGATCATGGTGCTAATGTGCATGCTAAAAATGATTACGCATTGCGTTGGGCAGCCTTTAATGGACACACAGAAATCGTGAAATTCCTGTTGGATCATGGGGCTAATGTACATGCTAAAGATGATTGCGCATTGCGTTTGGCAGCAGAATATGGATACATAGAAATCGTGAAAGTACTACTAGATCATGAAACAGTGAAAGTACTGTTGGATTATGGGGCTAATGTACATGCTGAAGATGATTACGCATTGCGTTGGGCAGTAACTAAGGGACACACAGAAATAGTGAAAGTACTGCTGGATCATGGTGCTAATGTGCATGTTGAAGATGATTACGCATTGCGTTTGGCAGCAGAATATGGATACACAGACATAGTTGAAATTCTAAAAAACCATATAGAAAAAAATAAGGAATAAAAATGGAAAATGATGAATTTATAGAAGCAGCAATAAATGGTCACACAGAAACTGTTAAATTTATGCTAGAAAATGGGGCGGATGTTCATGCAAATAATGATCAGGCTTTGCGTTGGACTGCGTGCAACGGTCATATAGAAACAGTCAAATTATTATTAGAACATGGGGCTAATATTCATGCAGAGGATGATTATGCTTTGCGTTTGGCTGCGAGGAACGGGCATACAGAAATAGTTGAAATTCTAAAAAACCATATAGGAAAAAATACTAAATTTATAGAAGTAGTAATAAAAGGAATAAAAATGGAAAATGATACATTTATAGAAGCAGCAATAAATGGTCACACAGAAACCATGAAATTACTACTGGATCATGGTGCTGATGTTCATGCTAAAGATGATTGCGCATTGCGCTGGGCAGCAAGAAATGGACACACAGCGACTGTGAAATTACTACTGGATCATGGTGCTGATGTGCATGCTAAAGATGATTGCGCATTGCGCAGGGCATCAGAATATGGATACACAAAAATCGTGAAAGTACTACTAGATCATGATGCTGATGTTCATGCTAATAATGATTACGCATTGCGCTGGGCAGCAGATAAAGGACACACAGAAACAGTGAAAGTAATACTAGATCATGGTGCTGATGTTCATGCTGAATGTGATTGCGCATTGCGTTGGGCAGCAGAAAGTGATCACACAGAAACAGTGAAATTACTGCTGGATCATGGTGCTGATGTTCATGCTGAAGATGATTACGCATTGCTCTGGGCAGCAGGAAATGGACACATAGAAACCGTGAAATTACTACTGGATCATGGTGCTTATGTTCATGCTAATAATTTGTGTTGGGCAGCTGGTTTTTTAGAATATGGACACACAGAAATAGCAGAAATAGTTGAAATTCTAAAAAACCATGGAATAAAAATAAAAAATGATGAATTGATAGAAGCAGCATTAAAGGGTAATACAGAAAAGGTTAAATTACTACTAGAAAATGGAGCTGATGTTCATGTCTCTAATGATTACGCACTGCACAAGTCAGCAGATAATGGACACACAGAAACCGTAAAATTACTGTTGGATTATGGGGCTGATATACATATCAAAGATGATTATGCATTACTTCGGGCTGCAGATAATGGACACACAGAAACCGTAAAATTACTGTTGGATTATGGGGCTGATATACATACCAGAAATGATCTAGCATTGCTGCGGGCAGCAACTAAGGGACACACAGAAACCGTAAAATTATTGCTAGATAATGGTGTTAATGTTCATGTCAACGATAATCTAGCATTGCAACAGAATCATGATTATACCTTGCAGTATGCAGCAGAACGTGGACACACAGAAACAGTGAAATTATTGTTAGAAAATGGTGCGGATATTCATGCAGTTAATGATTGTACTTTGCGTTGGGCTGCGTTGAACGGTCATACAGAAACAGTCGAATTACTTAAAAACCACATAAATAAGGAGCAAAAATGTTTATAGAAAAAATTTACGACTCAAAACAATCTAAAATAAAAGCTTATCCGCAGTATGTAAATCGCGCAAGCAGTATCGGTCATTCATGTTTGCGTTATTTAGTTTACGAGCGTACAAGATTCGAAGAGAAAGCATTGCATGATGTTAAATTGCAATTAGTATTTGATATGGGTAATGAAATTGAAAGAATTGTTACCCGTGAACTATCGGACGCAGGTTTTGCTTTAATTCAGCAGCAACGTTCTTTTGCTCTACCTGAATATCAATTAAGCGGTCATATTGACGGTGAAATACAAATTGATGATAAGTTTTTTCCAATAGAGATAAAAAGCATTTCACCACATTTATTTGAAACAATATCTGATTATAATTCACTAAAAGAACATAAATTTGTTTACATGCGTAATTATGCTGCGCAAATGCAAGTATATCTTTTTTTCTGTAAAGCAGAAAAGGGATATTTTCTTTTTAAGAATAAATCTACAGGAGAATATAAAGAAGTAGAAGTTATAAAAGATGATAAATTTATCAATGAAATTTTAGATAAATGTGTAAAGATTAATGATTGTATAGATAAAAACAATTTAATTATTACATTACCAGAGCAAATAGAATATAATGAAAATATATGTGGTCGTTGTCCTTATAAACAAATATGTGGTCAAACTATCGTAAATAAAGGTGTAGAAATTATTGATGATGATGAATTGTTATTATTAATAGAGAAACATCAAAAATTAAAAGAATTTGTTAAAGAATATGAAAATTCTAACGAAGAGTTGACTAAGAAACTTGAAGGAAGAGAACAAATAATTGTTGGTAATTATAATATCACTGGAAAATGGCAATCGATGACACATTATAATGTTCCACAAGATATTAAAAAGCAGTATGGAGAAAAGAAAGAAGTTAAGTTTTGGCGAAAGACTATTAAGAGTTTGGGTAAATAGTGGAGAAAGAATTAGAGGTATTGAAAAATATGCACTTGATAAACAATATCCAAGCTGAACTCAATTTTTTGAGAACACAAAACGTTATTGCTAGTAATGGTCCAAATATTAAAATTGATGCAAATACTATCAATTTTTCAAATGTTGGAATTGTTTATGTTCCAGAACCAACGCCAGCTAAATTCCATGAATCAAACGCTCTGGTTAGATTAATCATGGGAGCATACGGAAGCGGTAAAACCTCTGCGTGTATAGCTGATATTATCCTGCGTGCTGCTCGTATGCCGCCGTGTGTTGATGATGTTCGGCACGTTAGAATAGCTGTAATTCGAAACACATACGCTGAATTAGAAACAACCACGCTTAATTCTTGGGATAACTGGACGCTTGGTTTTGAGACAGTTGAGCGTCACAAAAAGCCAATCATTTATTTGTTACAGCGTTGCAATGATGGACTGGGAATAATAGAACTAGAAATAATATTCTTGGCTCTTGATCGAGAAGACGACGTTAAAAAGATAAAGTCGTTAGAACTAACATATGCGTTCATCAACGAAGCATGCGAAATCCCATTTAGTCTAGTAAGCCACATTTTGGGAAGAACTGGAAGATATCCAACGCAACAAATGTTACAAGGAAAAAGATTTTGGCACGGAGTGTTGATGGACACAAACCCTCCGGATAGTGATCATGCAATCTATCGAGTATTTGAAGTTGAGAAGCCAGAGAGTTACGAAATATTTCATCAGCCACCAGCAATTCTAAGGTTGGAAGATGGTAGACATATAATTAATCCGGCAGCTGAAAATATCAGTCATCATCAACAAGGAGCTGATTACTATTTGAACATGATCAAGGGCGCTACTATAGAATTTGTTAATGTATATGCGATGGGTAAATATGGATTGGTGATGAGCGGTAAGGTTGTTTATCCAGCATACAATGACGATCTACACAGCACTACAGACATCGAGTTGAGTAAACAAGAGGACGTTATTGTCGGATGGGATTTCGGAGTGCTAACAAGTGCGGCGTTAATATGTCAAATAATTAGTTGTCAGATAAGAGTAGTAAAAGAATTTATTGTCGAACGCGAAGGGTTTAAAGAATTTGCAGAGCATATAGTTCTACCATATCTGCGTACAAACTTTCCTCAATGCAAAATAGTTTCTACTGCTGATCCGTCTGGAGTTGCTGCAAACTATACGAACTTGTTAAGCGGCATTCAGATATTAAATGATCTAGGACTTGTTACTATTCCTGCATTAACAAATAGCATCGATCAGAGAATAGAAAGCGTACAAACAGTTTTATCTAGGCTGATCGGCGGAAAAGCTGCTATAATAATTGATCGTAGTAATTGCTCGAATTTACGAAAAGGATTTTTAGGGAAATATTGTTACAAACGTATCAGAGTTTTGAATGAGGAAAAGTATCGTGATGTTCCAGATAAAACACATCCATTTTCCGATATTCATGATTGTTTGCAATATATTTGTTTATACCTTGTTGGCGGAATTATGCGCGATAAAAAAGATACTAATTTTAAAGCACAGGACTGGCAATTGCCGTCTACCAACAATAATTGGCAATGGAGACAGTAATCATGGGAAATTTTAACGAAATTGATAAAACACCGATCGAAGATTTTAATACTGATACCGACACAATAAAAAAGATAGAACGTTCAGTTGACCTTTGGTATGACTATTTCACATCAAACAATGATAATGCCTATGAAGATATGAATTTTGCTTTAGGCAATCAATGGGAGGCATTTGAAGCTGCTGAATATAACGTCAGACAAAAGATTATGCTGACGCATAATGTTTTATATTCTTTTGTCACAAACATTATTGGTGAACAAAGACAAAATACTCCAACGTTTGAATTACGCAGTTTGGATAATAATACTGATCAAAAGTTATTAAATTTCTATAATAATTTACTACGTTTTATCGATTATAAGTCCAATGCTGATTATGCCCGACAAGTTGCATTTATGAATGCTCTGTTGTGTGGTTATGGTGCATGGCGCGTAATGATTGATTTTGAAGATTCAACGTCGATGAATAAGCAATTAATCGTTCAGCCGATTATAGATATTCAGAGTGTATATTTTGATAGAAACGCACGAACTCCAACCAAATCCGATGGAATGTATTTTGGTTTATATACGACAATGAGTGTTGAAGAATTCATAGAAAAATATCCGGACTTTGAAAATCCAGTTTCTTTGATGCCACCACAAACAAGGAGTAATTATTTTTACTGGAGAGATACTACTGGTATAACGGTTGTTGAGCATTTCCACAAAGTTTTCAAGCAAGAGAAACTGTATAAATTATCGAATGGCGAAAGCGTTTTAGAAAAAGATTTATCAAAGAAAATGCGCGATCTTGAAGAAATACGAAAGATATATCAGACTCGATCAGATACAGCGTATTTGATGGCTGCTAGATTGGGTAATCAAATGCCAAGTAAGAGACAAATAATTCCAAAAGTTAAAATCGTTGATGATAGAAAGACAGAAGTTGCAACAATCAAACATTATAAAGCTATAAAAGGGCATATTTTAGAAGAAGGTATTTTTCCTGGTGAGAATTTACCCGGTATTTTTGTTGATGGTGATAGTCACTGGTTAGATGGTAGACAATCAACTAAAAGTTACATTCATTTTGCTAAAGATACGCAGAAATTCCTGAATATGATTATGAGTGATCTTGCACAGCTTGCCAAAGTCGGACACAAGGGTGAATTTCTAGCTACAGAAGCGATGATTGGTGATTATAAAGAGATGTGGCGCAATCCAGAAAAAACCCATGCTGCTAGAATGTATAAACCAGACCCACTTGCCCCTACCGGTAAACCAGAATATATACCGCCCGCAGAATTACCCATGTCGTTGGTTAATCAAGCTAGTAATCTATATCAGACAATACAATTGATATTAGGTCGATCAGAAGCAAACAGAGGAGATCAAGGAAATGAAATTAGTGGAGTAGCAATTGCGAATAGAGCCAAACAAGGAAATACTTCTGTTTTTACATATATTGATAATTTAAATAAGGCAGTAGAACAGACTGCAAAGATATGTTTGAACTTAATACCAGAAATCTATATGGAAAGAAGTAATATGCCATTAAGAAGTAAAGATGGTAAAATTTCTAGTATTGAACTTGATGATAATATTAAGAAACAAATGGCCGAAGCCAAACTAGATGTTTCAGTAAATATTGGTCCAGCTTTTGAAATTCAAAAACAAGAAGCGTTTAATCAATTAATAACGATTGTTCAAGCATTGCAATTACCTCCAGCAATAGTAGCAGACCTAGTTGCTGAAAATACCAATCTTGAAAATACACCGCAACTTGTTGAAAGAATTAAGAAATTTGTAGTAAATCCTGCTGTAATAGCATTTGAAAACGGAGAACCACCACCACCAACTCCGCCTAATCCACAGTTACAAATTGCACAAGAAGAAGCTAAAGCACGATTGATGGAAGCACAAGCTAAGATTGCAAAAGTACAACAAGATAGTCAGACATCTCAAGTTAAGGCAAGTGCTGAAATTCAGAAAGCAAAATTAGAATTTGGCGCTAAGGTTGCTGATGTTCAAATGAAACAAGTTGATCATCAACACAAAATACATCAAATACAAAGTGACATTGTGAATAAGTTTTTGGGAAACCAACAACAAACATAATAAGATTTTACAATAACATAAAATGAGGTTATACTTTTTATAAGGTGACGTTAAGCCTTCACAAAAACGAGTAGCAACGTTAAGCTATAAAACGAGACGTTCCGTAAAACGGTTAAAACGAGGGAAAGATGGTCGATACAGTTGATAACGAAGTTGTTAATAATACAGATGTAGAATCAGTAGAAAAAGCATCATTAAATAATGATGTAAATGTTAGCAATGATAGGGTTGTTGAAAATACAACTGAAGTTGCTGAAACTGAAAAAAGTACAGAAGAAACGACCAAACCTGAGGTAACTCAGGCAAAGGAAAATGAAACTGATGGAATGCTAAAAAGATTAGCTCGTCAGGAACGTCGGCATAAAAGAGAAATGCAAGAGCAACAAGCTCAAATGCAGGTTCAATTTGCTAATGTAATGCAAAATTTTGCAATGCAAAATAAACAGCCGGATCAGTGGCAAATGCCACCAATGACTGATCAAAATAGATCAGTCGAAGAAAAAGTCCAAGAAGCTGTAGTATCATTACTAAATAAGCAGAAACAAGAGCAGATGAAAATTGAAGAGATGGAAAAGAATAGACTTTTCACTCAACAAGAAGAACAGCTTTTAGATAAGTACGAAGATTATGAGGAAGTACTTACTGAAGCCAAACCTTATTTGACTAGAGAAATGGTTTTTGCATTGAGAGAATTGCCAGAAGGTAGTTTAGAAAATTTGTATAGTGCTTGGAAAGAAAATCCCGAGCAACTAAAAAAGATATCTACATTATCTCCGGTAAAACAAGCTCTTGAGATTGCTCGTTTAGATGCTACTTATTCAGCTAAGAAAACAATTTCTAAGCAAGATTCTACAAAGTCCTATCAACAAGTTCCTTCAAATCAACTCTTAAAGCCTATCCAACCACGCACAAATCCCGGTCGCGTTAATAAACTAGACCAAGATTTTAATGCGATGATCGCGGATTATAACCAAAAAATAAATAGGCGCTAATACTTTATAAGTATTGGTTTTATAAAATAAATTTACGGAGTTTATCTAATGGCATTATCTAATGACCTAAAGGTCTTAACGTGGATTGCCAACAAAGGTTTGATGTATTTATTAGTCAACATGCCATATATACATGCTGGTACTACTGAATATGCACCCGAGTTTGACAATAACGAATATGCGAAAGGTGACACTATCCAAGTGAGACGTGTTAACCGTCGTGTCGGTGGCGAAGGCGCAGTAATTAATCTAGATGGCGTAGTCGAAAAGACAGAAACGCTAACCGTCGAAAAACAATTTAACGATGGTTTAGATTTTACTACCAAAGAACAATCTTTGTTCTTAACTGGTGATGATGGGATGGAAATATATTCAGATAGATATATTCGTCCATCAATTCTTCGCTTAGTTGCTCAAGTTGAAACTTATCTATCAGGACGTGCTGCACAAGACTTATATTACAATATCGGAACAGTTGGTTCTTCTTTAGCCTCGTATGGCGATATTGCGAATATTAATGCTCGCATGCAAAATTTGTCGATGCCAACAATGTTTGAGAAAAAATATTTGATTGTTTCTCCAACACAAGGTGCAACTTTGAAAACTGGTTTATCCAATCTATATAATCCAGCTATTCATGGTCCAATCGATGAAGATTATAAATTTCCTAAGATCGCTGATTTCTTTATGTACGAATCACCAACTGTATCTCGTCATATTGCTGGCGCAGCTGCTGATAGCATTACTTATCCTACTTTAACTGTTAAAACTGATGTAACAAGTGGTAACACAATTACTGTTACTGGTTTTGGTGGTGTAGTTGTAGGTGCATTTAAGAAAGGCGATATTATCAGTATTAGTGGTTCAAAGATTATATCTCCAACCATTTATAAAAATACTGGTATTGATGCTCAATATGTTGTTCAGGCTACTGTTGACTCTGACGCTGGCGGTGATGCAATTATCACTGTTAATCCAGAAGTCATAATTGACACAACCAATCCATTTTATAATTTAGATGCTAAATTGGCTGCTACCTCTCCGGTAACATGTGTTGCTACACATGATGTCAATACAGCATTTATTAATGGATGTTTGAGTTTTGCTTGTCCACGTATGCGTAAAATGGATACCCCATATAGCGTAACTGTTCAAGATACGAAATTTGGAACAGGTATTAGTTTACGTCTATCGAGAGCTGCTGACATTATCAACGACAAAAACATTTGGCGTTGGGATTTGTTAGTAGGTGCTCGTTTCTGGCCAGAATATGGCATACGCGTTATAACCTAAGTTTAAATAATATTTGGGGGGTCTAAACAGCCCTCCAAATAAAATTAGAGACTAAAATGGCCATACCAGAGAAAACGATAAATGACATTATTATAAAAGCATTCTATTTGGTTAATGAATATTCACCAGAAGAAATGCCCACTGCTTATGAAATATCAGAAGGTTTAGACTATTTAAATGAATTATTAGATAATCTATCAGCTAATAATGTTTATATTCCGTATAACAATGATGTTGTATTTAATACTGTAGCTCATCAAGCAAAATATTCTTTATCTAAACAACCAAGTGCTGATGTTGATACTAATAAGATAGTAGAAATAACAGATGCTTGGATTAATTATCAAGGATTGGTTTATCCATTAACAAAAATACAGCATGATGAAGCATTCCAAATAACACGATATCCAAATGCCTATACACGACCTTCGCAAATATTTTTTAATAACAGTGATTACGAAAGTTTTGTTACGTTTTTTTATACTCCAGATATTGTTTATGAAGTACATTTACGCGTAAAACAAGTACTTGATCATTTTGATTTAAATCAAGAAATAACAACATTACCACCGTATTATCAAAGATTTTTGCGTTATGCTTTAGCAAGAGAATTAGCCAGTGTATTTGAAACAGATACGTGGAGTGAAATAAAAGAAAAAGAATATCAACGAATGTATAGTGATTTACAATCAGCTTCTGATACCGATTGGAGTTTAAATATATCTGGAGTATTAAAACGCAGATATATCGGTTGGACAAAAGCAGTAATTATTGTTGGATAAGATTATTTAAATAATGTGGATTAATAATGGCTCAAAAAGGTCAATTAAATGTTGTTGGTGACTTTGGTCAAGAAAGAGAGCCAAAAATTGACTCACAACGTACAATTAATATGTATGTTTTAAAGACTCCAGAAGGTAAAAGTCCTTCAACATTAGCTCCAATGGCTGGAAGGAAAAATATTTTAGAAATAATTGGAGCAATTGAAGTAAGACAGCTTTATACATTTAAAGATTATATGTATGCAGTTGTTGAAGATGAAATATATAAAATTGATTCGCTCTTTAACAAAACGTTATTAGGTTCAATAACTACAACATCAGGTTATGTTGCAGTTAATGCTAATGTTAATCAAATTATATTTATAGATGGATCAAATGGTTATATTTACGATACGACAACATCTACATTTACTAAAATTACTGATCCTGGTTTTCCATCTAATCCAAGTGATGTAACATTTTTAGATGGTTATTTTATTAGTAATAGTAGTGAGACCAACAAATTTTATGTTTCTGCATTGAATAATGGTTTGAGTTGGGATGTTTTGAATTTTGCTGAAATTCAATCAAAACCAGATGTATTGATTGGATTAAAAACATTACATAGAAGATTATTTTTATTCGGAAAGAAAATCACAGAGGTTTGGTACAATGCTGGTAAATCTGATTTTCCTTTAGCTCGTGATGATAATTTGTTGCTCGAATATGGTTGCGCAGCTGATGGTAGTATTGTTACGGGATATCAAAAATTATTTTGGTTATCTGGTGATGAAAATGGTGTTGGTTCTGTGATGATGACTGATGGTACTGTACCTATTCCGATAAGTACTCCAGCACTTGATTATCAAATACAAAGTTATACAGATTTTACTGATGCTAGAGGATTTGTATATAAGATTGATGGTCATGTTTTTTATGAATTAAGTTTTACGACTGATAATAAAACATGGATTTATGATGCTACTACAAATATGTGGTTTGAGGGTGAAACATTAGATGAAAATAGACAATTAGGTAATTGTCACACTTTTTATAAAAATGAACATTATATTGGTGCTTACAATTCAGGAATTATTTATAACTTATCATCACAATATCTTACTGATGATGATCAACCAATTTTAAGAAAAAGAATTTGCGGTCATTTTAGTGATCCAAGTTTAAAAAACATTGTTGTTGGTAGGGTTAATCTTGATATAGTAGCTGGTGAGGGCGGTCTTATTGATACTCCAGGAGCTGGAGTAAATAAACCATTATATGCAGAACCTAAAGTTTATTTATCATTCTCAAAAGATGGTGGTAAATCTTTTTCTAATAGACATGTAGCAACATTAGGAAAAGTCGGAGATAGGACACATAGATGTATTTTTAGGAGATTAGGAAAAGCTAGGGATTGGGTTTTTAGATTTGAAGTAATTAGTAAGAATAAAGTATATTTTTTAAGTGCATCAATAGACTATAAGATTATTGGACGATAAAAAAAATGGCAAATTTAATAAGTGCATGCCCAATAAAAGATGGTGTTTTGTCAGAAAATGCCCCTACACAACCTTGGCAAGCATGGTTAAATACTATTGGAATAAAAATTAATAATCATGCAACTCTTACTAATGATTCATTACTTATAAATCCTGATTTTCATTGGTCAAGAACAAAGGGAAATACACCAACAACAACTGATGGTGAATTTGTAGAAAAGTGGAATGTTAAGGCAAATGGAATGACTTTTTCTATAACGCCAACATTTTATACTAATACAACGTATAGTTCTTATACTGGGTCTGATAGATATGTAAATATTACAATAAATACTGTAAATTCAAATGAATTTATAATTTATCAGACAATAAATAAGGAATTATCTTTATTTCAGAATAGGAAGATAACAATTAGTTCTTTTGCATTAAACAATGTAGCTAATTCTTTTAAATGTAAATTTTATATAGGTTTTGATTTAACAGGAGGGGGAACAAATACTTATAGTGCTGATGGTAAATCATTAACTATAGCAAATGGTGAAAATGATATTGTAAGTACATTAACTTGTCCTAAGGTATCAACAGATAATCAAACTAATGTGGTTACAATAGCATTAAAATTATACGATTTGGTAAATCCGGTAAATTTTAATTTATATTATATAAAACCGGAAGTGTCGGAAACAAAAACAGATTTATATGTTAATCATATTTTAGAGAAATTGATAATTGATAATCCGTGATGTTACACGTGTAACGTAATTATATGAATATTATACTTGGTTTTATTTTTGCAATTGCATTTATAGTATTGTTTATATGGACAACAACAAACTAATAACAGTTGAGGAAACTAGAGATTTTTATACATTAAAAAATATCATACATCATCCTGCAATAAAATATGGTTTATTGGAAGGAAAAGAAAATATTAATGATGATTTGAATTTAGATAATGATGATATTATTTATTATTTGTTTAGATGTGAAGGGAATATTTGCGGTTTTTGTGCTTTTTTAGATGTTGATGATAATTGTTATTGGTGTGATGTTGCTATTTTGCCAGATTATAGAGGAAAAATAGGAATATTGGCTGGTAAACTAGCAATAGAAGTATTTAATAAAAATAAAGGATTTGAAAAATTGATCACGAGAGTTAAAAAGGAAAACAGAAGATCATTATTTTATGCTTTTATGTGTGGATTTAGGAAAATTTGTTCTAACAATGATTTTTATTATTTAGAGGTGAATTATGGGCGGAGTAGTTAGCGGTATAACAGACATAATGGGTGGTCAGGAAGCATCAGAAGATTTACAAAAATCACTACAGCAATCTATGGCATTGCAAAAACAATACCTTGGTCAAGCTCAAGGATATATGCAGCCATTTTATGGTGCTGGTCAAGATGCGTTGAAACAATTACAAGGTATGTTTTCTCAAATGCAAGACCCACAGAAATTTTATCAACAAATGATGAGTGGTTATCAAACATCACCACAAGCACAATTACAGATGAGTCAAGCTCAAAAAGCTGCTAATCAATCTGCTGCTGCAAGTGGAATGCTTGGAAGTGGAGCAGAACAAAAAGGTTTGGCTGGATATGCACAGCAATTAACATCTGCAGATCAACAACAATGGTTAAATAATATGATGGGTATACATAGTCAAGCAATACAAGGATTGGGTGGATTAGAACAGCAAGGATTTGGTGCTGGTGGTCAAATGGGTGGTTGGGGAATGAAAACAGGAAGCAATTTATCAGATTTAATGCAACAAATGGGTATGGCTCAAGCACAGGGTGATAAGTCAATGTGGAGTGGTATAGGTGAAATTGCTGGTGGTATTGGAAGTTTTGCGGGTATTCCTGGATTTCCTACAATACCAGGATCTGGTGGTGGTGGTAGTAGTGGTGCTTCTTCTGGTGGTGGATTGTCTCCAGGATCAGGATATTCAGATTTTATGAAATATGCTAAACAAATATTTGGGAACATCTAATTATGGTAATGCAAATGTTTACACCGTTATCAAGTTTATTGCCGGAAAAGAATTTTAACACCGGTTTTACAGAGAGTTTGCAACCATTTCAACAAATAGCACAGTTGCAACAACAACGGGCACATACAAGTTTTGAACAATCACAGGCAAGAGAAAAACAAACAGAAGCTGATCAATTCCCTGTAATTCAACAATTAAATATGCAACATCAGCAACTTTCAAATAAAGCACAACAGTTATCTAATCAATATTATGCTAAAGCTACTATGGCTAAGATTGCATATGAAAACGCTCAAGCTTCTCTTATGCCTTCTGAAAGGACTAGTCATTATGCACAAGCTAATTATTTTTCAGCAGAAGCACAAAAAGCACAAGCAGATGCTAATACAGCTATTAAGCAACAACAAATGTTTAGTTCGATGATGGATGATGTTCATGGTTCTCCAAAGGTTGTAGATGAAAACGAAAATGTAATTTCAGGAGATCAAACTAGACCTCAAGTTGCACCTCAAGTTGCACCGCAACCAACAATGGGTGAAACGGCAGGTTTCCAATATCCTGTACAACAAGAAGAACAAGCACCTCCGCAGGCAGCACCTTCGCAAGTAGCACCTCCGCAAGCAGCACCTCCGCAAGCAGCACCTCCGCAGGCAGTAGATCAACAAGCAATGGTTCCTGAAGCAGGAACACAACAGGTTGCTCCATCAGTTGAACAACAACCACAAATACAACCAGAAGCACAGCCAGAGGGACAAATACAACCACAGTTAGCCCCTGCTCCTGAACAACCAACTCAACCTAGTGTTGCAGCCGTTCCTCAACAACCAAGTGCTCCTACAAAAGAAGATGTTGAAAAGCAAGTTGCTGATCAACCAATGACTTATAATGAACCTGAGAATTTACGACAGGATAGAATGAATAATTCCATGACTAATGTTTTAACAATGATGGGTAAAAAACCAAATGAATTATTTGTTAAACAACAATCAAAACAACTAGATGAATATTACGATAAAATAAAAGATGTAAGCAAATCGGCTAATAATTCAGCACAATTATTAAATATAGTAGATCAGATGAGAGTTGCTTATAATAAAGTTCCACTTTCTTTTTGGGGATCATCAAAGGGTACTCCATTAGCCAATCAATATTTTAAATATTTTGATGATAATGGGCAGACAGTTGAGATGTTATCAAATAATGCTGTTTTACAAAGAATTGCTGAAGTTTCAGGAATGGGTAGAACATTACAATCGGCATTTAAAGTTCTACAAAACTCTAAAGCTACTTTAGCTCAAAAACCAGAAACATTTAATAGAGCTCTAAATATTATTCAATCTGTAGCAATAATGGGAAGAGAAAATTTAGATCTTTTAACCGCAGCAAATATTACTTATAAAAATAACAAATATGGAGCGGCTATTCCAATTGATACAGCAGAAAAAATGTATGACAATTATAGAGATAATCACCCTGTATTAGATAATAATGGAAATTTGATATATAGAACACCAAATGAAGATGGTTCATTAAATAAATATGCTGGTTTAGGTGCTTTATATGCTGCTTCCAGTGGTAATGAATTTAATGCAAGAATACCCGATATTAAAGAGTCGACTATACAACAATATATGCAAAAATATCCAAATAAAAACCGAGGAATGATTATAGCAGCTCTTAGAAAAGCTAATATTAAAGGTTAAATATGGCAGATAATTTAAAAGATTTAGATTTTGATAGTCTTGGTTATGACCAAACGCAACCAAGTGATCAAGGTCAAGCAGAACAAATATTGTCAGACACACAAAAGTTGCCAGTTCAATTGCGTATGACAAATGAACCATTGCCAAAATCTTTGCTTGGTGGATTATTGCCATATTTACCTGGTTATTTACCATTAATATTACAACATTTAGTATCAGGAATTGGAGCAGGAACATTAAATATAACCCAACCTATTGCAAGTATTTTA
>Ga0307379_10006879_pt1 | contig 15544 bp, 13 predicted proteins | sample UN2MG_FD_202237 | JGI IMG/M metagenome (GOLD analysis project Ga0307379, IMG submission 202237) | Soil microbial communities from Risofladan, Vaasa, Finland - UN-2 | ecosystem: Environmental > Terrestrial > Soil > Coastal area > Acid sulfate soil | place: Finland: Risofladan, Vaasa | collected... | reverse complement strand
GTGATAGTGCCGAAGCTGACCCGCCTCCTTGAGCTGGGCCAGACGATAGGCCAGAAGTTGCCCCTTCGTGATCTCGGTGATCATCCAGGCCAGCTTCTTCTGCACCAGTTGGAACCCGCCGATCGGCCGATCGAACTGCACGCGCGTCCGGGCGTAGCGCAAGGCCTCGTCGTAACAGGCCATGGCCGCCCCCAGCACGCCCCAGGCGATGCTGTACCGGGCCTGATCCAGACAGGCCAGCGCCGCCCCCAGCCCGACTTCGCTCCCGGGCAGCAGGTTCGCCTCCGGCACCCGCACCTTGTCGAACACCAACTCCGACGTCACCGACGCCCGCAACGAGAACTTGTTCCGGATCAGCGGCGCGGTGAATCCCGGCATCCCCTGCTCCACCAGGAACCCGCGAACCTGCCCGTCCAGCTTGGCCCACACGATGGCCACCTGGGCGATGCTCCCGTTCGTGATCCACATCTTCGAGCCGTTCAGAACGTAATCACCGCCGTCCCGCGTGGCCCGGGTCGTCATGCCCGACGGGTTGGATCCGTGGTCGGCCTCGGTCAACCCGAAACAGCCCACCAGCTCCCCCCTGGCCAGCCCGGGCAGCCAGCGCTGCCTCTGCTCCTCGCTGCCGTAGGCGAAGATCGGCCACATGCACAGGCTGGACTGCACCGACACGAAGCTGCGCAGCCCGCTGTCGCAGCGCTCCAGTTCCTGGTTGATCAGCCCGTAGCTGACCGGCCCGACGTCCGTGCAGCCGTACCCGTCGAGGTTGGCCCCCAGCACGCCCAGCTCGCCCATCCGCGGGATCAGGTGTACCGGGAAGGTCCCCTCCCGGTTGTGCTGCTCGATGATCGGCATCACCTCGGCGTCCACGAAGCGCCGCACCGTCTGCCGGATGAGCCGTTGCTCGTCGGTCAGCAGCTCGTCGATGCGGTAAAAATCCGGCGACTCGTAGACGCTCATCACGATTCACTCCAGCCGCCGACATTCTAGTTGGGATGGCCCCACCCGGCGAGGCGCCCCCGCCGGTTTGGCCGCCCGATGCCTTGGCCGTATACTGAGGAATTTGGATCAGTGTCGGCCTGCGGTTTCGGGGTAGGAAGTCCCGGCGTGAATCAGTTCCAGTTATCCAGCGAGTACGAGCCCAAGGGTGATCAGCCGCAGGCCATCGAGAAGCTTGTCAAGAGCTTCGAGGCCGGGGCGAGCCGCCAGTGCCTCCTCGGCGTGACCGGATCGGGCAAGACCTTCACCATGGCCCACCTCATCGCCCGCCTCAACCGCCCCACGCTGGTCATCTCGCACAACAAGACCCTGGCTGCCCAGCTCTACGAGGAGTTCCGCGAGCTTTTCCCCCAGAACGCCGTCGAGTACTTCGTCTCCTATTACGACTACTACCAGCCCGAGGCCTACATCCCCCAGCGCGACATCTACATCGAGAAGGACGCCTCCCGAAACGACGACCTCGACCGCCTGCGGCTCAGCGCCACCAGCTCGCTCGTCTCCCGCCGCGACGTGGTCATCGTGGCCAGCGTCTCCTGCATCTTCGGCCTGGGCTCGCCCGAGGACTACAAGTCCTCCGTGATCGTGATCGACGTCGGCCAGCGCGTCGACCGCGACGAGCTCCTGCGCCGCTTCGTCGAGCTGCAATACGCCCGCAACGACGTGGACTTCAAACGCGGCACCTTCCGAGTCCGCGGCGACGTCGTCGAGCTGCACCCCGCCTACGAGCAGTTCGGCTACCGCATCGAGATGTTCGGCGACGAGGTCGACCGCATCGACCTGATCAACCCCACCACCGGCCAGTCGCTGGCCAGCGAGCAGCGCATCTTCATCTACCCCGCCGTCCACTACGTCATGCCCGAGGAGCGAATCGAGGCCGCCTGCCAATCCATCGAGGCCGAACTCGAGCAGCGCCTCATGGAGCTGCGCCGGCACGGCAAGCTCCTCGAGGCCCAGCGCCTCCAGGCCCGCACCAAGTACGACCTCGAGATGCTCCGCGAGGCCGGCTTCTGCTCCGGCATCGAGAACTACTCCCGACACCTGAACGGCACCGCGCCCGGAGCCAAGCCCTACACCCTGGTCGACTACTTCCCCGAGGACTTCCTGCTCATCCTGGACGAGTCCCACGCCACCATCCCGCAGCTCAACGCCATGTTCGCCGGCGACCGGTCGCGCAAGGAGGTCCTGGTCGAGCACGGCTTCCGTCTGCCGTCCTGTCTGGACAACCGCCCCATGCGCTTCGAGGAGTTCCGCGGCATGTGGAACCAGGCCCTCTTCGTCAGCGCCACACCCGCCCCCTACGAGCTGGAGGCCTGCGGCGGTGAGGTCGTCGAGCAGATCATTCGCCCGACCGGCCTGGTCGATCCGCCCATCGAGGTCTGCCCCGCCCGCGGCCAGGTCCCCGACCTCCTCCACCGCATCACCGAGCGGGCCGCCATCGGCGAGCGCGTCCTGGTCACCACCCTGACCAAGCGCCTGGCCGAGGACCTCTCCCAGTACATCCGCCAGGAGGGCCTCCGCGGCAAGTACCTCCACAGCGAGATCGACACCCTGGAACGCGTCAAGATCATCAACGAGCTGCGGGCCGGCGAGTTCGACGTCCTGGTCGGCGTCAACCTGCTGCGCGAGGGGCTTGACCTGCCCGAAGTGTCGCTGGTCGCCATCCTCGACGCCGACAAGGAGGGCTTCCTCCGCAGCGAGACCTCACTGGTCCAGACCATCGGCCGCACCGCCCGCAACGTCAACGCTAAGGTCATCCTCTACGCCGACAAGGTTACTCAGAGCATGCAGCGGGCCATCGAGGAGACCGACCGCCGCCGAAAGGTCCAACTCGAATACAACCAGGAGCACGGCATCACTCCCGAGACCATCCACAAGGCCATCCGCACCGGCCTGCAAAGCGAGTTCAAGGCCCGCAAGGTCGCCGCCGAAGCCATCCGGGCCTCCGAGCAGGAGATGGACCGCACCGAACTGATCGCCACCCTGGAGGCCGACATGCTCGAAGCTGCCGAGGCCCTCGAATTCGAACGAGCCGCCAGACTCCGCGACCGCATCCAGGAGTTGAAGGACTCCCCCGAACTCGTCGTAACCGCCCCCACGCCCGATGGAATAGATGGGCGCCCTGGCGCCACACTTGGCAAGGACGTTGACGGCAGCGCCAACTCCAAACCCCAACACCAGCACCGAAAAGCCTCCAGCCCCCGCCGCCGAAGCTCCCGACCCGGCCGGTGACCGACCGGCGTCCCGGAGGGACGTTTGAATGTAGCCAGCCGTTTCAACGGCTGGTTCGCGGCGCTCCCAAATTCTGTTTCTCCTTCCCCACTCGCGCCGGCAGCTACCCAGGGCTTTCGTCAGGCCGACAATTTGCTATAGTAGCCGGGGCGGGCGCGGCGCTGCGGGCGTAGCGAGGATTGTGCCGTTCCTCCGTTGACAGGTGGATCGGGGCCCGGCGCCATCGGCCCGCGAGCCTGTTGCGACGATTTGAGAGGTGGAACCGGAATAAACCCGCGCCAGCCCAGCGCTTAGACTCCATCGCCCGGTCTCCCGGGCTGCGCCGCGCCGCGCACTCGAACGGATCAAGTGATTTGCTCGGAGGAACTGACGTGAGATATCAATTCGACGTGCAGGCAGCCAAGAAGGCGATTTGCAGATTCAATCGAGCTCCCTCGTTCGTTGCAACGGATTGCGTCCTCGACAAGTTCTTCCCAATCAAGGGCCGACCGACTCACGCGAGCGAAATCGCGGTTTACGTGGTCCTGATCGACGGGCTTTGGGCAACGCAGCTCTATCGCGATAAGGGGGCAGCGGACAAGATTGCCAAAGCTCTCGTTGACAACTGGCCAAGTCTCGCGCGTGAACCGCGTCGGCTGAAGCCGGATGATCTTGAGCGCAGGCCGCAACAAGTGTATCAAGCAGCGAAACCGCTTCTGGATGTGGTCTTCAACAGGACCCGAACAAGGACAAAGCACTATTCATTTGCGACAAAGTTTCTCCATTGGATGACACGGGTACATTTCCCGCCGGTCGATCGTAATGCGAGAATAGCCATCAACTGGTTTCAGGGTCAGCAGGCTTGTCCGAGGGCCTTACGAATAAACAAATGTCAGCCCCATGCCGACGGGTACGTCGCGGAGTATGAGAAATGGATAATATTTTACTACGATTTACTCAACAGCATCGATCGCACTGACAGAAAGATTCTGCTCGACGTTGATCGCAGTTCCCAACCAGATCAAGTTCGCGTGGGCAACAGCATTCTGCGAGTGCTCGATAAAGTGTTCTTTATTTTGGGGAAGGACATCAACAACCGGGAACTTACCGTGAATAGGAGGAAGAAGTAGCACCGCGCATGCCTACAGACACTCCGCGTGCTGTCGCTCGCGGCGATCCGAGCGGTGGCAAGCGTTGCGTCGGCGTCCACGATCAGGCACATATTGGTGTAGCGACGGTCTGCATCACGCTGTGAACTCTGGGCGGAGCTCCGGTACATCCCCCACAATCGTCCATGCTCGCATACCCGGCCGCCAGGCGAGGTCCTTTTGGCGGTTTACCCGGCGGTCCCGCAGCACTCGCAGTACGTGCTCCCTCCGGAAAGGCCCCTCGATGTCCAGGCCCCGCGCCACGTACCATCCATACGCTTTCAGGAGGTTTCTTTGGAGCGCGTGAAACAGCGTGCAAAACTCCTCCGGCATCAAGCCACCGCGAATCGGGGAAATGGCACCCAACACTTCCCGCACCCTCTTGACCTCGCCCCGTTCCTTGCTGATCTCACAATGATGACAACCTGTTGCAGGAGCAGCATGCGTCCGGAGCATTTCCATATAGGTCAACGACAGTGGTCCAGACGAATGCGCCAGCCGCCAATAGAATCTCCTGGTCCCCCAGACTACCGCATCCTTCGCCGAGCCGAAGACCGTCAAATCCAGCAGGGCGACGATCGCCTCGTCGGACGGCACGCCTCGGCGAACGATGTTGGCCAGCTTCTTTGCGGGGATGTCCGGAGCCACAGACAGTTTGCCTTTCCCGAATGCCCGAAGAGTCTCTCTTATGATTCTGGGCACCTCCTGACTTGGAAGCGTCGCGGCGTCGGACCGACTTTCCAAGGCAGCCTCCAGCCGAGGTATCTGGGCGTTAAGGTAGTCGAGCCTACTTCTCTCCCATAATCGGACGAGCGTTGCCTCAGCAATGCCAAGAGCATTGCCCGTTTTCTGGATGAAAGCTGCCTCCTCCTTGCCGAGGCGCCCGTCTGCACAAGCCACGTCGAAGAGGGTACCCACGACCCGCCGGGCCCGTTTACTGTCCCCGGAGAATTCCGCTACGGCTAGGGACTTCGTTTCCGCGACGATCTTCTCCGCCTCAACCCGGCGAAGCCCAATGGACTCACCCGCTTGACGCAGAATAACGGATTCCTCATTCGAGATATCCCCGTCGGCCCTGGCGGCCAGAATCATGCACTTGAATTGAAAGAGATCGTCTTGATGCGGGCGAAGCACCTCTTGCTCCCAACGGTCCAAGTCGGTTACCCAGCGCTGTGACTGGCGAACGTGAGGCGAAAGCAGGGCAACTCCAGAGCGGAGCCTGCGGACAAGCTGCGCCACCTCCATTACCCTGTCGTGATAGTTTTCTGCCCTAGCGTATGCCAAGGCGCTGATTTCGGCTGCGAATTGTTGGGGGCCGGAGCGAAGAAACTCGATGGCGCCAGCTTCCTCCGGCGTCAGCGCCCCACGAGCCTCATCACCTCTTGCTTCGAGTTGAGCAACCAACTCACGAAGCCGGGCCTTGTGGGTTTCTTCTTCGAACATCGCCTCGCCGGGAGATTCAGCCCGCAACTCCAGGCAGTTGAAGAACACGGTGCAGGGATTGGTTTCGTCACCAGAAGCCGAGCCTCCAATGCGCTCTTCGTACTGCGCCAAGACACGAGCTTCGATCGCGCGACGAGCTTCCGCCGCTTTTTGTGAGATGAGTTGGACCGTCTCCTGACAATACTCCTTGTCCTTGAGCGCATCGAATGCCGATGGCGTCGGTGCCGAACGGGCAAGTTCAGTGCATTTTGAGATGAGTTCCTCGGCGTTTGATCCCTGCGCGGCCGGAAGAGACTCGACGCTCCTGCGAATCGTGTCAATTGTCTCGCGAAGCCTGGATTGTTCCTGGGCACGGCGCTCCTCGCGCTCTGCAAGAACGCGCGCCTCAATTGCGCTTTCGGCTGCCGCAGCCTTTTGCGCAATCAGTTGGGTCGTTTCGTGACAGTACTCCTTGTCTTCAAGGCTGTGGAATGCCGACGTGGGCGGCGCCGTCCTGGCGAGTTCCGTGCATTTGGAGAGTATTGCTTCCGCATTATCCCCCTGCGGCGCGGCAAGAGATTCGGCGGCCTTGCGAATCGTGAAGATCCTGTCCCGTAGCTTGGATTGTTCCGCGCCGCGGCCGGCCTCTTCGGCGATCTTGCGTTCGATTTCAGCGAGCTGCTTGCGGAGGCGAGTGTTCTGCTCCGAGAGGTTGTCCGCCGCTTCCTCGCGCTGCTGTGCCTGTGCTGCGAGAACTGCTGCCTCATATTGTTGGGTGCGTGCGATTTGCTCTGCTCGAAGACTCTGGTGGACATTCAGCAGGATGTTCGCCCAGTCTCGCCCTTTCTCGGACATGTGCCAAATCCCGCCGCGCGAGACCCCTCGCACGCCCATTTCGTACGCCGCAGTCTACCTTGGAAGTTTGCTGCCGTGCAATGGCGGTGACCCGCAACGCCGACCTGCTCGAAGCGCCACAACTCCTGGAGTTCGAAGTCGCCGCCAGACTCCGCGCCCGAATCAAGGAGCTGAAGGGGTTCCCCGAGCTCGTCGTCGCCGTCCCGACCCCCGACGAGGTTGATGGCCGCCCAAAATACGAGCGTCGAAAGCCCTCCAGCCCCCCGCGCCCAGGAGGTTCGTTGAAGAAGTGACGTTCGTGCGGGACCAGCTTCCCGGCCGGTCGGTCGTTCAGGGCGGCACGGAGCCGCCGCAGGCAGACCCGTGTGCCCATTGGCGCACCACCCGGCCCGTCAGTGAGCCGCCCCGGCCCCCCGCCGCCTACCGCAGGTCCACCGTTTCGATCGTGGCGTCCACGCCGAACGGGTCGATGTTCACGATCACCGCCTCGCCGCAGAAGAAGTCGAGCCCGTTCAGGAACTCGATGCCGGTCAGATCGAACTCCTCCACGAACGCGCCGGTGAACGGGTCGAAGTCCTCTTCCGACAGCAGCTCGATCGCGTCCAGGCAGGGATACTCCAGCAGCAGCGTCTCCCCTTCATAGACCAGCACGCCCTGCACCGCCCCATCCACCGCGTACCGCACGTAGATGTCGTACCCCGTGTCGTTCTCGATCCCCAGCAGCGTGATGTTCGGCAGCTCCTCCACGACGAGCTGCTCGGTAATGCTGATGATGACGTCCGCGTCGTCCGCGATGATGATCGTCTCCTCCCGACCCACCAGCCCGGCCGGAAGAGGCCCCATGCGGGGGTCGTGGTCCTGAATCACCGTCACCCGGTCCCCGATATCGAGCTCCAGTGCCGCCAGCACGTCCAGGACGCCTTCGCCGATGCCGGTGGAACAACCGGCCAGTAGTCCGCCCAGGGCAACCAGGGCCAACGCCCCCGCCCGACGCATAAACCTTGGCATGGCAAGCCTCCCGTGTTCAGGAAATGATTGTTGTCCCGCCACATGGCCCATAGCCGAACCGCCCCGGGATGGTACGAAAAATCACCCGCCCCGGCAAGTCCGCCGTCTTGTCGCCGGTCCGCCGGCCGCGTATCATACCGGCCACCGACGCATTGGGCCGCCGGCTTGTCACACACATCGCCCCTTGTGGGCAACGGAGAAATTGGTCATGTCCACCCATCGACTCGGGGTATGCGGACTCGTTGCGCTCTGGCTCGGGGCAGTTGCTGCGGCTCAGGACGCCGCCCCGCCGCCGGACACGTCGCCGCCGGCCGCTCAGCCCGGCCAGGAAGCCGACCTTCCAGGCATCGAGCCGACCGCCGATCAGGTCGTGCGCCGAATGAGCGATTACCTCAAGAGCCTGAAAGGCTTCCATTTCGAGACCGAGAACGTCTTCGACGTGGTCGAGTCGGACGGCGAGAAGATCCAACTGTCGCGCCGGGTCCAGGTCGATTTCCGCCGGCCGAATGCGCTCCGTGGCTGTTCGCAGGGCGACAACGAATGGGACGCCGCCTACTGGTACGACGGAAGACGCGTTGCCATCCTCCAGCGCAAGCTCAACGTCTATTCGGTCGTGGATGCCCCGCCCACCACCGACGAGATGCTCGACTACATGAACGAACGCTACGGGCTGGCCGTCCCTACCGCCGATATCCTCTTCTCCGACGTGTACACCGTCCTCATGGACGGCGTGGAAACCGGCCGACTCGTCGGGGAACATCGCGTCGGGGACGTGCCGTGCCATCACCTGGCCTTCACGCAGAGCAACATCGACTGGCAGCTCTGGGTCGACGCGGGCCGGAATCCCCTGCCGCGCAAGCTCGTGGTGACCTACAAGGAGGCGGAGTGCTGCCCGCAGTTCTCCGCCACGTTCCTCAAATGGAACACCGAACCCGCATTCAGCGACGCCGACTTCCAGTTCACGCCGCCCCAGGATGCCGAGCAGACCGAGCTGATCCCCCGCGAGCCGCCGGCCGAGCAGCCCGAACCGGGCGAGGAGGCCCACGACTAAGACGGTGAAGATTTCCAGGACACGCGACCCCCCCGGGAAGGACTCCCGGGGTTTCAAAGGAGTTGGAGCATGGTTTCAAGAGCGACACAAACCGCCTTTTTGACTCTGCTGGCCAGTCTGTTCATCCTGACCACCGCCGACGCTCAGCAGCCCAAGCGCAAGGTCCTCAAAGGCCAGGAGCGACCGCGCGTCGAGACGGGCCACGGCGACCACTCCAAGGGGTACCAGCCCAGCCCCCGCCAGTACCAGCCCGGGTACGGGTCCGTCCGCTACGGCCAGCGGTCCGGGTATCGCCCCTACTACGGTGACCCCGGCGTGCCCCGCAAAGAACTGCGCCAGACACGCGTCGTCCACTACCCGCCCCGCGGCACCGTCGTGCGCTACCTGCCCACCGGTCATCGCACCGTCGTCGTCCGTGACCGCCACTACTACAGCCACGACAACGTCTTCTACCTCTCGGTCGGCCGCGGCCCCGACGTGCATTACGTCGTCACCCGCCCGCCCATCGGCGTGGCGGTGGCGTTCCTGCCCTCGACCTATCAGGTCGTCTACTATGGCGGACGCCCCTACTACTACGATGACGACGTCTACTACGCCGAGGAGGTCGTCGAGAACCGTCCGCAGTACGTCGTGGTCGAGCCCCCCATCGGGGCGACCATTGTGCGGCTGCCCACCGAGCACAAGGTCGTGGTCGTCAAGGGGCGGCGCTACTACAATGTCGACCGGTACTACTATGAGCCCTGCATGTACGGCGCGTCGGTTGTCTATCGTCGTGTGTCAATCGACATCCACTAGCAGCGTCCCGTAACCGCACCGGTCGCCCCTCAGGAATCGTCTCCGGCCCCCCCCTGCGCACGGGCGGGGGCCTTCGGCGTTTCGAGTCCAGCTCGGTGGCACTGTCCCGCCCCAGCGTGTAGGGTGCATCTCGATGCACCTGCTCGTCTAAGCGGCACTGCAGGCTCTGCCCACTCGTCTACCTCGAGACGTGATCCTGATGCCCGATCTTGACCTCGACCGACTCCGCAACACCTGGCGCGACCTGCCCGACACAGACGTCGCCCGCGCCCTGGCCCGCCCCGACGACTATCCGCCCGAAGTACTGGCCGTCATCCGGCAAGAGGCACACCGCCGACAACTGGACCCTGCAACCGTCGACCTCTCCGAGGACGACCGGCCCGCCCAGGCGATCCGGTTCCTTCGCGCCATCACCCGGTTCTTCCGTCTTCTTGCCCTGCTGATTCACTACTTTGTCCGGGCCCATCCGCTGGTCAGCGCGGTCGGTTTCGGCATCATCAACGCCGTCCTCCCTCGATTCCTGCCTCAGGCCATGACCTGGCCCGTCTGGATCGCCGAGACGTTGTTCTTGATTGTGTGCTACCTGGCCGGGTTGGCCTACGTCTCCTGGCCTCTGCGGCGCTACGCCGGCGTCATCGCGATCACCTTCGCAGCCTGGGCCGGGCACACCGCGGTTGGTGTTCTGATCATGCTGCTATGGACGCTCAGCAACTATCCGCTGCGCATGTGGCTTTTCACCTGGACTGCCCACCTTGTGATTGTCGGCGTCATTCCCTGTGGACTACTGTGCGCAGCCGTGTACGTGCACCGGCGCTACTGGCCCGTCTATCCGGAGGGCTATTGCACGATCTGCGGCTACAACCTGCACGCCCTCACCGAACCACGCTGCCCCGAATGCGGCACCCCCTTCGAGCCCGCCGCCCCGGAGACCCACCTATGACCGCAAGGCGATTCTGCGAAACGAACCCATTTACGCCGCCGCTTGGCCACACCCCCGGCACGTCGGCCCGTCGCGTGTTGTCCCAGGACTCTCGATTCAACATCATCCACCTGCCGTTCACTGCTCGCACTACTCCATCCCGCGGGCGCAAGCACCAGCGCCCCTGACCGAAACCCGGCCAGAGGCGCGGTCTAACCCCCCCAGGCACTTACGCAGGGCTGGCGGCCAACTGGCCTCCCCAGCGACGCTGGATGGCCTTCCACTGCATCGCCTGAAACACACCGGCCGTACCGACCAGAACGTAGACCAGACGGCTCAGCATCGCTCCGTTTCCGAGCAGGGCGGCCACCAGGTCGAAGTTGAACAGACCCACCAGCCCCCAGTTCAGAGCACCCACAACAACAAGCACCGCGGCAAGAACGTCGAACGTCTTCATCTTCTTATTCCTTTCAGTCAGTCGTTTGCGTCAGACAGATTCGTCAGTTCCAAAAACTCGAAAGAGCACTACCGGTCCGTGCACTCGCGCGGACTAGCCGGGCGTGATGACCGTGTCGATCACGTGGATGATGCCGTTGGTGGCCTCGACGTCCGTCTTGATCACCCGGGCCTCGTCCACCTTCACGCCGCTGGAGGTGTCGATCCGCACCTTGCCGCCCTGCAGCGTGGTGGCCTCGCTCAGATTGACCACCTGCTCGGCCGCCACTTTCCCCGCTACCACGTGGTAAGTCAGGATCTGCTTGAGCTGCTCGGTGTCGTTGAGCAGGCTCTCCAGCGTGCCCTCGGGCAGCTTGGCGAAGGCCTCATCGGTCGGTGCGAAGACGGTGAACGGCCCCTCGCTACGAAGCGCGTCGGTCAGCCCGGTGGCCTCCAGCGCCGCCAGCAGCGTCTTGAACGAACCGGCCGAGCGGGCGACCTCGATAATGTCGTTCTCCGGCAGGATCACCGAGTCGATGACGTGAATCACGCCGTTGGACGTTTCGATGTCGGTGGTCGTGATGTTGGCCCCGTCGATCCTGGCCGTGCTCTGCGTACGGATCGCCGCCGCCTGACCGAGCAGTGTCTTGACCGAGTTCATCTTCACCACGTCGACCGCCATGAACTTCCCGGGCACGACGTGGTACAGCAGAATGGCTCGCAGTTGATCCGGGTTCGCCAGCAGCGAATCCAGCGTGCCGCCCGGCAGCTTGGCGAACGCGTCGTCCGTCGGTGCGAAGACCGTGAACGGCCCGTCCGACTTCAGTGCCTCGACCAGCCCGGCCGCCTGGACCGCCTTCACCAGCGTGTTGAACGCTCCGGCGGACACGGCCGTGTCTACAATGTCTTTCGCGCCCGAAGTCAGCTCTGCCTTGGCGCCTCCGCAGCCGCCGGCCTCGGCGCTCTGCACCGAAACCAGACCAAAGCATGCGACTACCATCATCGTGTTGATTGCGATCGTCCTCATTACTGCTTTCTCCTGTTTGGGTTTCAAAAGGTTCAAAGGTTCGTTGTTCTGGTGTTTCAAAAAGTCAGAGGTTCCGTTGTCCACACTGATCAGAACTCTCCGCTCCGGTGCGTCGTTGTCGTTCACACCGCCCCGTCCGTTCCGGCCGTCCTCCCCGCCGCCCTGCGTGGTCGTCCCACCGACGTGCGGTATCGTTCCGCCGATGTCGTCGATTGGCAGGTGAATGAGCGTCTCCGCCCCGCGGGGTTTCAAGCGATGGTTCTCCTTTCGTTGGTTGTGCAACATTGCCAGATTCCGTTCGAGTTACCGGGTGGCGAACCCGGGGGTCTGCCATTTGGTCACGAGGACTAAAACGTTCAAATCGTTCACCCATAGTCTATCACGCGCCAGCCTGATGTCAAGAATAAATCGTGCAAATCGTTCACGATTGGACGCACGCCTATAAACCCCTTCTCACACGGCAGTTGCCGTAAGGTAGCAGTTTTTCTGGCCGGAAAAGCAGGGAAAAATAGGTGGCTACGGCCGATCGGAGCACTTACAATCGTTCAAAACGTGCGGAGACAATGCCGATGAGGGAGCTTCTCACCCCAAGACAGGTCGCTCGAGCCGTGGGCGTCAGCGAGGCATCGCTCAAACGCTGGTGCGACAAGGGATTGCTGCCGTCATTACGCACGGCCGGCGGGCATCGACGGCTGCCCATCAACGGAGTGATCCAGTTCCTGCGCGACAGCGGACACCCCGTCGTTCGCCCGGAACTCCTGGGCCTGCCGCGTTCGGCCGGTGTGAGCGAGGCGGCTATCGAGCGTTCTGCCGATCGGCTTGGCGGCGCGCTGGAAGAGGGCGACGAAGAGCAGTGCCGGCGGATCGTCGCGGACCTTTATCTGGCCGGTCACACCGCAGTGGATATCTGCGACCAGACCATCGCGGCGGCCTTCCACGCTCTGGGCAGCAAATGGCAGCACGGCCAGATCGAGGTCTACCAGGAGCGGCGGGGGTGCGTGATCGGGTTGCGCCTGTTGTACGAGCTGCGGGCCATGCTGGCTACGCAGCCGGAGGACGCACCGTATGCCATCGGCGGCACGCTGGAGCACGACCCCTACAGCCTGCCGACCGCGATGATCGAAGTGGCGCTCCGTGAGGCCGGCTGGCGGGCCGAGTCGCACGGCGCGGGCAACCCGGCAGCCACGCTGTGCGCCGCGATCGAGCAGCGTCGCCCCCGGCTCTTCTGGCTGAGCGTCTCCACGTTGGACACAGCCGCCGGTTTCCTGGCCGATTACCGTAGCCTCTATGAGACGGCCGCGCGAAGTGACACTGCGATGGCAGTAGGCGGAAGCGCACTGACCAGGGACTTGCGGCAGGAGATGACCTATTCGGCGTACTGCGACAACCTGCGCCACCTCATCACGTTCGCGGAGACCATCCATCCATCGCGGCCGACCGCCAGACGCCCGGAACGGACGGCATGAGCTCCGGGGCCTACCGCGCCCGTCCGGCGGTCGCCCGCCGACGCTGTACGGTGCGTCAAGCATTGGTGCGGTTATGTCGACGGGGGGGTGGGCTTCGCCCGCCGAGTGGGCGTGTCTTGGGCGGGATGACGAACTCTAATCCGGCTGGTCCACGAAATCGGCGCCGATGAGGTACCCGCCGAGCGTCTGCGTACAGTGCCGGAACAGGATCGGGACGCTCTTCGACTCGCTGGCCAGGGATACCTCGCCCTTGCTGGACGGCGCGATCCTGTCTCTGCAGAAGAACATGAGCCCGGTCTCGGAGATATCTCTGGCTTGGGCGATGAGGGGATCGGCCAGCCCGGTTGCCGTGCGCAGCCGAACATCGAGCTGAGCGCGCCAAGTGTATCGCGGCTGCTGCCGTTTGCTGGTGAACGTATCACTCACGCCGGTCTGCTGGGCTTCCTGCAGCCACTGCGTCCTGATCTCGGCAGCGTCCTGGTCGGGCGCCGGCTCGGGTTGATCGATCACGATCGGGGCTCCTTACTTCCTGACCGGCTGGGCTGATTCAGACATGGTCGCTGGATCGAGCCGTTCCGGTGCGTAGTCTACCGCCTCTGCGAGCCGGCGCCGACCTCCCGTCGCCAGTTTGTGCGCCCGCCCGCAGGCTCCGAAACCCCTTCCGCCCCTGACAGCTCTGGACGATCAAGGCAAAGGAGCTGCCCTCCAGGACGCTATTCGAATTCCTCCGGCCAGTCCCATTTCGAGACCTCCGGAAGCGATTCCCTATCGGTGACGTCGAACCTCAGCGGCGTGACGGCGACATAACGCTGCAGGACGGCCTCGCTGTCGGTACCGGGTTCACGTGTCTTTTCGGGATCGCCGCCATCGAAGCAGAAAACCCGGCGTCCGTCGGCGTCGGTCTGTTTGCGATACCTGGCGTTGGTGGTGATGACGCTTCGCGGGCAGACGCGAACGCCTTCCGGCCAGCCCGAGTCCAAGGCCGGGATGTTCACGTTGAGGCACGTTCCCGCCGGCGGGTGGGCGGCGGCGTAGGGCTCGAACATCCGCCGAGCCACCTGGCCGGCGCGCACGAAGTCCGGGTGATCGGAGAGTTCGAGAGAGACGGCCATCGAGGGCAAGCCGAAGAAAACCGCCGCCTCTGCCGCTGCGGCCACGGTGCCGCTGTAAAGCGTGTACATGCCGGTGTTGAGGCCGGCGTTGATGCCACTGATCACGAAATCCGGTCGCCAGGCGAGAAGCTCGAGTATGGCGAGCTTGACGCAGTCCGCCGGCCGGCCGACGACGGCCCAACCCTCGAAGATGCCCTTGACCTGCACGCGATGGACGGTCATCGGGGTGTGCACAGAAATCCCGTGCCCGGCCCCCGTCTGCGGCGTCTCCGGGGCGACCACCGCGACTTCGCCGAGATCCTCCACGGCCCGATACAAGGCCGCCATGCCCGGCGCGGTGATCCCATCGTCATTCGTCAGCAGGATTCGCATGGTGCGGATTGTATCGTCGCCAGCCCATGCCGACAGCGTGCCGAGCGTCGGTCATGACAGCTCGGGACGCTCCGCCCGGCGGTCCACCCGACAACGCGTACGGGCGTGAGGGCGCGTCGGTGTCCTGGTCGAGCGCCGGGACGCAGTGCTTTTCCGAATGTTCCGGTGGTGAGAGGGTGATCAGGCCCACCCGGTGTCGCACGAAGACGCAAGCGTGCCGGAGCTTGCACTGCCGAATCGCGTCGAACGGGTGTCGGCAAGATGGACCGAGCGGCTGCCCCTTCGCCTGGCCGGTGAGGAGGTTGCGTGATCCGCCAACGTGAACACAGCGTGGAAACGAGCCCGGCGGGGCGGTTCGGAGCCTTGCCAAACGAGCCGTAAGCCCGACAATGGCAATACGTTGCGCCGGTAGCTCAGTCAGGATAGAGCATCGGATTTCTAATCCGAAAGTCGCAGGTTCGAGTCCTGCCCGGCGCGATGACGTAAAGTGTGCTGCGATGGGGAGATAGAGCGGTGCGGCCGTGGCGGCTTGGCCGCAATGGGAGGGCAGAATTGAGGTAGCGCGATGCGTAGCGCACGATTTCGACTCCTACGCGGGCATCCGTAGGCCCTTCAGAACCTTGAAGCCGCTCAGCTTGTCCACCATCGCCCGCACCCGCGTCAGGTCCGCCGTTTGGTAGTGGTCCACGTTGACCTGGGCGGAACTGTGCCCGGTGAGGGCCATCTG
>Ga0307379_10006876_pt1 | contig 15549 bp, 17 predicted proteins | sample UN2MG_FD_202237 | JGI IMG/M metagenome (GOLD analysis project Ga0307379, IMG submission 202237) | Soil microbial communities from Risofladan, Vaasa, Finland - UN-2 | ecosystem: Environmental > Terrestrial > Soil > Coastal area > Acid sulfate soil | place: Finland: Risofladan, Vaasa | collected... | reverse complement strand
CCCTGAGATCATCTTACACGATATCCTCAGCCATGCTATCGGTGTGCTGGTACTAGACAGCGATAACAATGAGATCTTCAGTGAGATACTCTCAAGAGATACGGCTATTCCTTCGATACAGACCAAATTGTTCAAGCTCACTGAGCCTAATCAGACAACCGTTACAATTCGCATACTTGAGGGCGATGACGGCGCAGCTGCAAAAGATTGCCTTTCTCTGGGTCATTTTGAGTTGTTGGACATACCTCCGCGACCAGACCTGATTGGACGAATTGAAGTGACTTTGTCGTTGGATAAAAACGGCTTGCTGTCTGCAAAGGCAAGAGACAACGCCAGCGGTAAGACCAGTGAATTGGAGATTGATTACAAAGTGGGCGACGATAAATTATCGCAAAAAGTCGCTTGAAGCGATGAGGTCCCATCCAGCGCCGTTCTGTCTCTGGTTTCCACGGTGCTGGTAAGGGCTAAAACCATTAGATATAGGAGGTTTTAAGATGAAGTATTTAAATTTTGCAAATTCAATAACGCCAAACTCAGTACCGGAATTTTTGATAACACTGGTGGATCTTTCACCGTCAATGGATGAAGATGACTGGAAACCAACAAGACTGGCAGGTGCCACTATGGCAAACAGCCAGCTTATTAAGGTAAAGACAAAATTACATCCACAGGATACGGTGGGGATCATTGGCTTCTACGGCAAAGCGGTGATGCTGCATAAGCCGGTCAAACTCATTGATGGCTCAGGTAGTCTTATTGCTACACTGAAAGAACCTGTTGGTGGTGGAAGTACAAACTTCACGGCCGCTCTTAAATTGGCAGAGAGTTGTTTCCTTGGCAAGACAACATCAACCATTAATGCTGGCCGTAAAACCATATCTGAAATGATTGCAGGCTTTTTTTACGAATCACAGGGCCAGACAGGCGTAATGAATAGTTTTCTGGGCATAGGCGATTGTCTCAGGCGAATTATTATGCTTTCTGACGGTGAGCACAACTGCGGCGGTTCTCCCAAATCTGTGGCATCGAGACTTAAAAATGCTGGTGTGACAATTGATTGTATCGGTATTGGCGGCAGCCCTGAAGATGTCGACGAAGAGCTTCTAAAAGAGATAGCTTCACGTAATCCCGATGGTTCAGTGCGATATTGCTTTATCGGCGACCAGGCACAACTACTTCGCAAATACGAGAACCTGGCCCATCATATAAGAGCCGTTTAGAAAGGAGGAAGCGATTATGATTTACAATAGGCTGTTATTGATAATTCTCAACTTAATCTGTGTGGGCATTAATATTACGATGTTTTTTCTCATCGTAAGAGCTGTGACATTATGGAAACAAATTTCATTGCTTGTGGCCTTTAATGATGCAGGAAAAGCTTTGGTTGATGGCTACGCCGGAATAGTTGGCCGATTATGGGGCCGGATTACACAAAAACACCTTAGCTTAAAAGGTAAATTATTGATTGGATTTGTGCTTTTGGAGATTCTCAGAATCATTATTGCTGGATTTATGAATTTACTTTGAAAATTGAAAATAACTGGAGGGTATTAGCAAAGTTATTGCTCGAAGAAATAATATGGTGGCAAAAAATATTGCCTATGCTCCCATCAGGTATAAATATCAAATTATATTATATTATATTATTTTATTTGGTAAGAAAGGTGTGGCTGAAATGGAAAATCAAAATTTTGCTTTAAATGAATTTGTGCTAATATTGTCTGTCGCGACTATTTTTGCAATCCTTTTTATTGTCATATATAAAATCCTCAAACAAATATCAATTTTTAAAGGGTTTACATCGGTGGTTGCGTCAATATGTGTTTCATTGTTATCACTTATAGGCTTATCCCGATTCTTTGTAATCTCAGATGTGGCATGCGAAACATCAGCAAATCGTCACGACATAACTTTTGACTTTATCCTTTTGCCTTATTCCGCATTAATCATTGCCGTAATTTTAGTGTCACTTCTTTTATTTGTGAGCAAGGTATTGAAAAATCAAAGAACGAAAAAGCAGTTTACAGAATGCAAAAGGATGATATGGCGGTAATAGTAGATATTTATATGTCAATCTTCCATATTAATAACTAAGGAAAGATAAATTTTTAAAAATGACAAAAAAATCAGCTAAAAAAAACAGGAATTGCGCCCAGAGAAAAGGCCTTGGCAACATTAAAGGACAGCCCCATGTTACTAATTATCTCGAAGTAGAAATACGAGCGTATCGTTCTTCCAAAGGCCGTAACAGCTCAATTGGACCAATCATGTTAAGCGGTCCTCCCGGCACAGGAAAAACTATGGTTGCCAAAGAGATCCATGGGGAATTGGGGAATAAAAAACTAATTGAAGTTAATGGTGAAGCGTTAAATAGTAAAAAAGAATTATACTCAACTTTTATAGATATAAAAAATGATGAAACGCTATTTATTGATGAAGCCCATGGTTTAAATTATCGAGCCCAGCTCATTTTATTGACTTCAATTTCTGAAAAAAAACTTTATGTGCCTTCAAGTATATCTTCTGTACCTTCCTGTATAATAGATCTTCCTGATTTCACCATGATATTTGCAACGACGGATGAATACCAGATTCAAGCCCCCTTGCGAAACAGGATGATGATTTATTGCCGATTTGATTATTATTCGGTAGAAGATCTCATTGAAATTGTGCGTCAAAAAGCAGATGAGTTGAACGCTGCATATGAATCAGAGGAAGTCTTGCATATTATTGCTCAAAGGGCCAAAAGGACTCCCCGGTTAGCTCTTAACAAAAATTTGCAAACCTGTCTAAATGTTTCCAAAAGTCATAGCCATAATATGATTATCTTAGAAGATGTGCATGAAGCCTTTAACTACTTGCAAATCGATGAGTTAGGCCTGGACAGACTGGACAGGTCCTATCTTGAGATATTATTCGATAGTGGCCTATCAACATTAAGTGTATTAAGTTCCAAGCTTTCAATGCCATCGTTGACGATACAAAAAGTTGTCGAACCATACCTGTTAAGAGAAGGATTAATTAATAAAGGCAAATCGTCTGTCCGAATAATTACACAAAGGGGCAGAAATCATATTGAAACCACTTTATTTAAGTCTGAATGTTTATGTCTGGAGGATAAAAATGTTGCTGGATAATAATACACAAATCCAATGCCCTGTCAATTTCACTGCGATGGCTGAAATGCTTAAGCTATCCAGAATAAGGCTTTATCAACTTATTGAAAAAGGTGTTTTCCCGAAACCGCCTAAAAATCAACTTACAAAGCGCCCATATTATACGCCAGAGTTACAAAAAAAGTGTCTTGAAATCCGTAAAACCGGTATTGGTTTTAATGGCAAGTCGGTTATTTTCAATACTAAGAGAAAAAACAAAATTGACCTGGACCCTGGATTTTATGAATTCTGTGGTGACTTGGTAGAGACTTTAAAAAATATGGGATTTAAGGTGACAAGGGATAAGGTTAAAAATGCGTTGCAGGCTATACGTCCCAATGGATTAAAACAATTTGTTATTAATGCTGACTTGATTCGTGATTTGTTTGGATATTTTAAGAATGGGTGTAAAAAAAGTGTTTAATTTGCGCTAGAAATAGCAAAAAACTGCCAAATAACAGTTAATAACTGTGAAATAATTGTTAAATGTTGATGAGTAGAGTAACTAATTGAAATATTTAGAAGAAACAAAATGGCCAGAAAGACCGGAAATTTTCCCCAATCTTATGACACCCATAGAGGCGGCAATGTTTTTGCGTCTGGACCAAACGGGCCACAATCCCAAAAATGCCTGCCGAACTCTCAATTATTGGCGCAATCGCGGTGAATTAAGGGCCACAAAATTTGCTCGACGGGTATGGTATCTAAAGCAAGAACTTGAAAATTTCTTACAAAACAAGACCAAACGATAATGGAAAACCGTGTTGAAAAATATTTTATAAGAAAAGATTTGCGCTTTTGGATTGGTTCTGATAAAATCCTTACTTGTCAGTCGCTACTGGTAGCCGCTTATCCTAAATGGAATGGAGGTTACCAATGGCAATAGAAAAGGTAGGTGTTTATCGTAAATGGTTGGGAGCTGTACCGGAAGATGAAAATGGGCGCAAGATCCCAAAATCAAAGTGGCGAAAAAAAAGACGCTATCACTGGATCGTCAGATGGTGGGGTACCAACCACAAAAAGTATGGCAAAGTTTTTAAGACAAGAAAGGAGGCTGAAGATTACGCGTTAGAATTGCATAACCGCATGTGCAGCGGAACAGTCGATAAGCCTGCAAAGATTACTTTACATGATTTTCGGCTTGAGCATGGGCGGGTTATGCAGGGACAAGTAGCCTATACAACTTTGCAAGACCATAAGCGGGCTCTGAAGTTCTTTGAAAATTTCATAGGTGGTTCAACTTTATTGTCGAATATCAAGCCGAGACATGCAGAGGCTTTTATTGCCCATCGTTTATCCACCGTCCCGAGCGTTAATACGGCAAATAAAGATATCCGCACCTTGCAGAGCATATTCAACAGGGCAATTGAGCCCAGAGGATACTTGACAGAAGGTCAAAACCCATTTGTTAAAATCAAAGAACGCCGGACAACGCCAAACGAAATAAGATATATTGAAATCGAAGAATATCTGTCCTTGATGGATAAAGCCAAGAATATTTGGTGGCGGGCTTTTCTTTCCCTAGGATATGGCAGCGGATTGAGACGCAACGAAATCCTGAATCTTACATGGAAGAATATTGATTTTGAAGGGCAGATGGTCACTGTTACTGCGAAAAAAGAATCGCATACTCTTCTGGGATGGGATCCAAAGGGCCGTAAGAATCGCGTGGTTCCTCTGTCTGATGAAAGTGCTCAACTTTTAGCACATTTACATCTGAAAGCCGAAGAGGGTTTTCCATATATTTTTATTTCGCCCGAACGCCTCAAGAGGATCCGGGAGCGACAAAAGATCGGAACATGGAACCCAAGTTCTCAAATAATCAGCAACCTTGACCGTAACTTTAGACTTCTGCGACAAAACGCATCAGTTAATTATTGCACACTGCATGATCTTCGTCGCACGGCTATTACCAACTGGGCGAAGAAGCTCCCGATTCAGGTAGTCCAGCAACTTGCCGGCCATGAGGACATTTCAACGACAAGGAGATATTACCTTGCTGTTCGTCCTGAGGATCTGGCTACAGCGAACAAATTTTTGAATCAGATTTTGGCCAAGGCAAAATCAATTTGACACTTTTTTGACACTTTTGCCTAATTTGGGGGTATTTTGCAGTTGTCGGCACGAACCACCCGAAATGTAACTTGTCAATATACAACAAGTTACAGCAACACGCCCGGCAGGACTCGAACCTGCGACCTACGGATTAGAAATCCGTTGCTCTGTCCAGCTGAGCTACGGGCGCAACTTCTTATTTTACAATAAGTTGCAAGCATTTCTGTTTAGATAGAATTTTTCAAATACAACCTTGACTACAACCAAATCGCAGTTTACAATATAAAAGCGTTGATTGAATTGCTTTATTCTATGGTTATAGTTAAGGATATTAGTCATGACAAAATCTAATTCAAAAAGAAAAACTCGTTCTGATAAATTCCCGCTTACTTTACATCCGACAGGTCAATATTGCAAGAAGATTAAAGGTAAGTTGTATTACTTTGGAACAGATAAAAAAGTTGCTTTGGAAAGATATCTGGAACAGGCAGCATATCTGCACACTGGCAAAGGAACCAAGCCAAACTCTGCAAATAATAACTTATCTTTAAAAACCGTGTGCAATTTATATTTGGATTATCAAGAGTCTCGAGCAACAATTGCCGAAATAACACGTTCTTATGTTTATGACCAGACTCGTCTCTTACGTGATTTTGTAAGATACATTGGACCAAACCGTATTATCTCTAACATCTCAACAATTAACCTGCAAAACTATCGTAAAAAAATGGTAAAAACAGGAAAAGCCGCAGATACTATTAATAATCGTATAACTGCAGTTAAGGCAATGTATAACTGGGCTTTGGATAACGGAGTGATCGACAGTGTTCCTAATTTGAAAGCAGTTAAAAAAGTTGTTATCTCAAAAGCAGAAAAACCAACCTTTAGTATAACTCAAATTCAGAAATTACTTGAGAATGCAAGTAATAAAATGAAAGCAATGATATGGCTTGGTCTGAATTGTGGGTTTGGCTGTACAGACTGTGCTGGGTTGCAGTGGAAAAATCTTGATCTTAAGCACGCGAGAGTATGTTTTCCACGGAGTAAAACCGGCATTGGTAGAAATCTACCGCTATGGCCCGAGACAGTAGAGTCGCTTAAAAGTATCCCTAAATTAGGTGATTTGATATTCTACACGCCAAAAGGTAATCCCTTGGTCAGAACAATAAAAAGTGCTGATAAAAATGGAAGGGAAAAGTATACGAAAGAAAATGCTGTCAGCAAGAAATTCTCCAAGCTTATAAAAAAAGCTGGCGTCAAAACCGAAAAAGGTGTCGGCTTTTATACTCTTCGCAGGACAGCGGCGACACTGGCTGCACGGTCAGGTGATCCGTTTGCTGTTCAAAGGCTTCTTGGCCATGCAGATTTGCAAATGGCTACAAGGTATGTGCAGAATGTTTCAGAGCAAACTGACAAGGTGATTCAAAGAAAGGACCCCCGGCCTTTGACGCCCTTGCAAAAATGCATGACAGCCAAGCCTATAGCAATGATAGGCAAAGTATAATGAGTAATGCTTAAAAGTGCAAATACACCAATCAAAGATACTATCCATGCGGTAATAGTAGTTCCTATATTGGCCCCGAGCACTACTCCTATCGCTTGCCGCAGACGTATAAGTCCGGCATTTACAAGTCCTATCAAAAGAGCCATCATGGCACTACTGCTCTGTATAAGACAGGTTACGGTAGTTCCAACAATCAGGCCTTTAAACAGACTTGAAGTTGAGTTTTCCAGGATTTTCCGTAGTCGAGCAGATGCGGCACTTTTTAAGCCTTCGGACAGATTTGCCATACCAAAAAGAAAAAGGGCAAGCCCTCCTATCAAAAGAAATAATATTTTTGTTATTGTTCCAAACATTTCTAAAATATATTTCCTTAATTAGGGTCGCATCTATACTTTGGAATGAAATCGGGAAGCACTATCAGTCATCATCAAGTGATATTTACCGAACGGCCTTCTCGTCGTTTTCTGCTCAAGATTTTCCGACCATTTTTGGTTGCCATACGCCTATGAAAACCGCTTTTCCTCAACCTCTTGATTTTGCTCCATCGTGGATTTTCCATTTTATTTTTTCCAAAATTACATACGATAATTATGTTTTAAAACAGCTTTTCAAATCTTTTACTTTGTCACATCGTTCCCAGACAAATTCAGGCAACTCACGGCCAAAATGGCCGTAAACAGCAGTTGAACGATAAATTGGCCTAAGCAAATCAAGACTTTCAATTATTTCTCTTGGCGTGAGTGGAAAAATATCCTTTAGCGATGTTTCGAGTTTTTGTTCACTGACTTTGCCAGTGCCATGAAGATCAATTGAAAAAGAAACCGGTTTAGCAACACCAATGGCATACGCTATTTGAACAGTACACCGCTCCGCCAGGTCAGCAGCAACTATATTCTTGGCAATGTAGCGGGCCATATAGCAAGCAGACCTGTCAACCTTGGTGGGATCCTTGCCGGAAAAAGATCCTCCACCGTGAGGACAACTGCTGCCATAGGTGTCAACTATGTTTTTCCTTCCTGTAAGACCCGTATCAGCAGCAGGACCCCCAACAACGAACCTTCCAGTAGGATTTATAAAATATTTGGTTGCTTTAGATAGTAAATTTTCTGGTATTACTGCTTTAATAAGCTGGTTGATTACAGTTAACCGAACCTCTTCGATACTAATCTCGGGTGAATGCTGAGTTGATAAAACGACCTTTTCAACCGTTAAAGACAGATTGTCTTTATAACGAACCGTTACCTGTGATTTAGCATCGGGACGAAGCCATGATAAGACACCTTGTTTTCGAAGCTCAGCCTGTTTCTGAAGCAGTTTATGTGCCAAAGTAACCGGCAAAGGCATAAACTCCGGTGTCTCTTTGGTTGCATAGCCAAACATAACGCCCTGATCACCTGCCCCTAATTGCCCATCTGGATGCTTAACACCTATACTTATGTCAAGGCTCTGCTTTCGGAGAAGTATTTCTATATCACAGTTTTTGAAATCAAAGCCATACGATGAATCTGTATATCCTATATCTTTGATCACATTCCTAACGATGTTTGGGATTCGGTCTTTTATGTTTACAGTGCTGGTAATTTCCCCGGCTAGTATAACCTTATTACCGCTTATGAGGGTCTCACAAGCAACTCTTGCGTTTTTGTCTTCGGCGATACAAGCGTCAAGAATCGCATCTGAAATCTGGTCGGCTATCTTATCGGGATGGCCTTCTGATACGGATTCGGCTGTAAGTTCGTATATTTTCATAAGCATTTGTTCCCATTATCTTAGAATTATCAAAAAAGTTACGTAGGAAAAATAGAGAAAAACAAAGACAAGTCCTTCCCATCGATCTAAAAAACGCTTCTTGCCTGTAAACATACAGAGAAACAACAATAAACTTGAGATTATTGTTACACCAATATCCACGTTGCTTTTTGCCGGAAAAGGCAGCGGCCTTATAATTGAGCTTACGCCGAGAATAAGAAAGATATTGAAAATATTTGAGCCAACAATATTTCCAACAGCAATGTCCGTATTTTTTTTATAAGCTGCAACAGCAGAGGTAGCCAATTCGGGTAAGGAGGTTCCAGTTGCAACAATTGTCAAGCCTATTAAGGATTCACTAACACCTAAAGCCAACGCAAGTTTTACCGCACCGTCAACGGCCCATCTGGCTCCAATCATCAGGCAGAATAAACCCAGGACAACCAGGAAAATGGATTTTGCTATACCGTGTTTTTGAGCAGGCTGATTGGCATCAGAGATTTCTGGTGGTTTTGCGATGCCGAATATGTAATAAAGAAAGATGACAAAAAAAGCCAGAAAGATCAATCCATCGATTCTGGTTAGAGCTGAAACACTGCTGCCGTCTATGAATTTATCGTTTGCCAGAATACCAAGAAGCCCCGCTGCAAGAAGGGTTAAAGGTATTTCTTTCCAGACGGTGCCTTTGCTGACTTTCAGAGGATAGATAATCGCGGAAACACCAAGAATAAGAAGAATATTAAAGATATTGCTTCCTAAAATATTGCCGATGGCTATATCAGTATTTCCTTTTATGCTTGCGAAAATATTTACAGACAATTCCGGAAACGATGTGCCAAAAGCAACAACAGTCAGGCCAATTACTAAATCAGAGACTTTGAGTATTCTGGCAATGCTGGATGCCCCATCAACAAGAAATTTGGCTCCTTTGATAACCAACAAAAATCCAATAGCGAATAATGTATAAGTCACATAGTTACTCCTTAAAAGGTATTGACTACACCTAAAACCTGCCACCAGAAGCTGACTCGGTCACAAATACTACTGATCTCAGTCAGGAAAGAAAATATTAGAGTTTTGCTCTCGCCTTCGTGCCCCTAAAAGGATGATATCACGAAGTGCCCGCTCATTTCTTGCGGTCATCCACTTTTTCTCAAAATCGGGATTCTGAACGATTTGAGCAATGGCTGAAAGCACACGTAAGTGAAAATTTCGTTCATCCCTGGTTCCCACAAGAACGAATACTGTATGTACATCAGGGTATTCATCTGAGAACCTGATACCTTTTCGTGCGCGAACAAGAAGAATTTCGAAAGTCTTCTCTCCGTTGATGATAATGTGGGGTATCGCTAAGTCAGGGTTTAGAACCGTGCTCGTTTCCTTTTCTCTTTCAATGAGCAAATTGAACAGGATTGAAGGCTCCATTTTTAGATGCTCTGACATAACATCAGAAACCTTTTTAAAAAATTCCTCAATAGAAAGAGATTCTTGCATGTCAAGTACTGTACATTTCTCGACTATGTCGTCAAATCTGTCTTTTACTATATCATCTCTTTCTCTGATGATTTCCCGAAGCTCGGATTCCAAAGAATACGTGGTCAACTCTCTGGCGGTAACTCTTTCGATAAGATGGAGCAAGGCATATTCTCTATTCGTTCTGATTCGCCCATAGAACCAGTACACGAAGATTGCAACAACTATGAGCAGGCAACTTATCAGAAGTGCCTCCCTGCCCATTTCGATTATCAAAAAGCCAAAACCCACAATCCCCAATATCTGCATCCAGGGATACAATGGTGCTCGGAAACGTGGCTGGTAGTTATGAAGCCGGCTTTCCCTTAAAATAATTACAGAAGTGCACGAAAGCAGATTTGTGAGTATCAGCACTACAGAAGCAGCCTCTACAAGTATTTCAAGCCTCAAAAATAAAGAAAGAATAATAAATGCACCTGTTACTGTAAGAGCATTGTGCGGAGTTCTGAACCTTACATTGATCCTGCCTAAGAAGGCCGGTAACAGCCTATCCTGACTCAATGGTATCAGTGACCTTGCAGCTGTCATAATTCCGGCATTTGCAGTGGATAGAAACGCCAGGATGGCAGCAATACCCAAAGCTATCATACCGGCAGAACCCATAAAAACCTCGGCACCATCTGAAATTGGTGTAAGTGACTGACTCAAACTGCCTGCTTCCAGTACGCCCGTTGTTACAAAAACCATAAGGGTATAAAGTACACTTACTACCAGCAGTGAAATAATCATACCAAGAGGTATGTTCCTGGCGGGATTTTTGATTTCTTCCGCGACACTGGCAATTTTTAATAACCCAGCGTAAGAAACAAATACAAAGCCCGTAGTAAAGAAGATGGATGCTATCCCTTTGGGCATAAACGGTGAAAAACGCTCAACTCTCACAGCCGGTACACCCATGGCAATATACAGAACCATAAGCAATAACAGGCCGGCTACCATAATAACCTGCATCCTGCCAGCCTCCTTAATACCAATCAGATTGATAGAGAGGAAAATCAGGCAAAAGAATACAGCAATCACATGTATATCAAGATCAACCAGTAGTACAGTGAAAACGGACATGCCGATAAGAGCAAAAGCACTTTTCATAGATAACGAAAACCAGCTCAGTAATCCTGCTACTGTACCTACGCTTGGTCCCATACTACGAATAATAGTGAAACAATCACCACCAGCCTTGGGCATAGCCGTTGTCATCTCAGCTAAACTCAGCATCCCCGGGATGGACAAAAGCCCCGCTAGAAAGTAGCAGATGATCACAGCTGGCCCAGCTTTGGAATAAGCAAGCCCCGGTAATATAAAAATACCGGAACTAATCATTGCGCCACTGGCAATGCAGAAGACATGTAGTAAGCCCAAATCCCTTCTTAATTTCATTTCACTTTCACACAAATATTCTTTACAAGTTCCTATCGAGATAATTGCTTGGATTACCACCTAAGGGCACGTTCTGAAAACAATAAAACGCTCGTTATGTTTTTTCAGCTACTTCACCTAAGCTTGCATTAGGAGCACCCTTTATTTTTATGTAGTATCTAAAACCTACTCTTTCAACTTTGACTTCTTTAAGATCATAATCATCGGGTAGGATTCTTATGTGGGCAATATTGTCTCTTGGCAAAAGAAGAACTCTTGTTTCCTTATCCACATCTACCGGGTCGACTTTTGCCTGAAAGAAGCCTATTCCTTTACCTTCGATTTTTACCCAGCTTTCAGAAAAATCCAGAACCTTCCCAACTATTACCCACAAAGGCTGTCTATCGAAGTATCGCTTGGTTCTTATCTTAACCATATTTCCGGTTATCATTCCAACGACTCCATAAACAATTAGTGAACATCATTAAGTTTAGCCTGATTTTTCCTGCCCCATCTTGTAGATACATAAATCCCGATGCATCTGTAAGTCAAGGCAAGTAAAAGGATTAATACAAGCAAAACAGCTATCTTCCACGTCAGATTGCCGGTGAACGCATGAGCTTTTGAAGATATGCGATCAACATTTTCATTCAGCTCGGCATTAAGAAGTCTTAATTCATTAGCCGTTTTAGTTATAGCGTCAGCAGTATCGCGCAAGTCTTTGATACTGGACGAACTTGCGGTATCTTTCGCAGACTCTTTCCTGTTCATTTGGTTAATGGTTAACCTTGTTGCATCGGCGGCAGACTGCCATGCCTTGGCAGCCTCGTTGACATTTTGGGATGTTACTGTAAACACTTCAGCTGTTTGATTCATTTTAGCAAGAAGGCCTTCGATAACAGCAGCTGTGCTTTCAGCTTTATCCAGCGTTTTCTGGATATTCGCCTGTTTATTATCAATCTCCTCAATGGCTATAGACAACTCTTCGCGTATTTGCTGAGGCAGTTTTTCTGCTGTATCTGCAAGCCGTGTACCGCTTTTAGAAATACCTTCCATATTTGTTAGAAAAGATTTGGTCGTATTGGCTTCTTCGATTTCATAGAGTAGCAGCATTAGCTGCCAGCGTGTGGAGTCGGGCAATTCTTCGACAATTTCTGCAAATCTTTCCGCGGTATTTGAAAACTTATAAATAGCTGTCGAACCTCTATCGACGCCTTCCATAGCTCGAAATGGAGCAACTGGAAGAGTAATTACGTTATAAAACGGATTTGATGGGTCTTTTCTGACCTCAGTGGCATAAATAGTAGTCTTTAAAAAAGTGCCCTGAATAGGATTGGCCCATGCAAAATTATAGACATTTGTTCTGGTTTCATTAAAGATTTTTTCTGAAAGAAATGTCTTTGCGATTGCTTCGACGTCACCTTCTATTTGCTTGGAGACGCTTATCGCGATATCCTGGTGTGGAGCAAAAAGTTCATGTCCCTGGCCTGTCTCAAAATATTCGGTCATTCTGACGCAAAGCGTCCAGGTATCTATAAAGGCAATCAAAGGATCATCTTGTTGCATCATGTTGTGCAGAGCTGCAACTGAGCGTATTCGCCATAGAAGGCTCAATTTATGCAATCTGGTTTCGGTAGAGAGCTTGTCTAATTCACTTGCTGACTGTTTAATACTGCTTGTGAAGTATTCTTCAAAATTATTAAGCTTGTCTTGGATATCTTCCTTAGATATTTGGGCATAGGAAAGTGGTTCTCCCCCTTTGAAAGAGCGTTGTTCTACCTGTTCACAGCCAGCACAGAAAATAACAGAGAACATAACGACTGAGGCTGCAATGATTAATGTTAAATTGTTTAAGACAGGATCATCGCGGTTCAGCGTTACTTTGGTTGGACGATATTTCATTTTTCATACCTAATTTTCAATTGTACCTAAAGTCTTCTTTTCTGTTTTGTCAATTAGTTGATGAGATTATCAGAATCTCAAAAGAGCACCAATTTTGTGATCGGCCAACATATCTTTCTGGCGTAGTATATGAAACACCTCCGCTCTCTGGGCAAAGGCTCCTTCAATTATATGGTCTTCGAGAAAAGGCTGCTCTTTCAGTTCTTTGCTGCAAATAGAGCACATTCTATTTTGGGGAAGGGTAATCGTTGAAAAATGGCCTTCAGGACAAACATAACCTTCGGCGTGAAAGTCATCCGTTAGAATAAGCTGTCTTACATTGCCGGCCATCAGTGAATCAAGTACAGGCTCTACACCCAGAACAGCCCTGTTGTGGGCATGGCTGTTTAATAGCTCAGTTATCTTTGTCTTCTCCTTGTTTGCTCTGTATTCTGCGATTGTAATATCAGCTTTTTCTTTAATAATTGGAGCGGCATCATCGGCATCCGCTACAAATTCACCAATCAATCTTGGAATAAGATAAGAATGTAGGTGTCTCTTGATTGAGTTTATCTCAGATTGATGAGAAGCAAGAAGTAGTTTGTCGAACCCAAACTTCTTGAAGTTATCAAATAGTATTCGGCATATTTCCTTAAGGTGTCTGTGATAAGTATTATTAATTTTATTGTTCACAGTCTTTTCTCTAAGGCATCTCCATGAACTTGTCGAAGCATTAAATTTCGGTATCACATAATCATGAAAAACGGTTTCTCTCTCCCGCATCTGACGCAAATAGTAGCTATATAGCTTAGCTTTCTGCCGGCCAAAAACCAATATTGCAAACCGCTCAAACTGCTCAAGTAATGCCAAGAGCGGCAGGGTATAAAATTCGCTGTCAACGACAATTCTTTCTTTTGCTCTTACAGGTATCTCAAGGAATCTATCGAAATCCCTGGACACAAATAAACAAAACGTCTGAGCTTTATTTTCCACAAAGTGATCTAATAAGGATTCCCGTTTTTTTTGAACCTGTTGGATTAGTGCTTTTAGATATTTACTCTTAGGGGCATAATTTTCAGCTTCCTTTTTCATCTGGTCACTTAGACTATCGAAGTGCATCGCAAAAACTCTTTCCGTTTCATCAATGGAAGAATAGAGATAAAAGCTTATCGCTCCTTTTTCATCTTTATGCTTTGAAATATCCAGGATATCCTGATAGCTGATAAAGGTATTATTCATATAGCAAGCTTTCCTTAAAAATTAATTTACTCATGTAGTTTTGAGACTATCTTTTTTACACCCCTGGAGAAATGCCACAAGATCAACTAACTTAGCAGTTGCTAGAGCTATACATGAATCGGCAGCTCCATAGTACATAAAAACTGTTCCATCTTTCTCTATCCAGCCGCACGGAAATACTACGTCGTCCACATCGCCTTCCCTCTCATAAGAAGCTTTGGGCCCGAATATCCATTCATCCGTACGTCTAATTACACGTGTTGGGTCTTCCGGGTCAAGCAACACCAGACCCAGTCTATAAATAGAGCCTGATGCTGTGGTTCTCACACCATGATATAGAATAAGCCAGCCTTCTGAAGTTTCCATTGGCGGTGCGGAAAGCCCTATCTTGTTAGCATCCCACCAACTACCCTCTCGGGCCTGAATTACCTCTTTATGATCACCCCAATGTTTTAAGTCAGGTGAGTACGAAATCCAGATATTGGCAGGAATATTAGGCAGCTTGGCCACAGGCCGGTGAAGCATTGCCCATCTGCCATCGAATTGTACAGGAAAAACCGCAGCGTCCTTATCCTCAGGCGGCATTACAGGGCCCAGGCGGTTAAAGTTGTGAAAATCTTTTGTAGTAGCTAACGAAACTAAAGGCCCACCTTTTGAAAAGGCTGTATAGGTTATAGCCCACTGCTGCAATTCCTCCAGCCAGATTATTCTTGGGTCTTCAATACCCCATATTTCTTCCGGATGAGATGTTGGCTCAGGTCTTAAAGTAGGCTCCGGGTCAATTTCCCAATTACTAACTCCATCCTCACTACGGGCCGCTGTGAAGTGTGAGATTCCTCTAAAATCTTCGACGCGAACGAGAAGTAAAGTCTTGCCATTTACTTCCGCGGCAGCGGCATTAAATACCGAATTAGCATCATAAGGCCAATCTTCAACAGATAGAATAGGGTTGTCAGGGTGCCGTTTAAAAAGCTCATGGTTAAACTTTCTTTTCACACTTGCCTTCATTTTTCTACACCTTTAATCCTTCATTTAGAAAATTTATTATTCCTTTTCTTATCATCATCACAGCAATTG
>Ga0307379_10006873_pt1 | contig 15553 bp, 15 predicted proteins | sample UN2MG_FD_202237 | JGI IMG/M metagenome (GOLD analysis project Ga0307379, IMG submission 202237) | Soil microbial communities from Risofladan, Vaasa, Finland - UN-2 | ecosystem: Environmental > Terrestrial > Soil > Coastal area > Acid sulfate soil | place: Finland: Risofladan, Vaasa | collected... | reverse complement strand
GAGGTGCGCCCGGTGAACAAAAACTGGGCAAATCACCTCAAAAAAAGCCGCCTGATGGGTTAATATGAAGCCTTATGATCGGCCATTGGTCAAATTTTAAGTAAAATTGATAGAATTGTCACCTTGCCTTTTCTGAAAAATTTACAAAATTCATAAAATCGGTAATCCAACGAGTTTTTCAAAGCTCTCTCCGATTATATTGAAAGTGGATGGTTCTTCTTTCGCATTCGCTCAGGTTGATAAGTTTAACCCCATATTTTCGTACCACCTCGGCTACACCGGTTACCCGATACACTTCGCTCATGGAAAAGCGATTGTACCCGCCCGAATCGGCATCTCCCACGTAAATATGCTTGTGTGTATTCCCGCAGCGCAGATATGACCGCACCCAAGGTGTCAGGCGTGGTCATCACTCCTGCCCGATAGGTCGGGAAAGTCAAATTGGGTTTTATGAATACAGTGTCAGACGGTTTAATTTTGTCTGCAATTCCGGTCCATTTTAAACCATTTGCTATTGGCTGCCGGGCTTCTTCCTGCTGCGCCAGATCTCGAATCGGTCACGGACTTTTTCAAGACTGGGGCTTAGGACCGGTTAGCAGGCGTTGCTCTCTTCTTTCATTGGCGATCCTCTTGAAAACGTTTGGATAGTCAATTTTATCTGGATCTTGTTCGCATTTCATGCACTCTTACCGAAAAGCCGCATTCCTTCGCCCCTTGATTGCGTCGATTCTTCTGGCAACTACACCCATGCGTGAAACATCACCGGATGACCGTTATCAAATATTCCTTTCGTGGCGAATTGATATCGAGCATCACACTCTTTCAAGAAATCCTTAATTTCCTCAACATTGTTTTGAGGGTGATATACGGTAAGCGCCAATTTAGGGCAATTTTCACGTATCAGATTCTCTGCCCCTAAAACAACTCGAAACTCATAGCCTTCGACATCTGCTTTGATGAAAGTTACTTTCTCTCCATCTAGGATTTTATCCAAAGTATTAATGGGCACTTCGATTCCGTCACTCTCTCCTGTTATTCTTGAAAAAATCTCATTCCTCGATAGCAATGCTGTGCCGGTTTTATGTCCGAGCGCACAATGATGAATGCATACACCTTTTAGACCAGCGAATGTTCTATTCATGCCATCGACAAATCCGGCATCTGGTTCAAATGCAAAAACCTTGGCTCCCTGTATGCTGGCATAAAACGTAAACAAACCTTCAGCCGCACCGCAGTCAACCACCACATCGCTTTTGGAAATTGAAAACCGTGGTGACAAAAAGTGGTGCCAGTTCTTTTCATTGAATAATTCATCAACGGTTTGGCAGAAATCAACCCACCTGTACCCTTTGGGATACCATAACGGTTGCTGAGGAAATTCACGAAAAAAGACTTTGATATGGCACTCATCATTTTCCGTCCGCAAAATAAACCTATGCGCACGTTTTGCTTTCCCTGGTTGTGTAAGGAATCCCAGAAGTTCTGCCAAACTTGGAGCAGGCAAAAGCGGTCGCAACAAATTGGCCAAATAAGCGGGGACTACATTGAATCTCTGAGGGATTTTCATAGAAAGCATTCCTGATATAATGTCACAGTAAGGTGAGGGGGGATGGCCCTCCCGTGGTTACTGCTTTTAAAAGTTTTTTTGGGCAGTGGTTTTACCAATAACTTTCCACAGATTACCGAGATCTCAGATCCCCTGCCTACATTCGGATTTCTCCAGCCACTTGACCGTTTCCTCGACTCCCTGCTGTAACGAGAACGGCGGATTTCCAAAAGCATCAAAGGTCTTATCCATCGGGGTTAAATAATCTTGCGTCATACTGCGGACGCGGGATGAAGTCAGCGGGAATTTTATCTCTGCAAAACCGGCAATATCACCAACCAAGGCAATCATCTTCAAAATCACACGAGGTACACGGCGGGCATGCTCATTTCGCAACGCCATGGAAAATGCATCTACCCACTCATGAATATCGATCGACTTATCTCCGACGAAAAAGGTCTGTCGGTCCACTTTTTCGGCAGATGCATTCAAAATTTGCTGCATTTGCCAGACGACATTTCCAACGTAGCCGTATGTTCTTACCACGGGTGCTCCCGCAGGATGTAAATAGAGCCCCTTCTTGATCACGCGCCAAGCTTCCAGACGGTAGCGCAGATGCCACGGCCCCCAGATATTCGTCGGACGCACAATCGTCCAGACGCAATGCAGGTCGACTTGGCGGGTTAACTGCTCCGTAATCACCTTGCTTTGCCCATAGACTGTATGTGGAAAAAAATCTTCATCGTGGTTTGGAATGCGCCCCGGCCCGCACACATACTGGGTTGAAACGATGATCACTCGCTCAATCGACGGTGTTTTTTTGATCGCATTCAGCACATTCTCCGTTCCGACGGTATTAACCGTATACCCCTCCTCCACCGTTGTGTTTTCGACGCATTCCGTACGAGCAGCCATATGCACCACATGCGTTGGCGCAAACTCCGAAAAAACCGCCTTCAGTTCCTGCGAGTTCATGATGTCCGCCTTTTTCCAGTACCGCATATGTTCTTGCTTCAACGGTGGCTGAATATCCACATTCAGCATGTCGCAACCCAGAAGGCCAAAATGGGCTATAAAATTTGTTCCGATAAAACCGGAAGCACCTGTCACTAAAATTCTCATTAGATCTGTTTTTCCATTTCATATTCATAGTTGCGCATTCAGGAATCCTCTGAAATCATTCGAAAAACTTCAGTCATCTTTTCAGACCAGGCAGCTGCAGAAAACTGTTCCAGGAAAATTCGCCTCCCGGCACAGCCCATTTGTGCCCTTATGTCAATGTGTTGTAGCAAAATCGCCAGCTTTTCGGCAATCTGTTGCGGGTTGCGGATTCCTGTCAGAAAACCAGTTTCTCGATCCTTCACCACACTGGGTATCCCGCGCCAGCGGGTACTGACAACAGGCAACTCAAACTGCATCGCCTCAAGATTCACCAAACCGAATGACTCCGACTCAAAATACGAGGGGAAACAAAAGATGTTCGATCGAGCATACGCCTCCCACTTTGCATCCCCGGTCAGCACTCCAGGAAAAGCCGCCTGGCCGTTCAGTCTGTACATATCAACCAGTGCCTTGATTTTGGACTCATAAGTCGCAGTCTCAAAACGACCCACGCACACAAGTTCAAAAGCATGCCCCTGCAGCTTCAATAACCCACAGGCCTCAATAAGCACTCGGATGCCCTTGCTTTCATAGAGTGCTCCGACAAAAAGAATCCGGGGAACAGAATGCAGGTTGCGGTTTTTTGCGGCCTTTTTAAACCGTGGGAATACGTCCGGCAGTCCGTTCTGGATCACCACATTCCGCTTTGCATTCAGAAATGAGGCATCATCCGGATTCAACGCGCTGGTTCTGATACTTGCATCAGGCTTTCTGTATGCCAAGTCAAACAGCCGTTTTTCAACCCAGTTCAGCGAAGGGTAAAGCGTCGAAATACCGCTCGCATGGAAATGGAAAACCGTCCGCTTGAACATCCATCGTGTCAGAATCAGAATCGCCGCATCGCGGTAAAACGGAACCCGGTTCGGACCCGCTGGAGGGTAATACAGCACCGACGGGCGATACCGTAACCGCGCAAGAAAGATGCGGAAGATGACCAAAATCAGGTGCCACAGCTTCTGCAGCTTAAACCTCCCGATCTCATTCATATTCTCCGAAAACGCCATGCGCACATGGCAGAAGCGGACAGAAAACAATTCCGCATTCAGCAGTTGCTGAATCATCACAGCCTGACCACCCCATGGAGGCGGGGTCTGACCAACCACCAAGACACGCATATTAAACTTTCCTTGCGACAATTATATATTGCTGAGGAGCATATCGTGAACAAAATAAACGCTCCCCAAGCAAGGCAAGCTGGTAGGGTATAACCGCCAGAACAAGCCTTAATGGTTTGAATACTATTTTTGCAATCCATGAAAATTTCATCCTTACTTCGTGCTTCAGGATAAATGCCGTCCAGCGATCAACTTGATGGCCCGCAATCACTTGAAATCCACATTCATCAATCAGTTTTTTGATTAAAACAGGATCATATTTCCGTACGTGCTTCGGATCAACCCATACTTCATTTATAGGGACATTAATAACCAAGTACCCTCTCTTTTTAATTGCTGAGTGGAAGTCCAACAGCAAATGTTTGTCCGATGTAACATGCTCCAATACATGCGAACATACTATTATATGGTAATCGGTTGCTTGATTGGTGTTTATAATATTTGTTGCCACTTTACATTTTTGGGAGCGCAACCTCAAAATATGTTTAACACGATTTACGCATATGTCTGAAATGTCATATATTGATGCGACAATTTTGGTGGAAGGAAGTGCCATAATTAACTTCCCCCATCCACATCCATAATCCAGCACTTCGGTCTTTTCACCTGTAGCCGTACAAATTTCGTCAATAAAAGGGATTAATATTTTGCAAAGCGGCCTTGCTTTTGATTTCTGGTCAAAAGAAAATAACGCATGGATTTTGAACCCCAGTAATGACCGGTATCCATATAATTGATTATAGTAGAGTCTATTTTCGACTTCAGGGATCACATGCTTACTCATTGGCTGTTTTTCTTCTGCTATTCTTGATCAGTTCCGATTTCCCATCTATCATTACCCGCTATGATCAACCTTGACTATCCGCCTGCTGGTAAATTTTAGATGGCGTTTAATTCCATCTACGGTACTAAGAAGAGACTGTTCTGCACCACCTATTTCGTCCTGGAAGTATAAACTCCAAACTTATCGCGGCTTTTATTAGTCCTGTTACCGATCCTAATTCATTGAAAAGGCCAACGGAAAGACGCTTTCTCAGCAAGAAAACCCTTCCGATATAGAACATCGGCATCAGTAAAGATTGAATATGTAATTGGCATTTTAGCAAAATAAGCTCCGCTAAGCGCCTTTTCAATTAGCCGTGATATGTTGAATAGTGGACCTAACCAACGGAAATACCATGGCGCTGTTTTGGTGGCAATATGCGCCTCTGATACTGCTTTTTCGTTTGCACTTAAATTCGTACCTGTCATGGTAAATGTGGACAAAAATCTTCTAATATGATTAAGTTGATAGCCTTTTTTCAAAATCCGTATAACAAACTCGCCATCTGCAATTGCTTTAAGTTCGCTGTTGAATAAACGTTCAGCATCAATAATTCGTTTCCTAAGAAACATCGTGCATGAAAAGACATATAGGTGGGATGTTGCTATATATTGCCAACGTGGCACATACCCCTTCCGAAATGCGACCAAGGTCCCATCTGGCCTGGTAAGAAGGGCATCCCCAAAAACCATATCAACTCTGGCATGCAAAGCAAAATAGTCGCTTATAATCCTTAAAGTGTTTGGCAAATATTGCTCATCACAATTGAGATATGCAACTACATCTACTGTGGTATCTGCACAACGCCACCCGCTGTTTATTGCTTCATACATTCCGTTATCTGGAGAACTTTCGAAGGAAAAAATGTAATTGCTCAAGCCTCTGCTTTCTTTGAGTTTTTCAATTTTGGAAGCGTACTCACAAAGGAATTCTTTTGTACTGTCTGTTGATGCGCCATCTTGTACATGGTGGTGTACAATTAAGGAACTCTCCGGTGAGGATTGCTTAAAACTAGCTGAAAAAGGGGAACAACCGGTAGCTTGATCCGCAACAGATGCAATACATAACTTTAGGTAATTCTTTTGATTAAAACTTGGTGTTACAATAAAAAATTTCATACAAAAACTCCATTATAGCTAACCTCAATATTGATGATGTGATTAATTATCGACAAATTGATTGGTAACGTTCAAAAGTTATCGCATGACCCTTTTTTCCTCAGACTTGCAACAATGTGAAATTCTTTTTCTTGTTTAAATTGTATTTTAGAATGCTGATTAAAGTACTTTTTGAAAAACTGAATGTGTCTATTATTTTCAATTTTAATATTTGGATTATTCTTCAACCATTCGACCGTTCCATCTGTAGATAAGCAATCAATAACGATATGTTCTAGAGATACATCTTGTTGGTCTGCTATGGAAGCAGCACACGCCTTAAGGAAAGAAAGCATATTATAGCTGGGTGTAACAATCGAAAACTCATTCATTTACTTTTCCCTACAATTTTTAATCAATTATTTGCTCGCCTATTTTTCAAGTAACCCCAATAATGATTACCGTTAGGGGGGAAAAGGACACTCCCTAAACTCAGTAGAATCCAAAAAAACATGGTAAAATCATAGAATGTAGTGTAAATAAGATGCATGAATACTCCCACCTGTAATCCTATTCCTGTAAATTTATAATATGGGTCTTTTTCATTTTTTACATACTGATTCATTTCCTTATACCAAAAGAAAATACCGCCAAATAATAATAAATTCCCAACAATACCAAATTTCGAAAAAACCATTATATAGCCATTATGCACCATTACGCGTAACCAGTTTTGGCCATCAAACCATTCGCTATAACCGCCCAACCCTTCGCCTATGATTGGGTTTTCTTTTGATTTTTGAAACTCCTGCTGCCATGCATCTAATCGCCATGCGGCGGTAGGGTCTTCCCCAGGACTTTTCAAAAATATGGCGCTTTTCTCCAAATTTTTAGAGATATTCTCACCAACAAATTGGCTTATAAAAGGGGCAAATATAAATAATAGAAAGATAGTCAACACTATAGGAAGCAACCACCGCACTGATTTTTTTTTGATTAAAATAATTGCGGCAAACAATCCACCGGCAGTTGCCAGCCATACCGATCGCGTCTGTACAACGATGATAATGGATAACAAAACAAAAAATATAGAATAAAACCACCAATTCGATATTCTCGTTCGACGATTTAAGTAAAATAAAAATAAGAATATCAGTAAAAAGGCAACCAAAAGGGTTTCAGTCGCATTAATAAAACGAAATGCGATACGACCGGCCTCCCCAATGTTACCGCCAAAAAAGAAGAATAAAACAAAATGTTCGATAATCATGACGGGGATAAAAAAAGTAATCCATTTTAGAAACCAGGTCACATCTTTTTTATCTTGAAAAGAAAAAAGAATAAAAAAATAATATATTATTATAAGAACATACCATCGGGATTCACCGATAGCGGAAAAGCCATAGCGGGGGTAACCCCTGACAATCGATAGAAGCCCCCATAAAAAGAATAAAACAAAAAACTTCGTCGATGTCATCTTTAAGATCTGACTTCTCTTTTTGCATATGATCTGAGCAACCAAATAGATTGTCAACGCAACCAAAACCAAATCCTGGGCATAAACTTTGGCATCACCTAAATAAAAAAGTGTCCCTTGAAGAAACGGATGATAGAAAAGAATGGCGCCGCCAACAGAAAAAAGGAATAGCTTTTTCGGCTTCCATAAAACTAGCAAAGAGACCGTCAGAATAATGGCTATGAAAAGATATTTATCGGAAGAAGCTACCAAAGGTCTTAACAGCAATAAACTTACAGGAATCGCCGCTATGAATATAATCAGATATTTAATGCTTCTATTATAATTTGTTAACATGTGAGGATAAATCTGCATTTGTGCTTTGAGAGTTATTCATTGAAAATTAATCTCCAAATCAATAATCCTGTATAATTTCTCAATGCACGTTGGATCGGCTTTGATTGGATAGCAAATAAGCAATAGCCTCTTTCACCTGCTCAACTGTGACGTCACAGATACAATGGGCTTCTTGAGCCATGCAGACATCAGAGCATGGTGGAATAGCCTTTTTTGGTTGCAGTATTTGATGAGATATTCCCCAGGGACCAAAACGGGTGGACGAACCGGAATGATTCAGTGAACATTTCATAGAATGACAACATATCTCGACAACTGGAATACTTAATGCAGCTGCTAAATGCATGGCCCCCGTATCGTTTCCTACATAAAGTTGACAGTGCTTCAGTATACCTCCTGTTTGTCGTAATGTAGTTTGACCTACACTGTTAATTATTGTTATGCCAAGTTCTAACTCAATTTTATTGCCTAAAAGTCGCTCATTAGATCCTCCCATAAGTACTATTCGCGCATTATACTTTCTTTTAAGCCATTTGCCAATTTCGATAAAATTAATAAGTGGCCACATTTTTCTTGGATGACTAGCACCTATGGCAAATCCGATCAACAGCTCATGGTGCCTAACCTTGTTGGCTCTTAATAGATGTTCTGCAAAGAATTCATCACTAGTATTTCGCCAAATTTCCAGTTTTTCACTTTCAACTTTACCGCCTATAAATCGAATTACATCTAAATTGTACTCAACTTCATGTTTTGAGTTATGATCTTTTATTACGTGAGTGAGCAAGCAGTCGGTGTTTCTGAAGTAAGAAAGTTTTTGGCCAAATGAAATATCTGAATAACCTACTCGGACTGGTGCCCCACTAAAATATGCTAAAAAGGCTCCGTGAGCTTGATCGGTATCTCTTCGAGGCAATATAGCTAGATCAAACTGCTTATGCTGAAAATACTTTCGGGCAAACTTGAAAGCTCTCCAGTGTCTATGAAACCGATATAAATCTCTGTCTCCGGTCCAATCACAGGCAAGCACCTCATTTACATAAGGGCAATTTTCAACAAGATTAAAAACGGTTGGCAAAACAACCAGAGTTATCCAGGCGTCGGGCACGTTTCGCCTTAATTCTCTTAAAAATGGGGTGGTCATTACTAAATCACCAATTTGATCTAAACGTATGACCAATAATTGCTTAACTTGCGATAGATCAATATTTCTCGCCGCCTGACGTCTTCCTTTAAAGCGGAAAAATGGTTCACCGATAAGATGCGTCATAAAAGGAGAAGTAGGGCAGAAGAGAATTTTCTTTATCGTTTCCTTAAAAAAAATGGCTAATTCATTACGTCTCATTTGAAGAAAAAACTCTTTTTCAATTCAAGCGTTTTTTTGCGCAACACGTCCCGTATCAAAACCTCACCTTTGGCAACTCGCTTAACATATCCATTTAAACGGTAGAGAAAAGACTCTTGCAAGTACCCCAATGCAATATACTTTTGCGCGGGAACACCAATTTTTCTCGCTTTCTCTCGATAAGAAGTCATTGCCCGTGCGTGATATCGAAGACCCTCGCTCCATTGATCTCCACTCCACCATAACTCGGTTTTGCAGCCGTGAGCTCGTAAATATTTACCAAATTTGGGACATTCATCTGTATAAACTTCAAGCACTTGTGAATAACTGTAAGGATTTATCCAAGAGATTTCAGATGGTTCTTGCTCTTTCCCTGCGGCTATTTCTAAAGCCTCTGAAAAAAGCCAGGGCGATTTGAACCAAAAAAGCGATGACGGGTTTCCACAAACAAAATTGACACCGTTGGGCAACCCTATTGCCCTTGATAATGCATCATCCAAGAGGGCAATTTGTTCCCCTACAATAAAGCATACTTCCTTGCTCAAAATAGACAGTCTTTCCAACGCAATTGCGATATCCAAATTATGCCAATTCGACCTCAAGGCATCAACACTAATAATTACCTTACTTGAACTTTCCGGAATCTGAATACCTGCTTGCTCGGCTATATGGACAATGTATTTCAGGCTATGGAGCATGCCTAACAATACCTTCAATCTTAATGGTCGTTCTTTAGCAATCCACAATATATCTCTTGGCATTTTTACGATGAGATAATCCACCAGCATTCCAAGAGCAACGCCACATATATATACATCAGATGTTCTTGGTTCATTTAATAATGAACCCCAAAGGTGACGTAAGCTAAATATCGGAAACCATACTGGAAGGTCTGACCACGCACTTTCCGTGCAACAGTACGGTGGATGAGTAAAAAGCTGTTGCACCCAATCCGGAAAACTATATGGCTGAAATTGTGACCAATCTATAGATGGACCATCTCTGAAAACCAAAACAAAATCTAGATCGGATATACCAGGTGCCGTGATCTGACCAATCTGATATATGGCTATGGGGGAAACTGGTAAACTCGTCCAGTGCTTTACTAAAAGCTCAATAGCATCACTGTACCGAGAGACAGGGACCTGCATGGGCATATCTGTGACTGGCGCATTGCCAATACTCTTAAATAATATTTCAGCCCGGTCGCTCATTTAAGACCTTGTCAATTTTAGACTTCATTACATTAATAAGATGCAATATTCTCTGTGGATAATCTTTCCCCAATTGTGCCGACACAGTCTTAGCACGACTTATACTATCACGGTTGTACCGTCCCCAAATACGCAAAAGGCCCGGCCAACGGACGATTTTTGCAATTGCTATTACTCCGGACGGAGGATTAACACGTGGTCCGAGGTGTACCCTTAAATGAGAAGCTCTATCTATCGGCTCCCACTCGTCAGCAATAAAGTCCCTTTTTGCTACTGGAAAGGCATCCTTTTTATAGTGAAATAATTTTGTGATGTATTGCAGATACAGAGCAGGAAGAAGCATAGCACTCCCAAGTAGCCATTCCAATTCGAAACTGTTCTTTAAAAGAAACGGCCTTGATTCCCATTGTTTGAAAAACTTTTCAAACAAATCTATCATTTTCTCGGTAACATCTTCTGAAGGACGTATATTTATTGCCAATTCCTCAGCAGGTTCTAACACATCAACACCAAAAAGAAACAACAATGAAGGAAAGAAGGCCTCTGGATACCATCCTGTATCAATTTCTGAAATATAATATGGCCCATGATGCATAAAGGGATCAAACTCATATGTCAGAATAAGGACTTCAATTGCCATCGTACGCAAGTCCAAAAGTAAATTTGGATTTTTCAATACAGATTTCTTTATTACAAAAGCTATGTCCATATCGCTAAAACCTGGTGTATCATCCAAAGTTGCAATACTACCGTGAACGATTCCACGAAGGAAAAACTCTGAACCTTTGTTTTTTAAAAGATGGCGGAGTTGATGCACCGGCCGATAATGGTCAGCATTTCCACTGCTGCTTAACCAATTATTATAGGTTTGCCCTTTCGGAATAGCCCCCTTTACTGATCCGACTGCCTTTCCTTGCTTTATATCTTTAACTGTTACCCCCCAGTTCTGATACAACCGCGCGAGAATACTGGTATATTTTTTTACAGAAATAAGCCTTCCGGTCTCTTTTTGTAAGCTGATTGGTACCGGAATATATGCAGTTTTAAAAGCAGATCGACACGACATGAGCGGGTACGCATTTATAACTCCGACCCTTCCCAAAGCCCCCATCGGAAAGATACTGACAATAGAACTGTAAAGCAAATAAGTAAGTGCGTTACTTAATGCGAGTTGTGCTTGTTGTAACGCTTGAAGTGGACTAATATTATTCATTCTGTTTTTTCTAAAACCAGCGCACGAAGTGGATAATTGAGTTTTGATCCAAAGTTTTTGTCCATATCCGGCAAATCGCATCCGCTAACGCGGCAGGTCACAATGAGAAGGCTCAGATTCACATCCTTTGCCGTTTCAATAACCCTATACCTGAAAGCATCAGCAGAGTAAAATCTTGCGAAATGGCCGTCATCATGAGCCCCAGGTATCGAACTTGATTTATCAACAATCAGTTCAGCACAAGCATCAAAAAGCGCTTTATGATCAATATTCCAGCATTCCACATAACGATCCGCCAAAAAAAGCGGGATAATACACGCCTGCCCTTTAGGTTTTAACAAACGGCCTATCTCTCGTATAAAGTCTATATCTTTATCACCTTGAAAATGCTCGAATGCGTGGTGACATGCAATTTTTGTAAAAGTTGAATCCGGTAAATTAATTTCAGATATATCACCACCAACCACCGTTAAGCCGTCTGAATTCTTCTTCACTCCAGAATATATATGATCAGTTAAATATACATTGTCGCAACCATAGACTTTTTTGACCATATTGAGGTAATCAGACCGTCCCCCTGCCATATCCATAACATGGTCTTCTGATTGGAGTTGAAGAATAGTAGAACTGAAAAAAAATTCCAATGCTTTCTTGTGAGGAAATGCCTTTGCGCGAAATGGTAGTAATGTTTTTGCAAGCCATTGCCAATAATTCTGCTCTGATAAGTTAAGGATATAAGTATTACATAGAGTTTTAATATGTTTTTCAGTAATTGAATTGACAGAATGATCAATAATTTTATTCCATACTTTTCTTTTTATGTTTAATTTCAAGCATATTTGACGCGTTAGATTGCAAATCTGCTTCAGTATCATTTTTTTCCCTTTCCTTGATCTCCCTCTCCGTATTATCGGTGACGCTTTCAACTCTCAACATATTAATTACTCTCAGTACAATTTTTCAGTCTACTATCGGTTTAGGCGTTTTACTAATGAACAAACAAGTTCCAGTTGCTATAAATGCTCCTATCAAAGCATATCCCAATATCACAAGACCCATCATAAACAAACTAGCTGATGGTTCCCCAAAAAGCTGCAATAAACCAAAACCAACGGCAAAGGATATGACCACAGGTAGCAAGATAAATATTCCAGCATACCATCTCCTGTCTGAGAGAACTTTGTAATGTAGGATAGTACGAGCAATAATGCTTGTAGGAGTATTCGCAGTTCTCGCCCAAGCTGCGCCAATTGTACCTATCCAGGGAATCAACACGAAACCAGCTATCGCCACAATGGTTCCGCTTATCAGACCAAAAAGTGCGTTCAAACGCACATAACCGGTCCCGTTTAAATAATAATATGGCACGATGCTTGTTGCCAAAAGACACATGGCAAAAACCAAAACGCGTAATATACTCGATGCCTCATCTGCAAAAGCTTGCCCCATCCATAAACTAAGTATCCCGTGTGAGCACATGAACAGCGGTAATCCTATTGCGATCGCAGTCACGGTCGTGAAATTCAATCCCTTGAAGTAAAGCCTCCGCAAACGATCAATGTTTCCCGTTTCTTTAATGGCACTGGATAGCGGAAACACAAACGAGGTAGTCCGAGCCAGAAAAGAGTGAATCTGCTGGGCAAGTTGTAAGCAAATTGCGTAATAGGAAAGTGCAGTCGTGCCTAATAGAGAGGCCACAAGAAGTCGATCAACCTGACCAAGCAAAATCCCTCCAATACCTTGGATCCAGCTGTAGATTCCAAAACTAAATATTTCCTTAAGGGTTGCCCGATCTAAAACAGGCCTCAGCACCAAGCTTCTAATCAGCACCTTCTTGGCAAGCCAGGCCTTACAGCATCCACCTGCAAGAATCCACCCAAACGTATTGACTAAAACACCAATCAAACCATAACCAACAAGAACAAGAAGAACATTTACCCCTATGGTCAAGGAATTCGTTAACATGGTCACACGTGTGGCCAAGTCATATCTTTCATAGCCGTAAATTGCAGATTGGAATACACTGTCGAAAAATCGAACGGCAATCCCCATTCCCCCAATCTGAAGGGCCGATATAGCCAAAACTGTATTTTGTGCTTCTACCCTAAAGACGTGATTCACCAGAAGAGGTGCAATGAAAAAAACAATCACAGCCGTGACGGCTCCCAATAGGCCATACATGGTTAGCGTGGATCGCACCACCCGAACAACCCCAGCTTCATCACCCAAAGCCCGATACTTGGAAACATATTTGATGGTAGCATCGGTTAATCCAAAAGCCATGACACCACTCAAACCCATAACAGTATTTACCAACATCCAGATTCCGAAGCGATCTGTTCCCAGCCGGGAAACAAAAATCGGCGTGGAAATGAGCCACAAAACAGGAAGAAGCAAATAATCGGCTGAATTGTATGCGGCATTACGTATACTCCGCCGAGAATCTTCGGATCTCTGACGGGGGTCGAAGCTATTTAAGATAAATTTAATGTATTTCATAGGGGACGTTGATGCAGAACGTGTTCAGCTCCGCTCTCTCAGTTACATGCGTTCATTCTCACAACCCTTCGAAAATAAATGTAATTTTGGATATTTTCATTGAGTTGTTCCGCATTTTTCTTCAAGGGGATAAGTGCGTTTATGTAATGGAAAATGGTTCAAAAATCAAGATTGTAAAATTAACGGAAAAAGTTGTCAGTGGGCAGGAACCTGTTATCAGTTATTGGTTATCAGTTATCAGGGTTCCCCGGTGAAATCCCCTTCGGGGTCTGCATTTTGCCCCGGTTAAATATGCCGACAGCTGACCGCAAAGCGGTATTTAACGGGGTAAAAATTTCACGGGGCAAGCAGGGATCGGGGGCTAGGGATCGGGGGCCAGGGATCGGGGTTCCCCGGTGAAATGGGCCCCGGTGAAACAAAAAAACGGACGAGTTTAACTGGATAAACATTGCCCTTCACTATCGTGCCCCGGTGAAACAAAAGAAAGTACATGGTTTCACTGGGCAAGCTGGATAAAAATTTCACGGGCGGCGTTGCGGGCGGCGTTGCGGGACGCTCATAAATTTATAAGTTTCTTATTTTCAAGCCCGGAGATAAAGACAATGAATTGTAAAGCGCATGGGGCATAGCGCGTGGCACAGGCAAGCTCCGTAGGTAAAAATATAAGTTTCTATTCTTCCACCAAATCCGGGTGATTTTCATAAATCCAATCTTCAACATCTTTGGCGGAGATGAAAGGGTACAAACAGGGTACAAAATAGAAATGATATGCGATAGAGCGATGAACTTAGGGTTGCAGGTTGACGCTGAGATTCTGGATGAATTCCTCGAATGTGATAAAGACGTAGCGTTTGAACTGATCCTCATTCAGCCCTGGAAAAGCAGATGATGGACGCTGCTCTGCCACCCACAGAACACCTTCGGAACTTGGAGATTCAAAATAAAGGCTAAGGTTTTTGACGAATGTTTGGAACCAGGCTGGGTACTTTTGGGAGAGGCCTTCAAAACCGGCCATAATATCTGGATTTATCCGGCTGCATCCGGTTATGATATCAAAAATATAATAAAGATCCTTGGCCATTTTTTTACGGTCTATACGGCGCGTAAAGACTAAGCCCTTATGAAATATGTATGCCGAGGGAGTTGGAACCTTGACTTTCAAAGCAGACATGTCTCCCACAGAAACAGTATCATCAATTGTCACTTCAATCACGTTTTCAATTACAATGGATATGAACCGGAGAGCTTCGGCATGAAGACCATTTTGAACTTTCAAAACAAGGTCAGGCCTCGAACCTTTTTGCTCGGTTAGGAATTCGATTTCGACATCCAACCCGTCGATGTTTCCCTCGTAATGAATAAGAGGGGGGATATCTCTGCTTTTGAAGATCGCTTCAAAGCCTGCCTCTACCAGTAATTGATCGACCGTCTTTGAACCGATTACCGGAACCTGAGTCTGCACCATAAAATCGATGTCCCGGGTACGTATAGGCGCATGCGCTTTATCTCCCAGGAGATAGCGGTAATAAATGAACGGCGCCCAGCCCCCGCCGATCACAATCACCGAAAGGTAATCTTTGAGTATCCGGAGGGTTTTGAAAAATCCAGAGATAAACGGGTCATTCATGACGAGCCCGACTTTGCAAAGATGTTCTTTAGTTTCTTATTAAATAAATGCTCCGCCTGCTCCAGGCCCCTGATGGGGTATCCATGCAGATCCAGGTAAA
>Ga0307379_10006872_pt1 | contig 15555 bp, 9 predicted proteins | sample UN2MG_FD_202237 | JGI IMG/M metagenome (GOLD analysis project Ga0307379, IMG submission 202237) | Soil microbial communities from Risofladan, Vaasa, Finland - UN-2 | ecosystem: Environmental > Terrestrial > Soil > Coastal area > Acid sulfate soil | place: Finland: Risofladan, Vaasa | collected... | reverse complement strand
GCCTGCAGGTCATGGGTTCGGAACAACACGGCGAGCAAATGTTTGTGGGCATGGCGTATTGGCCAGCGGACCTGGTGCCGGGCGCGGGGCCGGTCCCGCTACCAGACGCCCTGGCGGAGGTCTGTCTAGCCGAGGAGCCAGTCGTGGAGGAGTTCGTGCCCGAGCTTGGCAGCCTGGCACTTCTGGGCAGTGGACTGATGGGGCTGGCGGGATACGCCCGACTCCGCTGGCGTACACGTCGCGAGCCGTAGAACCAAGCCGAGCTTACCCGCGCTCTGCTTGCACCCTACGTTCTTGCCCTGTAGGTTATGGAAATGAGGGGCATGGGGAGAGTCTCCCATGCCCCTCGCCGTTGTTCGCGGGGTTCCCTCGAAGATGCTCGCGGAGACGGGCTCTCTCCACGGCCCTCAAGCCGCGGGCGCCTGCTCAGCGAAGCTCTCCAGAAGCCTCGTGGCCGTTTCCACCAGCGCCTTCATCACATCTGTGAGCGACTACGTGGCGCAGTGGATACGCCGCACGTTCTTCCGTGGGGGGCGCGAATAGGCCAGACGCCCAGGCGGGTGCGCAATTGCGCCAGGCCTCGCTCAATGTCCGTGATCGCCACTATGCGATAACCCTTGGCCTTCAGTCGCCGCCGCTTGGACTCATCTGCGGCTTGCACGTAGTCCCTGTAGCGGGGCGAGCCGTCCACTAAGACAAGATTCCGTGGCCCGTAGAAGAAACCGGCAACGGCTATAGCCTGATCTCCCTAGAACATGGTCTTCCGCAGCTCGTTGGTCGGGAGGGCGCGCGCGGTAGAGGGCACGCGCTTCTCGTCCGTGATGGCTATCTTGCGCAAAGCGGACCTGTCTCGTGTTTGTGAGCCGCATTGCAGCGCTGCGATCACGGATCCGGCACCTCCAATGCAGTTGCGAAAAGAGGAGCGTGGTGGTACAATGGCATAGGCCGTGCCGAATACCGTCAACAAGACAAGAGGGACCAACCGAGGTGCCAGTCCATGAGATTCCGGTTCTCGCGCCTCACTTGCGGCTGGGCCAGGAGGCCAGGCTCGATGGCATCATATCAAGAAGCCGCTTTCTGTGCAAGCAGGAGCGGCTTCTGTCTCATACCCCCGGTGCTCTCCGCGATGGCGCCAAGGTAGGGTAACCCTGTGCAACGCAGAGGACTGTTCAGGTCAGGCTAGGAGTTGAGGGCATGGCTGTCAAGACCAATGCCGACCGGCAAGACGAAATGCGGCAGTTCTTCGAAGCTAGCTTGCGTGCCATCGTTCGTGCGGAAGCCGACGAGCGTGTTCCTGCCCGTTTCACCGGCACGGGCAAAGCAGTGTGGGATACCTTCCGCAATGAGCTGACGACCGCCGATCTAATCTCCCTCTGTGTGCAAGATGCTGGGGTGACGATGCCTGTTCCCTTCGACCCGAGCTCCTGGTGGCCTGACTGGCCCGCTCGCGCGCTGCTCCGTCCGTCAGAAGCCGACGCCGACAACTGGCTCGCCGACGCTATGTCTCAGGTTGACGAACAGCGCGATTCCTATCTGCGGGGGCTAGCCGCCGCGTTGGGGGTTGATCTACCTTCGGACCATGCACTAGCCGGCCTCTCTGCCCCAGAGAGGCACGAGCGCTGGCTGGAATTGCCCGGCACCGGAGGCTGGGTAGCCTATGTCTTGTCGACCGATCCGCAAGCGGGTCTCTACTTCTGGGAGAACTTCTCCATCGTGTGTGGCACGCCGCAGGAGATGCTCTTTGCAGGGTTGATTGCCTGGGAACTAGGCGCCCCGCCGCACGCGCCACTCCCGATCCGGCTTGACGATGCTGGTTTGACGGTGACCCTCAGGTCCGGCGAGAAGTATCACGCCATCGTGGGGCGGCGCGACTTGCACGGCCACCGCGACCTGCGGGTCCTTCATCCAAACGGGGAGCAACCCTTATGGCTATAGGCCCTACTGACCAGTCACGGAATCAGTACGGGGTGCTCACCAAGTCGATCGATATAGACGAAGCCTTGATGCTGATCGAGCTGGCGTGTGAGTACGACAGTGTCTCAGCCTGGCAGGATGAGGCACTTTTCCGGTTGCCCCAGGCCTCGAGGCGCCGCCGTAAGGAGATAACACGGTCCGTAAGGCGGAAGTTCCTGGAGACGCAAGATGACCGGTTTGTAGCAAACCCGCTGCTTACGGTACTCAGCGCGCGAGCGCTCGACGGCAGACTGAAGCGAGACCTATTGTTCCCCCAGTACTTGAGGACGACGCCGTTGGTGTGGGAGGCGATCCACCAAGTGGTGCTTCCTCACGCAGATGCAGGCGCTCAGCCGCTGGCCAAGGCAGAGGACTCTGAGATCCCGCAGTCCCAATGGAATGAGTTTTTGAGTGGTAGACTCCGTCAATTCACAGACTCGACGTTTTCCCGCACTCGCGGGCACATCACCGCCCACCTAGTGAAATTCGGCTTGCTGGAAGCTCGCAGGGTGCCAGGTAATCGAATCGCCAAACGCTTCTTCGCTCGCTTCTACGAGCCGGACCCGCGGGCCTTCTGGTTTTCTCTGGCTCTGGAGTTCAGAGACAACGGCTGGACCTCCCGCTCCCTGGACTACATTGCCAATGGCTCGTGGACCAGAATCGCCTACTGCACCAAGGGTGCGTATGCGCGTTTCGTGATGGAAGAAGCCGAACGGGCTGCACTGGTGGTGACCGATTTCTTCGGCTCCGAGAAGCAGGTTACATTCCGAGGGCCGGATGCCGTGGCCAATGTTGTGGAGGCCATACGGCATGGCTGAGAACCGTGTGACGCTGGACCAAATACTCGACGTCCTGGGTGCGCGCGCCCAGCATCATCAGGAGCGCAACTTGGTGCTGGTGGCACTGCCACTGGAGACAGCCCATGACAATGCCGCGCAGCTTGCCGAAGCGCTGGGTGCAGAGTATGTCGATTTCGATTGTCAGTTGCTGGCCAAGATGGAAGAGGATGGTTGGGAAGATCACGTGGCTCTCGAACGGCGGGACACGCTCTCGGTGGGACAGATGCTGGCCCGCAAATGGCTGGCCGACGTTGGGGGGTTGATTAGCCGCGAGCGACCCTTGGTCATAGGCAATCTGAACCTCGCCGTGAGATACGAGCTTGACGTGGCGGGCGCTCTTTACGACGCCACCGAGCGCGGACTCTGCGTCATAGCTGCCGGCGGTCGAGTCGAGGGACAGACGCTGCTGGTCCACGGGAGTCTGCCCCAGACCGGAGCAGGCTCGCCGGCCTTTGAGGTGGTGTCGGAAACAGAGGACACTGGACCGGACTCGCCACGTACGCTTCAGGAGCGGCTGTTGTGAACGGCCACGGAGACAGCAATGGGTAGAGCGGGACATCAGCATCAATCCTATTGTCAACAGCTTCTCCTGGGCTGCGACGATCCCATCTTTGAAGGCCCGTTGTTCCGCGCCAAGGATGGTGGGCCCACCAAGAAGATGCGGGATCTTGAGAGTCCCAATAGCGAAGACGCAGTGACCTGGAGTGTGTTCCGACTCTTGGAGCATCACTTTGCCGACCATACCTGGTTGCCGGAGCTACTGGCGCTGGCCGGATGTGAGTCAGCAGTAAGCGGCATACCGCGGGTGACTTTCTGGGAGAAAGGTTACCCACCGCGGTCGCGCCTGCTTTGGTTGCTCAATCATGTCGACGATCCTCGTGTGACCAAGAGTCCGGGAGCGCGCAAGGATCCGGATCGCTTGGAGTTGGTGCGACAGAACCTCGAAGAGTATCGCCGGCGTGTCGGGGATGGACTGATCCGTGGCAGGAACAAGTGGGTCTTGGAAGGGCCAACCGAGTTCGACGCCATCATCCGGAGCGAAGGACCACTGGTGGCCGTGGAGGCCAAGCTCTACTGCGACGTTGCCACCTATGTGCGTTGGGATACAGGCCGCGATCAGATTGCGCGAGTGGTGGATGCTGGCCTTGAAATGGCTGGAGATGGGGAGTTCGCGTTTCTGCTGATCACTGATCGGCGTCGCCATACACCGCCCAAGGAGTATGAGCGTCTGTTGAAGGAGTACCGAGCGAGCGGCCTGTATTCACTAGCGCCAGATGGTCTGGGCTGGCTGACCTGGGGAGAGATCTACGACTGGCTGGAGGGCCGCCGGGCGAGGTGTAGCATCGAGCAGAAGGACTGGATAGAGCGGCTGAGAACCTTCATTGCACAGCGAGCACTCTTGGAGGTGTAGCTATGGATTGGCAGACTGTTCGTGGTCTAGCAGCTATACAGAGTGATTTGCTCACCATCTCGGGGGAGCGGTTTCGGATTGTGGGAGCAACCGAGAACACACTGACTCTCGAGGTTGGTTCCGGTCGGCGACATACGGTCAGCCGGGTCAACCTGGAGCGTGCCATCGAGTTGTCGCGTCGAGGCGAAATCCTGGCCGGGCCGAGCGACTATCGCAACAAGGTGGCTGACGACCGCCCGGCTTACGCCTGGGCTATCTTACGGGAGTTGGGATACGTCGGGTGAGGAGCTTCCCTTAGGAGTAGGCTGACGAATGGATCTCGAACGCTATTACGAACTGCGCACCATACTCCAAAACTGGCGGATGCGGCTGGCAGAAAGCATCCGCAACCAGATTGAGGCAGCGCCCCGTTGGCTGCAGCGGCTGCGTGCCCTCCATGACAGTGAAGGAGTGGACGAAGAGTTCACCCTCTGGCTCGACCGTTGGTGTCGCCAGGCGGCCATTCAGTTCATTCTGCGCGTGCTATTCCTTCGCGTGCTAGAGGACCGTGATCTGCTGGGCGCGATCCGGATCCGCAACACCGACGGGCAGAAGATGTGGGCCCAACTCATACGCAACCTAGGCGCTGCTGGCTACGCACAGTGGTGCTGCTGGGACGCCGCCCGCCTGCTCCCTGATCTGTTTGGACCCACGGACTACGATCTTGTGCTACCTGACGACCAGCTCGTACAGCGCTTCCTAGATGACGTCTGGCGGCGGCCCGACCCCAATAGGCCTGGGTGGCTGCGCTTCGACTTTCGCCCCGACCCAACACGTGGTGACCAGGGCTTTGAGACACGTTTCATCGGCGACCTGTACCAAGAATTGGACCCCGAGATCCGGGCGCGCTACGCTTTGTTGCAGACCCCTCACTTCATCTCCCAGTTTATTCTCGAGCACACCCTGCTGAAAAGGTTTGAGGAGAAGGACTTCCGCGAAGTCACCCTGATTGACCCCACCTGTGGCAGCGGACACTTCCTGGTTGACGCCTTCTGGATGTTCGTGGATCGCTACGAAAACGCCGCGAGGAAGAGTCGGGAGCAGTTGAGTAGTAGGGAGCGAGCCCAGATTGCCAACACCATTATCGAACAGCACATCTTCGGCTGCGACATCAATCCCTACGCCACTGCCCTGGCGCGCTTTCGCTTGATCCTGGCAGGCTGTGACTATGCCCAGCCGACCTCGCTGCGCGATTTCCGGGACCTGCACTTCAACCTGGTGACGATTGACAGCCTCATTCCCTACGAGAAGCTGGCGGTGGGTGGCGTACAGGCCGGTAGCGCCACAGCGAAAGTGCTGGGCCAGCCCGAAGCCATAAGCCGTGCTTTGCCGATTCTTGGACGACGATATGACGTGGTGGTGGGCAATCCACCGTATATCCAAGCTCAGGATGCGGTGAAGCGTGAGTTGTATAGAGAACACTACGAGTCAGCTTACAGAACGTTTGGCCTTTCCGCCCCTTTCACCGAGCGGCTTCTGCAATTGGCCATGGAGGGCGGGTTTGTAGGGCTGATTAACTCGAATGCTTTCGCCCGTCGGTTATTTGGCAAAAGGCTGATCGAGAAGGTACTCCCACGCTACGCGCTGGAGGCGGTGATTGACCTCAGTGGTGTTCATATCCCCGGACACGGCACTCCGACTCTCATAGTCTTCGCTCGCAAGAAGCCCGCAGCGAAAGACGTTGTCGTCCTCTCCAACCTGAAGGCAGAACCCGGCATTCTGGGTGACCCGAGCTTGGGACGGGTATGGCAGAGTGTAGTACGTGGCTACGGTAGCGGCCCTGGGTACCAAGATGAGTACGTAGATGTGTACAGACACCCGCGCCAAACAATCTCTCGACACCCGTGGAAATTCAGTGGACCGGCTGGTCGGCTGTTCGACAGGATCAGGGATCAAGTAGGCTCAACGGTCGATGATATCATCTCCTCCAATGGCCGAGATGTGCACACGGGCATGAACGATGTTTTTATCGGACCGTCGAGCTTTTTCCGTCGGTTGGGTGTTTCTGAGAGTGCAATTCGCCCTTGCCTCCGCGGTGAGAATCTGCGTGACTGGTCTATCACGGGGTTCGAGTACTTGCTCTTCCCGTACGAGGTTGCAGGTTCGAAGCTCGAAGTCACGCAGTGGCCCGATGGTTCACCCGAATTGGGATACTTGCAGCATCACTATCGATTGCTTGCCACAAGACGCAACTACGGCCAGACGATATTGGAATTGGGATGCCATTGGTATGAATATGGGTATGTAGCCGAACGTGATTGGAGCGTAGAGGAAGGAATTGTTCACGCCTTTATCGGTACGCATGTACACTTCTCCCCTCTGTGTCTCGGTGGTGTACCCATACAAAGTGCGCCTCGCCTGACTCTGCGGACAGGCGATCTCCCTTTCCTGAGTGGCGTACTGAATAGCGTTGTCTCAGACTTCTGCCTCAAGCAGGTCTGCTTCGACAAACGGGCAGGGAAAGACCCTGTCCGGGATACGTACTACGAGTTCGCCTCCACCAACGTTGGCCAGATGCCTATCCCCCGTTCCTACGATAGTGACACGCCCAACCGCCGCCAGATGCTGGCTCTGGCGGAGGAGATGATCAGGCTATCGAATCAGCTCCCCGCGCTGGCAATGCGGGAGCTCTTCGAGCAGAAGGGTGAAGCCTACCACACCTGGAACAGTGCCCTTGAGGGCTACATAGCCCCCCATCCCGGCCTGCCGCCGAGCTTCACCTCGGCCCGCAAGTTGCGCGCCGCGCGCGACAAGCTGATCGCACTCCGCCAGAACATCCGCGGACGCATGATCTTCTTACAGGAGGAGATGGATTGGCTGGCCTACGACATGTACGGCTTGCTCAAATCCGCAGGCCCCATGGCCGAAGATTACCTTTCTCAAGCAGCATATGTAGCTGCACGACTGGAACTGGGACAGCGCCCTTTTGAGATTGCGGGGAAAGGGTACAAGGGAGACTGGCCCAAAGGGTATCAACCGCCCCCTCTTCCCGAAAGTCTTCGCTCTCTAACCGAGGCCCGCATCGCTGTCATAGAAGCCAACGAAGACATCGCCTTGCTAGAGGGTCCGCTGCACAAGCGACGCTGGATACTACCGGACTACGACAAGGAATTCCGCGAAGCGGCAGAGTGGTGGCTAGCGGAAAAGCTGGAGTGGACGCTGGAACAGCACGGCCGGCCTATCGCTCTGCGCGAGTGGGCGCGAGTGCTTGGGCAAGACGAACGCATCAATGCCACGCTCGAGGTGCTCACCGACACTGCGCTGTTCGACCTTGATGAGGAATTACTCAAGGTCATCAGCGCCAACTGGGTGCCCAATCGGCCGGAGCACTACCTCAAAGCATCGGGGATACGAAAAGTCAGAGTGGAGGGGGCTCAATTCAAGAGGAACGATTTCAGCGATGGCACCGCCTGGAAGCTGCGGGGCAAGCTCAACATCCCGCGGGAGCGCTTCATAGCCTACACCGAGTTCGACCACACTCCAAGAGTATCGGATGCGCCCGACACTGGCGGTCCCTGGTTTGGCTGGGCCGGCTGGGATGCTGGGCAACGTGCCGACGCCTTGGCTTTCCTGCTTGACAAAGCCAATCGTGCCGGATGGGAGGTACAGTGGCGCCAGTGCGGACTGCGCTCGGGGTTGCGTGAGCTATTGCCGGAGCTAGGGGGCCTCCCCGCGGCCCACCGCGCCGAGTTCGAGGCCATTGCGCGGGTGTGCGGCATCGGCCTCGACACTGGCTGCTTCTGCCAGGCTTACCGCGAGGGCGTAGCTCGCGATGAGCCTGGTGTTCCGGGCATCGGATCCGACGTGCCTGAGGTGAAAGTCATGTCACCGGGGAAGAAGCGGCCCCAGCGGCCACGGACAAAGGAACAAGACACGGTCCAGCAGATGGATCTGGGTCTGGATGCCAGTTGATCTCGGGCCGTGGGATTCCTCGGAGCCGATTTGTTGAAGGGGAGTAGAGATGACCGACCTAACCATCCGCGATGTGTTTGCTCTGCCGCTCACAGTTCCGAGGTGCATTGTCAAGATCGTTGACTTTGACGATCAGAAGACACTGCAAGAGAACATCGGCGACTATGTCATCTCAGCCACGGTGGCAGAGGAGCTGCAGCAACTGGTCAACAGGATAGTTGCCAGCTGCAAACGGCAGGAAGCCGGTGAGGGACACTATGTCCATGGCTCCTTCGGGTCTGGAAAATCACATTTCATGGCCATTCTGGGACTCCTTCTCGAGAACAACCCCGCCATCTGGGGGAAGGATCACTCTGCTATTAGAGCCATTCGCGGTGACCATGGCGAATGGCTTGCGGAACATCGGATCTTGGTCATCCCCGTGTATATGCTTGGCCAGAGTGGTCTGCAGGAAGCTTGTTATAATGCTGCCAACGCTCGCCTGCAGCGCCTAGGCCTGCCCATCTGCGAGTTCAGCGATTCCAGTAACGTCATCTCGTCATTCAGGGCCGACGCGGAACGGTATGGAGACGTGGTTTACGAAAGATTCCAGGACGCAACTGGGATCAGCCGCAAGCGCTTCGACCAGATGGCCGCCGCACACCAGGAGAGTATGGACGAACTGGCCCGGATGATCCTCGGATTCCGCGATCCCAGCCGGGCCGAGCGAGCCCAACTGTATCCCGACAAGTTCTCCGATGGCATGGCGGCCCTGTCGCTGCATGCTCAGGAGCATGGTTTCGCCGGAATCGTCTTCCTTGTTGACGAGTTAATCCTCTATCTGACTGGTAAGCCTGGACGCGAATACCTGGACGAGTTCAACGATCTCGTCGCGCTCGCCGACAACTCGGCGCTCGACCGAGCGGTGCCGCTGTGGGTTGTTGTTGCCAAGCAGCGGAACATAGCGGAGACCGTTCCCGATGACATGAGCCAGCAAGACATTTACGAAGCCATGGAGCATCACAAGGACCGCTTTCCCGTCACCACGGAGTTGGCAGATACCGAGCTGGTGCCCATCGTGGAGGAGCGTGTGCTGCGCGTCCGCTCAGAGATGGGGAAGCCCCTTCGCAAGGTCATTGACGAGACTCTGGGCGGGCTCAGCGACGACGTACGGGCCACCCTGCTCCACGACCTGACTGCGGTCGATTTCCGCCGTGTGTACCCATTTCACCCCGCGCTAATCCGCACTCTGATTGACGTGAGCGCGCGCCTCAGTAGAGAGCGCGCAGCGATTCGGCTTCTCTACGAGTTGCTGATCGAACGCCACCCAGATCTTTCTATCGGCTCTTTGGTGCCCTATGCGTCCCTTTTCGATGCCGTCTTTCTGCCCGACGGCCTCACAGGCGGCTCCCGCAATGTGGAGTTGGAGGCAGTACACCAAACCTACTACGAGCGACTGGCTCCCCTCATCCGCGAGGCTTATGCGGGAGACGAACAGGCAAAGCGCGCCCAGCTGACCGTCAAAACGGTACTGCTGTGTGCGATGTCTAAGACCATGCGTGATGCAGTCACTGTCGAGCGAATCCTGCACCTCAACTATGAGGACCTCCGCGGTCGCACGCCCTTCGGTTCCTATCAGGCCATCGCCCAGATTCTCTCCGATCTCGACAACCGCAGCGAATTGGTGCGCTTCACGCCGAACGCCACCAACCCAGCGTTGGGTGTGGTGAGCATCACCTTGGCTTCGGGCGCACAGCTGTCCGATGTGCTGAAGCGTGTCCAAGTCCATTGGCGCCAGCGTTTGGATGCTTTTTCCAATCTGATGAGGGATGTTCTGGAGCATCCGATCCAGAGTGGTGAGATTCACAACTACGAGCGCGTATGGCGCGGCAGCCGGCGCCGGGGCCGCGTGCGCTTCGCCAATGTGGCCGAACTCTCATTGAATGACATGACTGTGGCCAACGGCGACGAGTTCACGCTCTTCATCGACTATCCATTTGACGCCGATGTCGCTCACTCTCGCGCTGATGATCGCAAGGTCATTGACCTGGCGCGCAACAGATTGCCCCCCCTGCCACTGGGTTTCTGGCTACCAGGCGAATTCACCGCTGACGACATCCGCGATCTGGAAGAGTACGCCAAGATGATCGAGGTCGAGTCGAATCCAAAGCAGTACCTGGATGAGTATGGTCGATCGCAACAAGACGCGCTGGAGACGAAACTCGTTGCGCAGAAACGCAGCAAGGCCCATGCCCTCCGGGACCGACTCGTCCAGGTGTACAAGGGACCCGGCGCTTCGGTTCCGTTCCTAGATCCGGCCATCGCGCCCTCCCTCGACGCTGAGTCACTGAAGGCCGTTCTCGACCGCATTGCAGACGCGGTGTGCGACCGGCTCTACCCGCATCACCCCCGCTTTCCAACAGAGGCGAACCAGCGGGCGTTGCGTCGCCTGCTGGAGGACTTCCTCGTCCCTGCGGTGCTGGGCGGGGGTTCCGTTCAGCGAGATCCCGATCTGGATGGCTGGCTCACTCGCCTGGGTGAACCGCTGGAGTTGGCCGAGCGGGGCGCACAGAATTGGACACTGCGACCTCAATCGCGCTACTTGAGCAAGCTGGATGAGCTCGCAGCCGGAAAGCGCGTGGAAACTGACAAGATCCGCCGGGGGCTGATAGAGGCTTTCGGATTCGATCGCGATCTATGCGATACCTTCTTGCTATATCTGATCCGTGGTCAGGGCTATCGTGCCCTGCGCAATGGTGAGCCGGTGGCGGATGTAGACTACGGCGGTCTTGCCGGCGTGGTGCTCGAGCGGGGTGAGCGCTTGGCGGTCCACCAGTGGGCACAAGTGAAAGACTTCATACATACTACCTGGGCACTTCGCGCCCCCGCTGCCGAACTGACGATAGCTGCGCAGGATCAGCTGTGGCACCAACTGAATGCTGCTGCCCGGGGAGCACGCACGGAACTGGATGAGGCGCGCGCACGGCTCGCTGAGGGCCTAAGGATGGCCAGGGTGGCAATGGATGACGCCCAACGCCTAGCGGTGCTGGATGCGGCGGTGGCGCTCAACTTCTCGGCCATGCGCGAAGATGTGGATTCTTACGATGGGCTCCGATCGTTGCTGGGCTGGAAGCCCGACCAGCCGGGTGCCACCCGCGACAAAGCCGCAACCCAGATTGCCCGGCGCCAGCGCACTCGGAACGCTTTGCTGGACCTACAGACAGAGACGTTGAGCCGAATCATCACCGTGGCCGACCGCGGCAACCAGGAAGCCCAGGCTGCCCTAGATGAAGTTCGCCGCTTCCTGGCAACCAGTGAGGAAGAGGCGGAGTTATCCAGCCACATCGTTTCGTGGGCGCAGCAAGCGAACAAGATTATCGATGCCGCTCTCAAGATACGCACGCCAGATCCTGAACCGGCGGTTACCCCGCCTGGCAAGCTCACTCGTGATGGCAGAGTCGAATGGCTCATAACCTCAGCGCAAGCCGAGATCGGTGACCAGACTGTTAGCCTAAATGCCGAGGACGTCGAACAAGTTCTGGGGCGACTCCTAGGCTATCTTGAAGCCCAAGCGGAGAGTGGTAGGGCCGAAGTGATTATTCGCATTGTTCTATCTGAAGAGTGAGGCAGATGGACGAGGCTCTGCAGAAGGCCGTCAATTTCCTTCTTGACCAGATTGAGGAGATCGTTGACGACCTGCTGCTGGTCGAGGTGGATTGGGGTGAGGATACGCCGGCTGTGACCGACGAAACAGTGGAGGTCAACTTCCAGGGCGGCAAATGGCCCCTCGTCTTCAGCAATTCCGAGCTTGTGGTTAGAAGCATGCTATGTCACTCCGCGGGCCGAAGGGCGATTGTGGTCTTCCCGAGCGAGCATGGGCTCAAGCTGCCGCTGGACTTGCAGGCGCGGGCCCACCAGAAAACTTCGCTGCGACTCGGGATGCGGCATCGGCTGTATGCTCTCACCGAGAGGGACTGGCCACCCGAGGTGGACTATGCAGAGTGGCGACCAAGCATCCAGCGCCATGTCGATGAACTTGCCAAGGGTGCCCGTAGCGCGGGGCTGAAATGGGCAGTCACGCGCGGCGATCTCGAAGAGATGTTGGTAGAGACTACCTTTCGCGTCGCGGTGGCAGAGCGTGTGGCACCGCAGTTGCTGGCCGACCTCGTGCCGCTGCAGCGTACGTCGCGGGACCCGCCCGGTGAGCTTGAATTGTCGCTGTTGCAGGGCCAGCTGCGATTGCACCAGATTGACTGGCCAGAAGTCATCATCTGGGCGGCCGCGAAGCGGGGACGTGCTGAAGAACTAGTTCGTGGCGGCACCATGATGGGGGCCGAACGGGCCGCGAGTCTCCTTCCCAACTGGGGTGGTCTCGCTAAGCTCCGCGCGTTGCTGGTGGGAGAGCGACAGATAGCGGAGAATGATGCCATATCTGGCGTTATCGAGCTTGCCACAGCTGCTCTGTCCTATCTGCATCCCTCTACACGCCGGTCAATTGCCAAAGCGGCCGAGAAGAATCTCGAGGGGGTGTTGCCAGCTGACAGCTACAACATGTGGCTCCCTGGCGCACTCTCCCGCGAGATCGAGCGACTTGCCCAACGCCTGGCGAGCCGCGATCGGGATGCAGCTTCGAAGGTCCGTGACTTGCACGACCACCTCTTCGCTTCCCAGCAAGGCCCCCAATTGACGGTCTTGGGTGAGATGGTTAAGTTGGTGGGCCAGTGGGAGGAAGGTACTGGCTCGATCCAGCTCCTGACCACCGTTCCCGATTGGAGCAACTGGTACAGGGAAGACGGGAGCCGAATGGACTTGAGTGCACTTAAGCTAGTGCAACTGCAGAGTGGAGGCACTGGACTAGGTGAACCCACCCGCTTACTGTTGGACGGCTATTGGCGATGGCGTGATGAGCTCAATGCTGATTTTGCCCGGTGCTACCTTGACGCGTACGAGTCCGCTCTGCATGATCGTGGTTCTCGCACATTCGGGACTCACCGCATCTTGGATTGGGTTGTGCGTCCCCTGATCCGGGACCGGCAGCGCATTCTGCTGCTGGTGATTGATGGCATGGGACTGCCGGCTTTCTGGCACCTGGTGGACCAGTGGTCAGCACAGGCCGACCCGGTGTACGTTCGCGATGCACAATCGGCGTTGTCCCTCCTGCCATCCGTCACCTCAATATCCAGGAAGGGCCTTTTCCTGAGTGCCTTGCCCACCGATCGTCTCGACGACGAGGAGACCTATGACATCAAAGCTCGCACTGAAGAGTTGACGGCACTACAGAAGTCGTTCAGGGAGCACAGGGTCAAGCTGTACAACAAGGCCAACCTGGGGAGCGGCGAGGGACTCCTGAATGATTTGCAGTCTGCTGGACTGGACCTTGTAGCTGTGATCCTTAACGAGATTGATGACGATCTCAGAAGCACGACAGCCACGGTCCGCTTGCCTCGTCTGGAAGATCTGGGGCTGCTGCGCAGCAGTGTCCGCAGAGCATTGGAGGCAGGCTGGACAGTGGTGATGATTGCTGATCACGGGCACACTTGGCACAGAGATAAAGGTCTGCGTCGCGGGGACATCGGACCTAGCGGGGGGGAGCGCTTTATGACGTTCTCCGGCGAGGAGACACTTCCCGCAGATGCCATCGTCACCCAGGATCCAAACATCGTGCGCGTTAGTGAGGGAACGATGCTGGCGCTGCTCACAGCCACAGGCACCTACTTCGGGCGTGCGCCAAGGCGCGGTTATCATGGCGGTGCAAGTCTGGAAGAGGTGGTGCTGCCCTGCGCTCTCTTGACTTACGAGGCGCCCTCTGCCGTGAGCAAGGAAGAAACGCGTGTGGAGTCCACCGACCGTCTGCCGGCAGAGAGCTATGATCTGACCAAGATCGTTCTAACGTTGAGCGACGGTCGCACGATCCCCCTTCAACTACCCTCCGCAGCGTCTCCCATGGAAGCCAGGCTGCTGCAAACGTTGGCCCGGCTAGGCGAGGCAAGTGAGGGACAACTCAAACAGGCGCTCGGCACGCGACGCATCGCTGGCCCGTTAGCGTCTTTACGGGATCGGCTCGCCACAGCTGGACCGGAGTATGACTATATTGGGGACAAAGGGGTGGGGCCGGAGGGCACGATCTACTGTTTTCGAATAGAGATGCTACGGTAGGAGGCAGCGGTGACCGTTGAGTTGTGGATGGGTGCAGAGTTCACGCATGCTCACGAAATGCGTGCCCTCCGAGAGGTGTTGGCCCAGATGGAGGAGCACTTCGCCGCATCCAAGGATCTGTACTTGCTGCTGGCGAACTTCTACTGCGAAGGGGCTGACGTTGACTTGGCCGTCGTCAAGAAGAACGCCGTGATTGTGGTTGATCTAAAGGAGTGCGACGCACCGGTAGTGGGAGGCCCGAACGGCGATTGGCAGATCAGAACTGGAGGTGTGCTCAATGAGGGGCGTCCCAACCCCTACCAGCAGGTGCGAAGGTATCGCTATGCGTTGATGAACTTCCTGAATCTGCACCGCAACGACTTCCTCGCTGCCCAGAAGGCAGGGCAAGTCTCGTTTGAACATGTTTCGGCGTTGATAGCGTTTTCTCCCACGATGTCGGCCGATTCTGAGATTGATATCCCCCGTCGCGACCAGAAGTGGTTTGGCGTCGTAGGACTCGATGGGCTGTGGGCCCAAGTGAAGGATCAGCGTAGCCCACAAATCCAGCTCAGACAGGGTGACGCCCGCAAGCTGGCTGCCCAGACACTGAAACTCACTCGCTACGATGTAGAGGACTACCTCGGCGTAGCCGTTGCGCCCGAAGCGCCAGCGGTCTCCCACCCGCCATCACCAGTCACCCAGCAACCTGCCCCCGAGGGACCGTCTCCCAGGTCGGAGACCACGGCCGATGTTGACTACAGCCGGCTGTCCAAGCCACTTGCCCTCGACATCATCAGAGCTCTGCGTCGTGGGACCGTACCTCAGACTGGGCTTGAGTTCCTGGCGGTGGGGCTCGATCGAGAGATCGACGCCATAGCCGCCCAGCTGAAGCATGTGGCCACCGGCCGAGGTGATTTCAAGTTTGTGCGCGGTGCCTACGGGGCTGGCAAGACTTTCTTGAGCGCGCTCGCCCTGGAGGAGGCGCTGCGACAGGGGTTCGCGGTTAGTTACGTCGTGGTTTCGACTGACACACCCCTCTACAGGTTGGAGTCAGTCTACCATCGCGTGATCACCAATCTGCAAACCCGTGGTCAACGGCAGGGAGCATTCAAAGGCATCATAGATCGCTGGCTGTATCAGGTCGAAGAGAAGGTCATTGAACTAGACGGATACGATGAAGAGGATCCATCCCTGACAGAGCGCGTGGAGTCAGAAATCGAGAGTGCGCTGGGCGATATGGCCCAAATCCAATCCGCTTTCAGTGCAGCAGTACGAGGCTACTATCGC
>Ga0307379_10006870_pt1 | contig 15556 bp, 11 predicted proteins | sample UN2MG_FD_202237 | JGI IMG/M metagenome (GOLD analysis project Ga0307379, IMG submission 202237) | Soil microbial communities from Risofladan, Vaasa, Finland - UN-2 | ecosystem: Environmental > Terrestrial > Soil > Coastal area > Acid sulfate soil | place: Finland: Risofladan, Vaasa | collected... | reverse complement strand
AGTTTCATCACATTGGCTTGGTGACTCAGGACCCGGTGCCGGGCGAGGTGTACTTCGAGTCGCTGAAGGTCTGGGGTACTGATCCGTCCAACGACCCGAACAAGATCGAGTGGGTGCGTTTCAAACCGGAGAGCCCACTGGCCTCGACGCCTGTGGCCACGATGCCGCATGTCTCTTGGCAAGTGGACGATCTGGACGCCGCACTCAAGGGGAAGGAGGTAGTTGTCGGCCCGTTGACGGCAGCGCCAGGCATTCGGATCGCCTACTTCATGATGGATGGCGCGCTCGTGGAGTACCTGGAGGCCAAGTAGGCGGGGGCCTCCTCGTTTCCACCGATTGGCGGAGCAGCTCGATCCGCCGGCCACGTAAGCCGTGCCACGCTCACGCCCCGAGCGGAACCGCCAACCGTCCCCATCCACGTCCGCCGAGGCCACGGGTCTCGGGTTGTCCCCGACGGCGTAGGCGGGAAGCTCATCAAGATCGGAGCGAAGGTCGTCTGCACGGCCCGCTACGCCGTCTTTCAGATAACGGAGGTCGCTACCCCGCGTGGGTTGTTCCGGGCCATCCTTGAGCGAATCGGGCGGCTACGCGTGCCTGAAGCGGTGCCGGGATGACGCTGGCAGGAGCCCAAACCGTAGCCACTTCACTGGGGTACAGGAGAGGGTTTGTCTCCACGCGGGTCGCAAGCCCGATTGGCTGTCGAGAATCACACACCTCCTGCCCGACCGAGGGCCGAATGGCCGTCCTCGGCGTGGGAAAGGTGTTGTTGAAGCCACAGTCGCACGTACAATCATGGTCGAGCGTCCGCGATGGTCGCGGGCGAGAGGTCATCCGGGAAATCCCGAAGGAAAGGATGATGAACCGCCTCCCTATCCTGATTGTGACCGTCGTTGCAGGCGCCGTCCTGAACGCGTGGCCCGGGGCCCCGGCCGCCGAGGCGATGACCCGGCTTGCGGCGGACTTCATGAGAACGGCAGGCGAAGCGTTCGGAAAGGCGATCGACACGTCTCCCCTGCCGGGGACGGCGCCGCTTGCATGGAACGACGACATCGCCTCTCGCCTTCTGGCCGGCGTCGACACGTTCCTCCTGCGCGAGATCGAGAACTCCGTCGAGCGGCGCGCCCGACACTGGAAGCGCGACCTCTCGTCGCCGGAGAAGTACACCGCCTCGGTCGAGCCCAACCGACGGCGGCTGGCGCACGTGCTCGGTGTACGCGATCCGCGGGCACCCTTTGACGGGTTCGAACTCGTCGGCACGACCACCCAGCCGGTGCTCGTCGGGCAAGGCTTCGGGTACAAGGCCTATGCCGTGCGGTGGCCGGCTTTCGGCGACGTATGCGGCGAAGGCCTTCTGCTCATGCCGGAAGGCGGCAGGAAAGTCGCGGACGTCGTGGCCATTCCGGATGCGGACCAGACGCCCGAGATGATCGCGGGCCTGGTGGAGGGTGTCCCGCCAGAGTCGCAGTTCGCCCGCCGGTTGGCCGAGAGCGGGTGCCGCGTGCTGGTGCCCGTGCTAATCGACCGCGGCGTCACGCACCGCCGGCTCTCGAACCGCGAGTTCCTGTACCGGTCGGCCTTCGAGCTGGGGCGGCACCTGATTGGGTACGAGGTTCAGAAGGTGCTGGCCGGCGTGGACGCGTTTGCCCGGGAAGCCGCCCCGGGTGACGCGAGGATCGGGGTGATCGGCTGGGGCGAGGGCGGCATGCTCGCTCTCTACGCCGCCGCCTTGGATACGCGAATCGACGCGGCAGGCGTCAGCGGCTACTTCGACTCGCGGCAAAACGTTTGGCAGGAGCCGATCGAGCGTAACGCCTTCGGCCTGCTCAACCAGTTCGGCGACGCGGAACTGGCCGGCCTGATTGCGCCGCGGGCGCTGATCGTCGAAGCCGCCGCCGGCCCGCAGGTCGTCGTACCTCCCGGCACGGGTGGGGCCCCGGGACGGCTGGCGACGCCGGACCTGGAGTCCGTGCGCCGGGAGGTCGAACGCGCGCGGCACCTGGTTGAGGGGCTGGAACCCCCGATGCGACTCGAACTGGTCGTCAGCGGCGACGGCGCAGGGCCGTTCGGAACTGGCGAAGTGCTTGGGAAACTGCTCGACAGCCTGTCGGCGGGCGCCCGACTGACCGCGTCGGCCGACCCGCCCCGTCACTTGCGCACGGCGTTCGACCCGAAGGGCCGCTGGCAACGGCAGTTCCACGAGATCGAGCGTCACAACGAGCGGCTGCTGGCCGAGAGCCCCCGCGTCCGTCGCGACTTCCTTGCGCGGCTCGACACGAGTTCAATCGAGAAGTACGAGGAAAGCAGCCGGTGGTACCGGCAGTTCTTCTACGACCGGGTCATCGGGCGCTTCGATGACGAGTTGCTGCCGCCGAACGTGCGGAGCCGCAAGGCCTATGACACGGCAAAGTGGACCGGATACGAGGTGGTCATGGACGTGCTGCCCGACGTGATCGCCTACGGCATTCTGCTGATGCCAAAGGACCTGAAGGAAGGCGAGAAGCGGCCCGTGGTCGTGTGCCAGCACGGACTGGAAGGGCGGCCGCAGGACGTGGTCGCCGGCGACAACGGGGCGTACCACGATTTTGCCGCGAGGCTGGCGGAGCGCGGGTTTATCGCGTTCGCACCGCAGAACCTGTACATCTTTGGCGACCGATTCCGCACGCTCCAGCGCAAGGCCAACCCGATCGGGAAAACGCTGTTCTCGATCATGGTCCCTCAGCACCAGCGGATAACGGACTGGCTGAAGTCCCTGCCGCAGGTCGATCCCAAGCGGATCGCGTTCTATGGTCTCAGTTACGGCGGCAAGAGCGCGATGCGGATCCCGCCGCTCGTAAGCAACTACTGCCTCTCGATCTGCTCGGCCGACTTCAACGAGTGGGTCTGGAAAAACGCCTCGACGCGAAGCCCGTACAGTTACGTATGGACCGGGGAGTACGAGATCTTCGAGTTCGACCTGGGGAGCACGTTCAACTACGCGGAGATGGCGGCGCTGATCGCGCCGCGGCCGTTTATGGTGGAGCGCGGCCACTTCGACGGCGTGGCGCCCGACGAGGCGGTCGCCTACGAATTCGCCAAGGTACGGTTCCTGTACGCGGCGAAACTCGGGATCGGCGACCGTTGCGAGATCGAGTGGTTCGTCGGCCCGCATACGATCCACGGCGAGGGCACGTTCGACTTCCTGCACAAGCACTTGGATTGGCCGAAGCCCGAGTAGCTGGGACTTCTGCGGCCTGGGAACGTAACCGGCGGAGTAAAAGTGCGGCGGGTGGCGCGGCGGTTCCGGTTCACGAAGCTTGCGGATGATCTGCTCCGCTGTGAACCCCTTCCTGCCCATGCCCCATGCCTCCTACCCAAGGCGCCCAGAGCCCAGAGTGTAACACAAACACTGGACTCGTTTTCGGGGGGGGGCAGGTCACACGACGGTGAGCATCTGGACTTCCACAGTCTGCGCCACACTTGCGGCGCATGGCTCGCGATGACGGGGGCGCGCCCCAAGGCCGTGCAGGCGGTGATGAGGCACTCCACCATCACGCTGACGATGGATACCTACGGCCACCTGTTCCCCGGCCAGGAAGCCGAAACGGTGGGGCAATTCCCTGCTATGCTGGGCGCTCATTCCGACGCGCTGAGGGCGACGGGAACTACCGATGCGGCAGCCGTCCCCGGGCAGAACGTACAGCAGCACCGACACCAGTACTGCGAGCAGTTGGGGCGCGACACGGCGCACGCAGGCGCGACGGCACGCGGAGAGGACACCAATGACAAGAGGCCGCGCGGTGACTGTAAGTCTCTGCCAGACCGAGAAATACGCAACGCCCCGCAAGACAGTGCGAGGCGTTGCGATGATCGGCATGGTGGGCCACCAGCGATTCGAACCCCGGACCCGCTGATTAAGAGTCAGCCGGCGTCTTTGCGTAACGCTTTTCAGAATAAAGACTTACGCGTTTCGTCTGAAAGCCCTTCAGCGCCCCTTCAGCGCGCCGCCGAAGAGGCCCTCCCGGCACCCGACATGCCGCCCGACTTGGCCCAAGTCGCCGCCGCTTGGCGGGGCCTACCACCGGCGATTCGGGCGGGGATTGTGGCGATGGTCGACGCGGCCAAGTAGGGGTGCCGTGTCAAGGCGACACACTCGTAGGGCCTTGGCGGGACCCAGCAATTCCAGCCAACATGTTCCCGCACGAAGGCTTGCCAGAAGCACTTGCCGGCAGTATCCTCTGTGTGCGGTCAAGGAAGCCGCGAGCGAACCTCGCATGGAAGACCCCTGGGTGTCGGATGCCTCGGATGCAGGAAGGAGACGGCCATGAACTGGCGGGAACGTATTACGGTGGACCCCAAAGTCTTGGTGGGCAAGCCGATTGTCAAGGGCACGCGAATCTCAGTCGAGTTCGTGATCGACCTCCTGGCGCGGGGCTGGACGACCGAGCAGATTCTCAAGGAGTACAACCACCTGACGCCTGATGACATTCAAGCTTGCCTGGCCTACGCCAGCGAGATGCTGAAGACCGAACGGGTGTACATGACGCCGGCATGAAGGAGGCCGCTCGATGCGACTCCTGGCGAACGAGAACGTGGCCGGCACGGCGATTCGAACCTTGCGCCAGCGGGGACACGACGTGTTGTCTGCCAAGGAATCCATGCGGGGCGAGTCGGACGCCGCGCTCTTGGAGCGGGCACGACGGGAAGGCCGCCTCGTCGTGACGCACGACAAGGACTTCGGGGAACTGGCGTTCCGGAGTCGTCTGCCGGCCGAGTGCGGTATCGTCCTCCTGCGCCTGGGCGGGCGCGGCCCGGACGCCGACAATCGCCGGATCCTGGAGGTCATCGAGGGCCGCGAGGAATGGGCAGGTCACTTCGCGGTTGTGACGGACGATCAAATTCGCATCCGCCCGCTGCCGTCCGCTAAGAAGGGCGAATGACAGCCGTACCTTGGGGGCCGCCGTCGAGCGCGGCCGGCCGGGCCGACGGTACCGGGCCGATCCCGCTCCCACCAGCAAGTCTCGCCCAGATCACCCGGCGCTGTCTGACGTGTTCCCGGCGGGTGCCGCGGCCGCGGTTTATCAGACGGACCTGGCCGGCCTTCTTCATCTCGGCAAGCACCTTCTTGATGAGTTGGGCGCTCTTAGTACTACAACGCCACTTCGCGTGCCGGGTCTCCTGACCCGGCACGGGAACCGCGTTCTCGGCCCCGCCGCGCGATGGCGATACTCAAACAAGTAGGCGTAGTACCCCCCAAGTGAGCGTAGTGGTGAGCGTAGGGTCGTCGAGATGCGGGAGAGCGTGTTACGCGCACAAGAAGGTAAGAAAGCAGGGGGCAAGCAGGCCTCCGGCACTTCCACCGCATCCGGGTGCAGGCCCCATTCATGAACTGCCGATAAGCAAGGCGCTTGCGTTGTTCTTTGGCATCATTGGCGGGCCTCATCGGGTTTGCACTTGGGCGAACCTTGGGGTATATTACACCGCACTTGAACCAATAGCGAGGATATCGGAATGGCCAAGGTCTGGCTTGTGACGGGCGGTGCCGGCTTCATCGGCTCGAACCTGGTTCGCGCCCTGCTGGATCGCGGTCAGCGGGTCCGCGTCCTGGACAACTTCGCCACAGGATTCCGAGAGAACCTCGAGGACGTGAAGGACGATATCGACCTGATCGAAGGCGATATCCGCGACGCCGCCACGTGTCGGGCGGCATGCAAGAACGGGGAGGTCGTCTTCCACGAGGCCGCGATTCCAAGCGTCCCGCGGAGCATGAAGGACCCGCAGACCATCTTCGACGCCAACGTCGTCGGCACGTACAACATGCTGACGGCCGCGCGCGAGACGCGGGCCCGGCGATTCGTGTTTGCGGCCAGTTCGAGCGCCTACGGGGCCAGCGAGGAACTGCCCAAGCGCGAGACGATGCCGCTGCTGCCCATCAGCCCGTATGCGGCCACCAAGGCGGCCGGCGAACTGTTTGTCGCCATGTTCTATCGGGCATTCGGGCTACAGACCGTGGCGCTGCGGTACTTCAACGTGTTCGGGCCGCGACAGGACCCGAACAACCAGTACGCCGGGGTCATCGCCGCGTTTGCCACCCGCATGCTTCGTGGCGAACGGCCGGTCATCTTCGGCGACGGCACACAGTCTCGCGACTTCACGTTCGTCGAGAACGTCGTGCACGCCAATCTGCTGGCGGCCGACGCGCCTGAGGTTCACGGCGAGGTCGTCAACATCGGATGCAACGAGGCCATTGACCTCAACCACATGGTCGCCGTGTTCAACCAGACCCTCGGCAGCGGCCTTGAACCGAGATACGAGCCCCCTCGCCCGGGCGACGTCAAGCACTCGCTGGCCGACGTGACCGCCGCGCGGGCCCTCATGGGATACGAGCCGAAGGTCCGCTTCGCCGAGGGCCTGCGGGAGACGATCGAGTGGTACCGCTGGGCGATGGAGACAGGCTATGGGGGATGGGCGGGCAAACAGTCCTGAGGCTGACCCCCTCACCGTGACTTGAACCAGGTGCTGTGAGAGAATCCCATCGGCCGGAGGGCCGGATAGGACCAACCGGGCCCTGCTGACCGGCCGGTGCCGCCCAACCTGGCCCGCCTGACCGATACCCGGCCGGGCCTTCCCGAACACATCAAGGCCGCCATCATGGCCCTGACAAGCGCCACCGGAGTGAGCATACGGAAGGAGTGAGGCAACTGGCGGCCGATACCGCCGCTTGAAGGAACGAACGCAACGGCCAAGCGTCCCCCGCGGATCGGCGGTTCACGACCGCCCACGCCCGGGTAAGATTCAAACCACTCTACCCATCAACCAGGTGGGGACAAGACAGCGGCGCCGGCAGATTACCCGCCCACGGCCTCGAGCACCGCGCTCGTGACCTCGTCCTTCTGGGCCTGGGTCAGTTCCGGGTAGATCGGAATCGCCAGGACCTCCTTGGCCGCCAGTTCCGAGTGCGGGCAGTCGCCTTCCTTGTACCCCAGGCTGGCGAAGCACTGCTGGAGGTGGAGCGGCACGGGGTAGTAGATTGCATTGCCGATTTTCTTCTGGTTGAGGTGGGCCTCGACCTGGCCCCGGGAAGCGCCTTTGTCGGCCCGGATGCGGATGACGTACTGGTTGTAGATCATGCCATTATGGGGCTCGACGAAGGGCGTCGCGATCTTCTCGCAGCCGGCGAACTTCTTGTCGTAGTACGCGGCGTTCGCGCGGCGGGCCTCGTGCCATTTCTCCAGATACTTGAGTTTCACGGAGATGACGACGGCCTGGATGGGGTCCAGCCGGAAGTTGCCGCCGACGTACTTGTGGTAGTACTTCGGCTTCGACCCGTGGTTGCGCATGATGGTGCACATCTCGGCCAGCGCGGCATCGTTGGTGACGATCATGCCGCCGTCGCCGACGCCACCGAGATTCTTCGACGGGAAGAACGAGAAGCAGCCGACGGTGCCCATTGAGCCGGCCTTGCGGCCCTTATAGGTGGCGCCGATGGCCTGAGCGGCGTCCTCGACCACGGCCAGTTTGCGGTCCCGAGCGATCTCCAGGATCGGGTCCATGTCGGCCACCTGGCCGAACAGGTGGACCGGGATGATCGCCTTGGTATTCTTGGTAATCCTGCGGGCGACCTGCTGGGGGTCGATGTTATACGTCTTCGGATCAATGTCCACGAAGACCGGCCGGGCCCCCGTCCGGACGATGCAGCCGGCGGTGGCGAAGAACGTGAACGTCGTGGTGATGACCTCGTCGCCGCGGCCGATCCCGAGACTCATCAGGGCGTTGAGAATCGCGTCGGTTCCGCTCGAGGCGCCGATGGCGAACTTGCAGTCGGCGTAGGCGGCGATGGTTTTCTCGCATTCGGCCACCCTCGGGCCGCCGATGCAGACCTGCGAGTCCAGGACGCCGTCGATGGCCGCCCGCACCTCAGCGCGGATCTTCTGATACTGAGCCACCAGGTCCAGCAGGGGAACCGGCATGTGAACTCCTTTCCAGGGATCCAGAGGTAAGCCGGCGCGGCACATCACGCCTCGCGCACGACGCCGTCTTCCAATACATAGGACTCGCCGCAGGCCTTGCAGGTGGCCTTGCCGCCGACGAACTCCAACCGGACAGCGCACTTGCACATCCAGCCCTTCCGCTTCGCCGGGACACCCGCCACCAGGCCGAAATCTGGCACATCGGCCGTGACCACGGCCCCGGCTGCCACGAAGGCATAGCGACCGACGGTCGTGCCGCACACGATTGTCGAGTTGGCGCCAAGCGTGGCGCCCTTGCGGACGAGGGTCTTTCGGTACTCGTGTTTGCGGACGATGAAAGCCCGGGGGTTAAAGACGTTGGTGAAGACCATGCTCGGGCCGCAGAACACATCCTCTTCGAGTTCGACCTCATCATACACACTGATGTTATTCTGTATCTTGCAGCGGTTGCCGATCTTGGCCTTGCCGCCGACGTTGACGTTCTGGCCAATGCTGACGTTCTCGCCGATCTCGGCGCCCGGCATGACGTGCGAGAAGTGCCAGACCTTCGTGCCCTTGCCGACGCGGGCGCCGTCATCGACGTACGAGGATTCGTGGACGAAATAGTCGAGAGCCACCGCTTGCCTTTCGATTTCTTGCCGTTAGCCGGACGCGCCCCCGGCATGCCGGGCGGCCTGCCAGGCTTACAGGTTCATGGGCGCGCCGCCGGCCTTGAGGCTTCGGGTAGCGGCGTCCAGCACGCGGACCACGCGCAGGCCGTCGCGGGCGTCGCTCCGCGGCGTCTTTCCCTTTTCGATACATTCCAGGAAATGCAGGCATTCCAGTCGCAACGGCTCGCCGGCGGGCGTCTTGGGGATCAGGATGTCGCCGCTGCGGATACTGAGTGCTTGGTCATAGCCGACGACGGAGCCTGCCACGTCGACGCCCTTGTCGTAGATGCGGATCTTCTCGGAGGCGTCCATATCGTCGAACGTGGCCATCTTGTCGGTGCCGACAAGGGTGACCTTGCGGATCTTGTGCGGGTCGAACCACGAGACGTGGATGTGGGCCATTCGACCGTCGGCGAACTTCAACTGCGCGAAGACCACGTCCTCGACACCCTCACGCAGGTACGCCTGACCCTGGGCCGTCACCGTGACCGGCTCGGCCTGGAAAATGTACAGGATGATTGACACGTCGTGCGGCGCCAGGCTCCACCAGGCGTTCTCGTCCTTGCGGACAACACCCAGATTCACGCGCTGGCAGTACATGTAGCGTAGCGCGCCCAACCGCCCCTTGTCCACCATGTCCCTCAACTGGAGCACGCACGGGTGATACTCCAGGAGGTGCCCGACCATGAGGACGCGGCTGGAGGCGTCGGCCCGACGCACCAGGTCCTCGGCCTCGGCTGGCGAAAGCGTCATGGGCTTTTCAACGAGGACATGCTTGCCCGCATCCAGCGCCTGGCGGGCCAGCCGATAGTGACTCGGCGCATCGGTGGCGATGACGACGGCCTGGACTTCCGGGTCGGCGAAAACCTGCGCGGCATCCGTTGAGACCTCGACAGACTTGTAGGCGGCCTTGTGGGCGGCCAGGGTCTTCTCGTTCAGGTCGCAGATGGTTTTCAAGCGGCTCGTGGGAATCTCGGCGAAATTGCGGACGTGGTTCTTGCCCCACCCGCCGCCGCCAATGACCGCCACTGTGACCATAGTACCTCCCCCAAGACGCGCCCACGGCTTAACCATCGGCCCCGGGCGCGCTGCAAGTTGTACCGCCCTGGGTTTCTTGAACACGGAACTGACGCTAATCATGCCGCGCCCTCCACGGTGAAGCAAGCATCTTTTCGGGCCTGGGCCGGTGTTCGGTAAGCCAGGCGTTGGAGGATCCACTGGTCGTTGTACTGCCGCTTGAACTGCAGCAGGGCCTGCCGCAGGTCCTCGGCCATCTCGAAGGTGCGGACCCACAGGAGGCTCTCCTTCCGGGTCCGGATGGCCCAACTGAAGGGCAACTCTCGTGAGCCGTCGCCTTCAGTCTACCGGCCCCGGACCTTGCGGCGCTTGTCGCGGGTCAGATCAACCATGCGGCCATCTTTGAGGTGCCACAGCGGTGTTCCGGTTTCCAGGCCCTTCTGTAGTGCCCGCCGCAGGGCTGCCCCCGAACCCAGAATGTCCGGCGCTTTCGACCCAGTGGTCTTGGCAACCATTCTCCCGCCACAACTTGGCACAGCTCGTCGCCGCTTGGCAATACCTGCCATCTTAAGAGCCGGCCGGCGCCTTCGCGTACCGCTTTGCACAATAAAGACTTACGCGTTTCTGCCAAAAGCCGCTCAGCGCCCTTTCAGCGCGGCGCCGAAGACGCCCTCCCGGCGCCCGATATGCCGCCCGACTTGGCCACAATCGTCGCCGCGTGGCAGCGCCTGCCGCCGGCGATTCGGGCGGGGATTGTGGCGATGGTGCAGGCTGCGAAATGAGACCGTTCTCCAACCCGGAACCGGCAACTTGGTGGGCTGTTGACAGCCCCCTTACCCGCAGGCAGTCCGGCCGACCCCATGTTGTAGCAGACTGACGGGAAGCGACTGCTAATGATTGACCTCCTCGGGCCGCTTCGTTGACGGTCCGCCAGTCGGCGGTATAATGTCCGCTTCGAGCAGGGGTCCGGGGTATGCTCGCGGAGAAACCGTTCGATGAGCCGAGCCAGGCCTATCACGATCGTGAGCGTCGTCGGCGCGCGGCCGAACTTCATGAAGATCGCGCCGCTGATGGCGGCCTTCCGGGCGCGGCCGGAGGTGCGGCCCGTCCTGGTCCACACGGGCCAGCACTACGACGAGCGGATGAGCCGCCTGTTCTTCGAGGATCTGGGCATTCCGCGGCCCGACTTGAACCTGGAGGTCGGTTCGGGCAGCCACGCCGCCCAGACGGCCGAGATCATCCGCCGGTTCGAGCCGGTCGTGACGGAGCGGCGGCCGGACGTTGTCCTCGTGGTGGGCGACGTGAACTCGACGATCGCCTGCGCCCTGGTGGCGGCGAAACTGGGCGTGCGGGTCGCCCACGTCGAGGCCGGCCTGCGCAGCTTCGACCGCACGATGCCCGAAGAGATCAACCGCGTTCTCACGGACGCGATCAGCGACTACCTGTTCGTGACCGAGGCCAGCGGCCTGGCCAACCTCACGAACGAGGGCGTGCCGGACGAAAAGGTCTTCTTCGTCGGCAACGTCATGATCGACACGCTCCTGGCAAACCTCGAGAAGGCCCGCGCCAGCGACGTGCTGGACCGGATGCGGCTGGCGCCGCACGCCTACGCCGTGCTCACGCTGCACCGACCGAGCAACGTCGACGACCCGGACGTCTTCGACCGCCTCTTCGGGGCGATCCGCCAGATCGCGAAGGACCTGCCGGTGGTCTTCCCCGTCCATCCGCGCACGCGCGGCAACATGGAGCGGTCCGGCCTGCTCGGCAACGGCAAGGGGGACCGCCTGGACGGGGTGCGCCTGGTCGAGCCGCTCGGGTACCTGGAGTTCCTCAAGCTGATGGCCGAGGCCCGGCTGGTCCTGACCGACTCGGGCGGCATCCAGGAGGAGACGGCGATCCTCAAGGTCCCGTGCCTGACGCTGCGGGAGAACACGGAGCGGCCGGTGACGATCGATGTGGGATGCAATCAACTGGTCGGGTCGGACCCAGATCGGATCCTGGCGGCCTTCCACCGCGTAATGGCGCGGGAGACGTTCACGTGCGGCACGCCGGAGAAGTGGGACGGCCATGCCGCTGAGCGCATCGCGGACGTCCTCGTCTCGGCGACGCCGGGTTGAGGCCGGAGGCGCAGCAGTCCCCGAACTCGGTCCTCGCCGGCACGCAGGCGGTCTGCCGGCCGCGGGCCTTGTCGAGCCGATTTACAGGGGAAAACGGTTATACGCCAGGAAAACTCCTTACGCGGGTGATTCCGCCAGGAAAAACGATTACCCTCAGGCATTTGTTGGCCGCCGGCGACACGCGTCCGATCTTGCCCCCTGGTGGCAAGTGGGCCGGTGCGCACCCGTCACAACTGCTCCGCAATCATCTTGACCATGCGCTCGGCGGCGTCGCCGTCCCACAGCAGGGGGACGAGCAGAACCGCCCGTCACTTCTTCTCGTAAACGCCTACGAGGCTGTTCTCGGGGTACTTGATCCCAAGCATATGGAGAAACCGCCACAGACACAGTTCAAGGAAGCAGGTGGCGCGGAAACGCGCTAGAACATCGCATGTGGCGAGATACATGAAATCCACTTCGGCGAAGCCGCCGGCCTCAAACAACGTGCGCAGCGTTCTCCGGGTGTTCATTCTGTAAAAGGTCGGAAAAACGTCATCCTCGTTCGTATTCCACATCAGGCGCGTGAAATAGTGGTGCAGTCTATTCGGGATCACGGCAGCAACAATTGAACCCGGAGACCATCGATTGGGGGTGTAGATCACAACTCGCCCACCAGGCCTGAGCAACCGCGCCAGCGACAGGACAACTCGTTGCGGATTCTGGACATGTTCGGCAACCATTCGCAAGGTTGCGAGGTCGTAAGTCTGGCCACTCCTGAAATCCTCGATCATACTCTTGACTCGTTCGTGCACAAGTTCATTCTGGTCCAGATTGTCGCTTGGGTCAACCCCAACCAGTGCGCCACAGCGATCCGCCAGTTCGCTTGCCAGTTTTGTGTTGTGCGGGAAAACGCATTTCCCTCCCCCTACATCGATCCATCTGCAGCCAGCGATCACCAGTCGCTCAACCACTCCCTCATACCACTGCTCAGAGGGGAAGTACCCGAACCAGTATCTCATCCTCACCCGCCAGCCATGATTCCGTGGGTCACCGTGGTGCTTGCGAAAGAGGTTGTCCAGGTCCGTTGCAGAAGGCAGGATTGCACTCATGTCATCCTCCATCAAGTCCACCTCGTGACGCACCGCTGGCCCGCGCACAGGAGCCACGGCACTGCGCATGCGGCCAGGTACGGCCACGACCTTTGGGAGAAGGCGATTTCCGGGCTCAAGACCACGCTCAGAAACGACGATGAGAGGTGGTAGCGTTTCACGGCCCGGCCTCCGATGCGAGGCGCTTCGCAACGCTCTCATCGACATGCCGGGCCACCTTTCATTCATCGTCTTGCACTCGACCTCAACCCCAGGTAGACTCAAAACCTGCGAAGACCGAGTATACCATGCACGTCCTTGAAAAACACCGTAAAGACGGACGGGATTCCTCGACTCGCCGCGGCATCCCTTTCTGTCCGGCCAAACCCGTCTCCTCTGGAGGCGTTTCCTGAGTTAGGGCACCCGACTCGACCCAAGTCGCCGCCGCCTGGCGAGGCCTACCACTGGCGATTCGGGCAGGAATTGTGGCCATGGTGCAGGCAGCTGGATAAGATTGGGGTGCAATCTGGTGGCGTCAACCTTCTGGGCCGTTGCTGCAATCCCGCCCGCTGGTGACAGCGTGCCGAATGGGTGCCCCGGGCCCCGCCGCCAACGCCACAGCGGCAGCGTGCCGGCAGACGAGGGGCACAGGTCAATCTTCTTGACTTCTGAGTTAATGTCTAGTCGGATACATCGCATGGCCAAGGTGAGGTTGGCGACAGGGGCGGAGGAGGAGCTGGAAGACCTGCCCGTTGTTGTTACATGCTCGCGTGCTGGTGCTGCCCCAACGTCTGGAGCGCCGGCCTTCCCCGGGGCTGAGGAAGTGTTGTCTGCGCCACCTGTTCGTCTTGGCTATCTCGGTGGCCAGGGCTCCTCACGGTGCGGAACCGGTGTCGGGGCCCTCAGGCTGCACATATGAGTCAAGACCGACCACCACAGATGCCGAGTCCATATTGGCAGATGGATCCGCCCGAACAGGCCTCAGCCGAATGTAAGCTCTTGAACCAATAGCGAGGATATCGGAATGGCCAAGGTCTGGCTTGTAACGGGTGGCGGCGGTTTCATCGGCTCGAACCTGGTTCATGCCCTGCTGGATCGCGGTCAGCGGGTCCGCGTCCTGGACAACTTCGCCACAGGATTCCGAGAGAACCTTGAGGAAGTGAAGGACGATATCGACCTGATCGATGGCGATATCCGCGACGCCGGCACGTGTCGGGCGGCATGCAAGGATGTGGAGGTCGTCTTCCACGAGGCAGCGATTCCGAGCGTCCCGCGGAGCATGAAGGACCCGCAGACCACGTTCGGCGCCAACGTCGTCGGCACGTACAACGTGCTGATGGCCGCGCGCGAGACGCGGGCCCGGCGATTTGTCTTTGCGGCAAGTTCGAGCGCCTACGGAGCCGGCGAGGAACTGCCCAAACGCGAAACGATGCCGCTGCTGCCCATCAGCCCCTATGCGGCAACCAAGGCGGCCGGCGAACTTTTTGTCGCCATGTTCTATCGGGCATTCGGGCTACAGACCGTGGCGCTGCGCTACTTCAACGTGTTCGGACCGCGGCAGGACCCGAACAACCAGTACGCCGGCGTCATTGCCGCTTTCGCCACCCACATGCTTCGTGGCGAACGGCCGGTCATCTTCGGCGACGGCACACAGTCTCGCGACTTCACGTTCGTCGAGAACGTCGTGCACGCCAATCTGCTGGCGGCCGACGCCCCTGAGGTCCACGGCGAGGTCGTCAACATCGGCTGCAACGAAGCGATCGACCTCAACCACATGGTCGCCGTGTTCAACCAGACCCTCGGCAGCGGCCTTGAACCGAGATACGAGCCGCCTCGCCCGGGCGACGTCAAACACTCGCTGGCCGACGTGACCGCCGCGCGGGCCCTCCTGGGATACGAGCCGAAGGTCCGCTTTGCCGAAGGCCTGCGGGAGACGATCGAGTGGTACAGATGGGCGTTGGAGACAGGCTACGGGGGATGGGCGAGCAAGCGGTCCTGAGCCCCGCCACTGTTAACGGATGCAGGCGCAGGCCCGGTTCATCATGAGGTGCCGCAGAGAATGTCAGTGATGTTCCCCTTTGGCAACATCGGCGGGCCTGTCCGGTTTGCATTTGGGCGGACCTTGGGTATACTATACACCGTACTCGCGGCGGTTGCCGGGCGGGTACTCTTCCTGCACCATGCGGCGGGGCCGGCGCATGGGATAGGGCGTTGTTGGCCATGCGTCGCGAGGTCGGCCACCGACCATCGCCAGACCGGCCCTGAGGACCCGAGGCCCCGAACTCACGTTGTTCACAACGGGGGCACTTCGGATAAGGCAGGCAACCCCGAACGCCCCGAGCGGGGTATTTACGTGCGCTGGTGCTGGCGTGCGGCAACGCCAGGGCGATCTGCTGGGCTAAGAATGGCTGAGTGCAGACGATAGCCGCTACCAATGAAACGATTGCTGTTCATCGCCCATCGCGTGCCGTATCCGCCTGACAAGGGGGATCGTGTGCGCGCGTTTCATGAAATCAGTGCGCTTGCGGAGCACTTCAGCGTCACGCTGGCCACCCTGGCGCATTCTGACGCCGACGTCGCCGCTGCGTCGGAACTTGGCCGCTGGTGCGAGAAGGTCCTGACAGGCCGTGCGGCAGGGCGACTAGGCTTAGCGCGTGGCGCGTTCTCGGCTGCGGCCGGCCGGAGCGCCACCGAAGGCTTCTTCAGGAACAAGCGGCTGTTGCGCGCCCTGGTGGAGGAGGCCGGGCGTGAGCCCTTCG
>Ga0307379_10006869_pt1 | contig 15557 bp, 15 predicted proteins | sample UN2MG_FD_202237 | JGI IMG/M metagenome (GOLD analysis project Ga0307379, IMG submission 202237) | Soil microbial communities from Risofladan, Vaasa, Finland - UN-2 | ecosystem: Environmental > Terrestrial > Soil > Coastal area > Acid sulfate soil | place: Finland: Risofladan, Vaasa | collected... | reverse complement strand
GAGCTCAGCGAAACTATCCCTGGCGCTTTTAGCTTCTTTAGATTCACTCACCCTGGCGTATCCTCATATCCAAGGACACTCCCCAAGGCCGTTCTACTTATATATACGATGCAGCAGGGGAAGTGTCACGCTAATTATGAAAGATTGAGATTGATATTGCAAGGAAATCGTGTCAGATTACTTCGCCACAGCCAATAAGATTGTTTTGCAGCCGGGGTGTCCAGAAGGGCAAAGCCCCTCTGGTGGGGGTATGGGGGTGTCCCCCGTTTTAAAAGTCCCCCAAGACTGGGGGATTTAGGGGGTTGAAAGGAGTTGATAACCAACCTCATTTAATTTTCCTTGACAGTGTAATCGGCTTTTGCTATTCTCGTAATGCTAGAGTCCGTAATAGTAATTCGGGCTTTATTGTTCTTGAAGAGGTCAAGCGAGGGGATATAGCTCAACTGGGAGAGCGCTGCGTTCGCATCGCAGAGGTCGGGGGTTCGAATCCCCCTATCTCCACCAAAGTTATCAATAGGCAGAACTCCTACTGATTGCATCTCGCTCAGGTTTGCTACTTTGACAGATTCAGGGTCGCTAATATTTAGAACTCGTACTTTCCTGTCAATCCTTTTAATTAGCTTTGACAGAACTACTCCAGGGCCAACCTCAATAAATGTGAAAATTCCAGCCTCTACCATGTATTCCACTGAGGACTGCCACTGAACACAATGGCAGAGTTGCTGGAGAAGTTCTCCCTTCACTTCATCAACGGTGGTTACCGGTTTAGCTGTGACATTGGCGATGATAGGGACTTTGGGGCTGCACAAGTTAACCTTTGATATAGCTTGGGTCATTCCGTCAATGGTAGGCTGCATTAGAGCGGAATGAAAGGCGCCGCTGACTTTAAGAGGAACTACCCCGGAAGCCCCATTTAGTTGAGCCAACTCCATAGAACGTGCTACTGCTTCCTTAGTGCCGCTGATGACTATCTGCCCCGGACAGTTGATATTAGCAATTTGAGCACCGGTCTTCAGACATATTTCTTCCAGCTTTGTAGCGTCAAGTCCGATAATCGCTGCCATTCCTCCGGGTTTAATCTCGCCTGCCCTCTCCATTAAGCGCCCACGCTCCCTGACGAGGCGGATAGCGTCAGTGAATTCCAGGACATTTGCGGCAACCAAGGCAGTGTACTCACCTAAGCTATGGCCAGCGACAAAACCCGGTTTCATAGCACTATTGACCTCGGCAGCGGTTCTTAAGCAGGCTAGGCTGACTGTCATTATTGCTGGCTGGGCATTGACAGTCTGAAGGAGCATTTCTTCAGGACCTTCAAAACAAAGGCGCGATAGGGCAAATTGGAGCGCATCATCTGCTTCCTCGAAGACTTCCCTTGCTTTGGGTGAACTCTGAAAAAGTTCATAGCCCATCCCGACTGACTGGGAGCCTTGTCCCGGGAAGACGTAAGCAATCTTGTTTATTGGCCTTACATTTGATGCGAGCATAAGCTACTCGAATATTAACTGTAGCTGGAATCCTCAATCATGCTCCATTCAATTTCGTCGTCGTTTTGGAGTACTGAAACAATATGATTTCTATAAAGCAATTGCCCCACCCGAAAGAGGTTATTTCTATAATTTAGAAGTACGTGATTCTCATCAGGAATTAATATTACTCTACAAGCCTTTAACCCGCCGATGCCGATTCCCACAGATTTTAGAGTCGCTTCCTTTGCAGTCCAATATCTGAAGAATGTGTACCACGACCTCTCTTTGCTCTGGCTCCATTCTTCGTCGCTCGCTACGACGTCAAAGATAGATTCTGACCGCGGTCTTATCTCTTCTATATCGATACCTATGCTACTCTTGCTTACCACTGCAGCTACACACCTCGACTTATGGGATACCGACCAATAACATCCATTAGCCGGACACGGAACATCATCTTCGTCTTTTCTGAGCTCTCCCAGAATCATTCTGCTGTTCTCGGCGCTTAATCTCAATGCCTGTCTGGAAAGTCTACTCAGCCGGGCCACCTTCTCTTTTCCAGAGAGTCCATATCTGGGTTCAGCGACTGGCATTATTATTGGAAATAGAGTCATCTGTTTAATCAAATCCTCATTGCCTTGTTGATAATATCTTTGTCGAAGTAATTCACTGACATTCCACAATCCACGATGATACCCTGGCTATTGATACCGCTGGAGCGCTCACTTAAAAGAAATGCTACGGCATGAGCCACTTCTCTGGTTTCCACAGCTCTCTTACGCAGTGTCAATTGTTCGGCGTACAGGTAATAATCTAGGTAGCCCGGTATCCCTGCCGATGCGGAGGTTTTCAACAAGCCAGCGTTCACCGAGTTGAATCTAACTTCAGAAAATGCGCTGAACGATTTAGCCAGAAAACATATAGTTGAATCCAGCGCAGCCTTTACCGGTGCCATCCAACCGTAGGGTTCCGCCGCCATCTTTGTGGTTGAGATTGAGATGGTAACCACGGAAGCTTTTTTATCCAAGACATCTTTAAATGCATTGGCGATACTGATTAGCGAATAACAGGATATATCAACAGATTGCAGGAAATCCTTCCTCTTTGTTTCGTGAAATGGTTTTAGTCCCTCCGAATAGTTGGCAAACGCAATGGAATGAACTATGCCGTTAACCTTGGAATACTTTTTGGAGATATCGTCAGCAAGCCGCTTTATCTCCTGCTCCTGTTCGACATCGCAAATGTAGATGTCAGCACCGGGGAGGATTCGGGTAACGCTTTCTTTTAGCTCCTTGGATTGAACAACATAGACTACTATCGCCTTTGCCTCGGTAAGGACCTGGCTTACCGAAAACGCGACGCTCTTCTTGTTAGCTACCCCGAAGACAAGGAATGTTTTGTCTGCGATGTTTAAGAAGTCCATGTTCCTTCCTTTATCCGTGAATCTTAGCTCTCGGATTTTACTAATGTGACTGCAAATTCCACGGTTACCGCTGTTTTCCCGGCAACCGAGGCTTTACCTTTCAAGAAGAATGCACTGCCCACTCTTTCCACTAGCTCGGCTTCCATTTCCAATATGTCACTTGGTTTGACTATATTCTTGAACTTGGCGTTGTTAATTCGAGTCAGCACTGGAATCCCATCTCCAGAATAACCGATAATTTTGGAGAGCAGGATTGCTCCCGTTTGAAAAATGGACTCACAAATAAGCACACCAGGCATAATCGGATTTCCCGGGTAATGCCCTTTAAAGAATGGCTCCTCAGGCTTTATTTCCTTTGTTGCTTTGATTCTCGTCTCCGTCAACTCGACTATATTATCGACAAAGAGAAACGGGGGACGATGGGGTATCGCTTTCATCACCTCTTCCATTTATAAACCTCCGGTAACCTCTAGGATGGAACCGTTAACATATGAAGCCTCTTTAGAGGCTAAGAAGAGAACGCAGGCAGCAACCTCCTCAGGCTTCCCGAATCTCTTTAAAGGGACCTGAGCTATATAGGAATCACGCAACTCTTTGGGAAGGTCTTGAATTAACTCGGTTTCTATGAATCCCGGTGAGACGCAGTTGACCGTGATTCCCCGTCGGGCGACTTCCTTGGACAAGGACTTAGTCAATGCAACTAAGCCTGCCTTTGAAGCAGCATAGTTCGCTTGGCCTTCAAAGCCATACTTGCCGGAAGGCGAGGTGATATTGATAATCCTCCCGTATCGTTTGCGCATCATGACCATGACCGCAAACTTGCACATGTAAAAGACTCCACTTAGATTGACATTCAACACGTCGTGCCACTCGGATTCTTTCATCATGGCTAAAATAGCATCCTTGCGAACGCCGGCATTATTAACAAGAACTTCAAAGCTGCCATATTTCGTTTCTACGTATTCGAAAAACTTCTCAACCTCTCCATATTGGGATACGGTGAATTTTTGTATATCAAAACTGCCCGAAAACTCAGTGTTGTCTTGCTTAAATTGTTCCATGGACGCTTCATTGGAGGAGTACGTGACGAGAACGCGAGCCCCTGCTCTCAGGAAGTTTTCCGCAATACTTTTCCCTATCCCTCTTGTGCCGCCCGTGACGATAACAGTCTGTCCTTTAAAATCATGCATGTGACGTCTCCCTAGATAACGAAATCATGGCCTTAAACACTTGTCAACATTGTTCGAGACAATCACTCCATAGTTAGCTGCGCCCAACCATCCTGACATAATAATCCCCACCGAGCCGGTATGGAAAAGCCCTGGTATCTCCTCAGAGAGCCCCATGCTTATCTTTAAGCCCTCAAATTTGGTGCCGAAAGAAGCTCCGCATTCATGAAGAGTGTACCTTTGAAATGTTTTGGGGGTAGCAGCTTCTACATAATCGACTTTATCCTGGACCCCAGGAATGTATTTCTCTAAAGCAACCAGCGTCGATTCAATTAATTCCTTTTTTGAGTTGTGGTAGTCTTGCTCGGATAGATTTGCCCAGTCTTCGTAGTTGGCATTGGTAGAGGCAACAAGGGAGTACATATCGGAGCCCGGTCGAGTTTCAGGATAATAAATAGAGAAGGTACGGCTGGTTATATTCTTGCTGCGAAGTTTCACTGAATCGAATTTATCTGCCACGGAGGTGAAAAGCAAATCGCCTATATAGTTGATTCTCTCTCCTTTCCTGATGCCAATATAGACCTGGCAACTGCTGTTATTCAGGCGTATCCCTTTTGCTTTTTCGATAAAGCTCTCAGAAAAATATTTATCACCCACGAGTTTAAAAATGGTTGATATCAAATTACCGTTGGAGACCACAGCCTTGCACTTGATGGCTTTGCCATTTGCTACGACTCCGGCAACTTTTCTATTCTCAATGATCAATTTTTCCGCCAGGCACCTGGTCCTAACATCGACACCGTTTCTTATGAGCTCAGCTTGCATCGCCCCGATAAATTTGTCGGTGCCGCCTTGTACAGTATACACACCTTTACTCATAAAATTGGAAAACACTATACCGTAAGTTATCGCTGGCTCATCCAGAGTCGAGCCATTAGCGTAAGCGATAGGTTCCATCAGCATACGTACAACATCATCGCGACCGGGGAAGTACTTTTCAAAAAGCTCCCTGACCGTCATTGTCTGGTCATCGTAGAAATTCATATCCCTGGCGACGTTGAAGAAGGTCTCAATATTATCTCGAGGTATTTTGAATCGTTCCTGCAGAATGCGCGTGAAATCTTCTCTGTCAAATGTTGTGGTGAAGGAGAATTGAGGATTGTCGAATCTGATTCCCTTGAGTTGAACAATCATGTTGGCGATTTCAGGCGACCAGTATTTTCTACACGTCTTAATCATGCCCACCGGGAATCCGTGCAGAGAGACGTCAAAAATATGCCCGCCCTTCCTCTTGAACCAGGCTGCCAATCCACCAAGCTGATAATGCTGTTCCAGAAGCAGAACGGAGTGGCCATTTCTAGCCAGCATATTGGCACAGGTCAGCCCAGCCAATCCACTGCCGATGACAACAACATCGTATTCCGACTTTGTACCTTCCAACCAATCTCGGGACATCGATTTCCTCTTTCATCCCTTTTGTAGAATATGCAGGTTTGCCATGGAAATACCGCTAAGCATAGCCCCCACGATTCCCAGAAATCCTTGGTCGGTGCCGCAAATGAATAGGTTGTCTAAATGAGTTCGCCCTGTCTTGATTTTATCTGGCGTACCATAGACCGCTCCGTTTAGATGACCAGTGAATCTGTAAATCGTTTTAGGAGTGAACATATCCGAATAAATGATTGCATCACGAAAATCTGGCACAAATTTTACTACCTCTGTTAGCGTTGTTTCAAGCCAGGCAGTTTTCTGGGTCTGATACTCTTCCTGGCTTAAGTTGTTCCACAGGTCGAAATTAGCCATGTTGGTGACTCTAATCATAGCTTCAGGCAAGGGGTTTTCGAATTGAAAGTTGTTAGGACAACATATAACACCGCTGGAGACATCCACCAAATCGTCTGGTCTTCTATAATTGAACCTGTCTGAGGTGCTGAAAAAAGTAATTGTGGTATCATATCGCATTTTAGCAAGTTCTTTATTCAAGACCATGATAAACTCTACGAACGAAAGTTGTCCTGTTGTCAAATGGAATCTTGCCGGGGCATAATCTGACAGAAGCATCATAGTTTCAATAAAACCGGCCGATGATATTATATTTTGAGCTATCAACATCTCACCGTTATCGAGCAGTACTGATTGAGCCTTGCCGTCAGCAACTTGGATGGTCTTCACCCCACATTTTAACCTTAATTCACCGCCATGGGTATTGAATTGCTTCACGAGCACATCAATGATTTGACGAACCCCGGCTTGGGGTCTGGCAAATCCTTCGCGGAAGATACTATTGAACATGATAACAAACTGCCCGAATTCCATGTCATGTTCCTGGGCGTTGCCATAGAACATGAGTGGACAAAGGAGCATATCAATCAATAACGGGTCGGAAATGATCGAGCTCAAGACTTCACGAGCAGATATTTGTTTTGCATCCAAGGCCAGTGCATCGTATTCGGCAACAGTCTTAAGCAGTTTTTGGAAATTGTCGGCTTGCGCGGGAAACTTCTCGGTTACCTCCTGAACAAAAAGGTCGGGATTATTATTGAATCTTAGTGTTTTCTCCGGGAAGCTAATTACTGACATTCGTTGCTGGCATAGGGCGAAATCTTCAAATTTTAGCTTGAGCTGTCGTAGCAACTTAGGCAGAGGCGTTGATTTTATATCCTTAGGGACATAATTGGTCATGGCATGGAGACCAACATCGAATTTATGCCCGTCTCGGCTGTAAAATGAATTTAATCCGCCAACGCGATAGTGTTTTTCCAGAATACAAACCTTTTTACCGTAGTAGGCTAATCTTATGCCAGCAGCAAGACCAGACATCCCTGCGCCTATAATGAGGACATCATAGCTCATATAAATGCTCTTAAGAGAAATTATCCCCGTACGAGACCGGGGAGAAATCCAGGTGAACTTCTACTCTTTGTTTTGAGGAGATGAAATAATATATTCTATTTTAGCGGGCGCCGCTTAGTTAGAGATTTTTCATCAAGGGCTCTAAATAAGCCACAGAGCCATCTAAAGTGGACAATTTCATATAATCTTCTTCAGGTACCTTTATACCGTAGCGTTTTCGTAGCTCCATTACTATATCCAGAAAATCCATGGAATCCATTTCGATTTGGTCACGTATGCGCACGTCACCTTTGAGATTACTGAGGTCTTCATCCGGTACAATTTCGTGAATGACTTCCAATATCATCGCCCTAATTTCATTTGCTTTCATAATATTTTCCCCCTGAGTATCAAATTGAATAGATTATTCAACACTATCCGGCGAATCTTTTTACGATTAGAACAGAGTTTATACCTAGCATTCCGAAAGAAGTATTTAGAATATAGTCAACCTTGTCGACCTTCAGTGGTTTATTGAGCACAAGATTCTTAAGAGCACACTCAGGGTCCAGATTGTCAACATTGATAGTCGGGTGAACTATATGGTCTTCGAAGGAGGGCAAATTACCTACTAATTCTAAGGCGCCAGCTGCTCCCATAGTATGGCCAATATAGCTTTTAGTGTTGTTTATATACGCACTCGTATTATCACCAAAGACTTTCCCGATCGCTTTGCATTCTACTTTATCACCCTCACGAGTTGCGGTTGCATGCGTATTTACAATGTCAATTTCACTAGCTGATATGCCTGCTTTCTTCAAAGCGAGACCCATACACTCGGCTTGCCTCTGCTCATTCGGCAGGATGAAATCAAATGCATCAGAATTAATGGCATAACCCACTATCTCGCCATATATTTTTGCGTTCCTTGCGAGCGCGTCACTCAATCTTTCCAGAATACAAATACAACCACCCTCTGAAACAACTATCCCATTGCGGTCTCTGTCGAAAGGTCGGCACGCTTTCTCAGGGTCCGGATGGCTCGCTAAAGCGCCTTCATTTTTAAAAGAGGCGAAAACACCAAAAGTATGAGGAGTCTCAGAAACACCACCAGCCAGAGCTAAATCTACTTCGCCCAAGAGCAACATTTGCAGACCCTGTATAAGTCCTATGTTGCCTGCCGCACAAGCTGCTCCTAAAGTGTAGTGGGGACCGGTAATCCCCATATTTATCGTGACTTCTCCCGCTGGATTGTTGGCTACAGTTCTTGGATTATGGTGGTGTGACCAAATATCAACATCGTAGTTATATTGCTTAATGTTATATATTTCATTCTCTGTTTCGACATTGCCGTGCTCTGTAATTCCGAGGTAAATGCCAATTCTTGACTTGTCGATAGAAGCGAAGTCTAATTGAGAATCAAGTATTGCTTCATGGGCGCAGTATATTGCAATCGACCCTGCTCGCGTTCCTCGACGCAGCTCCTTTTTCTTCTGGTACTTCAGAGGGTCGAAATGGCAAATACCGGCTATCACTTCGCCCATATAGTGGGTTTCTATTTTACTCACACCGGATTTGCCAGCGAGCAAATTCTGGCGGAATTCTAAGAGGTTGTTTCCATTCGGAGATGCTAAGCCTATCCCTGTTATCACCACTCGTGTTTGATTATTCATCCTTACGATTAGTTTCCTGTAAACCTACCAAGCTACCATATGGCTCCAAGCATGATGCACGAGAGGCCACTGCCAATTCCCAGCAATGCGACCTTATCACCCGTATTGAGGCGATTCGCTTCGACTGCCAAGGCCAACGTAATAGGAAGCGAGACCGATCCGATATTTCCCAGATACTCTACACTAGCAAAACCCTTCGATTGATCTAATTTCAGCGTTTCCAATAATGACCTGTTGTGAATAGACGTGACCTGATGGGTAAAGACTTTGTCTACATCTGAGTTATGCCAAGCTAGCTCTTTTTTCAAAGCTTTCCATGTTTCGTCAGCTAATTGTAACCCATTTTTCAGTACTCCCTCAGAGTCTGTCGACATGGTAGGATGAGCACTTGGTTCGAAGAAGTAAGTATCGTTTTCTATGCGGCAGAGGCCGTTATGCTTCGAGGCAGTACGGGTTACCCCACCTATGAGTCTATGTCCACATTTTGATAGTGATGAGTGAACTAATATGGCTGCTACCGCTCCGGACCCCAGAGTTAGAGACGCAATGGATGACTTGAGTTTTGCTTTAGTCATATTTGGGTCATTCAAGATTTCTTCTATCGTCGTTTCGGTGATTTGTTTGCTGCTCTCACTAGCTACCACTATTCCTGCCTTTACTTGCCCCAATTCGATCATGTTTGCCAGAGCTACCATACCGTTGATGAAACCCAAACACGCGTTTGAGATGTCAAAGACAGTGGCGCTGGGAGGCAATCCTAGCGAATCATGGACTAGTAAAGCTGTCGCGGGCTCCAGAAAATCGCGACTCAGCGAAGTGTGCAATAAGCATTCTATGTCCTCTTTAGCAAGTTTTGAATTGGCGATGGCTTTTTCTGCAGCGATTGCACCTGTCTCACTTGGAGGTGTTTCTTTGTCCCAGAGTCGACGCTCACGGATTCCGGTCATCATTTCCAGGCGACCTAAAGAAAGGTTAAGCCTCTCATATACCGGTGCTAACCGCTCTTCGAGAGACAGCGTTGTAGTTATATTACTCGGTAGTTCGTACCCAAGAGACTCAATGCAAACATGCTTGTACAACATTCTATAAATCCTCTAGCGATCACAATATTAAAGAACTCGATACCTGTTTATCCAATCTTGCTGTATTCAAAGCCACCACGACAACGGCTGGTATCGTGGATTTATGCATTAGAAGATCAACGAGAGCAAAGAGCCTAATTTTGTCTGATTAAACTGTCTTGATTCCTTGATATCAACGTTGGAATGTGCAACTTCAACTTCAGATTTGACCAACCCTCGGCTGATTCTGGAGGGATAACGCTATCTGGGATATATTTCGCAACAAAAGCGACTATAACGGAGATCTTGCGTGAGCTTGCTGCTGCATCTAGTGGACACCGATCAGCAACTTCAATGAGAGAAGAGCGAACCTTGGGAGAAACAAGTATTTCGACCTTGTCAATGAGCATGTTAATCGCCCGTGGACGTAGTATTCTATCTAGAGTATGCATAAAACCGAGAAGCAATCTATCTGGGACAAATATATCAATAAATATCGTACCGAGTAAGGCTGCCTTCTCCACAAAAAATCTCACCAGTGGTTCATTTGATACATATACCCTCTTAGCTAGCAAGATCTCTCGCTCCAGTGTGCTTCTAATCAGACGTTCTACAACTGACATGCCTCCAGACCTCATATCACATAATCTTGAAGTACCTTATTAGACTATTTTTCTTATAAGATTACAATCTCTATCGGAAAACTATCTCACTTTTTATTGGATTTGTCAATAGTAATTTACTTACCTTATCTTAACCTATATCGACGTTTTTTACATTTGGCAACCATGCAGTATATTCATAAGATGATGTAGGAAAAATGAAACAGGGATAATCTTCGGAGGTTAGAAGTGTCTTTTATTAAATTCTTTAGATCGGTATCTCTCCCATTTTGGAAATACCTCCTTGTATATACCAAGCCTGATACCCATTAGCTTGATAAATCTCACAAATACCATCCTTAACATTCTAGGCCTATTAAGGAGTACTCTCATCAAAGTGATCAGAGTTTTGGTCAGTGTCGGTGGGCAACCTTCAATTCTGGTAGCATTCTCCAAACCCTTGCTGCTTTTTATAGCACAGTTCCCGTAAAGCAGAACGTCTCGAGCGTCTCTTTCCGGCTTCAATTCCAGACCATAATACAGTTGTGCCCCACCGAAATCCATTTTTGGATTGTCCTTGGCCAGTATCGATAGTGCCAGAGCGAGCGTGGCAGCGCATGCGCAGCACAGAGTCTGTCCTGGGGGGGGGGCTGAGAGCCCGGTAACCCCTTTTGGAGACAATAACTCTCTGTCTGGTACAAATTGCCATTCAAGGCGCTCCTCTACAGATTGTATATCTTCGCCTTTGATTTGAATTGCGCTGATGTCAAAAGATCGATTGTGTTTTTGGGCAAACTCCTTTAAATGATCAACTTGTGATGGATCGATTCCCAAAATTGTTGCCCCGACCACATCGCACTCGAAAATATCAGGACTTGCTATTATTAAATCTTTACGGTGAGCGATGCCTGCAAGTGTCTCAGGCCCCTTTTCTAACATATAGATACCGTCAATGATGACCAAGTCGCTCTTTATAGCTTCGTTCAGCCAGTAGATTGAAAGGTCCAATCTGTTTGAAGTATGGAACCGCTTTTTCGAAGCTTTGTTGAGACATCCCTTCAGATTTTTAAAACCCAGGGAGACCTTTGTTTGAAAGTGGGTTTTCAGCACAGGAACGTTAATTAAAAAATCTGCCTCCAAAGCGGTTTTCGAAACCTGAGCCTTTACACTTCCTAGATCCAGCTCTTGAAAAGGACCCTTGTTAAAATCAATCAACTCAACTCCATATTTCTTGGCCACCCTTTCGATACCTGTACCTCGGAAACCTCGTTTCGTATATGGCTCAAGTTCTTCAAATATGCCAATTATAGCCCCCTCGCCAATGGAAATATCCCTGCAACCGTGTTCGAGCAATAATTGCACTATTAACTCTATGATCGTTGAAGTGGTTACCATTCCGTAGGGTGGTGTTATAGGGTGCCGGAAACAATTATTTGGTTTTATCAGTACCCTGTCGTCTACGTTGAGTTTTTCAAATCCGTTACACAGTTCGATAGCTCTACGAAGTGAGTCGAGCGAACCATCGAATCTCACCAACGATACGGTCATGATGCCTCAAGTCCAACCTGATAGTTTTGTATCTCTTCTATATACAGCTCTAAAAAACTCTTCGCTTTCTCCTTTGAAAATAAGGCAGGCCTATACGTGACAGAGATACTTAAATTCCTATTGTATATACCCGCGCAGATGCTTAATCCCATAGGAGTCACTACTGGTGCTGAGCCTGTAACACTAATTATTCTGGCATCACCGATACTGGTTACCGCAGGTTCTTAATCCAATGTTGGTAATCAGAATGCTATCGACATAAGTTCTGGTAATCATCAAAAACCTGCACATTCCCTTCATAACAACCAAGGGAAACCGAGAACAGAAGGAAAAAAAATAGACTAAGGAGAAAGCCAGTCTATTCTTGGTCGCATTTATGTTGTTTATTCTTACCTTCCTTAATAATTTTACGGGATCAGCCCTATCTTTTGGTGTAGTCGATGGTGAAATCCAGGATGCTTGATTTGACACTACATATCGGAAACCCTTGGGGCTTATGTTAACCGGAGACATTATACGAATCTTATTACTAGTTATTCCGTGCATGCTATTCCACTTCTCTATAACCCTGTAACATGCCGCCAGTAGAATGTCGTTGATTTCAACACCGGCCAAACTTGCTTTAGATTCAATATGTCTCAGTTCTTCTGATTTGATAATTTTATAACATAGGTGCACTTCTTTTGAGTTTCCTGCTCTATCGTGAAATACCCTTGTCGGAGGAGGATAAGCGGCTAAAATAAACCGATGGAAAAGGCTTGCGAACATTTTAGCGTAGTAATGATTTACCCTGGACCTCTGGCTATTAGCGAATCTAAGTAACTCATCACCTTTGAAGGACGTTCGGATATCTTGCTCCGATTTGTAATCTTTAGAAATTATGTTGTTGTAGTTATCAAAGACCTTCCTGATAAAAATAACGGCTCGGAGTCCATCTGTTGTAGAGTGGTGGAAAGTAAAAACCAGACAAGATTCAAGTGCATTTTTCTTCAATAGGAGGACTCTGACAGGGAACATCTTCCTTAAATCCATTGGCTGGTTCATCCATTGCCAGAGATATTCTTCGTAGTCTGTATCCTTAACTTGGGACAGATTATGGACACTCAGTACCCCCTCTCCAGGCTTCTCCTGTATTTCGCGGAAATCTCTGAGATATTTACTACGCAGAATTGTTCTCATTATCGGATAGGTTTCTTGGGCAGACATGATTGCCTGACTCAATCTCACGTGATCGATTTCACCTTCCAGGTCTATTAATGCGTGGATAAGAGCGCGCTCACCTATGCTGTCAAGAGCCAACTCACATTTGTCAACGCAATTCAAAGGTATTGATCTGCTGAGACTTCTTTTTTTTCTTTCCATATGTTTAACAGATTCGATGGTGTTCGTAATCAGAGTGTTCTATTCGTGCAGATAGAAGCGAGTGGTTCGAGTTGAGGTAAGTTATCGGGGTCGTCATATAGGTTTTCGTGATTCCTATGCCGATGACTCGATTATCTTTTTGGCTGCTTGTGCAATCTCTTCTGATACTGCCTGCCCACCCCGACGTGCCAGCCATGCCAAAAGACCCGAGACCTCGCCGCCTATGGTCACCTTAGTTCTGCCATCTATGGGTTCCAACCTGTAGAAACGTGATAACTTGGTGCCCAGCGCTTTTCCTTGCATAACCACAGAACGTTCTTGGACAAATTCGGTGACTGTCATTAAGAGTATAACAGTTAGCTTGCTAACCTTGGCTGTAACAGAAAGTTGTGAGCCTACACTCAAAGGGCCCTCGGAAACTTTCTCAATCTTCTTGATTGATGGCATCCACTTAGGCCATTCCTCAAGTCGATGGATTAGCGTCCAGACCTTATTTAAAGGAGCATCGATGTCAATACTGTTGCTGAATCTCATGCTTTTCTCACCTTGCTCCTCGGTATTATGCTCAATGCCGATGATAATGGCATTAGACGTAGCTGTCAACTTGTCAAACAGCGTCCAGGCTTAAGCAAATAAGAGTTCGCTTTTAAAATTGACTTGTTCAAGAACTCTACATAATGATTTGGCTATCAATTGAATTTCTTGGGAAATGTGACAAATTCGTAAGTTTTTCGATTTGAATTTTATGATTTTTTAATGCATGATACTGTCTAATTGATTTGAGATTCTATTCCAGCACCTATAATCATTTAAAGATAAGGAATTAAATTGTGTCGAAAATGGAGGGAACTATGAAATCGTCGCAGAAAATAGTGATTCTGGGTGCGGGCTCAGCTGGAATCAGCACAGCAATAGGATTGAAGAAGGCCGTAAGGAATTCCTCGAAGATAGAAGTAGTTCTCTTGGATCAGAAAAATTATCACGCTGTGCTCCCTTTAATATATCAGGTTGTCAACGGTAGTGTTGCCCCGAACCATATTTCTTTTCCTTTACGCAAGTTCTTCAGGAAAAGACGGAGCGTTGAGGAGGTTACCTTCAGACAAGGACAAATAAAGGGTATCGATGTTGATAAGAAGGTTGTGATCACAGAAAAAGGAGAACTGGGATGGGATTATTTGGTTGTGGCTTTAGGCAGCACTAATAATTTCTTCGGAATGGCTGACGTTGAGGAGGTTGCACTGACATTCAGGTCGCTGAAGGATGGGATTGCAATCTATAATCGCATCTTGGATAACTATGAGGCCGCTCTATGGGTACAGGATGAGCAAACTCGGCGAGAATTACTCACTTTTACGATAGTGGGAGGTGGTCCGACAGGTGTAGAACTGTCGGCCTATGTCAGGGAATATACTGGCAAGGTGTTAGCAAAATACTATCCTTCGTTGTCGAAGATGGTTCGTGTGATTCTAATAGAAGCTCAGGAAGCCGTGCTACCGGGAATGAAAGAAAAAACCAGAGAATTGGCTATGTCGAGGCTGAAATCTCATGGTGTCGAAATAATGCTGAAAACGCGACTAAGTAAGGCCTGGAACGGTGGTATACAAACTGCTGATGGCGATATTATACCGACTCGCGCCCTGATATGGTGTGCGGGTATCAAACCGGTCTCTATTGTAAAAGCATTGCCATTTGATAAGGCTAAAGATGGCAGGATTATAATCAACAACTATTTGCAAGTTCCGGAAGCATCGGGGGTTTACGCTTTAGGAGATTGTGCGTATCTTGAACAAGCAAGTGGGCTGGGCCCCTATCCGCCAACATTCCAGGTGGCTTATCGACAGGGCCGAGTATGTGCTAGAAATATTATTAATGCTATAAAGGGAAAACCCGCCCACCCTTATAGTTCCAGGTTCTTGGGGCAGATTTTTTATATAGACAGGAATACGGCGGTGGCCCAGCTATTCGGTAGAGTTTTCGACGGATACGTAGCTGGAATGATACGAAGAGCCCTGTTCATCGGCATGTTGATATATTATGGTGGACCACTTACAGGATTGAAAAATAAGCTAAGCGCAGCTCTTGATTGGTTATTCGCTTACTTCTACAATCGCAATATAGCTCGTCTCGAATGAAATTCTCTATTAAAGTCAATGAACTCCCGCTTTTTCTATTAGCTGTCATTAAAAAAGAAAAGTACGAATTCGATTATATCTAATCCTTAAGTTTATCGAAGTTGCTGTTAGGCCAACTTAGCTATGTTCAGTCTTTACCTTGAATATTTCCAAAGGTTGAAGAAATTTGCCCGAATATGGCTAATAGAAATCAGGCCCATTTTTCTGCTTGGTTCCGTAGCGCTTGCTTTTCTCGGAATATCGATAGCTTGGGCTGATGGTTTTTTCAGCCTGCGTTACGCATTGCTAT
>Ga0307379_10006866_pt1 | contig 15561 bp, 9 predicted proteins | sample UN2MG_FD_202237 | JGI IMG/M metagenome (GOLD analysis project Ga0307379, IMG submission 202237) | Soil microbial communities from Risofladan, Vaasa, Finland - UN-2 | ecosystem: Environmental > Terrestrial > Soil > Coastal area > Acid sulfate soil | place: Finland: Risofladan, Vaasa | collected... | reverse complement strand
CCATTGTCCAATATTCCCCACTGCTGCCTCCCGTAGGAGTCTGGGCCGTGTCTCAGTCCCAGTGTGGCTGGTCATCCTCTCAGACCAGCTACGGATCGTCGCCTTGGTAGGCTTTTACCCCACCAACAAGCTAATCCGACGCGGGCCGATCTTTCGGCAATGAATCTTTCCCCCGAAGGGCGTATCCGGTATTAGCCCAAGTTTCCCTGGGTTATCCCGAACCGAAAGGCACGTTCCCACGCGTTACTCACCCGTCTGCCACTTTCCACCACCCGAAGGTGGCTTCACGTTCGACTTGCATGTGTTAGGCCTGCCGCCAGCGTTCGTTCTGAGCCAGGATCAAACTCTTAGATTGAATTCGATTCTGACATACCTGGATGGAATCTTTCCAGGTGGTCGCTGCGTTATGACGAGTTCCCAACAAGCATGAAACGACGCAAATCCCGAAGGATAAGCGTGCAACACACCTATTGGCTTGAAAAACGCAGATCGACCGTCAGAGTCTCGATACCAGCCCCCTAAGAGGGACCGGCACGCAAGGACTCCGCCGTCTGCGTTTCCCTTTCTTCAAATTACAATGTCAAAGAGCCGGTGGCAGAGCAGCCGAAGCCACACTCCCGAACCCCCAATGGAAGCAAATCCCCCATTAAGAGTCAACGACAGCCGAGGTGTGCGCCGAGAAGAACCCGGTCAAGCCCCGCTTCTGTCCGATGGATCGCGCGGTCGCGTATAGCCCCGCAGGTAGCTGGGAGCAACCCGCGCGAACTGGTTATTTAGGGACTGCGCCTTCCGTTGTCAAGGGGTCAGCAGTCGATGGCGGGGAGCGTTTTCCGTTTTCCCGTGGGCGTTTTCTTTTTCCCCCTGGGCCGTGACTATCAGGTCACATTCCTGCCTGAATACGTCGTCACTCTGCCGTCGTTAACGGCGTGGTAACCATACGGGGTTAGTATGGTTATGATGACCCGCCGAGGGGGACGCATCTCAAGACCTAATGAGCTTCTATCTCACTTGCAAGGCTGCGGACGCTTGTGGCCTAGTGGGAAAAGGGAAGCCGGGGGTCGGGAAAAAACCCATCGGCGCATAGTCTAGCCTCGCCAAGGGACAGCTAACCGCTTCGGTGGTGTCCGCCTGAGGGAAGTCAGGAACCGCGCTTAATACGGCGCGCGGGCGGCGACCGGTAGACGGGGGGAAAGCGCATTGTTTAAGCGCCGCGGTGGTTTTGCGCGTCGTAAACTTGGCCAGGCACTCGTGCCGGCCGCGCCGCGTGGACTCCCCACCATCTTCCTAGGCGAGACCCCCAAGACCGAGCGCGAGCTACCGCCGGTCTATCTCTGCGAAACCAGCCACGATGGCGCCGGCAGTCGGCTGAAATGGATGGCGAGCACCTGTCTCGCCGGCATGGTCGGCGTCTGCCTCATCGGCGTCGCCATCTATGCCTCCATGAACATGTCCGACGGCTCCGGCATGGTGAGCTCCATCAAGCGCGCCAGCCTCGCCGCCCTGCAGCCGATCCGCAGCGCCCGCCTCGCCCATGACGCGCAGAGCCCGTCGGGCCAGAAAGAAGATCGCATTCAGATGACGTCCGCGGGCTTTGCCAGCCGCCACGTCATTCACGACACGGTCGTCGAGCGCCAAGGTACCCGCGAGTTCATCACCATCAAGCCTTATCTGCGCATTGTCGCCGGCATGGCGACGGCGCTGCCGGAGGCCGCCGGCGAGCTTCCTCCCTTCAATCCCTTCAAGCTCTATTCCGACACGACTCCGATCGGCGGCGGTGACGCCTCAGCCGACGCCGTGCAGGCGGTCGTCGTCAACGTCGTCGACGTGCCGGGCGGGCTCCTGCCGCAGTCCGACCATGTCGAGCTCGATCCCAGTCAGGTGAACCGGCTTGTCGCCGAGGCGGCCGAGAACTTCGCCTATGCCGAAGCGCCGCTCGCGTTTGGCGAGGGCGACGGCGGGGCCACGCTGCAGCTCGCCTCTTATCGTCCCGACGAGGTGGAGCGCCCGCGCGTCCTGCCCAACACCACGGTCATCGAGAAATCCCTCGAGGACACCGGCGAGGACCTGAGCGACGAGACGATGGCCGGCGCCGAGACCAAGGAGATCGAGGTCGGCAAGGGCGACAGCCTGTTGAGCCTGTGCATCAAGGCCGGCACCGACAAGAGCCTGGCCATGGTCATTCTCGAGAGCCTCGACCCCATCTTCGGCGCCAAGGATCTGAAGCCCGGCCAGCAGGTCCATTTCCGTCTCGTGCCGGCGCCGTCCGACACCGGCCAGATGGAGCCGGTCCGCGTCAGCGTATTCGACAAGTCCGGCGACCACATCGCCACCGCCGCCCGCAGCCACGACGGCGACTATGTCGCCTCCACCGAGGGCCCGGCCGACGAGATCAAGCTGCAGCAAGCCTCGACCCGCGCCACGCTGTATCAGAGCTTCTACCGCGCCGCCCTCGACCAGCACCTCCCCACCGACTCCATCGTCAAGCTGCTCCGCGTCCATTCCTACGACGTGGACTTCAAGCAGAAGGTGCGCTCGGGCGACACCTTCGAGGTGTTCTTCGACGGCGACGACGACGACGTCGGCGAGCTGCTCTACACCTCGATGACCGTCGCCGGCGAGAACCGCAAATTCTACCGCTTCCGCACCCCCGACGACGCCGTCGACTACTATGACGACCAGGGCAACAGCGCCAAGAAGTTCCTGATGCGCAATCCGGTAAAAGGCGGCCGCTACACCTCGGGCTTCGGCGACCGCAAACATCCGCTTCTACGCCGCTGGCGCATGCATACCGGCGTCGACTGGGCGGCGCCGTCCGGCACCCCGATCCTCGCCGCCGGCGACGGCACCCTCGAGATGGCCGAGCGCCACGGTGGCTACGGCAACTACATCCGCATCCGCCACGCCAACGGCTTCTCCACCGCCTATGGCCACATGACGCGCTTCGCCCCCGGCTCGAAGCCCGGCGCCCATGTGAAGCAGGGCCAGATCATCGGCTTCGTCGGCACGACCGGCATGTCGACCGGGCCGCATCTTCACTTCGAGGTGCTGGTCAACAACAAGTTCGTCAACCCGATGACCATCACCGTACCGCGCGGCCTGCAGCTGGAAGGCCGCGAGCTCGCCGCCTTCCAGAAAGAGCGCCGCCGCATCGAAGCCCTGATGACACTGGATCCCGTCACCAGCCGCGTCGCCCAGGTCGTGACCCAGTAAGGTCGCGACCCAGTAGTTTCGCTTCCCTCGCCTCTCCTTCTCTCTCCCCTCAAAATCTGAACTTGATGCCGGCCGGCGATCCTCATGCTGAGGGCGCATCCGTAGATGCGCGTCTCGAAGCATGAGGCCTTGACCCTTCGAGATGGCCGCGTGCCGCGGCCTCCTCAGGGTGAGGACGCGCGTATGACGCGAGGCACGCCAATGCTTCTCGCCGGGCAAAGCCCGCGAGGCAGAAGGGGAGCGGCGCGCCGACAAGCGCAAAGTCCTATGGCTCCGTGCCCGTTGCCGGACACGGCGGGCGCTTAAACGGCGCGCCAACAAGCGCTCAAAGCCGATGCGCTCAAGTAGGCCAGAGGCCGGTAGCGCATTGCTAAAGAGCGCATGCTCTTTTGCGGACGTCTATCGGCGGCGGGCCCCGCTTGAACCCCGGGCTGCCTGCCCGGGATCTATCAGCCAGCTCCTGGCGGGGGCTCGTAGTGGCCCCGGGGGGAGCTCCGCCACCGCCCGAGTGCCTTAGCTCACGTATGCCAAGGCCCGCGGGCGCCGCACCCCGCCCCACGATCACGACGCCTCGCGAAAGCGCCCCTTCAATGGACGAGGTGGAGTGAGTGTAAGCGAGGTTTTGCGGGCGGGGATAAGTTTGTCCGCAACCACGCCAGCAATGAATTTATGCGGTCCGGCACTACGTCAAAAGGAGGAGCTTTTGCCTTCTTGTTCAGCCGATAGTTGTGCTTTAGTCCAATGCTCTTAGCGGAGGATTCTATGAAGCTCAAATGCTTTGAGGTGAAAGAGTTCAAGAGCGTCTGGGACTCAGGTCCCGTTGATGCGGCGCAAATCACCTGCCTGGTCGGTAAGAACGAAGCCGGAAAGACTGCGCTCCTTAGGGCGCTCTATCGGCTCAACCCGGTAGTCGAGGAAGAAGGAAAGTTCGACGTCACCTTGGACTATCCACGGATGCAGGTGGAAGACTATCGACACGAAGTCGAATCAGGCGAGCGAGAGGTTGGTGTTCCCATTCGGGCAACGTTCACGCTGGACGACGAGCTCGATGATATCGCCAACTTGTTTGGCCCAGAGGCGGTCGCGTCTGAAGTGACTCTTTCGAAGAATTACGAGAACAAGTTGACCTTCTGGTTGTCGGCTGATGACACGAAGGCTCTCTCCTACTTGGTCAAAGCAGCTGATCTTTCAGAGCAGACACGTGAGGCAGCTCCGGACGTGGATGAGCTGACAACGGTTTTGAACGATGAGGAACAGACCGAGGAAGTGAAACGCCTCTTAGAGATATTGACGGCGGTCAAGACGCGAGGCGTGAGCGGCTACGTGTACGACACTTTCGTCAAGCCACGACTGCCTAAGTTCCTCTATTTTGACGAGTACTATCAAATGACGGGGCACGAGAATATCGAAGCCCTCATTCAGCGACAAAACGCAAAGGCGCTGAAACCCTCGGACTATCCTCTTCTTGGGCTTATCAAGCTGGCACGCCTCGAGCTGTCAGAGTTGTTGAACCCAAGCAGCACCATTGAACTGAAAGGAAAGCTGGAGGGAGCTAGCAACCACCTGACAAGACAGGTTCTCAAATATTGGTCCCAGAACCGGCACCTTCGTATGGCGTTTGATGTGCGCCCTGCCCGGCCAGGCGATCCTCCCAATATTTGGGAAGGCACCAATGTGTGGGGAGGCGTGTATGACACTAGACACCAAGTGACGACTGAGTTGGGCAGCCGCTCCCGGGGCTTCGTCTGGTTCTTTTCATTCCTGGCCTGGTACTCTGATGTCAGGCGCTCGACCGGCTCCTTAGTTCTGTTGCTAGATGAACCGGGACTGACACTTCACGCCAAGGCACAACAAGACCTGCTGCGATACTTCGAGACCGAGCTAAAAGATCAGCATCAGCTCATCTACACGACCCACTCCCCCTTTATGGTGGACCCAGAGCATTTTGAACGGGTCCGCATTGTGCAGGACAAGAGCATCGAGGCAGAAGGCGAGGTCGATGAAGGAGAAGGGACCAAAGTCCTTGTCGACATTTTCGCCGCCAGTCCAGACAGCCTGTTCCCACTACAAGGGGCGCTTGGTTATGAGCTGCACCAAACCCTGTTTGTGGCCCATTTAATCTTGTCGTCGAGGGTGCAGCAGACCTTCTATTGATCCAGGCCATGTCCGCTCTTTTGCAGAAGGAGGGAAAGGCTGGCCTCGACTCTCGCTGGACGACCACACCAGTGGGCGGCGCTTCGAAAGTTCCGACTTTCGTTGCCCTACTGGGTGCTCAAAAGGGCATGACCATTGCGACTTTGATCGATAATTCCCTGAGCGATCAAACTCGCATTGAAGCCCTCTACCGGGGCAAGTTACTCAAGAAAGCTAACGTGCTCACCTTCGCCGATTTCACGGGAACAGCTGAGGCCGACATTGAGGACATGTTCGGGACGGCTTTCTATCTGGACTTGGTCAATGCCGAGTATTCCAAACAGCTTGAGGCCCCTATTGACGCAAGGACTTTGGGGACGAAGCCGCCCCGAGTCCTAAAGCGACTCGATGCCTACTTCGAAAAGCATCCACTGAAAGAGGGTAGATTCACCCACTTCAGGCCAGCTCGATACTTCAATGAGAACTTAAATAGGCTCAGCAAAAGCGTGCCCTCAGAGACAAAGGTGCGTTTCCAGGCAGCGTTCGACGCGCTTAACCAACTCCTACCCACTTTGTGACTTGAGGTGGCTCACGTGACTCTAACGAAGGTTGAGAACTCTAAGGAGTTTGAGAAGGCCGCCGACGCCGTCAAACAAGTATGAGATGGCCTATTTGCAGCAAATAATTGCAGCGAGGCAAAACGCATCCGCGTGCCCCTAAGCCGCCTTCGCCTTGCTCGCGGCAGCCCCATTAAACATCAGCCCGTCCTTGCCGGCGGTGATCTTGATCGTCTCGCCGTCATGGATCTTGCCGGCCAGCACCATCTCGGCCAGCGGGTCTTGCACAAATTTCTGGATCGCGCGCTTCAAGGGGCGCGCGCCATAGGCCGGGTCGTATCCCTTGGTGCCGAGCCAGTCCTTGGCCTGATCGTCGAGCTCGAGCGTGATCTTGCGGTCGGCCAGCAGCTTGGCGAGGCGCTTCAGCTGGATGTCGACGATCGCGCCCATATGCTCGCGGCGCAAGCGATGGAACAGGATGATCTCGTCCACGCGGTTCAAGAACTCGGGCCGGAAATGGGAGCGCACCACGTCCATGACTTGGCTCTCCACCGCGTCTGAATCCTCGCCCTCCTTCTGGTTGACGAGATATTCGGAGCCGAGATTGGACGTCATGATGATGAGCGTGTTGCGGAAGTCGACCGTGCGGCCCTGGCCGTCGGTCAGCCTGCCGTCGTCGAGCACTTGCAGCAGCACGTTGAACACGTCCGGATGCGCCTTCTCGATCTCGTCGAACAAAATGACTTGGTAGGGGCGCCGGCGCACGGCTTCGGTGAGCGCGCCGCCCTCTTCATAGCCGACATAGCCGGGCGGCGCGCCGATCAGCCGGGCCACCGCGTGCTTCTCCATATATTCGCTCATGTCGATGCGGATCATGGCGTGCTCGTCGTCGAACAGGAACTCGGCGAGCGCGCGGCTGAGCTCCGTCTTGCCGACGCCGGTCGGCCCTAAGAACATGAACGAGCCCATGGGCCGGTTGGGGTCTTGCAGGCCGGCGCGCGAACGGCGCACCGCGGTGGACACGGCCTCGACCGCCTCCTCCTGGCCGACCACGCGCTTGGCGATCTGCGTTTCCATCTGCAGCAGCTTCTCGCGCTCGCCTTCCAGCATCTTGTCGACGGGAATGCCGGTCCAGCGCGACACCACTTGCGCGATCATATCGGGGGTGACGACTTCTTGTGCGAGGCTGCCGGCCTGGCCCTCTTCCTCCTCGATCTTCTGCAGCTTGGCCTCGAGATCGGGGATCGTGCCGTAGGCCAGCTCGCCGGCCTTGGCGAGATCGCCCGCGCGCTGCGCCTGCTCCAGCTCGTTGCGCGCGTGGTCGAGGTCTTCCTTGATCTTCTGCGCGGCGCCGAGCTTCTCCTTCTCGTCCTGCCAGCGGGAGGCCAACGCGTTGGCGCTCTCGTCCAGATTGGCGATCTCCTTCTCGAGCTTGGCAAGGCGGTCCTTCGAGGCGGTGTCGGTCTCTTTCTTCAGCGCCTCGCGCTCGATCTTGAGCTGCATGATGCGCCGGTCGAGCTCGTCGAGTTCTTCGGGCTTGGAGTCCACCTGCATGCGCAGCCGCGAAGCGGCCTCGTCCATCAGGTCGATCGCCTTGTCGGGCAGGAAGCGGTCGGAGATGTAGCGGTTGGACAGCGTGGCGGCGGTCACCAGCGAGGCATCGGAAATGCGCACGCCGTGATGCAGCTCGTATTTCTCTTTCAAGCCCCGCAGGATGGAGATGGTGTCCTCCACACTGGGCTCCGGCACGAACACCGGCTGGAAGCGCCGGGCGAGTGCCGCGTCCTTCTCCACATGCTTGCGGTATTCATCGAGCGTCGTGGCGCCGACGCAATGCAGCTCGCCGCGGGCGAGCGCTGGTTTCAGGAGGTTGGAGGCATCCATCGCCCCCTCCGCCCCGCCGGCGCCGACCAAGGTATGCATCTCGTCGATGAACAGGATGATCTGGCCGTGAGAGGCCTCGATCTCGCTCAGCACGGATTTCAGGCGCTCCTCGAACTCGCCGCGATATTTGGCGCCGGCGATGAGCGAGCCCATGTCGAGCGACAGCACCTTCTTCTCTTTCAGACTCTCCGGCACGTCGCCCTTGACGATACGATGCGCCAAGCCCTCGACGATGGCCGTCTTGCCGACGCCCGGCTCGCCGATCAGCACGGGATTGTTCTTGGTGCGCCGCGACAGAACTTGAATCGTTCGCCGGATCTCCTCGTCGCGACCGATCACGGGATCGAGCTCGCCTTTGGCCGAGGCTTCGGTGAAATCGCGGGTGTAACGCTTCAGCGCTTCGTAGGACTGTTCGGCGCCCGCTGAATCGGCGGTGCGGCCTTTACGCAGATCGTTGATCGCCTCGTTGAGGCTCTGCGGCGTCACGCCGGCATCTTTCAGAATGCTCGCGACCTCGCCCTCGCGTGTCATGGCAAGCGCCTGGAGCGCCCGCTCCACGGTAACGAAGCTGTCGCCCGCCTTGGTCGCCACCTGCTCGGCCTGGTCGAGCACGCGCGACAGCGCCGGCGTCATTTGCGGTTGGGTGGCGCCGGAACCGGACACCTTGGGCAGCTTGGCGAGTGCCGCGTCGGTCCGCAGCAGCGCGGTCTTGGCGTCGCCGCCGGCGCGGCCAATCAGCCCGGCCGCCAACCCTTCCGGATCGTCCAGCAGCGCCTTTAACAAATGGTCGGGGGTGATCTGCGGATTGCCATCTCGGACCGCAATAGTCTGCGCGGCTTGCAGGAATCCCTTGAGGCGGTCGGAAAGCTTCTCGAAATCCATGATCTTCCCTCTTGGATCGGGCCAGGCTTGAGGGTGGGCCGGAAAGGACGGTCAAACTGGCGGGGCGCCGCTCAGGACCCTGATACCCCGGGGCCCGTTAACGGACATATAGCGAGCCGTTTAGCGCACAAAAAGAGGGTTGGACTTGAGGGAGCGCAAATTGGCTTCTGCGTTCCGGCAGGTCACCGTTACTGAACCGTTAGTTGCAAGGCCCGTTTGCCTCACGGATGATCGGTGCCAGGAGCGATGATCAGGTCGAGGATGGGGTCAAAGCAGCCATGGCTGAACCCGTCGCTTATCAATACCGCGCCTTCATCTCCCACAGCCACGCGTACACTGCGTGGGCCAAGTGGCTGCATCGCGCGCTTGAAGGCTTTCGCATCGACAAGGATCTTGTGGGCCGCGACACCGCGACCGGCACGATCCCCAAGTCCTTGCGCCCCGTGTTCCGCGACCGCGAGGACGAGGCGCGGGTGCTGTACTTAAAGTATCGTGGCACCGAAAATGCGCAGGACGAGAAGTCCTGGGACACGGTGGTCCTCGAAGACTTCGCCGCGATGCGTGAGGCCGGTCTAAGCCATTTTCTCACGGACGAGATCGAGGCCGCGCCCGGAACCGCAGACGCCGCCGAGCCGAAAGGCAGCGCAACCGGCACAAGCCGCGCACTGAGGCTGCGCCGCGGGATAATTTGCAACTTTGGACTTAAGCGGCTGCTAGCTCACCGTGTCGGGAGCGTTTTCGCTTTCGTCGGAGTCTTGCGCTTCGGCCGGCTCGGCGCCGTTGGCGTCGCGCACGCCCTCACCGCTCCCGTTGCCGCCTTGGGGCCGACGGCCCCGCTCGCCGCGTCCGGGGTGATGCTCCCGGTTTTCCGTGTGGCGCTCGCGATCCTGGCTGCCGGTGCCGGCCTGTCCGCCACCGGACTGTCCACTGCCGGCTTCGGCCGTCTCGTCTTCGGAGCCCTCCTCGTCGAGGTCCGAATGCCAGCGATTGTGCCGGCCGGCGCTGCCATTGGGGGTCTCGACTGGCTGGGCGGCCCCTTGCGGCTCAAGCTGCTGCGCCGCCATGATGATGCGGTTGTAGTGCTCGGCGTGCTGGAGATAGCTCTCGGCGGTCACCATGTCGCCGGAGGCCAGCGCGTCGCGCGCGAGCGACATGTATTTCTCGGCGATGTGCGAAGCGGTCCCGCGGATCTTCACGTCGGGCCCGTTCGATTCGTAGCTCCGCGCCAATGCATTTTGGGGTTTACGGCCACCGCGGCCACGGCCCCTGCGATTCTGCTGCTGTTGTCCTTGCCTCATATGCCTTCTTCACCTGATTGGCGGCCAAGCCGCATCCTTCGGTCCCTGCTCACTCTGACGAACCTGCGCTCGGTCCGGACACGCTTTGCGCCCGAAAGCCGGATCGGCCACGCAGTCGTCACAACGGTTCTTTTTTCTTGCTGCCTTGCCTTGGGTCGGCCCCGGCGCTACGCGTCCTGAATCCGTGGTCTAGCGCCAGCCAACCAAAATCTGATGGGCGATTGAGCGTCTCCTGAACAACCCGAGAGGCTCATCGCCTGTCAATCGAGGTTCACGAGATAATCTGCTCTTGTTGCCATGCAACCGACCGCGCCTAAACCCACGCTGGCCGAACATCCTCATTCCGTTGCCACGAACCTACCCTGAACATCGTGGTTTTCCAAGCGCATTTTTGGGGGCGCGGCACGTTCTGTGCGGCCCGCAAATGGGCGCCCGGCAAGGATGCAGCGGGGCCTTCCCCCAAGATCGCGCCGTAAACCATCCTCCCCGACCGTGAACCCCGAGGCCCGGAACAGCGCCGACACCGCCTCGGACTGGCTGGCGCCGATCTCAACCAGGAGATGCCCTCCCGGGCGCAAGGCCCCGGGCGCGCCTAGCGCGATCCGCCGATAGGCCTCGAGCCCATCCGCGCCGCCGTCGAGCGCGCGTCTCGGATCGTGGGCCGCGACCTCGCGGGCCAAGCCGGCGATCTCCGTGCTCGCGATATAGGGCGGGTTGGAAACGATGAGATCGAAGGGCCCTTGAACCCCGTCGAGCCAGTCGGCGGCGATAAAGCGGGCGCGGTCGCCCACCTCGAGACGGCGCGCCGTCTCGCCGGCAAGCTGGAGCGCCCCTTCGCTGACATCGGTCCCCACCCCTTGGGCGAGCGGCAGCTCTGCCAGCAGCGTGATCAGGATGCAGCCGGAGCCGGTGCCGAGATCGAGCAGCCTGAGCGGCCGGTTCTGCCAGCCCTTGCGCGCGACGAGATCGAGCGCCGCAGTGATCAGCGTCTCCGTGTCGGGGCGCGGGTCGAGCGTGTGGGCATCGATGCGGAAGGGCCGCCCATAGAACTCGCGCGTTCCTCGGATGCGCGACACCGGCTCGCCGTCGCGCCGCCGCGCGACGTAAGCCTCAAGCCGCACCGCGGCGTCCGGCGCCAGCGCCTCGCGGCCGCGCGCGATCAGGGCCTCATGGGTCAGGCCCGCCGCGTGGCGGAGCAAGAGCCGCGCATCCAGCGGCGGCGTGTCGATGCCGCCGTCCCGCAATGCCCGCGCCGCCGCCCCGAGCGCCGCCTCAAGGGTCTGCGTCACGCCCCGTGCTCCTGCATGTCGGCAAGCTGGCTCGCCTGATGCTCGGTGATCAGGGCATCAATGATCTCATCCAGCGCCGGCTCGCCCTCGAGCACCATTTGCAGCTGATGCGTGGTGAGGCCGATACGGTGATCGGTCACCCGGCCTTGCGGAAAGTTATAGGTGCGGATGCGCTGGGAGCGGTCGCCGGTGCCGATTTGGCTGCGGCGGTCTTGCGCCCGCTCCGCGTCGAGCTTGGCCCGCTCCAGATCGTAAAGCCGCGCGCGGAGCACTTTCATGGCCTTCGCCCGGTTCTTGTGCTGGGACTTCTCGTCCTGCTGGATGACCACGAGGCCGGAAGGAATATGGGTGATCCTGACCGCGCTATCGGTGGTGTTGACCGACTGCCCGCCGGGACCGCTTGCCCGGTACACGTCGACGCGCAGATCCTTCTCCTCGATCTTGACGTCGACTTCCTCGGCCTCGGGGAGCACAGCCACGGTCGCCGCCGAGGTATGGATGCGCCCTTGCGCTTCGGTTTCCGGCACGCGCTGTACGCGGTGCACGCCGGACTCGTATTTCATCCTGGCGAACACGCCCTTGCCCGTGATTTCGGCGATGACTTCCTTGTAGCCGCCGGTGGCCGACTCGCTCGCCGACATGACGTTGACCTTCCAGCCATGCCGGTCGGCGTAGCGCTGATACATGCGGAACATGTCGCCGGCGAACAGGGCCGCCTCGTCCCCGCCGGTGCCGGCCCGCACCTCCAAGATGGCACTCTTCTCGTCGGCTTCGTCCTTGGGCAGCAACTGCACTTTCAACTGATGCTCGAAATCTTCGATTCTCGTGTCGAGCCCGCCGATCTCCTCCTCCGCGAGCGCGGTCATGGCCGGATCGGACGCGCAGTCGTCGATGATCTCTTGCAGGCCGTCACGCTCGGTCTGCGCCTCGCGCAGCGCATTGATGGTGGCCACGATGGGATCGAGCTCGGCGAACTCGCGGGAGAGACGCACGTAGCTCTCCTGGTCGGCGCCGGACGCAAGGTTGCCTTGCACCGTCTGCCAACGGGCAACGAGCATGTCGAGCTTCTCGGCGGGAATCGTCGTCATGGGATGAGGCAAAGAGCCTAGAATTTGCTCGGAAGCCGGTCGGCCTTGCGGCTGCGCGGATCGTCCGCATCGAGGACGGGATCGGAGGTGCTAGAACTGCTTGACGACGCCCCTGGATCGGACGAATCGCCGAGCGCCATCCATAGTCCAACGAGGACCACCGAGGCAACAAGGGCGCTAAGGCCCCATTTCAGCAAACCAGGCTTTTTGCGGGCCTTTGCCGGCCCCGGCTCGCCCATGAAAACGTCCTCGCCCGGGAGCGGCGCGGCGTGTTCCGGCTGAAAGCCTTGCGGCTCCGGCGGAAAGGCTTGCGGTGGCTGCTGATAGGCCGGCGGCGAAGGCTGAACCGGGCGCGGCTGCGCGGGCCGCGCTTGCGGCTGGGGCACATTTTGCGCGCCATTGGGCCACGGCGCCCGAGGCGCTTGTTGTGGCGCGGGCCACGACGCTTGCGGCTGCGGCGTTGCCTGCTGGCCGTTCGGCCAAGCCGGCGCTTGCGGCATCGCTGGCGGCTGGGGCAACGGTGCTTGCCCCGCATGGCCGGCGCCAAACCGGAAATCTCCACCGCCCCCTTGCGGGGCCATGACGGGAACATCCGGCATGGCCTTCGGTTTCAACTCCACGATTCCCGCTTCAAGCTGCGCATAGATGCGCCGGAGCAGCGGACGGGTGTCGAGATTGAGCAGCGTGCCATAGGCATTGACCACGCGGCAGGTCTCGGGCCACGGCGGCAGCGCATAGAGCGCGCCCTGCTCAAGCGCCTGGACCACCTCGATCGGGGCGGCAATTCGCGCGGCGAGGTCTGTTTCGGTAAGGTTGCTGGCCGCCCTGAGGTCCCGAAACAGACCGGCCACTTCCGCATCATAGCCGGCTGGCATTTCCCTAATCCCGTGAATATGAAGACGCCGCCGCTCGGCGTGCGGCGACGGGTCTACTAGCTCTTGCTGCGGCCCAGCAGTCATCGCTCGGCCGGCCCCATCTGCTGCGATCCTCGGCTAACACAAGCCCAATGGCGGTGAGTTTGCAAGCCTTGGCAAGACTACCATATTGCTGCACCGGTTGCAGACCCTCCGCACCCGCTGGAATGCCTATATCTGCACGCCGCTTTCGGCGGCGAAGCGCTTCAATTCTTCGCGAAGCGAGGTCGCTCTGTCCGCGAGCAGCTCATCAAGCTTCTCCCGCAGATTGCCGGCATCGAGCGACAGGACCATCGCCTTGACCGGACCGACGGAGGCCGGCGCCATCGAAATCGAGCGGAAGCCGAGGCCGATCAGCGTCATGGCCTCGAGCGGCTTGCCCGCCATCTCGCCGCATAGCGTGAGCGGCGTGTCATGCAACTCCGCCCCCATCACGATCTGCCGGAACGCCCTGAGCGCCGCGGGATTGAGCGAGTCAAACCGGTCCGCCACGCGGACATTCCCCCGGTCGGCGGCGAACAGGAACTGCATCAGATCGTTGGACCCGACCGAGGCGAAATCGACCAAGGGGAGAATGCTGTCGAGCTGCCACAGAAGCGCCGGGACCTCGATCATGGCGCCGATCATCAGCTGCTTCGGCTCGGGCCGGCCATGCCTCTTCAGAAGCGTGACCTCGCGGTCGATCAGCGCCCGCGCGGCCTTGAGCTCCGACACGTCGGAGATCATCGGCAGCATGACCCGCATCTCGCGGCCCTGCGCGGCGCGAAGCAGCGCCCGGATCTGCGTACGGAACAGCGCCGGCCGGTCGAGCGCCATGCGAATCGCGCGCCAGCCGAGCGCCGGATTCTCCTCCGCGCCCGCGCGGAAATAGGGGATCACCTTGTCCCCGCCCACATCGAGCGACCGGAACACCACGGGCCGCTCGCCGGCGGCGTCGAGAATCGACTTGTAGAGGCGGGTCTGCTGATCCAGCCGCGGGAAGGTGGAGGAGATCATGAACTGCAGCTCGGTGCGGAACAGGCCAATGCCGTCGGCGCCGGACTGGTCGAGATGCGGCAGGTCGAACAGGAGCCCGGCATTGATGTTGAGGCTCACGCGCTGACCGTCCAGCGTCACGGCGGGAACCTTGCGCAGCGCCGCATACTGCGCCTGGCGCCGCGCCATGAAGCGCACCTTGTCGGCATAGGCCGAGATGACCTCTTGCGTGGGCCGCAGATGCAGCTCGCCACCAGCGGCGTCGAGAATGGCAGCATCGCCTGGCTCCACCGCCTCCAGCACGCCGTCGCACTGGGTGATCGCGGCGATGCCGAGCGCGCGGGCCACGATGGCGACGTGGCTGTTGGCGCCGCCCTCCTCGAGCACGAGCCCGCGCAAGCGCTGCCGGTCGTAATCGAGCAGCTCGGCCGGACCCATGGTGCGCGCAATGACGATGGCATCTTCGGGCAGGTTGCCCGTGGCAGCCGTCTCGGTGCCGCCGGACAGAAGGCGAAGCAGGCGATTCGACAAATCGTCGATGTCGTGCAGACGGTCGCGAAAACGCTGATCGGGCATGCGCAGCATGCGCGCGCGCGTGTCGTTGCGCACACGCTGCACGGCCGCCTCGGCGGTGAGCCCCGTCGCCAGGGCTTCGTCGAGCCGCCGCCGCCAACCATGATCGTGGGCGAACATGCGGAAGGCCTCGAGCACCTCGCGGTGCTCGCCGGCGCGGGCCATATCGCCCCGATCCATCATCTCGTCGATCATGGTGGTGAGGTCCTCGATGGCCTGGAACAGCCGCCGCCGTTCGAGGTCGGCATCCTCGGCGATGAGGCGGGTCACCACGATGCGCGGCTCATGCAGCACGATATGGCCGAGCGCCACCCCCTCAGAGATAGGCTGACCGGTGAACCGCGCGTTGACATCGCGGCGGGTCTCCGCCGCGACCTCGTCGGTGACGAACCCGCCCGAGGCGATCATCTCGGCGATGACCATCGCCGTGGTCTGAAGGGCCTCGACCTCCTCGTCGCTATACTGCCGCATGGTGCGATTCTGCACCGTGAGCACACCGATCGTGTGGCCGCCGCGCAGGATCGGCACGCCGACGAAGGAGTGATAGATCTCCTCGCCCGTCTCCGGCCGGTAGGAGAACGCCGGGTGATGCTGCGCGTCGGCGAATTGCTTCGGCTCGGCCTGCTCGGCGATCAGCCCGACCAGACCTTCGCCGGGCTTCAAATGGGTGTTGTGGACGGCGCCGGGGTTCAGGCCCTCGGTGGCCACCAGCTCGAGCGAGCCGTCGCGGCGCCGCAAATAGAGCGAGCACACCTCGG
>Ga0307379_10006864_pt1 | contig 15565 bp, 17 predicted proteins | sample UN2MG_FD_202237 | JGI IMG/M metagenome (GOLD analysis project Ga0307379, IMG submission 202237) | Soil microbial communities from Risofladan, Vaasa, Finland - UN-2 | ecosystem: Environmental > Terrestrial > Soil > Coastal area > Acid sulfate soil | place: Finland: Risofladan, Vaasa | collected... | reverse complement strand
CCTTTAACTGCTCATTGAGCCACTGCTCGGACAACAGGCGTTGACCCGTGGATTCCGCATAGGCGTCGGCCTGGGCCGTGAGCTGCTCTTTTTTCCAGGCATAGTAATCGGCGGACTGAAATTTCAGGTCCTCGAACATGGCGGCATAGGCTTCTTTGGATTTTTCGATATCCTCTTGGGTTTGGTCGAACCCGGCCGTATATTTTCCCACGTCCCGGCGAAGCTGTTCGTCTACCGTCGCGCCGGTGCCCTGGGGTATCACCAGGGCGGCCTGAAATTCGGCCTGGGCTTTTTCCACCTCTTTCATGAGGGATTTGTATTCGGCCAGGGCGGCTTTGTCGTCGCCGCCGCCCGGGGCCGGGGGTCCGGGTGTCGGGGCCGGGGGTTGATAAATCTCATATCCTTTGGTATCCGGGCCGATCTTGCCCGTGGTCTGGCCGGCCAGCAGTGATTCGCCTTTTTTGACCATGGCCTCCAGTTCGGCAAAATTGGCCTTTGCGATTTCCGAATATTCCAGGATCCCCTGGGAGGCCAGTCCCAGGGCTTTGGCCAGGTTCCCGGACCAAGTGGCCATGTGCCCCATGCCGGCGGCGATCACCCCCCATTTTTTCCCGCCGATGGCCAGGCCCACCAGGCCCCATTCCAAAATGGCCGGATCGTAGCTGATGACCTCCCAGATCTTGACCAGGGCGTTTTTAATTTTGTTGGCGTATTCGGCCACCTCGGTTTTGACCAGCGCCTGGTTGGCCTTCCACCAGTCCGTCGTGTTCTGTGCGATCCGGGCGATCTCGGGGGCCAGGCCCACGGCCGCGGACATGAACTGGACTTTCATGACCCGGGTCAGTTTTTCGATTTCGTCGTTGGCTCTTTCGCTGTTTCGGATGAGATGGTCGTCCATGACGATGCCCAGGTCCCGGGCTTCCTGGCGGAGTTTGGCCAGGCCGGCGGCGCCGTCCTTGACCATGTTGACCATCGTAATGCCCGAACGGCCAAATGCGGCGTTGGCCAGGGCGGCTTTGTCCGTGGCCGAGGCGGTCTGACCCATGCGCTTGAACACCAGGTCCAGGGCCTCGTCCGTGGATCTGGAATTCTGGATGTTGGAGAGCAGCTGGGTATCGAACAGTTTTAAAAATGTGATCATGGCGCCGGTACCGGCCCGGGCCTCGCCCACCCGTTTGGTAAACTGGCCGATGCTTTTGTCCAGGGATTCAGTCGCAACCCCGGAGATCCGGGCCGCGTGCCGGTATTCCTGCAGGGTACCGGTGGAAATGCCGATGGCGTCGGCGGCCTTGCCGATGGCGTCCGCGGTCTCCATGGACTTTTTCACGAACGCGCCCATAGCCGCCACTCCGGCCGTGGCCACCAGGACCCCGCGCATGCTGAACACATTGGAGGTGAACTTCTGCACCCGGGCCGATGCCGACGTAAAGGCCCGCTGGGTCAGGTCTTTGGCGGATAGGATGATTTCTAATTTCTGATCCATGGGAAAATGCTCCGCATTTTTAGGTAAAAGGTAAAAGGTCTTTGCTTTTCACCCTTCAGCCTTCAGCCTTATACCTTTCACTGACTAAATCCGTTGTCCTCTCAGTTTCAGCTGATAATTCCGCCGGATATTCCGCCACGCCCGATCCTTCTCGGACCGCCAGAAGGGCTCCATAATGGGTCGGCCCGGGGTCTTGAACTGCGTGGTTCCCGGCTTGATAAACAGATATTTCCGGGCCGCCGACCGCTTGGACATGGCCGCGCCCTTGAACAGAAAATACCGGCGCCGGCTTTCGGTCATGGGCCTGTCGAACCCTTCCTGGTGCATCTGGGCGATCCGTTTCCAGGACTTGCTCACCCTCGGCCCGGTCCAGCCCACGTGCATCTCGATGGGGCTCTGTTTCGGAACATGATACCGCACTGCAACGGCCAGGCGCCTAAGCGGTTTATTGGGCCGCATACGACTGCCCCCGCCGCCCAAGCGGGACAGGTAGGTGAGCGGCGCAAACTTCGCCCCGCCCGGAGCCCCGGCCTGGATCTGCTTTTTCAAAAGCCGCATCAGCCGGAACCCCTCCACCTTGACCGCGGTGGACAGGGCCTTTTCATTCTTGGCTCCCGCTGTTTTGAGAGTCTTTTGAAGCCGTTTCAGCCCGATCAGTTTGGAATCAAGCATAGTTTTTTCCTTAAATCACAAATCTCAAGCACCAAAATTCAAACAAATAACAAATAACAAATTCAAAATCCCAAACCGCTTTAAAGTCTTTTGTTTGTTATTTGCTTTTTTGGTCATTGGAATTTATTTGTTATTTGTATTTTGTTATTTGGAATTTAGGATTCCAAAACTGCCCTTTCCAGCTTCTTTATTTTCCGCCACATGGCCGGCGACAGATCGATGTCCAGCATTTCGGCCGCCGCCCTTACTTCGGAATAATCCAGGCCGATGAGCCCCGCCGGCCCGGCCCGCCACTGGGTCCCGACATTCTGCCACAGTTCCCAGGCCTCGAAGTTTTCCGGCATCAGGGGCGGCGCATTCTGCACCCCGTAATCGCAGGTGCCGCAGGGCGGGTCTTTCCTCTTTCCCGTTTTCTCTTTCCCCTGGGACCCCTTGCACGCCTTGCAGTAGTCTATTCTTTTTCCGTCTGAGTACCATCCCCAGACGTCGGCAAGTTTTTTTCCTCGTCCTGGGCCCCGTAGGTCTCGGCGCAGATGGCCCGGAATACCTGAAGGGTCTTGAAGTAGTTTTCGTTTTCCAGGTCCTCGAATTTTTCCTTATCCAGAACGCACAGGTCCAGAACCCGCTCGATGCCTTCGTCCATTTTTTCCAGATCGCCCACAGGCGGGTTGTAAAAACCCAAAAAAAACCCGTTGGGTTTGAGTTCTTTGATTTCCTTCCGGGTCAGTCCCCGGACCTCGATGCCGTGTTTTGTTCTCATGGTAAAATGCTCCGCATTTTAGGTTGAAGGTTAAAGGTTAAAGGCTGAAGGCGAAAGGTAAAAGGTTTTTGCTTTTCCCTTCAGCCTTCAGCCTTTAACCTTCCCACCTTCTTAGGTAATCAAATCATAACTCGCCACAGCGTTCGTCACCCGGGCCACGATGTTGCTGGCCTCTCCCCCGGCCGCGTAGTACCCGACAAAATCTAAGTTCACCAAAAGACCCTGGGGACCTTCGATGGGCACACCGTTGACCGAATAGAGCAGCTCCTGGATCTCGAATTCCAAAATGGAGCTGGCCGATGCGGTGACAGTGATCTTGAGGGATGTTGCGGTGTCGCCGGTAGCTTTGTCTAAAAGGGATTTGTCCTCGAACAATGTGGTCACTTTTCCGGTGACGGCCATCAGGCCCTCGGGGATGTCCCCCCGGATCCCGCCGCCGCCGATGACGAACGAATTCGGGTCCAGCCCGAAATCGAGATTGATCGACAGTTCCGTGGCGTTGGAAAGAGCCCCGCCGCCCTCCAAGATAGCCGCGTCGAAGTTTTCCACCCGGGCCAGGGTCACCGTGGTCGGGGCCGCGTCGAATGCAGCGGCCTCGTGGCTCATCTGCGCCCCCAGTATGGCGATGTTTCCCACCAGTTCGCCGTCGCCGCCGAAGGTCATGCCCAAAGACTGCACCTTGCACCCCACGTACCTTTCATACACGGCGGACGCCAGATCGGTGAAGGCTTTTTCAAGGGAAAAGCTGGGCATCAATGAGGGAACTTTGAATTCGTGCACATAGGGATCGGCCCCCGTGGACGTGGGGTCCCCGAACATGGCGATGAGCCAGTAAATCATGGCCGCCGAATCGAGCGGGATCACAATGGGCCCGTTCACGTCCTGGTTGCCGGCAAAAGGCGCCACCGTGTTCCGGGTCCCGGTGAGGGTGGCCGGCGAATTTCTCGCCTTGACCCCGGTTATCCCACAGGTGTTCATGGGCAGCACAAACCCGACAGTGGACACCGTGCCGAACGCCACATTTTCAAACCCCATTAAAATTTGAGCGTTAACGCCTCGTTGTTGAGTCATGGTAAAATCCTCCGGATTTTCAAGTTAAAGGTAAAAGGTTAAAGGTAAAAGGTAAAAGGTTTTAAACTTCAGCCTTCAGCCTTCTACCTTCCACCTTCCATATTTCTACAAAAGCGGATCCGACCCGAGGGTCACCGACTCCCACACGTCGAACAGGGTCCCGCACATGAAAAACGGAAAGCTGTCGGTCAATTCGTAATCGATGTCCACCACGGCCAGGGCCGCGTTCCCGATGTCCACCCCGGCGATGACCGTTTCCCCTAATTTCCGGAAGGTCTCAATATTCTGGACCCCGGTATATTCGATGATGTTGGCGATGGCCCCGTGGGCCCGGGTGGTGGCGTCGTAGAGGCAGGCGATGAGCTCCACCTCCTGGTGCCGCTCCCGCCGGTGCTGGCCTCCGTATTTCCGGCCCGGATAGATGACAAAATACGGACAATCGTCCTCGCCGGGCAGGTCCCGGGTGTCCAGGCCAACAAATACCTTGTGATCTTTGGTGTAGTTGGTCTGGGTCCAGGCCTTGATCGTCGCGGACTGGGCCAGGGCCTCGGCAAAACTGTTGATGAGGGTGTTGATGTTCATGAAAATCTCCGATTTTCAGGTAAAAGGTTAAAGGCTGAAGGCTGAAGGGTGAAAAGCAAAGACCTTTTACCTTCTACCTTCAATCTTCCACCTTCAGCCTTTCACTTTCACCACTGCGGCCGTTCAGCCCGGGTGGCCTTGCACACCCATTCCCCGGCAAAATCGGCAAAGGCCCTGAGTTCCTTGACCCCGTCGGGGACCACGGTCCAGGTCTGGGTGGTTCCGGCGCCGTCGGTGACCGAGATGGTGTCCCGGTACCCGGGCCGGGCCGCTACCTCGGCCTGCTGGATGGAAATCTCCGCCGTGTGCAGGATCCCGTCAGGGGTTTTTTCCCGGTCGAAATCCTCGTTGACCATCACCGTTACCGAAACCGGGGCGCCCCCGAATGGGGTGTAGGTGCCGGCCGCGCCGAAAAAATCATAATCGTCGGACACCAGGGTCATTTACCGGACTCCGCTTCGACCTTTTCCTCGGCATCCGCCTTTTCCTTGGCTGCTTTGGCCTCGGCCTCGGCCTTGGCCTTTTCCCTGGGGCCCAAATCCAGCTTGGGAAGGGTCCCCTTGTCCGGGTCGGCCAATTTGATCAACTCCCCGGCCTTGAACTGCACCGGGAAGATGATCTCGTAAACGCCTTTTCGGACCTCGCTCAAGGCCTGGCCCCGGACCTGGGCCTGCTCTTTGGTCAGGCCGATCAGCCCGGTGTACAGATCCACGGTTTGGGTCGTGATATATTCCTTCATTAAAAATCCTCCGGATTTTCAGGTTAAAAGTAGAAGGCTGAAGATTGAAGGTAGAAGGCCGAAGGCTGAAGGCTGAAGGGTGAAGGGTGAAAAGCAAAAACCTTTTACCTTTCACCTTCTACCTTCCACCTTTAACCTTTCACCTTCAGCCTTTCCTTTTTTACGTCAACGTCACCAGGCACGCGTTCTGCCAGTACCCGTACCCCACGGTCCGCCAGGTATCGATGCCGAACTGCCAGGCGTCGTTGTCGAACTCGTATTCCGAGCCGGCGCCCTTGGCCTTTAGGCTGACCTTGGTCTCCTCCTGGCGGATCAATGCCTTGACATTGGAGTCTGTTCGGAACACCGGAAACCGGTCGGTCCATGTGAACCGGGCATTGGGAACCACCTTGATGGAAAAATCCCGCTGCAGCTCCGAAAGGGCCAGCTGGCTGGAGGACACCTGGTACGGCGTGGCCACGGCCTGGAGGCCCACCTGCATGAATGTCATGGGCACCATGGTCAGAAACTGGGTGCCGTCCTCGTTCATGGGCTCGCCCTGGTCGTCTTTGAATCCGATAATGGCCTCGATCCCCTTGAAGATGGCCCACTGCATTTCCTCCACCGACGGGAGGGTGGTGGTTCCGTGGTTTTCCGCCGGCACCGCGGAGATGTCCACGGTGATGTCGTTGCTCTGGGTTCCGGAATCGCCCTCGGAATGGTCGGTATCGAAAAAGTACTGGCCGTCATAGCAGACCGTACTTTCACCGGCCGCGATGAGGGTGGACAGCAGGCTCACCCAATGGGCGTTGGCCCGCCGGGCCATCTCCGCCATCCGGATCAGGGCCTGGCCGGATTTGTCCCGGCGGAGATCCCGGAGCAGGATATCCAGGGTGGCCTCGTAATGCACATTGGTCAGGGTCAGGCCGGCTTCCCGCAGGGTTTTGGCCAAACGGCCGCCCACCCACTGGCGCAGGGCCGGGGCCATGCCCAGCCAGGCGTACTCCTCGGATGCCTGGTCGGACGTGAAATAATTGGACAGGCCGCCGATCCAGCTCGCGCCGATGTCCTGGGACAGGGTCTTGTAAAAAGTCCCGATGACCTGCCGTTCGGTGATTCTATTCATTTTATATCCTCCTTTAAGCCGATAGATCGGCGGTTTGGGTTATCTTATTCTTTGGCCCACGTGCCGACCATTTTATCAACTGCCCAGCCGGTGGCATCACCATAAGCAATGTCAATCATATCGCCCCTGTTGGCGGTTGCTTTCGTGTTAATCAAATCCTTGTCGTCCACCGTCGTCAAATCCGTCGGCTGGATGCCGTCGTTGGCGTTCGGCGAAATGGTGATGATTACCGTGCCGTACGCGCCGCCGTTCACAAACCGGCACCCCATCATTGCAACCGCCGGCATCGTAATGGCGGTTCCGTCGGTGTCCACAAAAAAGACTTTGCCGGTGTCTAAGGCATCCAGCGTTTTGTTGGCCGAAATCGTTTCAGCCAGCATGCCCTCGTGGGGATCGATGAGCACTCCGGCGTTGAATTCCACAATGCCGTACCCGCTCGATACGAACCGCCGCATGAACCCGATGAACACGCCGGATGTTTTGATGAATGAAAAGGTATTGTCGTCCTGGGCATAGATCGGCTGGTTCACGTCGGTGATCACGGCCCCGGTGATGGCCAGCTTGATGCAGCCTTTCTTGATAACCCGGACATTGATGGCCGCGGCCGCGCCGGCGGAGTTGTCCGCCTGTTTCTCGGCAAAGCCCACAAACTTGTCCACCGAGGTCAAGGGCCGGGAATGGCCGGATGCGATCACCAGGCCCACCGCAGCCCCGGAGTAGATAATGTCCGCGGCGACCACCGGAAATTCGTTTCGATCCCCCAGTTCATAATCCCTGCCGAGATCCACTGCTAATGTCGTCATGATGTCCTCCTTTTTTTTTAAAAGTAGGAAAGAGAATAGAGAAATGTTTTTCTATTTTCTCTTTTCTAATTCCTATTTCCTGTTTTTATTGCCGAGAATCTTCACGACCTTTTTGTCGACGGCCTGCTCATAGGCCAGGTACGCCTCGAAATCGCCGTCAAACTCCTTGCGCAATTTCGGATCTTTGTCCCATTCAGCCTTGGCCCGCTCGGCCACGGGCAGGCTGTCGTCCGCATTGGTATTTAAATCGCCGTCGGTGGACGGCTGGACCGTGGGATCCGGGGCATCTGTCCGGTTGTTTTCCAGGGCCTGGTTCCGGATGACCTTCTCCGCCGCCAGGATCCGGACCGCAGCTTCGGGGCCGGTGGTCTTGCCGTCGAACATGAGGCCCTCGACGAGCGCTTCGTGCCCGGGGATGAGCTGACCCCTGACCGCCTGGATCCGTTCCGACTCGATTTTCGCGCCGGCGGACTGAAGCTCGGACACAATCTCCGGATGCTCGGCCCGGATATGATCCAGTGTAACGGTCTTTAAAATGGCCGTCACGATCTCCGGATGTTTTGACGTGATGAGTTCCAATGTAATCTCCATGGTAAAATCCTCCTTTTTGGGTTGATCCGGTTTTTTCTTTTTATTCTGATTTGAAATTGCGGTCAGGCACTTCGGCACGTTTCTGAAACGTCCCAGCATATCGAAATTGGCCTGGACATTGACCCGCTCGATCATAGAATCGGCAAACCCGTATTCCACGGCCTCCGCCGCCGTCATCCAGGTTTCCTCGGTCATCATCGCGGCGATATCGTCGTCGGCCATCCGGGTTTTGCCGCGGTACGCGGCCACCAGCCCGGTCTTGATCTTGCCCAGGGCGGCGGCCATTTTGATCATGTCCTCGGCCGTACCCCAGACCCGTCCGGCCGGGTCGTGGATCATCATCATGGCGTTTTCCGGCATTTCCACCGTGTCCCCGGCCATGGCGATCACCGAGGCGATGGAGGCGGCAATCCCGTCGATTTTCACCTGGATATCGGCCTTATGGGCCGTCAGGGCGTTGTAAATGGCATTGCCGTCGAACACGTTCCCGCCCGGGCTGTTGATCCGTACCGTGATGGTTTTCACGTCCAGGGCATTGAGGTCCTTGACGAACTGCTTTGCGCTCACGCCTTCGCCCCAGAAGTTTTCACCGATCTGTTCGTAAATCAGGATCTCGGCGCTATTCTTCGTTGCCGTTATCTGGTACCAGTTCTTCGTCATCGCCATCCGTTTTTTCATCGACCTTTCCTTTGGTTGCGGGTTTCGATTGCAAGTTGATCCCGGCGTCCTTGAGCATGCCCCGCTCTTTGATCACCTGGGGGAATTTCTGCTCCCAGTCTCCGCCGGTGATGGCCGCGGTCTCCTCAGACAGGGTGCTCACGGTCATGGCGACCCGTTCTTTTGCGGCCTCGATCTCTTTTTTCTCGTCGATCTGGCCCTTGGCCGGTCCGGTCCATTCGGACCCCAGCCAGGCCATCCGGATCAACGGGTCGGCGAAAAATCCCGGGGCAGGGATCCTTCCTGCGGCCACGGCCTCGGTCATCCACAGTTCGTACACCGGCCGGCACAGGATGTCCGCAAGCCATTTTCTCCGGCCCATGAAAAACCGCCAGGCCTCCAGCAGGGCTGCCCGGGACGCGGAATAACTGGCCGTGAAATGCTTGACCAGGATCTCGAAGGGCAACTCCAGGGCCGCGCCGATCTGCCGGGAAATGGCCAGGACAAACGAGTCGAAGGCGTCGTTGGGCCGGCCGGGATTGGCGGTCTCGATGGATTCGTTGGGATTAAGATCCAGTATGGCGCCGGACCCCATTTTATAGTCCTCGTCGGTTGCGGATCCGCCGATGTCGTCCCGGGGCCGCATGGGTTCCAGGCCCCCGGGGTGCTCGGATTTGATGAACACCGTGAAAAATGAGCTGATCACCGTGGCGGCCAGCTCGGAATCCGTGTACCGGCCCAGCTGCTTGAGGGCTTCGATCACCGGCGCCAGGTCCGGCACGCCCCGGGTCTGGCCGATGCGGATCTTTCTGAACAGGTGGAGGACATTCCGCCGGCCGGTTTTGGGACCGAATGCCGGAACCTCCATCCATTCGTTGTTTTTGGCATAGGGGTTCCCGGGGTGGCCTTTCAGGATGTGGTATTTTTCCGGGGCGCCGAATTCGTTTTTCAGGATGCCGCCGGCCAGAGTGTCCGAATCCTGGGCGCTGTTGGCATTGCAAACCCGGTCCGCCTCGATGAGCTGGAGCTGGAGGCCGTACACCCGGGTCGAATCCGGCCGCATGGGGGTGAGGACAAAGGTGTCGCCATTTTCCAGGGTGCTCCGGAAACCCAGGTCCTGGATCTGGGTAAAATTGAGGGTTCGTTCCACGTCGCAGTCGGTGGAGTTGGCCCAGAGGCGCCATTCGGCCTCGGCTCGGGCCTCCCAGGCATCGGCGGACGCCTCGTCCAGGCCCAGGATGTTCCGGTCGATCCGGGCCCGCATCTGCAGGCCGGTCCCCACCACGCTGGTGACCTTGGTGTTGACGGCGCCGGCGGCCAGAGGATTGTTCCGGATCAGGTCCCGGGACCGCTCCCGCAGGGCGGGCAGCTCGGCGATGATGTCCGTGTCCGCATCCCCGGGGCTGGTCGACCACTCGGCGGTGGCCCGCCGGCGTTTCGATGCCCCGTGGTAGGCCCCGGCCAGGGCCAAAACAGCCCGGGCCTTGAGCCGCTGCGCCCCCCGCTGGGGCGAAAAATACGATACCGCCCGGTCGACGATGTTTTCTTCAACTTTTATTTTTTGTCCGCGAATTCGAAATTCCATATCAGCTGTCCACCGGTGTGGCGCCCCGGACCCGGATCCCACCGGCGGTCTCCCGCTGTTCCTTGAGTTCCAGATCCTTGAGCATGTTTCGGAGTTCGGGAAGGTCGGCCTTGGTCCAGGACCGGCCCTGGTTGGAATAGGCCTGGCCGTCGGTGAGGATTTTGACGATGGCCTCTTGAACGTATTCTTTGAGCTCGGCGGTGGTATAGGTGGTCATGGGGGCCCCGCAAAAAAAAAGGCCCCGGCCGCACGCAAAAACGTGCGGCCGGGGCCTAAGTTGCTTTTTTCAGTATTTAAAAAAGGTTCAGGTTACCCGATTCATAAAACCCTTATCATACCTTATATTGACTTGTCAAGCATTTTTTTTTTCAATATGTTGTATTTCGAGTTACGGGTTGCGGGTTGCGAGTTGCGAGTTTTTCTTCTATCCTCATTTCAATCCCGAGCTCCGGACCCCCCGCGTCCGGGCCGCCAGCATCTTCTTCCGGGTCCCTAAAAACGAACTGCCGATCCCGCCCTCGGTAAAATTGATTTCGATATTCACCTTGCCGGACCAGCCGGACTGCTTGTTTTCGGCCATCATGACGGCGATCTCCCGGAGGCATTCCATATGCTTCGGGTCAAGGTTGTCCATTATTTTCCTCAAATCATCCGACACCGGCATGCCTCACCCGTCTGCCGGGTTTTTTTCCGGCCGGAAGATCCCCGGCCTTCGGCCAGAACATCATTCCCAGTATCTCATGGGCGGCCAGGCACAGGACCGCGCAGTCCCACAGGTGGTTGTCCTTGCCGTCCGGGCATTCCCAGATCCCTCGTTCATTGACGAATTCGGCGGTCATGTGCCGGGCCCAGTCGAATGAAAACTCGGCGTTCTCGTGCCAGGCCCCGGGGTCGGAGGGCGCCACTTCCAGCAGGCCGGCCAGCTCGTCCTTGAAATACTTGGTGTTGACATTGATTCCCTTGAGCCCGCCGGGAATGGGTTTTTTGGTGCCCGGAAAATATTCCAGGTTGGTCCAGGTGTACTGCTGGGCCATCTTGTCCCGGCCGAACGACGGGAACACCCGGCCCCGGTTCTTGATACAGAATTTATACACCTCGGAAGTCCGGTGCCCCAGGGCGTCCTGGATGGCCAGGTTCACCACGTACCGGTTCCCCTCGGCATCCATATAGGTGTCCGTCCACAGCACCTGCTCCAACGCCTCGAAGGTGGTGACGTAGCCTTCCCGGATGCCCCAGCTTTCTTTGACCAGGGCCTCTCCGCCATACCCGAAGGCCCGGATCCGGTACCAGAATCCATAGTCCTGGGTGTCCACCCCGGCCACCAGGCCGGCCACCACGTTCCCGGACGGCACTCGTCCCCTGGGCCGGTCGTCCCGCAGCATCAGGATGGAATCCTCCTGCCGCTCTTTCTGCCACACCTTCCAGGGCTCGGCGGCATACCCGTTCTGAAAGTCCTTCAACGCGGTTTTGGCCGGGGATTTGTCCTGGACCCCCTTGATAAAGGCCGCAGCGCACTCGGACAGCGTCACGAACGGCGACAGCCAAGCCGGCACCTGAAACCCGATCACCCGCGGATTCCGCCCCGCCAGGTAGTCCTCTAAGGACAAAGAAGGTGAGAAATTTAGAAGGTGAGAAGGTTGGCCGTCCGAGCCGTCTCCATCTTTCCTATCTTCTAACCTTCTTACCTTCTGACCTTCTTCTTTTATTTCCTTCTCACCTTCTAACCTTCTTACCTTCTCGTCCGTCGTCCCTTCGTCCGTCGTCCCTTCGTCCTCTCGTCCTTCGTCCCTCGTCCCTCGTCCTTCCCCCCTCGCCCGATACTCCCCCCCCCGCACCGCCATGTCCCGCGTCAGGTCATCCCACACCGCACCGCAGTCCGGGCACTCATACCAGGCGGCATTCTCCCGCAATATCGCTTTGGGGTCCGCGTCCGAGCCCCCCGGCCACTTGATCTGCTCGAATTCCATTTTGTGGAGCTCCCCGCAGGCCGGGCACCGCACCCAGTAGTCGAAAATCACCTCGGCATCCTCGTCGATGCCTTTAGAAATCCCGACGCCCTCGATGGTGGGCGAAGACAGGCGCCAGAGTTTCCGTTTTCCGGGAAAGTTCCGCATCCGTTTGCGGACCAGTTCCACCGGGCCGGACTCTTTTTTCCCCACCGTGGCCGGGTTTTTGTCCTCCTCGTCCACCACGCCGTAGGGCAGGGGCCGCTGGGACAGCCGGGCCGCGGACGTGGCCCAGGCAAAATAGATCTTAAGATGCTGGAGCTTGACCCGATTCACCGCCAGGTCGTCGGCCTCGCCGGTGAGATAGGACCGGAGCCGGGGCGAATCGGTGAGCATGGGATGGATCCGGTCCTTGGAATAGGTCCCGGCCTCTTTTTCATCCGGGAACACGAACAAAACGTTCCCAGGGACCCTGTCCGCCGCATACCCGATGCAGTTGGCTACACACTGGGATTTTCCCACCTGGGGCGCCGCCCGCACGATGATCTCCTCCACGGACGGGTAGAACGACGCGTCCATGATCCCGGCCAGGTACCGGGCCGTGATGTTCTTCCACGGCCCGGGCCGGGGCGAGTCGTCCGGCAAAACAATATGCCGCTCCGCCCACACCGAAGGCCGGATCTTCCGTTTCCGCCGCAGCGTCTTTCGCTCCCCAGGGGAAAATGAAACGGTAATGTGGTGCCGCGCGGAAAGCTCCTCCACCGACCAGGAGGGGAGCCACGCGGGGTCGATGAGAAAAGACCGTTGCGAGTTGCGGGTTGCGGGTTGCGGGTTCATAAGAATAAATGTTGCGAGTTACGGGTTACGAGTTACGGGTTACGGGTTACGAGTTACGGGTTACGCGGGGCGGGTGCCTCAACTTCCTCCTCTTTCCCGAAGGCAGCCCATTAATAGCCGAGAGGCGGTCAGACCGTTCCTCACCCAGCCCGCCCCGCGATTGCTGTTAAATAATCCCCACAATGGTCTTCTGTTACCGTTTCTTTTTCTTCCATATTTTCAATGGTTTCAATTTGTTTTGATTTTGGTTGCCCATCATGGGCAATCTCACAAAGGCCTCTTTGAATTTTTCGCCTTGCAGCTTGAGGGGTTTCATCAGAATCATTAGAAATGATTCGAGCAGATTCACTTGCACCACTTGATACTCCAGCTTCAACCAATCCAAGATGCTGTTTTGCATATGTGATGATGCAACTTCCAGCGGCCCTTTCAGCAGATTCAACCACCTTCGTGAAGTCATTTAGATCAGCACATTCAATTAATATCTTTGGCATTTTGTTTTCCTCTTTTCTATTTACTCTTTCCTATTTTCTAACCTTCTAACCTTCTCACCTTCTAACCTTCCCACCTTCATCCCTTCCGTATCTCAATCCCAATCTCATCTAAGTTCCCCAGCTCATGGAGAAGGCCGTCCAGGTGCCCATAATACATCTTGGCCATATCATTGAGCAGGGCCAGGTCGCCGGCCACGGCCCGGATGTAATCAACGCCGTGGATCTCCCAGAGCTGCTTCAACGCCGATTCGAACATCCCGATTTTGATGGCCCAGGTCACTTCGGCCTCGGTCTTGAGGATGTACCGCCCCTCCATGACCCCGATCTTGTGCTCCAATTCCTTGTTCTGATGCCGGAGTTTCTCCAGCTCCGCCTCTTTGCGCTCCATCACCATGGAGGAGTCCTTGCCGACCTCGGCGATTTCCGCCGGCTTTTCCAGCCCGGCCTTGCGAATATACGCCTTGACGTCCGACTCCAGCACGGTTTTGTCCGGCTGCATCCGCAGGAGCCCGGATTTCGAATCCGCATACAGCTTGCTCTTTTGGATGGCATACCCCTGCCGGTTCAAGAATTTAAGCACCTCGGTCCGGTTCTCAAACACCGGCTCCTTTTCCCCCTCCAAATACGCGGCCAGCATCTTCGACGCCGTATCATACGCCTCTAGATTCGCCCGGGACGGATCCGCCTGCACCCGCCCCCGCGCCGTCTCCACCGCCGTCCTCAATATTTCCAGATCCGTTTCGGTCATTTTAATTAAATATTTTCTGTTGAGGGTCTTTGGATTGAGCTTTTTTGATATTGGCCACACTCATTCGATAATAGGATTCTTTCAACTCGAACGCCACGCATCCCCGGCCCTGTTCCACGCAAACATATGGCACCGTACCGATGCCGCAAAACGGCTCCAGAACAATATCGCCGGGTTTGGTATAAATTTTGATACATCGCCGAACCGGCTCCAGTTGAAGCGGGCATACGTGCTTTTCCTCCTGGCTCTCTTTAGCGCATCGCCATCCTTCGAGGGTGTCGATCTCAAGAATGTCGCTCCATGATCCGTTGGCCCATTTGATCCAGTCTTCCGTGGTGAACCATCCCCCTGGATTGATATCCTTGTCATAGATACCCCGAACCGGTTCGCCGTCGCCCGGCTTTTTAAAAAATAAAATGTAATCGTTCATGGCCGGTGCCAGTCGCCGGGAATCTTTCTTGCCGGTGATAAACATCAGTGAATGAAGTTTTAACCGCGTAGCAACCACCTGTGGATTTTTCGGAATGGCCACCTCGCCGTGGGCCTGGAACCCATGATTTTTGAACATGGTGATCACGGCGCCGCGAAAATCCCTCATCCCCATATACCCATGTTGAATCTTATACATTAAAAGCTGCTGGATATGGATACATGCCACAGATCCTGGCCGTAATACCCGGTAGAACTGCTCGATGGCAAACCTCATGTGAAGGGCAAACTGCCCCTCATGCAACTCTATGCCGTCCTGATTATTGCCGATATCCTCGGTTTTATGGGAATAGGAAAACAATGCTCCGAAGGGAATTGACGTGATCAGACAATCACAACTCTCATCCGGACAATGTTCAGCCATACCCGGAATGCAGTCCCCGAACTGAATGTCAATTTTTGGCATATCCATTTAAAACTCCTTTAATGGCTTTTAAATAATTTCGTTCTTGGACCGACGTGTCATATATAAACTGGTCCTGTTTTCGCATAACATTATCCCATACGATCCCTTCCAGCTCCGGAATATACGGGATGTGAATCTTCACCGCGCGGGTCTGGCCATAGCGATAGGCCCGCCGAACCGCCTGGTAAAACTGTTCGAATGAATCATTAAACCCGGAAAAGATCATGGACCCGCAATTTTGAAAATTGAGGCCGAATCCCAAAAGAGAGGCCTTGGATATCAACACGTCGGTCTTTCCGGATCTGAATTTTTCAATGATCGGCTGTCGCTTGGCTTTCGGGACTTTGCCGGACAAAACGTCATAGGTCATTCCCCATGAGTGGACATCTAAAATTTCTGAAATAATTTCGCTCTCCTCATCAAACACCGTCCATACCAGCACCTGGAGACCGTCGTTAATATCTTCCATTATTTTATCCACCACAAATCCGGGTTTTTCACTGGGATACCGCACCGGCTTCCTATTCCGGCCGGAATACATAAACCCTTTGGCCAGTTGTGAATATTTCGACCGCTCGGTAATCGACAATTTTAAGG
>Ga0307379_10006863_pt1 | contig 15566 bp, 12 predicted proteins | sample UN2MG_FD_202237 | JGI IMG/M metagenome (GOLD analysis project Ga0307379, IMG submission 202237) | Soil microbial communities from Risofladan, Vaasa, Finland - UN-2 | ecosystem: Environmental > Terrestrial > Soil > Coastal area > Acid sulfate soil | place: Finland: Risofladan, Vaasa | collected... | reverse complement strand
GGGTTTTGCCCATTTCTCAAATCCAGTTTCAACTGGATTTGTATCAACAACAATTTTTACTTTTTTTGCTTCGCGTTCTGGTGGACGAATCGTCATCGATCTTCTCCTCAAAACAAATACGCTAAATTATAGACTTTGCCCTCGTAATCCGCGCTTGTAAAATGCCGTGACAGTGAAATCACGCCATAAAAACAAGCGGGAGCTTATATATAGACTATGTGTTTTATATAAAAACTTTAATTATAGTATGACCTAGAAAAAAAGTGCGCAGGGGTTTGCAACTATTTTAACAGTAAGTTAGCGACAAAATATAGTAGCAAACGGCACTATTAACATAAAAATAAAAGTTTCATAAACACATGGTGCAATAGGTAGTATATAACTTATATACTACCGTAGTTAGATGTAATGTTATTGAGCAACAGACGACTACTATAAATAGGCTATGGTGTAACCAAGATAACCCATAATTTCGCGCATAAAAGCATAAGTTCATCATAAAATTTTCCCGATATGCGGCATCACCACTTGCAACTTGAACTGTCTGCTTGGTATTATTAAGAGTGATAGCTAGTGGAGAAAAAACATGCAAACACCTTTGTTTGACCTGTGCGAAGTTTCAGTTGGACAACATTTTTATTGGCAGCTTGGAGCATATCAAGTTCACGGTCAAGTTCTAATTACAACCTGGGTTGTATTAGGGATTATCGGAGTAATTTCGTTCTTAGGCAATTCAAACTTAAAAGCAAAAGCGCCAGAAGGATTACAAAACTTAACTGAGTACATTACTGAATTTATTCGGGATTTAGCCAAAACACAGATTGGTGAGGAAGAATATTTAGGGTGGGTTCCTTTCTTAGGAACAATTTTCTTATTCATTTTTGTATCGAACTGGTCAGGTGCGCTTTTCCCGTGGCGTCTTATCGAGATTCCAAACGGTGAATTAGCGGCACCTACAAATGATATTAATACAACAGTAGCTTTAGCTCTTTTAACGTCAATTGCATATTTTTATGCCGGGCTTCGTAAAAAAGGTTTAGGTTATTTTAAACGCTACATTCAACCAGCGGCTTTCTTACTACCAATCAATATCTTAGAGGATTTTACAAAACCATTATCGTTAAGCTTCCGTTTATTCGGAAATATCTTAGCAGATGAATTAGTAGTAGGTGTATTAATTGCTTTAGTACCGCTTGTGGTACCGATTCCGTTAATGCTTTTAGGGTTGTTTACAAGTGCCATTCAAGCTTTAGTGTTTTCAACACTAGCGGGTGCATACATTGGTGAATCTCTTGAAGATCACCACTAAAAGTTATAAAAAAACGAGTGTTCTCGAACATTTCATAAGTATACGATTTAAAAGCTTTGGTGTCTTAACACTATCGATTCACATCGACTATCTATGACTATCCAGAATCACACGTGTCTAAAAACGATAAAAAGGCTATTAACTTAATACTCTTTTTGTTAGTATAAAAATTAATCATTCTATTTGGAGATAAGATCATGAACCCTATCGTTGCTGCTGCTTCTGTTATTGCTGCTGGTTTAGCTGTTGGTTTAGCTGCTATTGGTCCTGGTATGGGTCAAGGTACAGCTGCTGGTTACGCTGTTGAAGGTATTGCTCGCCAACCCGAAGCTGAAGGTAAAATCCGTGGTGCACTTTTATTAAGTTTCGCATTCATGGAATCATTAACAATCTACGGACTTGTTGTTGCGTTAGCATTATTATTCGCAAACCCATTCGTATCGTAATTTGCCAAAACTGGCTACTACGATTACCGTGCTTGAGTGTCTTTACACTCGCACAACCAAACAATAATTAGGGAGGTTTGTAATGAATCAACTGATCCTTTTGATGCACCTTCCTCTCGGTGAAGGCTTTGGGTTCAACGGGAACATTTTAGAAACAAACATCATTAATTTAGCTGTCGTTATTGGGATTGTAGTGACGTTTGTTGGGGACGCTGTGCGTTCACTTTTAGACAACCGTAAACAAGCAATCGTTAATACACTTCAACAGGCCGAGCAACGAGCACAAGAAGCTCAAGCAAAACTTGGCGAAGCGCGCGCGCAGTTAGAACTGGCTCAAAAAAAAGCGGCGAGCATTCGCCAACAAGGTCAAGTTACCGCTGAACAAGAACAACGCAACTACCAAAACCAGACACAAGAAGATTCAGCTCGCTTATACGAACTGAAGGACGAATCAATTCGTCTGCAACAACAGAAAGCTGTTGCACAAGTGTCACAGAAGGTTATTAGTTTAGCGTTAGCAAAAGTTCGTGAAAAACTTACTCAACGCCTTGACGCAACATTCCACGAGTCAGTGAATAATTTTAATGTTGTTCTATTCACAAATTATACTCCACGTTAATCGATGTCCCATCAATAAGCGTGTGAGTGGTTAAAAAAACTTGTACACACTTGTGTACTATGTGAGGAGTCTATGAATGGTTAAAATTCGACCGGACGAAATTAGTAGTATTATTCGACAACAAATTGAACAGTATCAACAAGAGGTCCAAGTAGTAAACGTAGGTACTGTTTTCCAAGTAGGTGACGGTATCGCTCGTATTTACGGGCTTGAAAAAGTAATGGCTGGGGAACTTCTAGAATTTGAAGACGGTACGATTGGTATTGCATTAAACTTAGAAACAAAGAACGTTGGTGCAGTATTAATGGGTAAAGGTATTACAATTCAAGAAGGTTCATCAGTACGTGCAACGGGTAAAATTGCTCAAGTTCCTGTAGGGGATGGTTATTTAGGTCGTGTTGTAAACGCCTTAGCTCGTCCAATCGACGGTAAAGGAGCCATTGCAACAACGGAAACTCGTTTAATCGAATCACCGGCGCCTGGTATTATCTCACGTCGTTCTGTATACGAACCATTACAAACTGGTTTACTTGCAATTGATGCAATGATCCCGATTGGTCGTGGTCAACGTGAACTTATTATTGGTGATCGTCAGACTGGAAAAACTGCAGTTGCCATCGACACTATTTTAAACCAAAAAGGTAAAAATGTTGTCTGTGTTTACGTTGCAATCGGCCAAAAAGCGTCATCAATTGCACAAGTAGTAAACACGTTACAAGAACGTGGTGCTATGGACTATACAATCATTGTTGCTGCAACCGCTGATTCTCCAGCAACGCTTCAGTATTTATCTCCTTATACTGGTGCAGCACTAGCAGAGTACTTTATGTACAACGGTCGTCACACGTTAACAATTTATGATGATTTATCGAAACAAGCGCAAGCATACCGAGAAATGTCATTATTATTACGTCGTCCACCAGGTCGTGAAGCATACCCTGGTGATGTTTTCTACTTACACTCTCGTCTTTTAGAACGTGCTGCAAAACTAAGCGATGCTCTTGGTGGTGGTAGTATGACAGCACTCCCGGTTGTTGAAACACAAGAGGGTGACGTTTCGGCATATATCCCGACAAATGTTATTTCCATTACTGATGGTCAGATTTTCTTATCTGCAGATATCTTCAACTCGGGTATTCGTCCAGCTATTAACGTTGGTATTTCTGTATCTCGTGTAGGTTCTGCCGCACAAGTAAAAGCAATGAAACAAGTTGCTGGTAAGTTAAAATTAGAACTTGCACAATTTGCCGAGTTAGAAGCATTTGCACAATTTGCATCTGATTTAGACCAAACAACACAAAATCAACTAGCTCGTGGTTCGCGTTTACGTGAATTATTAAAACAAGCACAAGCGTCTCCGTTATCGGTTGCCGACCAAGTTGCTAGTATTTATGCTGGTACAAACGGTTACTTAGACGTGATTCCGGTTGACCGCGTTAAAGAGTTCTTAGAAAGTTTCCGTAAATACTTAGCAACAAGCAAAGCAAAATACGGTGAAATCTTAAGTGCAACAAACGCGCTGAATGAAGAGGCGGAAACGCTGCTGAAGGAAGCAATCAAGGAATATACTGAAGAATTTCTTGCACAGAAATAAGTGTCGACTGACGTAAATAATGCCTAGGCAAGAGTATACGTAGCGATACATAAGGTTGGCCCCCATTCCGGGGGTCACGTTCGTGGGCCCCATTCGTGGGCCCACGATACCTCCGTCTTATACAGCTAATTTATAGTAAACACAGGTAATGCGTAGGGCCCCCCTGGCTGGAGGAAGTGGGAAGATTCCAAGCGGGGGGGGCCATCGACAGTCGTAAAGGGCGCGCAATGGGATGTGCGAAAGCACGGAAACGCGAAAAGAAAATGACAGAAACCGTTTCCTGGAAAGGCGGTAGGACTGGTTTTGCCCCACCCCTATCTGCTATAATAACAAACAATATCGCCCCTGTGACGGAATGGTAGACGTGCCGCGTTGAGGTCGCGGTGCTTGCAAAAGCGTGCCGGTTCAAGTCCGGCCATGGGCAAAGGAAACCGTACGGCCTCATCATGTTTGACCTCGCGCAAACTCGACGGTTTTGGATAAACCTTGATTCGAGAATTTGCGCATACTATACTAAAGAATATCAGCTTTCAACACAGCGCACTGTGCTTGAACATTTGTATATTTTTCATGAGGAGTATCACATGTCTGGTGCTACAGGAGAACGCCCGTTTTCAGATATTTTAACCAGTATTCGTTACTGGGTTATTCATAGTATTACAATCCCATCACTATTTATTGCTGGATGGCTTTTTGTGAGTACAGGTTTAGCATACGATGTCTTCGGAAGTCCAAGACCAAATGAGTATTTTACTGAAGATCGCCAAGAGACTCCATTAATTACTGATCGTTTTAATGCTTTAGAGCAAGTGAAACAGCTTTCACAAGTTGAGTAACTTTGTTTTGTCTTTTTGAATCGAAATCTATCGTCAATCTTTATTAACATGACTACCAAACAACCGACGACTTATCCTATTTTTACAGTACGTTGGCTAGCAGTGCATGCACTAGCAGTACCAACTGTTTTTTTCTTAGGATCAATTACTGCAATGCAGTTTATTCAACGTTAGAACGTTTTTACGCTTGAACTTTTTATGTCTACGCCAAACCCAAACAAACAATCTGTTGAATTAAACCGTACGAGTCTTTATTGGGGTTTACTTTTAATTTTCGTACTCGCGGTTTTATTCTCGAGTTATATTTTTAACTAAGTACATATCTTTTTCGCTTTGTACGTAATTTCTTTTAGGAGAAACAAAAATGTCTAACACTGGAACTACTGGACGAATTCCATTGTGGCTTGTTGGCACAGTAGTCGGTCTTGCCGCTATTGGGTTACTAGCCATTTTCTTTTATGGATCGTACGTAGGATTAGGGTCATCACTTTAATTCTATCGTATTATACTAAGTATATTGCTCTCTAACCGCAATGTTGTACATGGGTAGAGAGCGGCAATCATGTCAGGTTAAGGTTTTATGTAAGCAACTGGAATAGCTTGACATTGCGTAAAACCTCCCTGTATACTTGCGATAGTTAACGAGCACTTTTCAATCGTTTCGAGCCGTAATTTCTACACTTTTTCGTCGAAAAGTAATACACTCGTAAAGGCGGGCGTAGCCAAGTGGTAAGGCAATGGATTGTGACTCCATTATTCGCGGGTTCAAGTCCCGTCGTTCGCCGATGACATGGCTTTCAGCCCAAACGGTTGTTACACATTTTATATGAAAAAATTACTCGAACGCTATGTAGCGTCTTGTCAAATAACCGCAAGGGGAGAGTTTAAATATTTTTCCTTAGGCTATTAACACAGATTTTTTAATAATTTAAACGAATGTTTCTTTTCAGTTTCGAGGTTTTACTATGAAATTATGCTATTGGATGTACGCAGGACCTGCACACATTGGGACATTGCGCGTAGCAAGTTCCTTTAAAAACGTCCATGCAATTATGCATGCTCCCTTAGGGGATGACTATTTTAACGTCATGCGTTCAATGTTAGAGCGTGAACGTGATTTTACTCCTGTGACAACAAGTATCGTCGATCGTCATGTACTGGCACGCGGTTCACAAGAAAAAGTTGTCGAAAATATTACACGTAAAGATAAAGAAGATCAGCCCGACTTAATTCTGTTAACACCGACATGTACGTCGAGTATTTTACAAGAAGATTTACAAAATTTTGTAAATCGGGCGTCAATGGAGGCATCTGCCGATGTTTTATTAGCCGACGTAAATCATTATCGTGTGAACGAGTTACAAGCTGCAGATCGTACATTTGAGCAAGTTGTTCGGTTTTACCTGGATAAGTCTGTTGGTGGTTCCCCTGTTAAAAAAACAACTCGACCAAGTATTAATATCTTGGGTATGTTTACACTTGGTTTCCATAACCAACATGATACGCGTGAACTGCAGCGCCTTTTAGCCGATTTAGGCGTCGACGTAAATTTAGTTTTACCAGAAGGCTGCTCTGTACACGAGTTAAAGGATTTACCAAAAGCCTGGGTTAACGTTGTCCCATATCGCGAAATTGGCCTTATGGCGGCTGAGTATTTAAAAACGCAATGGGGTATGCCGTACACGCAAACTGTACCGATGGGACTTGTTGATTTGGCCGCCTTTATTCGAGAACTTTTTACCCTTTTAAAACAAGTAGCCCTTGAATCACCGGCCCTCTCCGATGAGTATTTAGTGTCAGACGAATCCGTGACGCAGTATATTGATCAGCAAACCCGTTTCGTTTCACAATCGGCGTGGTTTTCTCGCTCTATCGACTGTCAAAATTTAACGGGTAAAAAAGTTGTTGTTTTTGGGGATGCAACGCATGCAGCATCCATGACAAAAATTTTAGCCCGTGAAATGGGAATACGTGTCGCGTGCGCAGGGACATACTGTAAACACGAAGGAAACTGGTTCCGTGAACAAGTCTACGGCTATTGCGATGAAATTCTTGTTACAGATGATCACACGCAAGTTGGTGATCTGATTGCGCGGGTAGAGCCGGCTGCAATTTTTGGAACACAGATGGAACGCCACATCGGTAAACGTTTAGATATTCCATGCGGTGTGATTTCGTCGCCTGTCCATATCCAGAACTTCCCGCTCGGGTTCCGCCCGTTTTTAGGTTATGAGGGGACAAATCAGATTGCAGATTTAGTGTATAATTCATTTACATTAGGTATGGAAGATCATCTATTAGAAATTTTTGGTGGTCACGATACTAAAGAAGTGATATCGAAAGCTTTATCGAGCCCAGACGGGATTGAATGGTCACCGGATGGTCTATCTGAATTGCAGAAAATTCCTGGATTTGTACGTGCTAAAATTAAGCGCAATACTGAGAAATTTGCGAAGGAAAAGGGCATTGCACAAATTACTGTCGACGTTATGTACGCCGCGAAAGAGGCTGCTGGAGCTTAGATTTTTTTAGCAAAAGGAAGGAGCCAAGTTTGTAGGCTCCTTCCTTTTGCTAAACTTGAACAGTTGAATGTTACACATTCAAGCAATTGTAAGCAAAGTGTTTTGGGGATAAAGGGACTTGAACCCTTAAGATTAAAAAAATCGTCAGATTTTAAGTCTGATGCGTCTACCAATTCCGCCATATCCCCTGAAATATTTTATGTGGTTACCCCAGAGTATAGCAAAAAGATTTTCTACGCGCCAGGTTTTTTGAGCAGTCTCTGCTTTGGTTGTTTTTGTGTCTTTTTTCTGTTACACTTTTTTAAAAATATAAGGGTCGATGCCCGAGTGGTTAATGGGGGCGGATTGTAACTCCGCTGGCTTACGCCTACGCAGGTTCAAATCCTGCTCGGCCCAAAAAATATGCACGTTGTCATATATAAAGCTTGTTTATACAGGCATTCCTCGATATACTTGAGAACGGGTTTGCTGCGCTGTGATGCCAATGGACGAATCATGGGAGGTCGTAACTGAAGCACCATTAAGTCGATAAGGCACTGCCAGTTTGCACAAACCCTGTAGGCACTATTATCTTAACAAATTTCTCTTTTCTATAGGCGGCACCCAGATTCGAACTGGGGAATAAAGAATTTGCAATCCTCTGCCTTACCACTTGGCTATACCGCCGATTAAATGCAAAACGCATAATCTCTTTTTATACTAACAACAAACTTGTCTTTTGTAAACTTAATGCTAAATGTTTACTGCGTGTTTTACTGCTGTTATGTTTTTAGGGCATGCATGTTTTTGCCTTTACCAATCAAATAAACTTTCTTTTTAAATTGTATTTTGCGTGTTTTTTCGTATTTTTTAAGCATCTCGATTGCTCAGTCAGAGTGCTTTTTTCTCTAGTTATATTTTTTGGAGATTTTTATGCCAACTTTTAGAGCTTTACGCTATCGATTACATGCTTTTGTTCCGGATCTTGTTGATATTCAACGCCAAAGATTTATTGAATTTCTTACTGAAGGTGTTGTACGGGGTTTACACGCCATCAATCCGATTAAATCACCGCGACAGAATGTTCATGTTGTGTTTTACCCCGATTTATTGCAATTAACGCGACCTGCGTTAACCGTTCGAGATGCTCTACTTAAAAGTAGAACATATGAAACGTTGCTGTATGTACCTGCACATGTTTTTATCGGTAACCAGCCAATCGAAGATCCTCGTTGGATTTTACTTGCTAATATTCCATTAATGACTAATCGGGGCCATTTCGTTATTAATGGATCGTCACGTGTGCTTGTAAACCAAATGGTTCGTCGACCTGGGTTATATTTTAAAGAAACCATTCACGGTACCGGAGTTCAAGAAAAGCGTGTAATCTTCGTTGACTTTATTTGTCGGCGAGGCGCCTGGGTCCGTATTCAATGCGATAAACAAGAACGTTTTTGGGTATGTTTAAAAAATTCCCCGAAAATTCAGTTAGATGATTTTATTCAAGCATTACGTGTTGTTGAGCAGCGTGGTCGAACCGGTATCCTGACGCCATTGACACCCGATGCAATTGAAATTTTACAGCGTATTGAGGCTCGTTTTGAGTTACCAATTTTAGCGCCCGGGGAAGCTGGATACCAGTTTTTATCCAATAGGTTTAAAAACCCAAAAGTCTATAATTTAGGGTTATTTGCACGACATCAAATTAATCGTAAATTGGGGCTGACAGAACAATCCTTACAACTTACGGCGAATGATTTACAACACGCTAAGAACTATTTATTGGAAATTGCAAATAATAGTAAAGTTGTTGACGACATTGATAACTTGGCTAATCGTCGCGTGCGCCCAGCTGGTGATTTATTAGAAATGCAGTTTAGCCTGGGATTAGCGCGCTTGGAAAAAAATGTTAAACAGCGTTTAGACCGTATTAAATACGTGCTTCCCGCACATACTTTACTTGATTCTAAACCGGTTAATCAGACATTTCGTGAATTCTTTGGCTCGTCCAACCCGTTGGCACAATTTCTGGAACAACTAAACCCGTTATCAGATGTTACACATAAACGCCGAATTAACGCGACGGGCCCGGGTGGGGTTAGCCGCGAGAACGCGAACTTAGAAATGCGTAATATTCATGCAACCCATTACGGCCGTATCTGTCCCATTGAAACGCCTGAAGGAAAAAACGCCGGTTTAGTAAATACTCTAACGGTATTCGGGCGGGTAACAAGCCAGGGATACATTGAAACCCCTTATTATCGTGTTATTAATGGACAGGTTCAAGCACGCCAAGGTCCGCTCTATTTCACGACACCCCAAGAACAAACCAATGCTCTATGTATCGCCCCACCTGATTTAAAACGTGATACTAGTAATATGTTACCCGATGCCGCGTTACCGGCACGTCTAGCGACAGAACTGCAGGAAGACTTTTTACGCCTTGAGCGAACGCAAGTTGAGTATATCGGCATTGCTCCGTCCCAATTATTATCCATTGCGACATCGTTGATTCCCTTCTTAGAACATGATGACGCTAACCGTGCTTTAATGGGCTCGAATATGCAACGCCAAACGGTGCCTCTAATGAGACCAGAACGGCCCATCGTTTCAACAGGTCTTGAAGGTCTCGTTGTTGGGGAGTCGGGGCATGTTGTACAGGCATCCCGTGCTGGTATCGTCTCGTACGTCAGTGGTACGGATATTCATGTTCAAAATGAATTTATAACCCAAGCAAAAGCCGCTGTTGATTTACAACCTATTTCGACAACATTACCAGGGTTTATTGCAAGCACCAAGGTTACACATCCCGAACATGCTCAGCCAATATTAGATGTGTCCAAAGCTAAAATTGTGTGGCCTGGTAATTCAGAACAACCGGAAGTAAGCGCACCTACTCGGTACCATTTACAAACATATGACCGATCAAACCAAGAAACTGCATTGGTACAACGTCCCAGTGTTATTGAGGGTGAATGGGTACAACAAGGGGACTTATTAGCCGATTGTGCGGCTAGTATCAAAGGAAGTCTTGCTTTAGGTCATAATTTATTGGTCGCGTATGTACCGTGGGAAGGTTATAATTTTGAGGATGCTGTTGTTATTAGTGAGCGTCTTTTATTTGATGAACTCTACACAACAATTCACATTGAAAAATATGAAACTGAAGCCCGCGAGACGCCTGGCGCAGGTTATGAGGTTATTACAAAAAATCTATTACCAAAGCTAACTCGTCGTGATGGGGAAGCATTAGATACGCAAGGTATTGTCCGGATAGGGCGGTGGGTTACAACAGGTGATATTCTTGTTGGTAAAATGATTCCATTAAAAGTGCAACCGTTAAGCCCGTACCAGCGTATGGCTTTTGACATTTTAGGCGTTGATATTCCAAAAACCAAAGACGTGTCATTACGTGTACCAAACGGTGTTCGTGGTCGCATCGTAAACACGCAAGTTATTCGTAGTGAAACGGTACAACCTCAACTTTTAAATGAGTTGTACCGTATTCGTCAAAAATACGCGCGTACAGATACGACACAAATGCCTGAGTTACCCTCAGTCGTTCCGTTTAAGGTGCGTGTCTTTATTGCCGAAAAACGCCGAATCCAGGTTGGGGATAAAGTAGCGGGTCGCCATGGAAATAAGGGTATTATTTCGTGTATTCTTCCGCGACAAGATATGCCGTACTTACCTGACGGTACTGCTGTTGACATGGTATTGAACCCATTGGGCGTACCATCGCGTATGAATGTTGGACAGATTTTTGAGTGTTTATTAGGTCTTGCGGGAAGTTATTTAGGGCAAGAATTCCGCATTACACCGTTTGACGAGTTATTTGGTGCTGAAGCATCTCGAAGTTTGGTTTACTTAAAATTATACCAAGCGCGTTTAAAGACGCAACAAAAATGGTTATTTCAGCCTAATTTTCCGGGGAAAACTCGCGTTTTTGACGGTCGCAACGGTGAATGCTTTGACCAATTTGTGACGGTCGGAAAAGCTTACATGTTAAAGCTTGTTCACTTAGTTGAAGAAAAAATTCATGCACGAGCAACGGGGAAATACGCAATGATTACGCAACAACCAGTTGGGGGTCGTGCAAAAAACGGCGGGCAGCGTTTAGGTGAGATGGAAGTTTGGGCACTTGAAGCGTACGGGGCAGCGTATACATTACAAGAATTATTAACTCGTAAATCTGATGACTTAGAAGGACGTGCGACATTACTTGACTCTATTCTTGCACCGACTCTTCAGTCGACTGTCCCAATCCCAGGTATTTCCGAGACATTTACGACGCGCCTTACAGGTTCAGAACAACCGATTCATAAAAAATTCGGATTAGGGACATCGGAAGCGTTTCGAGTTCTATTATTGGAACTTCAGTCGTTATGCCTTGATGTAGGTGTTTATGCGTTGAGTTCGCCATTAGATGCACCAGCATTGGTGACTCGCCACCCAATTGATTTATGCGACCCTCGTCAGAGATCGGTTGTACCTCTGGAGGAGGCTTCCGCAGCCGAGCCAAATTAAGCTTTAATCTTTTATGTTACGAAGGAGAGAAAACCTGTGTTTAGTTATTACCAACAACGCGAGTTACATCTAGATGAGCGCTATTTACAAGGTAAACGTGTTATTTTTGACTCGTTAATTCTAGGGCTTGCGTCCCCTCAACAAATCCAACAATGGACCCAACGCCAATTACCCAACGGGTCGCGTTTAGGTGAAGTTCTCCATTCAAAAACTGTTGACTATAAAACGTTTAAGCCATTACGCGATGGTTTGTTTTGCGAACGGATTTTTGGTCCTGTTAATGACTTTAAATGTTCGTGCGGAAAGCAACAACCAAGCGACGATATTACATTTTGCCCGGAATGTGAGGTTGAGTACGGGCCGTCGACTTTACGTCGTCGGCGTTTAGGCTATATTGATTTATTTTCTGCTGTAACGCATATTTGGTATTTGAAAGGGCGGCCAAATTATATTGCGGTGCTCTTAAATAAAAAAGGTAAAGCGTTAGAGTCTTTAGTCTATTGTACAAGTGTGTTAGTTGACGCACATCATGCTGGTATTTTACCAATTCCAAATACAAAAGCACAAGTTGTAAAGTATTTAAAATTTAACCCGGCGCATACAATTCCCGTCCCGACGACTTTTTGTTGTGATGCTTTGCATAAGTCAAAGTTTATGCAATATTTTACGTCGCAACCGTATACGGACGATACGCCATTACCGTCGTATACAGCAGTTGGCGCGCGCCAAGCTGCGGATCCCATACTGCAACCTGATAACCCCTTTAGCGAAATGATGCAAACTCATCTTTTAAGCCGTGAGCAGGGTATTCGGGATTTATTAGCGTCGACTGGTGGTGATGCAGTCGCGACGCTTTTAACGCGCGTGGATCTTGAATTATTGATGAATCTGTTAGCCGCAGAAATTGAAGCTCTCAACCCCCGTATCCGCAAATTAGCGAGTATGTGGATTCAACGCCCATCCGAAGAACGTCGTTTACGCTTAATGCTGAAGCGCCGTTTGCACTATATGCGTCGTTTTAAAACGGCTCAGGTGTTCCACCGAACGCAAAAAAACCCGTCATGGATGACGCTCTCTATTTTACCCGTTCTTCCGCCGGATCTTCGTCCCATTATGGTTGTTGACGAACAAGTGATGGCGTCAGATTTAAATCGGTTATACCAACGGGTGTTATTCCGTAACAATCGTATGAAACGGTTACGCATTTTAGATTTAGAAAATATCGGCTATACCAAACGTCTATTACAAGAAGCGGTCGATGCTCTTATTGAAAACGGAAAGGGCGGCAGCGCAGCTGTTTTAGGAACACATGATAAGCCTTTAAAATCGCTGTCCGATCGTTTGAAGGGGAAACGTGGCCGCTTCCGCCAAAATCTATTGGGTAAACGGGTTGACTATTCGGGGCGTTCTGTAATTGTCGTAGGGCCAAAAATGCAACTTCACGCTTGCGGATTACCGCGTGAAATGGCGTTAGAGCTGTTTTATCCTTTTCTAATTCGTCGTTTACTAGAAAAAGGGTACGTTGAAAATCTCGTTAAAGCGAAGCGATATCTGGACTGTGAGCACCCAATTATTTGGCCGATTTTAACTGAAATTATGCAACAATTGCCGATTTTACTGAATCGTGCTCCGACATTACACCGTTTAGGTATTCAGGCTTTCCAACCGTATTTAGTTGCGGGTCAAGCGATTCTTTTACACCCTTTAGTGTGTAGTGCGTTTAACGCAGACTTTGACGGAGATCAGATGGCCGTTCATGTACCACTATCTTTTCAAGCACGTGCGGAAGCATGGAAGTTGCTTTGGTCTCGGAATAATCTATTAGCACCAGCAACAGGCCAACCAATTCTAATCCCAAGCCAAGATATGGTATTAGGTTGTTATTATTTAACAACCGATGGTTTTACAAAAATTGCGAAAGCTGATCAAACGGGTACGAAACGTTCACGCGTTGGTTACGGTCTTTACTTTACACATGCACACGATGCAATTCACGCGTTTTATCAGGACCACGTTAATGTGTACTCTTTAATTTGGCTTCAACTAGAATTAGGCGTACTAAGCGAAACTGGGCAGAAAGCGCAGGAGCCAAAAGAAATCCAGGTCCATTTCACCGGAAATAGCTTAGTTCTTTACGCTACTCGCCAAGAACGCAGTGTGCTCACCGTATCAACCCAACAAGAACAATTTCAAGAGTCCTATACGCAGGTTATTCGCCAATATACACGTACAACTGTTGGCCGTATTTTGATTAATTCGTTATTAGACGCGAAACCACAACCATTCCCTGAACACTTAAAACAACGACTGGAGCGTGAACTTTCTGCATCAGGAATTCATAATGACATTGAATGGGACGGGGTGATGAAGCTTTTCGGGACGGAAGCTTTATCTGCAAATGCTGTGCAAGAATAATAACTAAATCGCTACAATCCGGGACTCGTTATTTATTCTGATTACTTATTGGAGAGCTTATGACGACCCTTCCTTATTTTTTTAACCAATGTTTAGATAAAGGTCGCCTAAAACGCATGATTTTATGGTCATTGGCGTATCAGGGCGAATATAAGACAATACAGCTTATTGAGAATTTAAAAACTTTAGGCTTTCAGTATGCGACATATGCCGGTGTTTCTTTAAGTATTGATGACTTAAGCATTCCACCAAAAAAGAAGACCGAGGTAATTGATTCCGAAGTTTTTGTATTTCAAAGTACACAAGGTGCTTTTCAGGGAAACCGTACAGCTATCGAAGGTTTACAAAGTGTTATCGATACGTGGCACCGTACTAGCGAAACGGTTAAACAGCATGTAATTGACTACTTCGAGGCAACCAATATTTTAAACCCCGTCTATATGATGGCGTTTTCTGGGGCACGGGGTAACGTATCTCAAGTTCGCCAATTGGTTGGGATGCGGGGACTGATGGCTGATGCGCAAGGAAATATTATCGGTTTCCCAATTCGAAGTAACTTTCGCGAGGGTTTAACGGTTACAGAATACATGATTTCGTGTTACGGGGCTCGAAAAGGTGTTGTTGACACGGCTTTGCGTACAGCAGATGCTGGTTACTTGACTCGACGTTTAGTCGATGTCGCGCAACATGTGGTTATACAAAAAGGGTCCTGTGGGACCAAACGAGGCGTATTTATTGCGCCTCTTGAAGAGCATGGCCAAGTTGTTTTACAGCTAAACGAACGACTTATTGGTCGTGTGTTGGCAACAGACGTACTTCAGGGTGACCTTATTATTGCCAAAAGAAATCAGGCAATCTCTGAAAAACTTGCACTTAAACTCGATCAACTTACAACGCACGCTAAAAAAGAAGGGCACGAGTTTAAAGTGCATGTCCGCTCGCCCCTCACATGCGAACTTCCCGGCGGTATTTGTCAGTTATGTTACGGGTGGAGTTTATCGCAAAACTCTATGGTGACCCTTGGGGAGGCGGTTGGTGTTATTGCTGGCCAATCTATCGGCGAGCCCGGAACACAATTGACAATGCGAACATTCCACACTGGTGGTGTTTTTACCGGCGACGTTCAAGAAGAATTCCGCTCGCCCCATAAAGGAATTGTTACGTTTCCGAACCCTTTCCCGGGTTTACTAATCCGTACGACATACGGCCAAATCGCGTTTCTAGTAAAAGCCTCTGGGGTTTTATTGGTGACTGATTTACAGACAAAAACCCAAACCCGATTAACTGTCCCAATACATACAGCATTATTCGTTCGGGAA
>Ga0307379_10006861_pt1 | contig 15566 bp, 14 predicted proteins | sample UN2MG_FD_202237 | JGI IMG/M metagenome (GOLD analysis project Ga0307379, IMG submission 202237) | Soil microbial communities from Risofladan, Vaasa, Finland - UN-2 | ecosystem: Environmental > Terrestrial > Soil > Coastal area > Acid sulfate soil | place: Finland: Risofladan, Vaasa | collected... | reverse complement strand
AAGGTCGAAGTCGCGGGTTCAAATCCCGTTTCCCGCTCCATTTTTTTTTTGGAGTGACGTGTAAACAGACCATTATCCGGGTCTAATGGCGGCATAGCCAAGTGGTAAGGCAGCGGTCTGCAAAACCGCTATTCACCAGTTCGAATCTGGTTGCCGCCTCCAAATAAATCAAGAGGTTATGGTTCATGCCGTAACCTCTTTTTTCATTTCTGCTACCATTCTGCTACCATCTTGTTCAAAAATGACATCTTCAAGCCTGCTTTCAGCCTCTTTGTTCACATCTTTCATTAAATGGCCATAAGTGTCCAAAGTCACTTTGATTGAAGCATGTCCCATCTGATTCTGGATATATTTGATGTTTTCCCCCTGGTCTATTAAAAGGCTTGAATATGTATGTCGTAAGTCATGGAAACGGATTTTGTTGATTTTTGCCTTTTTCACAGCAGTTAAGAATTTTCTATTATACATATTTAGTGCAGACATGGGCTTGCCGTTTTCATTTGGGAATATGAGGTCAAGGCCATTGGCAGGGCAGGCAATTTTCCATTCTTTAAACTGTTTCATCATTTGGGGTGGAACATCAACCTTGCGTTTTGAGGTTTTGGTTTTGGGTTCATAAAATCGGAAATGGTTATATGTACGGTTAACGTGAATTTGGTTGTTAAACCAGCCAATATCAGGCCATTTTAGACCTAATAATTCACCCTGTCTTAAACCGGTTGTAACCGAGAAAAACAAAAAGGCTTCCTATACAAGATACATAGGGGGGAGGGCCGGGGAGTATAACGCCAGGGACTAATATAGTATCTTACCGCCTTTCCGAACAAATGCCTCTTCTAATAAAATATCATCGCCATCGTATGGGAGGAATACACACAATCGTATGGGAGAAATCCCCACAGAGGAGATTTCCTCAGAAAAAATGAGCCCTTCTTCCTATGGACAAAATTAATAACGTCAGCAATAAATATTCTGTTGATCAATTCCATTTTCGAAATTGTTTCGTGTTTCGTGAATAATATTTTATGAAACCATCATATTTCGAATTTTTAGCCGGAAAATAAGGTTTTCGTTCAGGCACTAGTTAAATTGCCATTGCCATCATCCCGTCAATACCGGCCTGCACTGTTTGTATAAGCTCCAAAAAAAAAGAGGATATGTCAGATTGTTGAATTTCTAAAGCATGTTTTTTCTGTGCCAATTTTTTTTAAAAAAGGAGGTTGCAAAATGGAATTCGATAAGGAGGAAACTGTCCCTTTATCTGTTGTTGAAAAGAAAACATAACGCCGCAGTTTTCTGAAAGGGGCACTTACCACCGCAGGAAGCGTTGCGGCGATTGTAACTGTCGGCGGTTTCAAAACTCCTTATGTGGAAGCAGCAGACCCTGCCAAGAAAAAGGATAAAATGAAATATCTTTTTGCCGTTCGGGAGAACTGCACAGGGTGTCGCGCTTGCGAATATGCTTGTTCCTTGAAATATGAAGGAGTCGTCAGACCGTCGGCAGCAAGAATTCACGTTATAAAGTACGCCAGTGTTGTCGACGTGCCGGTCATCTGCTGGCATTGTGATGATTCACCGAGCATCAATGCGTGCCCGACAACTCCTACAGCCATCAAGAAAGATCCTGAAGCAGGCGCCATAAAGCATATTGACGACAAAACCTGCCTGGGGCCAAATGCAACAAGTGCATTGAAGCCAGTCCGGCCGGTTACCTGCGCCGGAACCCGAATGGCCCATATTCTGTGATCTTTGCGACGGGGATCTGGAATGCGTCAAGGCCTGTGCGGAACAGGCCGGAAATTCCCAGAGCCTCTGTTGAAGGCGGTAAAGCAGGGATTCGGCGTTAATATGGCGTTCAGAGATGTTACCCCTGAAGGGGCCGCAAGAGCGCTTCACAAGATTTTTTTCTACCCCTAAAATAGAGTGTCTTTTAGGCAAATTTTTTTCAAATTTATCCTCAGTCATTCTGTATGCCCCTTATAAAGTAGTTCCTACAATGTGGATCATCGGTAATATAATCTTCAATAGCTTGTGGAAACAGAGTGGTTTGTCTGCGGGAGTCGCATTTTTTATAAGCCATATAACGCCTCCTTGCTGTAGAGACAGTATGTATGATATGTATAAAATTTCAATGAGTTATCACACAGTCTGGGGTTAGGATAGGATGCAATGGCCACCGGCTATGCGGTTTCAATGTTACAACTTCAATAGATGCCGTTTAATCAAAAATGGGCGACTTATGCGTAAAATAGAGTTAACGAGGGATTTTTTTTGAATTGCCCAAATTGAGGTTCCCAATAGAACTCACATATCCGAACACATCACGTTTCAAGTGAGGAGTTTGGAGAAAAGAAAATATAAAATGTTGAGAACAAATTTTATTGTATTATTCGCATTCCTGGCAATTACATGTATATCCAATGCTGGAACGGTTAAAATCATATATAAAGATGGCCGCTTCATTGCCTATAACAACGGTATCGTGAAGGACACAAAGACGGGGCTTGAGTGGATTGCCGGACCTGACAAAAATACAACTTGGTACGAGGCCAAAAGATGGGTTGCAGGTTTGAGGGTTGATGGCGGCGATTGGCGAATGCCAACAATAATAGAACTGAAAACGTTCTATAAAAAGGGCGCCTGGACAAGAAGCATGACTCAGTTATTGAAAACCACCGGATGGTTCGTATGGTCGGGAAATACCAAAGAACCGTGGCCGGGTTGGGGCGTCTACTTCGACCGTAGCTTCGGTATTGAACGCTGGGGGCACCGGGACGACTCCCGCAGCCTACGGGGTTTTGCGGTGCGTTCTCGAAAATGATGATGGATGATTCGTCAATTTTCCCATTTCGCGTGTGATAATAACTCGAAAAATATGGCATATTTGGGGAAATAATTATTAGTTGGCCGCCTGAGAGAGTAACTGTATATGATTAATGCAATTGGAGGAGAGATGTCTGAAAAGAAAAGCTTCCATATGACTCCGGATGATTTCCGTCAAAATGGTAGAGCAGTAGTAGATTGGATTGCCGATTACTATAATAAGATTGAGTCGTTTCCAGTTTTATCTAACGTTCAGCCGGGGCAAATTCGAGATTTGCTTCCTTCAGAACCACCCTTTAATGGAGAAGCATTTGAGATCATTCTGAAAGATGTCAACGATTTGATTCTTCCCGGTGTTACCCATTGGCAGTCGCCCAATTTTTTTGCCTTTTTTCCCGCCAACACGTCGGGGCCGTCAATTCTCGGGGAACTGCTGGCCTCCGGTCTGGGGGTTCAGGGGATGCTCTGGGCCACAAGTCCGGCCTGTACGGAGCTTGAGACTCACGTATTGGATTGGATAGCGGACATGCTCGCTTTGCCGGCAAACTTCAAATCGGACGGCACCGGCGGCGGGGTTATTCAGGATTCCGCCTCAAGTGCATCGTTATGCGCCCTTCTGGCGGCCCGGGAACGGGCCACGAATTACGACACCAATGAGCACGGTTGTGAAGGCAACTTGGTAGCCTATACCTCCACCCAGGCCCACTCTTCGATAGAAAAGGCGGCAAAAATCGCCGGACTTGGGCGACAAAATCTCCGCTTGATTGACGTGGACGAAAAGTTTTCCATGCGGCCCGACATGCTTCGGGCACGCATCTCCCAAGATCGTCAAAACGGACTGATCCCGTGCCTTGTCAGTGCTACCGTAGGTACGACTTCTTCCAACGCCATGGATCCACTTGACGAAATCGGCCGTATCTGCCGTAGCGAGGGTCTCTGGCTGCATGTGGACGGAGCCATGTGTGGCACTGCGGCTGTCTGTCCGGAGTTTCGGCACATCCATGCCGGACTTGAGTTGGCCGACAGTTATTGCTTCAATCCCCACAAATGGATGTTTACCAATTTCGACTGCGACTGTTTTTATGTGGCTGATCGCAAGGCCTTGATCGATACCTTCAGCATCCTTCCTGAATACTTGCGTAACAAGTCCACCGAATCGGGCGCGGTGATCGACTACCGCGACTGGCACATTCCCCTTGGCAGACGCTTTCGCGCTCTGAAACTGTGGTTTGTCATTCGGCACTATGGTGTGAAAGGCCTGCGCCATCACATCCGCAACCATGTTGAACTGGCGCAGCAATTCGCAGGCTGGATCGCGGAAGACGACCACTTTGAGCTGGCAGCCCCGGTGCCTTTGAACCTAGTCTGCTTTCGACATAAAGGAGGCGATGCGATCAACCAAAAGCTGTTAAACCGTCTGAATCAAAGCGGTAAATTGTATTTGACGCACACGGTTTTACATGATCGCTTCACCCTCAGACTCTGTGTGGGCCAGACACATACCGACGCACGCCATGTAAAGCAGGCCTGGGTGCAAATTCGGCAGATTACCGATGAGCTTACCAAATCATAATTATCGCCGAAACCGGACTGGGACTGTATGGACGCATAGCGGTTCCAGGCCGTGGCAACTTTCATTTTATCGTTCCGGACCGTTCGTATGGGAGCCATTTGCTATCTGGACGAGATTGTAAAAGCACGCAAAGACATCACCGTAGTGATCCATCCCCTGACCGATACTCGCAGTTAACTCAGGAACAAAGATTCCAAATTTATGGAAAGAATAACCCCCTCACCAATACCTCTTCAAATTAGATATCCTCTCTATCGTATGGGAGAAATCCTCACATAGGAGATTTCTTCAGAAAAAAGGAGGCTTTTCCCCTATGGACATAATAATAAAGTTAGATATAAATAAATTGGAATCAAGCCCTTTTTGAAACTCTTTCGCATTTTGTGAATAATATTTTATGAAACCATCATATTTCGAATTTTTGACCGAAAAAAAGGTTTTCGTTCAGGCACTAATTGAGAGGAAAAGGTCCTTTTCTCCATGGCGGTGGGTGCTATCGTCGCTCCCCTCAATAATGAGATGCTTATTTTCAATGCAATGGAAAACTGGATTTGACATAGCCAAACTGACCGAATTTACGAGTTGACAATGGCGTTAACTTCCAACTTTTGTTCATCCGAGCTGAATTCAAAAATGTATAAAGCAGCATATAAGCTTAAAGAAAGGGTGTGTAAGAAGGTCGTAATCCCTGAGTAGGGGATGTTTTAGCAAAATTGGATGAAGTTTTGTTTGTGTCAAGTTCAATTTTGAACATTAATTAACAGCGTAACAGCGAAAGGAGCGGAAAAATGGCAACAATATACGAAAAGATGGTCAACGAGGCCATTGGGGCAACCAGATCGGTGATGAATGTCATCAAGGAGAAGAAAGGAGGAACCTTCAAGGTCACGGACGCAAAGCCCTACGTTGACGCGGTCAACAAAATGAAGCCGGGCGAGGGACAGTCAAAAGAGGTTTTCGATCTCCATGTGAATTCGGTCAATGCTCACTACAAGATTTTGACTGGTTTGACGGATACAGTCCGTCCAGAGGATGATCCTTTTGTCGAACATTATCAGACGCCGCCTATTCTTGAGATCCTTTACGATGAAGACCCCGCCTTCAAGGACTCTATGTGGAAATTCATCGATGCTATTGGCAAGAATAAGGCGTTGATTGGGCGGGAGGCGGTCCGACGGTACGGAGGTATGTATGGTCCAACTTGCGTAGTAGATTTTGCCATGTCGGTTGGATCTGTGTCCAACGTGGCCAACCGTATTCTGAGAGACATGCAAATTCCTGCGGATCATAAGAAGACAATTTTGGCTTCCAAGTCTTGGGGAATGAACACCTCCTATGGTCTGGCCGGGGCCTTTCGCGGCGCCATAGAGTCCGGGAAAACGGCAGCCGAAGGGGAGAAGGCCGAGGTTGATATGCTGCAGTTCATCTACCGGGAGCCCATAGCTGCTCAGGCCCAACTTATGGAGACTCACAATTTGGGCGGGCATGGCCCTCACAGCTCTTTCGATGTCCGCAAATATATGGCTCAGTACAAGGAAAAGATAAAACCCACCATCCTTGCGGCCATGGAGGCAGGGGTACACCAGGCCAACATCGTCTCAGTACCGGCTTACTGCGTGGGCGACATCTCACACCACATTGCTCAGTCCTCTTTCAACATGTTCAAGGACGATATGGTCTTTGCCATTTTCGAAGCCGTAATGGGCACCTTTGAGAGCACCCTGCGACGCGGGTTGGAACAGAATGCTTACAAAAGCGCATATGATGTGTTGGCAGTGGCCACCGGTGCGCCGGCTTGCGCAACCGCCTACATTCTGTGGCTGGACAGTTTCACTGTGCCAATGGTTATCGATTTGCTGACCAAGCGGTTCTACAATTACGTAGCCATGCACCCCGACCGCGGGGAGGCAGACGAGCTGCATAACGTTGACTTCATGGATATAATTAGAAGAGGAGAGAAAATCCTGGATATCAAGCCAATCGGATCTGGCGCGAAAATAAAGGGTATCGAGGTGGACCTCAGCCCTGTTGACAACAACGAGATGCTCATGAACCCTCAACGTTACACCTATCCCGCCTGTGCCATCACCCAACGCTTCGCAGCGCTGATGAGTTTGGCCGACTTCCCCTGCTATTTGACCCCGGAATGCGCTACGGCCACGTTGATGACCAACGCAACCGCACTGACTCCAGGGACTCCTGGCGCCCCGGTCAGGGCATGCAAGGGATGTGCTGTAACAAGTTTGATCAAACGTAACGTGCCGTATGTGACCGGTATCGGGACAGGCGCTAAGGGTTACTGCGAGTGGAATTTGTCGGTATAAAGATCTATACCTCAACTTCGTGCCATAACCCGGACTAGGCTTTTATAAAACGGGGATCGAGGGATTTTCTTCCGATCCCCGCTCTTAAACTAGACCTTTTGTAACGGAGGAGACGATATGAATCAGATAAGCCTTATAAAGCGCGCTATTGCTGAACTCGTCGGCACATATGTGCTTGTCTTTCTGGGGACGGGTTCGGTTGTGACGACAGTATTGCTTTTCAAGGGATGGACTCCACTTCCAGATAATGCCTTCAACGTAGGGATAAGCATGCCGGCTTGGTTTGCGATCGGGATATCGTTCGGTATTGCCGTCATGGTTATGATTTATGCCTTTGGACATATTTCGGGTACACACATCAACCCTGCAGTGAGCATTGCACTTTGGGCGACCAAGCGGTTTCCCACAGGCGATATGTTCGCGTATATTGTGGCACAATGTATTGGTGCAGTTCTCGCATCGATTACCCTGGTGATCATTTTGGGCTCTCGTGCAGTCGAGACAGGCCTGGGTGCCACCGCTATGTTTCATGGAGTGTCCTATGGCCAGGCAATTCTTTGTGAGGCTGTGGCCACCTTCTTCCTGATGCTCACGATTATGGGATCTGCTGTGGATAAAAGGGCTCCTGGGGGATTCGCGGGACTGGCTATTGGGCTGGTCGTTGCGGCCGATATCATCGTGGTCGGCAACATAACGGGATCATCGCTTAATCCCGCCCGTACGTTTGGCCCCTATGTCGCCGACTCTCTTTTTGGCGGGGCGAACCTCTGGTCGCAGTTTCCGATCTATGTCATAGGTCCCATTGTAGGCGCACTCATTGCGGCTTTTCTCTATGATTATATCGCAGAGCCCAAGAAAGTCGAATGAGGCACCTCCCTGATTGTAAATTTACAAAGCGGGAATCGGTGACTTTGCCTCGATTCCCGTTACTGGTTGCCTTGATACAATAGAGAAGTGTTGCCTATCAGATGGGTTATCTTGAATGCAATTATTGCCACGCTTGTCGACATGTCGGCGCGTGTGTTGGCAGATACGCATTCGTTTATTGCTATTTTACTGCTTATGAAGGAGGAGTAAACTTGGTACATCTCCAGCGATATTATCGACTAAAGCCAGTACCGTTGGAATGATCCAAATCCATCACAAATTGAGGATATGATGAATACGAACTCCATAAGACTTCTGGGAATTTCCGGCAGTCCTCGTGTCGCTTCGACGGATTTTGCCGTTCAGACAGCCTTAAATTATGCCAGGGAAACCTATAATGTCGAAACGGTCTATCATACAGTTCATGGGAAGACCATAGATTATTGTATCCATTGTGATTACTGTCTTAGGAAAAAAAAAGGATGCATTCAAAAAGATGACGTGCAGGAGATATATCCCAACCTGCTATGGGCCAATGCTTGGCTCCTTGGAAGCCCGGTGTACCAGGGGCAGATAAGTGCGCAGCTGAAGGCGGTACTCGATCGTTGCAGGGCGTTGGTGGCGAAAAATCCCAAAGCTTTTGAAAATAAGGTGGGGGCTGCTATTGCAGTGGGCGGAGACCGGACCGGTGGCCAGGACCCTACGCTTCAAACCATCATAGGCTTCTACATTATAAACGAAATGATTCCGGTGGGCGGTAGTTCCTTCGGCGCCAATCTTGGCGCTTCGGTCTGGTCCAAGGATAAAGGCAAAAAAGGGGTGGAGGCCGATGAAGAAGGGCTCAGAACCATCCGCAGAACCGTGGATCGGCTGATTAAAGTCGCCTCTTTTATTCACCGGTAAAACATCAATATTTGAGGAGGGTAGGATGCCTTCGAAAATCGTGTGGGGGATAACGGGTTCGGGAGATCTGATTTCCGAAATTTTTGAGGTTATGGAAGAGATATCCAAAATGAACCGCCTAAAGATCACCGCAGTTTTGTCTAAAGCCGCCGTAACGGTTTTGAAGTGGTACAAACTTAATGACAGCTTAGATAGGATTGCCGACCGGATTCTGGTTGAAAAAGACGCCAACACTCCGTTCATCGTCGGCCCACTTCAGACAGGTGAATACGACGCCCTTATCGTAGCTCCGGCAACGGCGAATACCGTTGCCAAGATCGTGAATGGAATCGCCGATACAATTATCACAAATTCGGTATCTCAAACCAACAAGACCCATGTGGACATCTATATTCTGCCGGTCGATCAAAAAATGGGCACAACCACCACGATTCTTCCCGGCGGTAAAAAGCTGGACTTAAGCATGCGTGATGTCGATGTTGAAAACACAATCAGACTCAGGAAGATGAAGGGGATCGTTGTGTTAGAAAAACCGAAAGAAATCAAAAGTATCGTCGATAGATATCATTGATATCATGCAAAAAAAGCAGAAAAATGAAGGTGCTCGGGAACTGCACGCATAAATTATTTTTTTAGCCACATTTCACAAGACAATATCCCGCTAAGTATTCAAAAGGAGAAATTGATTAAAAATCAAAGCCGAGACGCAGATGAAAGTAGGGTCAAGTGCAAGTAAGAGTTGAAACAATTTCTAGACTACATTTCGGTTTTATGAATTTGACTGGGAGTTCAGATAGATTAAACGGAAGCATGGGCGTTGCATTGAACTCGCCAAATACCGTTGTGACTGTTGGCAGAAATAATAATCTCGTTATTAAAAACGGAAACGAAAGAAAAATTCTTGGTTTTGTTACGAAATTTTCGAAACGATATCACATAGAACCGAATGTAAGAATAAAGGTAGAGAAAAGTATACCGGAACATTTAGGCCTTGGGTCTGGAACACAACTGGCTTTAGCGATTTCGTCTGCAATGGCAAAGATTAATGATATAAATATCGATGTAAGAGAAATTGCCACTATTATGGAAAGAGGGAAGAGATCACAGGTAGGAATTGCATGCTTTGATACGGGAGGTTTTATCATCGATGCAGATGAAAAAGAAATATTGAAGGATGTAGTTGCACCACCCACAAGGACTATTTTTAGACGGGATTTTCCCGAGAAATGGTGCTTCGTTTTGGTGATTCCGAAAACGGAAATAGGTCTTTCAGGAGAGATAGAAGCGGCGGCACTTAACCGTGTAACTCCATCCAAAAAGATCTCCGCAGAGATATGCAAATTGGTACAGGTGAAGCTTTTGCCATCTTTTTTTGAAGAGGATATAGAAGGATTTGGCAGTGCGCTTACTGAGATAGATAGAAGAACAGGTATGTATTTCGGGAAGGCTCAGGGTGGTGTTTATAGGGATAAGATGGGCAAAGAAATAATTGAATGTATGCTTCAGTCGGGGGCTTATGGTGTGGGACAAAGCTCGTGGGGGCCAACATTATACGGATTGGTAAAGGAAAAAGAATCGAGGCAAATTGCAGCCCACATGAGACATTTTCTCACTCGGAATAATATAAAGGGGCGGGTATTTGTTTCCTATTGTAACAATGAGGGTGCCAAGATAATCGTAAACGAGGAGAAATCAATTCAACAGGTTCAGTTCGATACTGAGCGAAGTCTATGCAGTATATAGAGAGACCTTTGCAAAACGCATCTTTTTGCCCGATTTCTGTGTCAGGCTCAAATTTTAATCCTCGGAATACTCAATGTATTCCTGTGGTTAAAATTTCCCCCTTCCTTGAAATCGAACAAAAATTTACATTTTTCAAAGGTCTCATAGATGGAACACCCAAGAGGTTTAGAAAATGAGAAAAATTTTAATTCAACTGGACATCGATACGTGCGCCAGCGTCTTCGATGCAATTGCGGCGTACGATGCAGGCGTCGATCGAATTTTGCAGTATGATCAAGTCACGCCGAATGATGTGCGTGATCTGGTTTATGGTGCCATGTTCACCCGGGGCGGAAAGGATTTAAAGAACTCGGCTGTTTTCATCGGCGGTTCGAATGTCTCTAAGGGCGAGGCGATACTCTCGGCTGCCAAAGCTGCCTTTTTCGGTCCTGTGCGGGTATCCTTGATGTTTGATGCAAACGGATGCAACACTACGGCTGCAGCAGCCGTGGCCAAAATCCTCTCAAAGGGTGATGTGACAGAAAAAAAAGTGGTTATACTTGCCGGCACGGGCCCCGTGGGGATGCGCGCCGGTGCACTGCTGGCAAAAGAGGGGGCTCGGGTAACCCTCACCTCCCGAAGTCTAAAAGGCGCCGAAGCGGCGTGCAGATCCGTTAAGGAGCGCTTCGGCGTGGACGTCATTCCTTCTGCCGCTCCGGATGCAGCGGCAATTCGCCGGGTCCTGGATGAGGCCTATGCAGCCCTTTGTTCCGGTGCGGCCGGAATCATGTTGATTCCGGAGTCCACATGGGCGGAACATCCTACCCTGAGTGTCCTGGCGGATGTTAACGCCGTGCCGCCCCTTGGCATCGAGGGGATCGAGGCCACCTGGAACGGTCAAGAAAAACAGGGAAAGTTCCTTTTCGGTGCCATCGGCATTGGCGGTTTGAAGATGAAGATTCATCATGCCTGCGTGGCCCGCCTCTTCGATCAAAACGATTTGGTTCTGGATGCCGAAGAGATTTACGCAACAACCAAAGAGGTCGTTGGGTAGTGGTTATTCTCGTGGTCGGTCTAAGCACACGCGCTATTGCCGAGTCGGCAGTTCGGGGGGGGTATCGCGTCATCACGCTGGATTATTTCGGCGACCGGGACCAACGGGCTTTGGTGGAGAACTATTCGCTTTTGCGAGACTTTGGTCTCCCTTTCAGCACCCAAGCGTTGCTTCAAGCAACCCGAAAGCTGAAATATGATTCCGTGGTCTACGTTTCCAATTTTGAAAACCATCCCAATGTGGTAAGTAAGCTGGCGCAGGAAAGTATCCTGCTTGGGAACGGAGAAGACGTGCTAAGGCAGGTGCGTGACTGGCGGATATTGAGGGGCTTTTGCCATGAAGAGGATATCTCCTGCCCGGTTACGTTACTGCCCGGCGAAGAAAAAAAGGCAGATCCGTCAATTCGCTGGCTTCGTAAACCTCTACTCAGCGGTGGCGGACACGGAATTAGGTCTTGGGCTGGGGAACCCGTGGATGGGACTCATGTCCTGCAAGCTTACATAGAGGGCAGGCCTGTTTCAATAGCCTTTGCGGCAGACGGACAGAAGAGTGTGATCATAGGGTTGACGGAGCAACTCATCGGGACAAAAGAACTGGCAGTGAAGGAATTCACGTGGTGTGGTAATATCTTGCCGCTGAAATTTGATCCTTTGAAAAAAGACGCCCTTATTGAGATCATTGAAAAAATCGCTGCCCGGCTGACGCATCGTTTCGGCCTGCGGGGTGTCAACGGCGTAGACTTTGTGGTGGTGGACGGACCGGATGGCATGCCCCGTCCCTTTCTGGTAGAGGTCAACCCACGTTATACTGCGTCGATGGAACTGGTGGAGCGTGGCTATGGACTCAACGTCTTTTCAGTACACCTTGAGGCTATAGCGGGCCGGTTACCCGACTTTTCCTTGGCAGAGCATTTTACGGGGGGGTACCTGGGCAAAGGGATCGTGTTCGCACGAAAAACTTTGATGATGCCGGAAACCGCAGGATGGATAGAATGTGGAAGACGAGATATCCCTTTCCCGGGTGACCGAATCGAAGCCGGTCGTCCGGTCTGCACGGTGCTGGCGGTGGGTAAAGAAAGGGAGATCTGTCTGAAAAATCTGCTTGCCAGCGTTGAAGCCGTCAGGCGGGAAATCGGTGATGAAAGTTGAGGGCTAGTTTGGGCGAGAATTTCATATTAATAACCGGACGCACCCGCGAACAGGCCGAGGGTCTTCACAAAGGCAAACGCTCAAAGGCATACCACAGCGCTACGGCGCTGGTGGAGATGAGCCAGGAAGACATGGACCGCCTCGGAATCGAAGAAGGCCGGATCGTTCTCTTGAAAACACCGTATGGCCAGGTAGAGGTTCCGGTCCGGAACGGAGCGCTCCCCTCGGGGATGCTGTTCATCCCGATGGGTCCCGTAGCGAACGCCCTTATTGGAGTGGAGACAGGAGGTACGGGGATGCCGGCATTCAAGGGACTAAACGTCAAGGTGGAGCTGACATGAGGTCGATCATCGAGAACGTGACCTGCACTTTTTGCGGATGTTTGTGCGACGACATTATCGTGGAAGTTGAAGACAGCAAAATCGTCCGCGTTCGCCGAGTTTGTACCAATGGGCGAGGAATTTTTGTCAACCATGATCCCACTTTGAGAAAGCCAACCGTCGACGGGCGAGAGGTCGACTGGAAAGAGGCTGCCGCGGAAACAGCGAAGATCCTGTCCCGAGCAGATAGCCCCCTTATCTACGGACTTAGTTCAACGGCCGTTGAGGCCCAAAGAAAAGCAGTCGAATTGGCCGACCGGATAGGGGCCATCATAGATACCACCTCTTCCGTTTGCCATGGCCCCAGCGGTTTGGCTATGCAGGCGGTCGGCGAAGCCACTTGCACCCTGGGGGAGGTGCGAAACAGAGCCGACTTGCTCCTTTTCTGGGGCTGTAACCCACTGGTCTCCCATCTGCGCCATTTCAGCCGCTATTCACTGATGCCCAAGGGTACCCTTTTTCCCAATGGACGCCGGGATCGAACAGTGTTCGTAATTGATGTTCGCCGTACTGCCAGCGCAAAGTCGGCTGACCACTTTATTCAGGTCAAAATCGACTCAGACTTCGAGGTATTGACTTCGCTTCGAGCAATGGTACAAGGGAAAGAAATCGAAGCCGAGACGGTGGGTGGTGTGCCCAAAGCTCGTTTGCAGGAAATGGCCGAGCTCATGAAGACCTGTCGTTACGGCGTTGTGTTTTTCGGCATGGGCCTGACAATGACCCGAGCGCGAGAATACAACGTGGAAGAACTCTTCAGGCTGGTAACTGAATTGAATGAATACACCCGTTTCTCAGTAATTCCGATGCGAGGGCATGGAAACGTAGCCGGGGCGGATCAAGTGCTCACTTGGCAGAGCGGCTATCCCTTCGCCGTCAGTTTCGCACGGGGCTATCCTCAATATGGTCCTGGCGAATTTTCAGCCGTAGATTTGTTAGCACGAGGCGAGGTAGATGCAGCGTTAATCCTTGCCTCAGACCCTGTGGCCCACTTTCCAAGAACAGCGTCCAGGTACCTTGAGCGGATCCCAACCATCATCATCGATCCGATGCCAAATCTAACGTCGCAGTCAGCGGCAGTGGTTTTTCCCACCGCTTGTTATGGGGTGGACGCGGCCGGAACATCCTACCGTATGGACAACGTTCCCATCCGACTTAGACCAGCGCTCTTTAGCAAACGCCCCACGGACGAGGAGGTGCTGGACCAGATTATCGAAGAGGTAAAGTAATGTTAGGGATTATTAACGGCGAGGTCTATGATCCTTTGAATGGTATAAACGCTCAAACCCAGGACATCTGGGTCAAGGAAGGGCGAATCGTACCGCCCGAGGTTGTTGATCGTGAGCGAGCCGAGATCATTGACGCTGCCGGGCTGGTGGTTATGCCCGGAGGGGTGGATATCCACAGCCATATCGTTGGTGCCAAGGTGAACGCCGGTCGTAAGTTTCGCCCTGAAGACCATCGCCACAACGTGCGAAAACGGACGGATCTCACCCGTTCAGGAACAGGTTATACTGTACCTACTACGCATTTGTTGGGCTATCGCTATGCGGAAATGGGCTATACAACGGTGATGGAGGCTGCCACCGCTCCCCTGGTGGCGAGACATACTCATGAAGAACTGGAGGATACTCCCATTCTCGACAAGGGTGTTTTCATCACAATGGGTAACAACCATTTCATCATGGAATGTATTCGTGATGGGGAACTTGAGAAAGCCAGGGACTATGTGTCCTGGCTTCTTGGAGCGAGCAAGGGCTACGCCATCAAGATTGTCAACCCGGGAGGGGTTGAGAACTGGAAATGGGGGCGAAACGTGAGCGAACTGAACGACGAGATCATCGGCTTTGGAATCACCCCCCGCCAAATTGTCACTGCTCTGGCCAGGATCAACAAAGAACTGAAATTACCCCATATGCCTCACCTTCACGGCATCAACTTAGGGCGGAGCTTCAGTGCTCGCACAACTGTCGAGACCATAGCGTCTCTGGAGGGGCAACCCGTCCACCTTTGTCACCTTCAGTTCTTTAGTTACGGCAAGCAGAAAGGCAGACTTCATCGTTCGGCTGCAGCTGAACTGGCCCGCGCGATAAATGAGAATCCAAACGTCACAGTGGATGTAGGCCAGATCATCTTCGGTGAGGCTACCACCATGACCTCTGATGGTCCATTGCAGCACCGGTTGCATCTGGAAACCGGCAACAAGTGGCTCAACAAAGACATCGAAAATGAGACGGGCGGTGGCATCGTTCCCGTGCTCTATAAACGCAATAATCCGATCAACGCTGTCATGTGGCGTACCGGACTGGAGCTATTCCTGCTCATTGACAATCCTTGGCAGGTGTTTCTGACCACTGACCATCCCAACGGCGGACCCTTCTTCTGTTATCCACAGGTGATCAAGCTGTTGATGGACCGTGACTACCGAGCCGAGATGTTTAAGGGCATCAATCGGCAAGGACGAAAGGGCGCGCTGCTCCCTGAATTGGACCGTGTATACTCCTTGTACGAGATTGCCATTATTACACGTGCAGGAACCGCCCGTGCCTTGGGCCTAAAAAATAAGGGCCACTTAGGTGCCGGTGCTGATGCCGACATCGCCATTTATGAAAACCTGGATGACAGGGAAAAGATGTTTGCCCGTCCCCGATACGTCTTAAAGGATGGTGTGGTGGTAGCCCGAGACGGTCGGATCGTTTGTGAGCGTCCCGGACGAACGCTATACGTTGCACCGCCGTATGATCCTAAAATCGAGCGGGAGATCCGGGCCCACTT
>Ga0307379_10006859_pt1 | contig 15571 bp, 2 predicted proteins | sample UN2MG_FD_202237 | JGI IMG/M metagenome (GOLD analysis project Ga0307379, IMG submission 202237) | Soil microbial communities from Risofladan, Vaasa, Finland - UN-2 | ecosystem: Environmental > Terrestrial > Soil > Coastal area > Acid sulfate soil | place: Finland: Risofladan, Vaasa | collected... | reverse complement strand
CGCGACATATGGCAGGCAGGACACGGCCTTGGGTCGAGACTACGACCTTCGCAACCAGACCGCTGCTACTGAAGTGGCAGGTTTGAATGCTGATCGCAACATAGGCATCCAAGACCGCGCGATCGGCTGGGGCAGAAAACTAGACGTGGCGGGGTTGTATCGCAACATGCCGGGAGCTTCGCAGGGCGCGTATGGACTCGCTCTGGGGGCAGGCAATAACGCTGTTTCCAACCAGATGGCTCCGGGACAGCAATACCAGACAGCCATGGGGCAGGGTACTGGGACGATCCAAACCGGGGCAGGACAGGGCTTGCAGGGACAAATCGCTTCCTATAATGGGGCGATCAGTGCTTTCAACACCGAAGCTAATCAGCCTTCGACTCTCGGCACGTTAATTGGTGCGGGTACGACTCTCGGGGCAGCGAAACTGATGAGCGATCGTCGTCTCAAGAAAGACATTGTTCTGGTTGGAAGGGACGAACGTACAGGCCTGAACTTGTATGAGTTCAGCTACGTCGAGGGTGGCAAGCGTCGCTATCGCGGAGCGATGGCTGATGAAGTGCTGAAGGTGATGCCCGAGGCTGTTACTTACTGGGCCGGATACGCAGCCGTCGATTACGGCAAGCTCGGCTTCAACATGGTAGAGGTGTCTCATGGCCGGTAATTTCGGAAGGGGCTTAGCAGTCGGTGTGAAGTCCGCATCTGAGGCGCTTGAGTCAGCCCGTAGATTTAGAGCGGAGCAGCGTGCGGAAGAGGAGTACCAGCTCAAGAAAGAGTACGAGGCCAAGCTGAAGGAAGTAGGTGCCCCAGCCACGCTCGAGAATCGTCAGGGGTACACGGTTAAAGGCCCGGACGGGCAGTCGTTCCAAGTCCCCACTGTGGAAGCGCGAGACGCTTATACGTCGAGCGGTTATACGTCGAGCGGCGAAGCAGCCCCATACCAAGAGGTCAACGTCGGCTCCAAGACACTCGGGCAGCACACGGGCCTGCAAGGTCCAGCCAACGCAGCTAAGCAGCAAGACGCATATGGCTCCCAAGTCAATCAGCGGATGTCGTCAATTGCGTCCCAGTACAACAAACCGCTGGAAGCCGCTGCGTATCTTGGTCTGGATCTGACGAAGTACCAACTGAAAGATGTAGCGCGTCAAGAAAGCATCAAGCAAAAAAAGATGGACATTAACCGGATGTACGACGGAGATCCCCTCGGGCAGTTGGTTCGTAGGTATGGGGAAAACAAGTCCATATTCGGGCAAGGTGAGCATGCGGGCCAAACTGCGACCGGCGAGATTTTGCCGAATGGCGGTGTTGAGGTGTCGTTCTTCGACAAGAAGGGAAACGCTAAGGGCAAGCAGACGTTCTCGGCGGAGCAATTTCAGAAGGCGTCAATGCGTCAAAGACTGCAAGAGTTGGTTTATACCGACCCCACGGATACAAAGAGCATGATGGCGTTGGCTGACCTTGGCCTGAGAGAAAAAGACCTTGACGCGAGAATCGACTTCCAAGGCAAGACGCTCGCAAACCAAGCCCTCGGCCTCAAAGCGCAATTGGCTGCGAACATGGCGTCCCTCGCACACTATGGGACAGTCGCGCAGGCGAACGCCGATAAACTGGTCGAGCTGAGAAAGGCTTCTAAATTAGCGGAAACGATGCACGGCACGGACAGCCCCGAGTACAAATTGGCAGATGATAAGGCTAAAACCGCCACCCAAATCTCCAAGAATCTGAACGAGCTGGGCGGCATGATCGACAAGAACGTGCACCCCAACGTATTCGCCAAAAAGTCACTTCACGCTTCTCAGTTTGCGACAGCGAAAGGCAGCATGCCTTTCACTACGAAAACCGACGCTGCTGGGAATGTGGTCAGGGTTACGACCAACACATACAAAGAACGGGCCATAGAATACGCGCAGCAGTGGGTAGGAAAAGAGAACGCGCAGCTGCGTCAGAAGTACGACCCGAGGGATGGAGTACGAGCAGTGCACAAGCCCGATGGAACGGTTGGCTATCTGTCCAATAAGACTCCAACGCCTGCTGGGGCATTAGGGCCTACGCCTTATGCAACCGAAGCCGAACTCGTCAAGAGTGATGGTTTGACCTCGAAAGCGACGAAAATCAAATCCAATCGGAGTGCAAGCAAGGCCGCTGAGGCAAAGGTGACATTTCCGTTCAGTCCTTCTGGTACAGGCCTGATGCCGCCCTCTTCACGACAACCGTCGGAGACGCCTCAACTTCCGGGGTTAATAGGGCCGTCTAGGCGACGTGACGAGCCATAGAACATGGCTGGCTCCTACTTCGAAGCGGACGGCTCGGAACACTTCTACGGACAACCCCCCGGCGGGTTGTCTGGTGGCCAGCGCGACAGCGATGAATGGAACTCGGTCAGGATTGGCCTTCAGCGACTTCCGGGCGCCGTAACGTCGTTGCTTGATCTGCCATCGGCTGTCGCTTTTGGGACTCGGCCGCTTTCCAGCATCACCGACTGGGTGGGAGAAGCAACAGGGATTCAGCCCGGCAAGTGGGCCGACGACAACGAATACAAATTCTCACCTGAGTATTACGCGCAGCAGAGAAACATCGGCAGGGCCTACGACCAGAACGTCACCCAAGACCAAGGGCTGCTGCGCGAGGCGATGGATGTCATCAAGTCCATCCCTGAGTTGGCCACTGCGTATGCGCAGAACCCCGGATACACCCTCAATCAGGTACTCCAGTCGCTGCCTGCCATGCTGGCCGGGGGTGTAGGCGGCCGGGGGCTGATGGGCATTGGGAAGCAGGCGGCGAAGCAGATCCCGCTCAGAGGTGCCCAAGGCGTGGCTGGACAGAGCGTAGGCGCGCTTGAGCGTGCCGTGGGCACCCGGTGGGCCTCCCCGCTCGCTGCGGGCGCTGGTGAGGGCGGCATCGCCGCAGGACAGAACATGCAGCAGGTCATGGAAGCCCTTGGCCCGGACGCCACGCCAGAGCAGGTTCGCATGGCTGCAGCGACCTCCATCGGGGCTGGCGCGTTCGACATGCTCATCGCCGCTGGCGGTGGACGCATCGCCCAGCGCCTCGGGTTCGAGACGCCTGAGACCTTGATGGCCGGTGGCCAGCGCGTTGGGATGAGGCGTTCATTCGTGCCGCGTGTGCTTGGCGGTGCGGCCTCCGAGGGTGTCTTGCAGGAACTGCCGCAGTCGATCCAAGAGGGCGGCTTCCAGAACCTCGGTGAAGGCCGTTCGTTCGCGGACAGCGGACCCGAAGGCCAAGGGCTGATGCGCCAAGGCATTGAAGGCATGCTCGCGGGTATGGTCATGGGCGGCGGTGCCAACGTGATCTCTGGGCGTGGCAGGACGTTCGAAGGGGATGTGACCGCAAGGGAAATCTCTGATCAGGCAACTGCATCCGCGCTTGCGAGAGGCGAAGCGGCTGACCTGCTAAGAGCAGAGCAGGCGCGATTCCCCGACTACAAGGGCACGGGCGAGCTGGATCTTGAGGGTGGCCAAGGAAGTAACAGGCTGGGCGATGCCGGTGTTGGGCCTTCACCTGTCGCGCCGGAAGCGGCGGTCAACCCCGAGTTTGAGCGCAGGGCTGAGGTTTACCGCTCGATCATAAACAGCTCGTCGTTCAGCCCTGAGCAAAAGGCACAGGCTCAGGAAGCACTGATCAAACTCGGCTTCGATCCGCGCGCGATGCCCAACCTGTCCACGATGCAGGCCTCCCCACAAGGCGAGCTGTTCCCACGAGGCACGCCGCAGCCCGCGCTCAACGCACGGGGCGAAGGTGCGCAGCAGCCCCTGCTGGCTGGCAACGAGGGCATGGGCACCAACCGGATGGACGACCAAACCGGAGCCTTGCATCCTGCGCTCACGGAAGGGCAGGCCGTCGCCGAGCCGCCCGGTACTCGGGACATGTTCTCCGGCCCGGTGAGTGCGCAGCCTGCCCAAGCTGGCGAAGGCGAGTCTACCCACGACATGCTGCGGGCGTTCGCCACTGGCGACAAGAGCCTGCTGTGGGATATCGGGCACAAGGCAGCGAAAGCCGCTGGCCGGATGAAGGAGTTCGCGGAGTTGTACACGCAGCTCCTCCAAGTGTTGCCCCCGGAGCCAACGGCGCAAGCCCCACTGCTCGACCACCCGCCTGCCCAGCGGCGCAGGCTTGAGAGTACGTTCAGGAAAATGCTTGAGATCGTGGAGGAAGGCGAGCAAACGGCCGCCCTCGACGAACAGATCAAGAAAGGGCGTGCAGAAAGATTGGAGAAGGCCGCCATCTACCAGCGTGTGCTTGATAGCCCCAGCACAAGCACTGCGCAAAAGCGGGAGGCTAACGCGTGGCTGGAAGAAAACGAACCCGTCCCCGGAACGGGGATGCCCGTGCGGACGGTGCCCATGTCAGATGCCGCGCGCAAGGGGCAGGTCACCAAGGCGATGGGAGGCAAGAAGAACGCCAGACTGCTCGACAAACTCAAGTCCGCTGGCGAGACCGCGTTCATTGCGCTCCATCTCAGGCTCAAGACCCTTGAGAACGAGCTGGCTCTGGAGGTGAAAGAGTTGGCCGCGAAGAAAAAGGGTGGCATCAAGGCCGCACGCAGTGCCGCTGCCGAGAAGAAAGCGGCCATTTTGAAGGCAGGCAACGAGACACTGAGCAAGCTGGAGAAACAATTCGATAAGGCGCTCGAGAAAAAACACTTCGGCAAGCTGATCGCCTTGCAAAAGCAAGTTGAGTTGGAAGATGCCAAGACGGGCGAAGCGATCGAGGGTATGTCGCCCGAGCTGCCTGCAGAGGTGCCAACGAGTACGCCGGAGCGGCGTGAGCGCAGCCGCAAGACCATTGAGCTATGGCGTAGCGGCTACCTGACTGGCCAGCAAGTCAACGATATTTTCTGGCATTTAGGGTACGAAGGGGAGAAGTCACACTTCGACCGGGCCGACAAGATCCTTGGTCCTGCCATCGAGGCTCGCGCGAAAGCTGTTTCCGACAAGGCGAAGAAACTCGGCCTCGACTTGGAGAACATGAATGAGAAGAAGAGGTCGGCGCTGGAGAAGGCCGTCGACCACGATGGCGTCCAAGCGCACATAAAGGCGCTCAAGGAAGAAGCCGGGCGCGAGAACTGGAAGCGAATGCGCTTCGAACTCGCTGCGTTGATGAACATCGCCCGGTACAGGTACGAAAACCGTGACGAGAAACTGGCGTCCGACTTGAAGCTCGGCATGATCGACGCCTTGGAAACTGCCGAGGATGCCGAACTGGCGATCGAGCGCCTGAAAAGTGAGAAGGTGATCAACTCCGCGGATCTCATCGCCGCCCAGAACGCGATGCACCGCATGGATGAGGGTTCGGGAGAAGACATTGCCGGGTTTACCGAATCTACTGACAGGGCGGTTAAGAGTTTCCTCGCCAACATCCCCAAGGACGATGCGGATGTAGGTGTTGATGAAAGGTCGCAGCACCCGATGCGGGTTCTCAACAAGGCGGCGCTGCGCCTGAACACCGAGGAAGATGGTGAGTTCAAGGGCCGGTTCAGCGCCGACACGGAACTCGTGACCAACAAGGAGAGCGGACAGGAAGAAACGAAAGTAACCCGCAAGGCCGTGGACAAGCTGATCCGCTACGTCCTTGGCGAGCTGCGTCTTTACGACCAGCGCCTCTCGGAGATGACCCCGGAGGAGAAAGACCGGCAAATGGCGGCGATGTCCGATCGCTACGGCGAGGAGGTCATCGAGGTTGTCCTTCGGTACATGGACACCGGCCCCATGGTGCAGCACGCGCGCTCGTCGTTTACCAGCGCCGACTACCTGATCAGCGGTAACGTCAAGTCCGAGAGAGTCTCCGGCAAGAAGTCGCTCCTCAGTGAAGAACAACAGAAGATAAACGCTGCTGTGGGTGGTCTCATGCTGGACCTCGATAAGCAGTCGGGAAATCCTGATACCGTCGATCGTCGCCAAAACCTGAAGGAGCGATTGAACGAGCTATACGCCAGTGCTGCTTTGCGCGGGGAGGGGAAGTACAGAGTGCCCTTCGCCAATTTCGTGGTGGCGCTCCTTACCAACCAACCGGGCACAAAAATCTACAATGGCACGAGCCGGGCAGGGAACAAAGCCAACAACGACGCGATGGTTCTCCGTCGTGACCTCCTCAACGCCTCTGACGACCCCCTCCTCGGAGACAAAGTCATTGCCGCCCGAGCCAAAAACATTGAGGAGGCCGGTAAAGCGCAGCGAGCCAAAAGCGCCAGTCGAACCGCTGCAGCCCAACGATCTGTGGGCACTAATGTTGAAACATCACCTGCTGCGGCACCGGCGGCAAAAAAAGAACGAAGCGGCCAAGGCCAGACGGGCATCACAGACTCCGACGGGAACGTAACCGAGTTCAAGGTCGAGGGCACTGCCGTTGAGGACGACGCGGGCGGGATCATTTTCACTGACCTGACGGTGGAAAACCTCGAGAACCCCGACGATCAGCTGGCCAATGAGCTGACCGAGACCATGAACGACCAGCCCGCTGCCAAGGTCATCGCAGCGATCAAGGGTGCGGGCATCCGCGGTGCGGATGTCGATGTGCTGTCGAACCAGATCGATGCCATTCGTGAAAGGCAGGTCGACGACAAGAGGGCGGCCGACGACGCAAAAGCTGCCAGCACCAAATTGGAAGTGGGCGACACCTACCTCGAAAAAGACACAGGCAAGTGGATCAAGGACGTGCTTGCCATGTGGTCCGAAAGCACTTTCGTACGTAAAGAAGATGAGAAGGGAAAAAAAGCCAAGGGGACTACTCTCAGCGCGAATCCTATCTGGGACTACACGACCCCCGCGGAGACACGCGTCCTCGATTGGTTGAAGGGCAAGGCCTCGCAACATACTATCGGTCGGGCGAAGATCAACGCCAAGGCGATCGGCGCATCAAGTGAGTCGGATGTCGCGGAGACGGTCATCCGCAGCATCCTGTTCCGACTTGAGACTCTGGCTGAAGGGAAACGTCGGAGGTTCGAAGCCGATGCCGCTACCGGGACTGCACCGAACCTGCCCAGAAACGCGGCGGCCGAGAGGGCTGCCGTTCGCACCGTCGACAAGCTACGCACCCCGGAGCCTTCCAAGGGCGCCACTGGCGACACCAGTGCGCAGGAGCCGTCCACCCTGCCCGGCGGGCGTGGCGAGGGCAGGGTGGCGAGGACCGCTGCCAAGGCTGAAGGGGAACAGACGCGGAAACAGCGGTCCGACGACGAGGCAATGGCTCGCGAGGATCAGTACGCGGGGGAATGGATTGATGACATAGACCCGGAAAACCCGCCTTCGCTTAGCGACGCGCGCAGGATCGCCAAGTCACTGGGTATCACGCTCCAGAACGGCCTCAGCGTGCCGAGCGTTATTCTACGGATCAAGGCCCGCTTGGAATCGAACCGGAGAGAACGGGCGAGTAGGATAAAAGGGGTGGAAAAGAGCGCGCTGGATCGCCCGTCGCGCGGGACAGCCTCAAGGGAAGTCGAAGCAACGAGGCTAAAAGCAGAGAGAGAAGAGGCGCTGGCAGAACGCCGCGCCACAGCCGACGAGAGGAACGCCGCGCGACTGGCAAAGAGCAGCCACCTAGCTGCTTGGAGGCGCGCCGCGAAGATCGCCAACCAGCTCGGCTCCGTAGCTACGGGCGAGCTGACTGGAATTCGTGCCGGGATCAGGGCTGCGCTTGGCGCCATGACGACCGAGAACCGGCGCGTCGCCCTGACTCGTGCCGCCAAGGCCTTAGGGGTGCGCAGGACCGGGCAGCTCAAAGAGATCCAGCAGCGGGTCATGGAGAAGTTGCAGGAGCCAACTCCGGTCGCAGACACGGAAGAATTCCAATCCGTCCTCGAGCCGATCACGGGGCGGCGTAGCTTCATCAAGTCGATGCTGGGCCTGCTCGGGTCAGGCATAGTTGGAAAAGCGAACGCGTTTACTGTACCTGAGGGGTTGGAGCTGGCACTTCGTCAGGGTGATATCAACGGTGCATTGCAGCTGATCGCTACCACCAGCCGCAGCATCCCCTTCCGCACGCTCGCTAAAAAGTTGATCGCCCTAAATAGCAAGGATATTTCTCTGCGGGTCTTCGATCCGGGACAAGTGGGTCCGATCTCGTTGAGGAATGCCTATGGCTCAGTCACGCTCGACCGCCGGACAGACGGCAGCAGCAAAGCGGTCATAAATCTGCGTGGTGATATTGGTCTGACAGAACATACGATCTTGCACGAAATGATCCACGCCGCGTTGATGTCTCGGTATGACTCTTTTTCGTACTACCTCGCCAATCCTATATTGCAAGGGCGTAATGCGGACCCGACGCTTAAGCTGCTCCACCAAGTATGGAATGAGTTCCAGCGAGAGGTAAAAAAGGCGTACCCCACTCGCGAAGCCCTCGACAAGGCGCCTGCCAGCCTTCGAGCAGCTGCGCTTAGTATTGATGAATTCCTTGCCTATTCGATGACCGGTGAGACTGTCCAAACGTGGATGCGGGGTCGGAGATACCAAGGCAAGACATTGTGGGGCCGCTTCAAAGAGTTCGTGAAGAGTTTTCTTGGGATCGGAGGCACGGAGCCGTCGTGGCTGGACGCTGCACTGCGAGTTGGCAACGAGGTACTGGATGCAGCGACGCTGGACCAACCAGATTTTGCGGTGTCACGAACACTCGCGATAAAAGCCAAGTCTCTCAGCTCAAAGTCCGCCTATAAATCCGAAGAGGACAATGTGGTCAACGACCCACTATATGGGTTCACGGTGCACGGCAACGGCAACCTGACCAACTACCGGGTGACGCTCGAGTACGAGTCAAAGTTTGGTGAGTTCTCCGGCAACCCCATCTTCGGGTACGCAATCAAGACACCGGAAGGTGACCTGCTTGGTTTCCTGACCGCCGCCGTCAACGATGACGGTATCCCGACGCATGTCCTGAATATCCAAATCGGAGAAACTGCCACGCAGGCAGGCAAGGGAGTCAGGCAGGATCTGAAAAACGGCGGCTGGGGCACCAAGATCATGCAGGCGCTTTTGGAAGCCTCGCCTACCAACACTATCTTCGCCGTGGACGTTCAAAAAAGTGCTGTGCCGATCTGGCAGGCATGGAACGCGCGGTGGCCCACCAACCAATTGGAGCATGGCAATGCCTACCTCACCCTCAAAAACTTCGAAAGCCGCCGCGACCTCAATGCCAACCCGTGGCGACGTGCTGAAATGGAGAAAAAAAGGGGACGAACGGCTGAAACAGCTGTGGGCGAAGGAGAAACTCAAGACCTCCAAGACAAAGGAATTATAGAGAGCAAAACATGGAACGTGTCGCATCTGAGCAGTAATCTAGCGTCGATAAAGGGGGGGTTTAAGAAGCAGCCTTTGGGTATCTCTTTTGCTCGTGCCCCAGAAGAACAACTTTCTTCCCCTACTCTAGCTGAGCCGAAGGGAAAACGCGGGGTTGTAAAAGCAACTGTTTCTGGACGTGGCATCGACTACACCAAGCCCAAAGGCAAGAAATTCATCGATGGTTTATACGCCCAGTACCAAAAAGCCGAATACACAGGGATGCCATACGACCAACAAGTGATAGATCATCTTCGTCGTTTGGGAGTTGACTGGGTGAACGGCTGGAACGGGATTGGCGAATCGCCTGAGCTGCACGTACTCAACGCAGACATGGCTTCTGTGCTGAGGGAAACTCAAGACCTCCAAGACCTAGACTTCACCAAGGATTTCCAGTCGGTCATCGACGGCGTGGCCTACATGCCGCAGTCGTTGAAGGTTTCCTTCGCGCCCGCTGCTGCACAGGTCAAGGCGGCGTTTAACGGTGCAGTGCGCCTGCTCGCCCCCATAAACGACGTCTTTGAGTCCATGGAACGTATGGGGCTTACGACAGTCGCTGCGTTCAGGCGGGTGTACGAGCGTCGGGCATCCGCGAAGCGTAGATGGGAGGAAGAAGCCAACCACGTCTGGCAGGCGTTCCGAAAGTTGCGCTACGACGACTGGAAGAAAGTCGAGGGCATCCTCAGCGAGTCAACTCGCAAGGGGTGGGGCTACCAGCCGTCGTGGCTGGAGGACAGCGCGGGCAAACAGATCACCGTGCCGATCAACGACGAGATCAAGGCGCAGTGGGATGCCATGTCCAACCCGGATGGCAGCATGTCGGACTCGCAGAAAATCGCTGACGGCGTCTTCAAATTCAACGACAAGATGTGGGCTGCCAAGGACAACTGGTTCAACGCGGCGCACAGGGAATCGTTTGATGAAGAGCGTGCGGCAGCTGGGGGCGACGAGACGAAACTGAAGGACATCGCTAAGCGCGAGCGTACGAGCCTTGCCAGATACGGCAGGAACATGCCTCGCTTGATCGACAAGCCATACGCGGCGTTCAAGCGGTTCGGCAAATACGCCATCGTTGGCAAGTCTGAGGAATTCGAAGCGGCGGAAGAATCGCTCAAAGATCCGACGCTGTCGCGTGAACAAAAAGAAGAGCTGGCCTCGCAGTTACGCGAGATGAAAAGCCAGCCCCAACATTATGAGGTCCAGTTCAAGGACTGGGCGGCCACGACCGCGTCGGCGGAGAAAGACATGCGGACGCGCCTTCCTCGCGTGTACTCTTTTGAGCGCACTCAGCTGGCCGAGCAGCAATACTACGAACTGCCTCACCACGTCCTGTCGCGCCTGAAGGCGGAGATTAGCGACCTCGCAGAAGGGTCGACGGGCAAGGGTCTCAGGCCGGAGATCGTCAACTCGTTGCAGCGTGCCACGTCCAACCTCTACCTCGAGATGCTCTCGCAGGCCAACACCCGCAAGAACGAGCTGCAACGCCTTGGAGTGGCCGGGCATGGCGAGATGATGCAGGCGTTCATTTCACAGGCCCGCGCGGATGCGAACCTTGTGTCGTCTCTTCAAAACAACCGCGACGTGTTGCAAGCGATGCGGGAGATGAAAAAGGAAGTGGACAGGGGTTCGACCGACGAGCAACGCTTTGAGCGATCGAAACTGTACAACGAGGTGGTGCATCGCTACCTCAACCTGCAGCATCACAGTGACTCGACGTGGCAACAAAGGACGATGCGCGGCAATTCGATCATGTTGTTGGTCTGGTCGCCTTCGTACTTGATCCAGAACTCGACGCAGGTGTACATGATGGCGCTGCCGAAACTGGCGTCCAATTTCGGTTGGTTCCGGTCGGCCGCGCTTATCAACAAAACCTACGTCAAGCTGGGGCTGGAGAACACACTTATCGACGACGAGGTCAACCTAGACAAGATCACCGGGTTATACGGCAAGGATATGGCACGCGCCATTTCTGAATTGGAGATCGCTGGGAAACTGAACATCACCATCAACATGGACCTTGGTAAGTGGGCAAACAAGGGACTCATACCCAAGACGGCCTTCGGGCGATGGATCAGGGAAAACAAGATCAGTGCCGCCACTGGTAGGGGCCTTTCGTTCGTGGGTGCCTTGCCGGGGCGCGTAGAGATGATGAACCGCATCGTGACGGGCATCGCAGCCTACCAGCTGAAAAAGGCCGACCTGAGTGGTCGTGCCAAGCCCGATGACATGAGCGCCGAGCAGTTCGAGGCGCATACCCACGACAAGGCTGTGGAGTACGCCGCCAAGATCATTGACGAGTCGCAAGGTGCGTACGACGATGCGGGTGCAGGCCGCATTTTCCAGCCGGGCAACGCACCGGGCCTGCCGGTCAAGCTGCTCTTGCAGTTCCGCAAGTTCCAGATCATCCAACTCTCGTTCATGATCCGCGACTTCAAGCGCGCCTACAGCCGCACGAAGCCTGCCAACCTGACCCCAGCCGAGTGGATGGAAGAAAAGGCGGTTGCCAAGCGAGCCTTGGCCTTCGCCATCGCCCACTACGGCGTCATGACTGGTGCGATGGGCCTGCCCTTCGTGGGCTTGGTGGCCGGGGCGTTCGCGGCCTTGGGTGGGGATGATGACGACGAGCTACGGCCCAGCTTGCTTGCTGCCACCCCGTTCGCTACCTCAGAGGATCGCCTACTGACCGAACTGTGGCTGCGCAAGCAGCTTGGCGGGGGCGCTCTGGCGACCCTACTGACCAAGGGGGTTCCGACCCTCGCCGGGATCGACCTGTCGGCCCAGATCGGGGCCGGGACAGCCGCCTACATGCTGCCCTACGCCAAGAAGGGCAAGACAGCCACGGAGACGGCCCGCAACGTAGCGTGGGCCTCGCTGGGCGCCACGGCGGGCACAGTGGACAGGGTTTCTAGGGGGTACGAGCTGCTGGCCTCAGGCGAGCTGTGGAAGGGCCTAGAGGCGGGCCTGCCGCGTGGGCCGAGCGAGGCCATACAGGCCTTCCGGGAGAGCCAGAGCGGTAAGGTGGACCGCTCTGGGACGATCCTGACCCCCGCCCATGACATCAGTGCGTGGCAGAGCGCCTTGTCGGGGATCGGAATGAAGACCACTGCCGATACCGAGCGCAATCTGCTGCAGCAGAAAATACGCCTGACCGAGCAACACTATGCCGAGCGGCGCAGGGAGATCGGCCACGAGTACATCGAGGCTATGCGGGACAGGGATATGGGGAAGGTGGCGGAACTGCGCCGGGAGTGGATGAAGGTTTCTGCCAGTATGCGTAAGCAAGGGCTGAAAGCGCCGCTGCCGTCGGCGTTGCACCAGTTCTGGCAGCGCGAGCTACGCGACCAGCGCCAAGTGATCGGCGGGGTGGTGACCAAGCGGTCGACCCGCAATCTAGCACTGGAAGGGATCTAGCGAAAACTCGGGACACGTGTCCCGAGTTTTCGGGCAAAAAAAGACCCCGGTCCCAGCGCGTGGGCGCCGAGACCGGGGGAGACGGAGAGGAGGAAAAACCGTCTCAAACGCGCTCAAGGAGGTTGAGCGCGACTAGCATATCACGGCTTGACCAGTTTCAAGTGTCCGGCTTCCGTGATGTTGGCATTGGCGTGGGAGTACCCCTGTATCCTAGTCAGGTTGAGGTGCCAGCAGAACGTCTGGCCCGTGATGCGTGTCGTGCCTTGGCCGAGGTAAAACCGGGAGTCGCCGATCAGGATCTCCTGCTCCTGCAGTTCCCGGCGCATGGCCTTGTAGCTCATGCGCGTGGATGAACACCACTCCCGCACTGCCGCCACGGACAGATACAGGTTGCCCTCTTCAAGGATCGCACGCCCCACCGGCTCGCCATTCATGATCACGCCGTCCAGCGCGCCAAGCCTGCCATCTTTCAAAGAGCGCGTGCTGATGATCTTCTCCGACAAGGTGGTGAGCATGACGTTGAACGCCTCCTCGTTGGTCAACGTCATGTCGGTCATGAACGCTTTGTGGTTTCTGATCGTCGACAGGCACATATCGAGCAAAGGGTCGAGGTCGAACTTCTCGAGCAGCCCTATCTCATGCAAAATCATTTTGGCCGCCAACGGTATGGCGATGTGCGCCGACCAGAACCGGTTCTCTTTGTCGATCTTCAGCTCGTCTTCGATGAACTCGCGCATCTTGAACAGAATGCGCTGGGCCTCTTTCTCGTTCTGGCTGACCCATTTCACAAACCTGAAACCCATGGCGCCGTAGTTGCCGCGTAGCTGTTCCAGCAGCTTGTCCATCTCACGGCGCTCGATCGTTTGAATCTGCGGCCAGTCAATTTCGATCAGGCGAGAAATCTCCGCTGAGGCGTCTCCTTTGAATGTGGCCAGCGTCTCAACCATGCTGCCGTTGGCGGCGCCGAACGTCACACACGCCCACGGTAAAAGCCGTTCTCGCCGCTTCCCGTCCGAACGCATGCCTTCGCGCGGCTGCCCGTTCATGATCGAGTAGGCCATGTTCGATGCTTTCAACGGGTCGATGTTGGTCATCTCGTCGACACTGGATGGGATCGAGTGCAACGTCTCCAACCGGTTGTACAAGGCTAGCTCGGTGGTGCTGCGCAACTCGGTCATCAACACATCGGGGTCGCCATAAGAACTTAACGCCACTCGGGCTGCGGTCGTCTTCCCCGTGCCTTTCTTGCCTATGGCGTTGACCAAGCACCCCGTAGGCATCTGGTAGAACTTCAGCAAGGGCGAGCCAATACCAAACAGGACAATCAGCTGGAAGGCAGTGTGGTTCGGGTGGTCGTACATGGCCTCTACCAGCTCAGTCCATTCTTCGGCCGAACCGCCGTTGTTGATGAACGCAGCCATGAACGAAGGTGCGCTGTCACCCGCCACCTTCACTTTCTGTATTTTGTCTCCTTGGATGCGCTGGTCCCCCAGCAGAAAGCCGCCGTCGTTCTGCCAGCCGAAGACCCGGTAAGCGCGTATTTCTTCCGTGCGCTGTTTCAACTGTTCCGCCATGGCGGCTACTAGAGAGTCCATTCTCGGTCTTGCTCCTTTGCCCGTGACGAAAATCTCATTCTGCCCAAGCGCCCCATACAACTCGGTGCCCCCTTTGCCGACTGTGCTGGCAGGCAAGTCGAAATGCCTGTACTGCCACCCGCCGCCTTTCTTCTTCCGCACTTGGCTGGTTACGCTATAGATTATTTCACCTGATGGCGCCCAGTGCCTACCCTCGAACCAGAACAGCGTCTTGGTGATCCGCGCATACTCGTTCTTGCCATCGTTCGAAACGACCAGTTGGCTGATATAGCCGTTGCGGTATGCGTACTTCTCGGGCAGCGCGATTTTCTCAGCTAGGTCTTCGTCGGTAACGACCTCGACTTCCTGCTGCGGCGGGTTCTCCTCGTACCCCAGTGTGATAGGCGAACGGATCTTGCCCCTGAACTCGCACACACTGCACAGGCCGTCCGCGTCGCCGTACGCCTCGCAAGTAGGCGGCCCCTTCTCCCAGTCGTCAAACTTTCTCTGTGTCTCGCCTTGGCTGTACCCTTCGTACTTGGCTGACCACTCGTGCGCCTTGTCTTCGCCCTCTACCGTGTGCTTGCACAACCCAATGCTAAGCCACCATGTCTGGTAGCTGGTGCCGCCCGAGTCCTTGAAGTTGGCGATCTGGAGGCACTTGGTGGCGACAATTTCGGCGAACGACGGCGGGTACTCATGCTTGCCTGCCAACGACTCGGTAGATGACATCCGGCCGTGCATGTAGGCCGGGACAGCATCGAGCGGGTCAGTTACGACGTGTGGTGAGAGCAGAGCTACGAAATCGTCAGGGTCGAGCAGCACATCGTGCTCACCCCACACCTCGACGGGAGAGCTGGCGCTATCGAAATACTTGCCCCTGTTGATGGTCTGCGGCGGTCGCAGCACCGATGCAATATCGCAATCTCGCGCCGGGTCGGACTTCAATCCGAAAACAGGGAACACCTGCCGTGCCATGTCCGCCAGCCGTAGCCATTCATCTTTCGGCACGTCGCGGTTGAATGGCCAGTAGGCGTGTATCCCATTGCCGGACGAAACAATGATGGGGGACGGGAGGGTTAGTTTTTCACAAAGCTCCGCTACGGCAGCGACAGCCTCGGTCTTGGATGGGTATGCGTTTGGTTTCGGCTTGCCCTCGTCGTTCAAGCCGACGTCCAGATCGCGCCATATCGCGCGGGCAAACGTTGCGTTCTCGGCAGTGCGGGTCTTGGTTTTTCCTTTCTCGTTGACGTACTCGGCCTGCGCGAACGACGCACAGGAAAAGTACACGTTGTATTC
>Ga0307379_10006857_pt1 | contig 15573 bp, 16 predicted proteins | sample UN2MG_FD_202237 | JGI IMG/M metagenome (GOLD analysis project Ga0307379, IMG submission 202237) | Soil microbial communities from Risofladan, Vaasa, Finland - UN-2 | ecosystem: Environmental > Terrestrial > Soil > Coastal area > Acid sulfate soil | place: Finland: Risofladan, Vaasa | collected... | reverse complement strand
TTTCCGAAGGTGTGATAGCCGATGTCCTGGATGATTCCGTCCAGGTCATTCTTCCCAGACTTCGAGGCTGCGTCCCGTTCCTCGAAGCCTTCATGAACACCACCCGACAGGAACACCTGACACGAGTGACAGTCGTTACATGCCTCCCCATTCTTCGGGCTGAGGCAAAGGAGAGCCTTGGCCAAGATGCGGCCAAGAGTGGTCTTCCCCGATCCGTGTTGTCCGCAGAAGACGTAGGACTGACGGAAGCCTCGACCCTCCTTCACGAACTGCCGCAGAACCTCGACCGATGCTTCCTGTCCAATGACATCATCGTAATTGAGTGGGCGATATTTCGTGTCAAGGGCCAAGGGATTCCTCCAAAACTACAGGAAAATCGTCACTCGCCGCGAACGGCTTCCACAACCGCAGCGTCAGCATCGCTGGGGCCCTTCTCTTCTTCCGCCTCAGAGACAGGGAACCACATGCCGTACCTCTCGATGTTCTCGCGGAACGCTGAGATGTCAGGACGAGCGATGGTACACTTCATCTCACCGGACTTGGGGTCCTCCTCACAGCGGCAGGACGTGAGAAGGTGGTCGAGAAGGGCTTCCTTCTTGTGAGAAGTGAGGTTCTCCCAAGCGTCTGCCCCCAACTCGAGGACAAACTTGTACTCCTCCCCGGAGAGGACGTTGGCCAGGGTCGGAGCCCGACGGGGAATCCCGAGGAGGATCTGACCCCCACTGTTGGGGGCCTTCTCCCTGAAGATCACGACGATCTCATCCACGATGAGAGCCAAGTCAGGGTGGTTCCGACCGATCAGATCACGAACCGTTGTGTGGATTTCATCGTTGGCCTTCCAGAGTTCCATTTTGACCTCGCAGACTCAGAGTCTGAATGCTTGGGTGAGAGCGTTGCGGCCACCAGAATCCCAGATTTCCCCAGGATCCTTACCGCCTTTGTAGGCAACCGCACGGCTTCGAACTCCTACCCGTTCAAGGCGGTCGGGTACCCCCGGGATCCATTTTCCAGTGGCGTCGTCAGTGAAGCCGGACACCTGTCTACGCCCCGTTTCATCCATGTCGAACGCAACATGGACCATTGCGGAAGGGCTCATGAACCGGGCAAGGAAGTTCAACTGCAACCGGGAAACACGAGCAGTCCCGCAAGCAAGAACGACATCCTTTTTGGGGACCGCATGCTGGAGGGAGATGTCAAACAACCCCTCGACAAGCCAAACATCCCCACCCTCCCAGATCTTTTGGAGGACTGAAGGGGTCAATCCGATGAACACCGGAACCCACTGGCTCTCCGGGAGTCGGTAGTCTCGAACCTTCTTATCCTCAACCAAAGACCAGGTACGGTACTCGACTCCCACCAAACGCCCTCGAGGGGACCAATAGGGGACTGACATCCACCCCTTCCGGTATTCTCCCCGGTCACCGTTTTGCTTCCGGTACGAGGCGTCAGGGGCCTCCACTGACGGAGGCTGCCACAACCCGACTCTCATCTCTTCCATCAAGGCAGAGGGCAAGCCTCTTCCGAGGATGAACCCTTCCAATTCCTCAGGTACTTCCTGAGCAGCTTGCAGGATCGCAGTGGTCAACCAATCTCGCACTCACTCCTCCGATGGGGTCGGGAGGCTCGGTGCGATGATTGAAAGACCCCGGGAAGCGTTGTGAATGACACAAGCACGCTGACCCTCACCGAAGTCCACCGTGGTCCCCACGAAAGAACGATCCTCGGGAACCACGACCGCCCACCCTTCCGGGACCCAGGTTTCTTCGTAGCGGGGGATCCCCTCTGGGAGCAACTTCTTGCCACCCTCGAGAATGCTCAGATCGAAATTGGCCCCATACAGAACCTCTAAGGGGGCGGGGACATCGTACTCAATGAGATGGCCAATTGCAGATCGGACCCCCTCAGGGGTCGGAGGCTGGAAGTTCCCCCACTGCCGCTTCTCCGACATGGCGGCCACCATCACAATCGCTTCCCGGAAGAGGAATCCCCAAGGCACTTTCCGAACTGCGGCACGGATATGGCCATTCGGGAACTTGTCCGCAACCCAGATGAAGCCCTTGGTGGAAGACACCAAGAAGGGGCCGTCGAGGGCTCGGGACACAGGAACCTCGAGGAGGAGCGGCGTCCGGTCACCCTCCGAGGATGCGATCATTTCGGTCAAGACTGCCATGGGAAGATCCTCCTCCACCAGGGTACCGCAGAGGGGATCTCTTCGACGGGCACCAGGGCCTGTGTCCGGAGCTGGTCTCGCTCCTCCCTCAACTTTTGATTCTCCTTGCTCACATGCCCCAGGTCCCGGGACTTCACCTCTGAATCCGCCTCGGCCTGATGCCGCGAGGCCAGAAGTTCCCTGATCTTGCCGGGGAAGACTTCAGGAGCCTCCTCGTCCAGTATGGATGCCAGGGAGTCGAGGACCTTCTGTCCTTCGATGATGTTCTCCGAGACTTCCCGAAGGGCCTCGAACTCTTCGGGGGTGTCCACCCAGATGTCAATCCCGAAAAGGGTTGCCAACTGCTGGCCCTCTGGGAACAGTGGACCAGCTTGCGGGTCCTCATCCTCAGCAAGAACCCATAGAAGGGCTGCCACGTCAGGGAATCGGACTGCGATCTCCGGAACGGTCCGAGTCTGGAAGAATTCCTTCAAGGAGTCCTTGATCTCATCCTTTGTGTGGAGGGGATCGAAGTCGGGGCATTCAGGGGAACGGTCCAACCAGACATCGCAGGTCTGGCAATCCAGTTTGCAGACCCCAAGCTTGCCGGAGGGGGTCTTCACAGTCCGGTTGTTCTTGCAGTTGTCCGGGTTCCGGTCCAGGAGTCGCCGAATCTCACGCTTGACATGACGGTATCGAGCCTGCTTCAACTTCTGGGCAATCTGACCATTGGATCTCATTTGGCTTTCCCAATTGGCCGGAATGTGGCTTCGCCATCCTTCTTGTGGATGCGATATGCCCTGGTAGCCTCTTCCACCAACACGGGATTGTGACTCACCGCCAAGATGTCCAACCCAAGTCGGTCGGCAAGGAGGGCCAGGAACTGCCCAACCCGGGGGACATAGTGTTCCGCAACCGCGCCCAAGCTCTCGTCTAGGAGGAGCAAAGGCCGCAACCCTCGGCGGGTCAAGACCACGATACGGAGGAGGACAGACTGAACAGTAGAGATCGACCCACCATAAGCATCTGTGCTCGACCCTTCCGTGGTGGTTCCATCGGGCTGCTTCTGAATTGTGATCAGATCCACGGCGACCTTCCCGCGTTGGATGTCCACATCAGCCCGGACTGAGAGATCTAGATCATCGAACACCGCTTGGAGACCCTCAGTCAGAAGCTCCTGGGCAGTTTGGGCATTGTCCACCACCTCCCGGTCGATGAGGAGGCGAAACAAGTCCCCCACCCGGGAAAGGAGGCCCGACTCGAGCTCAAGAGCCTTGACCCGCAACACGGCTTCTTGGTGTTGGCGGATCGCAGCATCTCGAAGAGCTTCAGTCCGAGTCAAGTCTGATTGAAGCTCTTCGAGTGAGGTGAGGGTTGTCCTCAGGTCCGCCACACAACCACCGAGTAGTAATCGTTGCCGACCTCTTCGTCCACATCCTTGTACCGGAAGGACACGAAGCCACCACGACCCCTCTTGGTGATTCCGAACTCGAGGGTGTCGAGGCCGAAGGTGTCCCCAATCCCCTGGATGTACCGGGTATCGATGGTGAACTCCGAGTCCCACTTGTCCCCGTTCAGGACCTTCGCGAGGGACAGCGGATAGTCGTCCGACCCGCCTGCCTCGCAAGGCATCGAGACGTGAACAGTCCCCTCCGGGCCCTCCTTCGGGTTGAAGGAGAAGGTGACGGACTCGTGACCCTTCGGGGCACCTGCGGAAAGGACCGAGACAGCTGCCTTGAACTCCTCACGGTCGAGGCGCAGAGTGACATCATCCACTGCCTCCCGATCGACGTTGAGGGCTGGGAGCTTGGAGGTGGGCTGCGTGATTCCCAGGAAGCTCTTGTCCTCCTTCCAGAAGGTGCAGTTGGCGCCGCCGCCATCCTCGAGGGGACGCTCCGCGTGCTTGATGGTCACCTTGTCCGAGGGGTTGTTCGACGTGAGGAACTTGATGACCGCACCCACATCCTTGCCGGGGATACGGATGTTCAACCCATCGAGTCCCGGCAGCTGAACCGAAGAGAGGGCCCGACGGTCGGTTGCCCAGAGGACCCCGTCGACCGCCTCGATCTGGCAGAGTTCCGGCTTGCTGGTGTCGTCGGCCGAGACGAACCAACGCATGAGCCGCAAGGCACGAGCCAGGTTCGATGCCGAGGTCGTGCCGAGGTCGTTGGAGGTGTCAACCAACTCATCGTTGTTCGGCCACTTGCCGGGGTCGAGAGACCGGAACCGCACCGAGCTACGAGGACCCTTCGCCGTCACTTCACCCTTCACCTTCTCCGAATCGGACAGGGTCAGAACCCCGTCACCGACGCCAGCCAGCCACTTGTCGAGACGCCAGCCTTCGACAGTGAAGGCATCACCCTCATCACCCTCGAGGTTGGTGATGAGGGGGGCTCCGGCGAAGGTGCGGAGGTCGTAGGAGTCGACCTCCACTCCGCCATCCCGGATCCGGAACAGGTAGTGGGACGACAGGTCGTTCTCAGACGACACCGAAAGGCGGACGGACGCAAGGATTACCTCCAGGTCCTGCTTGGCAATTTCGATCTTCATGGGGATTTGCTCTCCAGATAGGGGGAAAGGGCAGTTTCGGCGGCTCGAAGACCTTCCTCGAGCTTGACCACTTCATCCTGGAGAGCACTCTCCAGCTTGGTGACAGTCTCATCGAGAGTGGAAGGATCCAAGTTCTTAGCGCGGATCTCCTGCTCGACTGAAGCCAACGTCTTTTGGGCAGCTTCCTTGCGCCCCGCAATCCGTTGGACCTCAGCGGCCAGGCGATCTCGATTGGTGACAGCATCCTTGAGACGCTTGTCCAAATCCGCTGTCATTGATCCTCCAGCCTGGTGCGTACTACCCGTTCCGGGAACACTTGTACCCCCCTACAGCTCGAGATCTGCAAAGCCATCTGCATCTTCCAGTTCCTTGAGGTTCTTGGGGCGGCGACGGGAGGCATTCTTCTCCCGCTGTTCTTGGCGAGCCTCACAAACGGACTCGAAGTTGCACCACTTGCACGTGTCTGGGACGGGGACGGGGTCGAACTTGTGTTTCCGCATGGCATTGCGAGCATCAATAGCACGTCGAGCCAATCCCAGCAAGTCCTCCTTTTCGAAAGGGATCCACTCGACCCCTTCCTCTTGGAATGCCTGTCCGGTCTCTACGTCGAAAGTCTCATGCCCCGCCGGAAAGCGGTACCAGACGAACCCCAGGCGGTTTGGCATCTCACCATGGGCACGCCAGAAGACAAGCGCATACCACCGAAGCTGGTCCGGATTCGTGTATCGCATCTTGTGCCGGGTGTTCTTGCCATCCGTGATGGTGATCCCAGTGTCCGTTCGACGAACAATCACATCGGCAATCCCGGCGACTGTCACCCACTTGTTGAGCCACCCCAACATCTGAACTTCCGCTCGAGCGTAGGGTCCGAGGAGCCGGTGACGCTTCATGGTCACCAGGTAGCCTCGGACCCCGTCCTTGCAGACCTCGATCATCTCAGAGTCTGAGAGGCCAGCCTTCTCGTAGTCGATAAAGTTCCTACGCTTCTTGATCTGCCGTCTCCATTCCCGCTCGACGAACCCCATCAAGATGTCCGATACGGCGGAAGGATCTCTCCACAACTCCTCATTGTAGAACTTCTCGACAGCCTTCTGGATCACCTTCCCCATGACAGCGTCATGTCGAGACGTGATGTCTGGGAACTTCTTCCCCTTCCCCGGGCCTTCTCCGAGATCGATCCCATCCCACCCGAACTGCCAAAGAAACTTCTGCCTGCATTCCTCGAAGGTGGCAATGTGGCTCCAGTAGATCGGATCATCGGGGCCCATGCTACTTCTCCGCCTGTTCCAGGTAGCGCAAGGTCCGCTCCCGAACATCATCCGGAACATCCGAAACCTGCTGTACAGCAGATGCCAGGGTTTCCGCAGCATCACGGGGGACCAGGCTCGCACGGATCTTCTCAACGAAGGTGTCCATCTCCATCTGCTGGCGAACCTGTCGGGCTCGCCCATCCACATCGAACACCTCCTCCGCAGGGCGAACGTTCAGACGAACGACCTCCACCCCCACCTTGTCTGAGCAGGAGATCACAGCACATGCAGGACGCCTTTGAACTTCATCTTGGGACAAAGCCCCTCGGGTGAGTGAGCCGATGTTGATGAAGGTCTTGCCCCCAAGCTCGACGACCCCCTGGTCCTTATGCCAGTGGCCAAAGCAGTACACGTCGGGGGCAGTACCTAGGAGGTCCGAGTAGCGGACGATGTCCTCCCCCTCGAACATCTTCCCACCCTTCTCTGATGCAAGGACATGGGCCACGCAGATGAGCACGTCCTCATCCCCCTTCACCAGAGAAGTGAACCTCTCCATCTCGTAGCGGGGTCCATGGTAGGGGATTCCAACGACCCTAACCTTGATGCGCTCCTCGGTGAAGACCACCTCATGCTCATCGTACAACTTGCGAAAGACTCCCGAAGAGAAGAGGACTCCCAGGGGCTGCTGCCCCAGAAAGTTGTGGTCCCCATAAACCGAATCATGGTTCCCAGGAGTGCAGTAGACCGGGCACGGATAGTCCCGGTGGTGGTCCGCCACTCTCCGGACGGTCTCATGAGAATTCCGAATAGGGCTCTTCACGTGAAAGAAATCCCCTCCATCCAGGATAGCATGGGCACCTCGAAGGGTCGCCACATCTCGCACCTGGCCGAGCTTGTCAAGAACCGTTTCAACCCAGTCATCCGTCCGAGAAGAGGGGGCACGGTCGGACATGTGAACATCCGTTCTCCAAACCAGCTTGATCACAGATTGGCTCCTTGTGCCTTCAGGATGGATGTGATGTCAGGGGCCGTCCAACCCTCCGGCTTCATGATCTTTCCATCGTCCCGACGGAGAAGTTGAGTCCCACGGCCACCACAGGCATGGCAGCGGCGATCGTGCTCCTCATCAACCCCGACCTGCCCACTCCCCCAACACTTGGGGCACTCCGGGAACTTGGCCATGTTTGAACGGTGGACCTCATCCCACACAGCGGTGAGGTCGATCCCGAGTTCAAGAGCAGTTCCCACCAAGACCACGATGGAATCGGCAATGCCATCCGCAACCTCCACGAGGTCCCGCTCGTCAAGGGCCTTCAAGGTCTCACCGACCTCTTCCTGGATCAAGCTCTTCCGCAGGTCGATCCTCTCTTGGCTAGGAAACCCCGGAATAGCCAGAGCCGGAACCTCCCCAGCCCGATGGAACTCCCAAATGTCACAAACGATCTTCAACTCAGACATGGTGCCCTGCCTCGTGCACAGAATTGCATGTGGGGCAGAAGCCCCGATCCCCAAGAAGTTGGGCGACCTCCACCTGAAAGCCCTCCAAACAAGAACCGGCCACTGCCTCATCCTTGCTTGCGTCCTCAACCCCATCCTGGGCAGCCTCGTACTTCTTGTAGAGACCCTTGATCAACCCAACAGCTTGGGCGAGCTTCTGGGCTCGCCCGAAGTCGGGGAGGTCAGGGAGGTTCAGGTCTGCCAAGTCGGAGAGCTCTCCCTGAACCTTCTGAAGTTGGCCCTGGAGGCTTCGGGTGGACGAAAGAGTGGCTTGGAGTTCCAAGGCCACTTCTGAGCCCGGAAGACTCACCTCGAGTCCAGGGTATTTCGATGCCTCTTCTCGAGCGTTCGACAAACGCTTACAAAGACCTTGAGCTTCTCTCAGATCCGCCAACTGCTGGAGGGCCCCCGATACCTTCGGTACTCCCACCTCGAAGAGCTTGAGCTTCTCAACCTCCCCTTGCGCCTCCTGAAGCTTCTGGAGGAGGACCCGGGCCACCTGGACTTCCCGAGCCTTCTCCAGGACTGTCTGACGAGTTTTCTGGACACTCACCACCGCAGCCGAGACCAGGTCCAACCCGTCATACTTCTTGAGGGTGTTCTCGAAATCCTCGACGTCCTTGCGGCGAACCTTCAGTTCGGAATCAGCCGAACGTCGGTCCTTTTCAGACAACTTCAAGGCTGTGGTGAGCTTGCCCACCTTCTCCACGTCAGAAAGGGCTTCGGCAACTGCCGAACCCGAGCGGTTGATGAGGAACAATGTTCCATCGAACTGCTCCGCTACCTGGGGCCAAACCCGGTCAGAGGCAGCTTGGATCTCCCGAACCCCAAGGGCAGCAATCTCGGGGGGAGCCCCTCGCCCAACCGCTTGGATCTCCACCCCATTGATCGAGTAGCGATTGATGCCTGCCCCCTTCTGGCCAGGCTTCTCCCACCCTTTCTCCCAGAGGATCTGGGTGCCGTCATCAAAGGTGAGCTCCACCGACAGGAAGGCTGCCCCCTGGCGGACGAGAGGGCCTGCGGGAGGGTTGGTGAACACCCCCCGAACTGCCCGGAGGAGAGCAGTCTTCCCACTGTTGTTCGGGCCAGTGACAACCGAAAGTCCTTCGATCACCACTTCCGCGTCTCTTATGGACTGAAAGTCCTTGACCCGAATCCGAACCGGCATCGCTCACCTCTTGAAAGACTACCTGAAGGGGCTATTCGTCATCAGGCTCAGACAGATCGGGGCCTTCATCCTCGTCCCCCTCATCCTTGAAGCCAGCACCCTTGAGGACTGCCTCAAGATCGCTGCCCTCTTCGTCGTCCGTGAGGGACTCCTCGATGAAGTGGTCCGCTGCACCCTGCCCGAGGAGGGGGGTGACCCGGAGCCTCAAGGCATCGTAGTGAGTCGGGTTTTCGATGAAGTGGTCTCGGAGCTTCTCCCCGCCCTGAACCTTGAGGGCCTTCCCCGGGCAATCCTCCCAATTGTACCACGACCCGCTCTTCTTGATGATTCCGTGAGCCGAAGCGATCTCGATGTTGGTCCTGACGTTGTCGATGCCCTCACCCCAACGGATGTAGAAGATCTCCTCACGACCCTGGGAACGACTCATCTTGCATTTAACCGCCGTGACCTTGATGATCCCGCCGATGATCCTCTCTTCACGCTTGTGGGTGAGTTCGTTGAACTCCGCAGACTTCTCGTTCTGAACCCGGCGAAGCTCGAGCCGGACCGAGGAGTAGAACTTCCAGGCATTGCCACCCTGGGGCTGGGTCTTCTTCCCTGGGCCGGTGTTCATGTTGGACCGGATCTGAGAGATGCCGATGATCGCCGTTCCCGTCTTGGCGATGATCCTCTTCAGGTTTGGAAGCTCCTGGGACCAAACGGACTGAAGCTCCCCGATCTTCCCCTGCTCCGCTGCCTCGAGGGCATCCCGCTCAGCCAAACGGCGAGGCATCGCAGACCCGACCGAGTCGAACACGATGAGATCGACCCCAGCTGCTGCGTAGGTGAGGGCGAACTTGATGCCATCCTCGAGGGTCTCCGGCTGGAGCAACTCGAAGCGGTTCTCATCCGTGATTGGAACCCCGAGGGCAGCTGCGTAGTCCGGGACGATGTCGTTCTCCCAGTCGATGTAGACTGCCGTCCCACCCTCAGCACAGACAGCCGCACAGGCTTCGAGGGCCAGAGTCGTCTTTCCTGCGGACTCATGGCCCCAAACCTGGGAGACACGGCCTCGAGGGAATCCTGGACAAGGGGCAACCCCGAAGGAGTTGGCAGCCCCTCCGATCAGGTAATCCACTACATCAGACCCTGAGGGGATGTGGGGGAGGGGCTCTTTCAGGGAGTCCTCATCAAGAGACACCCTGATGTTGGTGTAGTCCTTCCCCTTCTTCTTGGTGAGGTAGGCACGAGCGGCCCGCAAGGCATTGCTCGCCCCCTCCAATTCCTTCGAGGACTTAGCAGTCCCAGCAGCAGCGTTGTCAACCTTGGCCCTGGCCATTCTTACTCCTTGGGGGTCGACCAGGCGAAGAATCGATCATCTTCACGGTGTATGACACCCCGCTTGATGGTCTGCCCTGCCTTCTTTCCCCGAACGGGTGTGTAGATCTCAGTGAAGTATTTCTGTTCTGTCCGGGTGAGATCCTGTTCGGCAATCACACCGGCGTGGAGGTTCCAGAAGCGGCCCGCAAGGACTGCACACAAGTAGGCATCCGCCTCGTTGTGGTTCCAGGTCCCACCCCCCGTATCTGTCTTGGCTGCCTCGACCATGTCCATCTTGTCCATAGGCCAGCCCTTCGGGCGATCCAAAGAGTCTCTAGCATGAGCTTTGATCTGGAGTGGGGCCCAAAAAACTGCATCACGCTTCTCGAGTTTGAGGGCTTCGCAGCTGTAGAGGAACAACCCATACATGCCCTCGGACCACATGTCGTTGAAGATGGGAAACTCAATCCCCACCTTGTCTGGGTCCACTTCTTGGATCAGATCCCTCAACCGCTGCCTTTGTAGGCAGAAGCGGTCGATGAACTCCATCTTCGCGGGAGTTTTGAAACGTCCCCTGTCGATACACCTTCCCGGTGTACCTACAGGGGCGTCGGTGTCGTGGAGGGCCCAACCATACTGAGTAAGGCTGGGGTCCAACCCAAGGACACGCATCAGAGGACGTCGTCGAGCAACTCATCCACGTCCTTCGACGCGTGGTTGGTGGTGCCCGTCGGAGTGTCGGACGAACCCGTGAGCTTCTCCTTGATCTCGTCGATCGTGAGATCACGAGCCATCTCGTCCTTCATGGTCTTCGCCATGGCCCTGGCCTCGGCGATGATCTTGTCCGCCACAGCCCGCATCTCAGGCTTGTCGGACTGGAGGAGCCGGACCAGGAGGTTCTCGTTCTCCGCCGTGAAGGTGATCTTCTGGAACTCGCCCCCGTTCTCAGGGCAGGAGAACAGAACGTCGTGCTCAGTCAACGCGCGACGCTTGTGGATCTTCTTCAGGGCCTGGTACTTCTCCCCATCCCCATGAACCCAGGGCTGCACCTGCCAGCCCTTCCCGGCCTTGAACTTGGCCGCATCGAGATCACCCTCATCGTCCGTCGGCCAGACACACAGGATCGTGCCGATGGCGTCCTTCGGCTTACCGAACTGCGCATAGGTGTTGCTCTTGTAGAGGATGTTTCCGACCCCCTTCAGGTAGATGCGACGACACCCAGCGAACCGGACTTGCGCATCCGCAACCAGGTTGCCTTCCTTGTCCCAGGCAGCATCGTCATCCCAGAACTTCTGGCCATCTGCCCCTTCCTTGAGGACGGAAAACCAGCAGAAGCTGATTCGATAGGCGACGCCATCCTTCACCTTGAAGTTCTTGGCCCGCTTGCCAATGTTGTCGTCGCCGACACCCATTCCGAAATCGAGAAATCCCTCATCACTCATGACCTATCTCCTGCGCGTGGGTTTGTAGTGGCATCTTGCGTGCTGGTACGGGACGCGCTCGATGCTTTACCTTGTTGTGGAGTCGTGAAACCCCCCGACTCAGAGTCCGAAATCGTCCAAAATGGAATCGATATCGAGCTCCTTCTTCTTCGCAACCTTCGGCTTTTCCCCCAAAGTCGCCAAAATCTCATCCGCCGCTGCATCCGTCGAGGGGCCAGCTTCTTCCAGGACCTGGACAGGCTCAGCCTTCCCAGCTTCGGGAATCTCAAAGGAGGCATCCTCGGCTTCCTCCTCGGCTTCCTCCTCGGCTTCCTCCTCGGCTTCCGAATCCTCAACGGGCTCCGACAAGTCCAGGTCCGAATCTTCTGGCTCATCATCCAAGAAGGAAAGATCTGTCTTGCTGACAGCCTTGACCTCAGCCTCCTCGAGGAGAGCTTCGATCCGAAGTTCCGTGGGGTCCGTCGTCGGCTCCGGCTCCGGCTCAGGCTCCGACTCTGGGGCCACGGCTTCCACCATGGACTTACCAGACACTCGGATCCCTGCGAACAGTTCGGTCAACTCCTTGAGGGACTTCTTGTCCACGGAAGGCTCGGCGAGGTCAGGCTTGGCCTTACCGGGGGGCAACTTGGAGCCCCAATTCTGGCCGAGTCCGATCTCCTCTTGACACAGCTTGATCTGATCCCGAAGTCGGCCCTGAACATCCCGAAGGTCCGCGCGCTTGGACTTGATGACCACCATGAGAGCCGTCAAGTCCTCGATCGTCACCGAAAGGCGAGTGACCTCTTCCACCTCACCCCGCAGCTTGATGGATGCGATAGCGTCCTGGGTCGTCTGGTTGCGACCCGCCCGGGTCTCCGGGTCGTTGGCGAACAGATGTTGCTTCGCCAACTGCAGGCTGGCTTCAGCTCCCCGATGAGCAGCCTTGTACCGCTGAATCCACTTCGACACCTTGAGGAAGAGGGTCTCGGTGCTCGTGAGCATCTGCCTTGCTTGAGCCACCTTCTGGTTCAGGCGACGAGGTCCGAACTCCAAGGGGTTCTCATCAAGAGGGACCTCCAGACGCTCCAGAATGTCGAACGCCTTGTCGAGTACAGTCTGCTCGATCGAGGGGAGAGAAGTCAGGTCATCGTCGGACATGTAAGGTTGCTCCTAGAGAACAGGCCAAAGTTTCTTGAAGACATCGCGGACCTGACGGACATCATAATCCAGATGAGAGACTACCCCTGCCTGGTCTCCGTCAAGCCAGGCTTGGTAGACGTTCCGACCCATGACCCCCTCTTGCTGGTCAATGCCCAGCAAGTAGCAGATCGAGTCCAACTTGGCCAAACCCCGGAGGCCCCAGTCTCGATAGGCTTGGCGGTCTCCGCCTGTTCGAGGGAACAGCTTCTGGGTGTCCAAAACCCGCGCCTCCCAAGGCTTGGCCTTGATCCGGGATAGGCGCCGGGCCAAGTAGGGCATCCCGTGTACGAGGGCACGGACCTGCAAGAAGGGGATGTCGTACCCTGAGATGTTGTGCCCAACCCACCAGGGGTCGTCAAAGTCTTTGACCCCCTCCCAGAACTCTTCGAGGACACCCTTCTCTGCGTCCTTCGAGCCGTCCCCCTGGCAGATGACGGGATCCTTACTTCCGACTGCGTAGCCGATCATCCAGACTCGACCCAAGGGGCCTGTCAAAGCGAGGTTCTTGTAGGTCTCCTCGATGCGGCCCTGGAACTCCTCGATAGACTCCTCAGGCTTGGGTTCCATGTTCCCGGAAAGCTTGACCCACAGCGGGTCTTCCTTGTCACATGGAAGAGTCTCTGCGTCCATAAACAGGATTGGGTCCCCCTTCTTGGGGAGGTCTTCAGGCATTCGAATCTCCAGGGGCAGCTTACCTGTAGGGCACCTTCGTTCAACCCCCGAGCAGGTTCTGAATCCGCTCGGCCAGTAGGGTGTTGCGGCTCTCCGCCTTGTTGTTGGTCACCGCCCTCGTAATGGCAGTCGCCGTTCCGACCAAGAAGACCTTCTGCTTGGCTCTGGTGATGGCGGTGTAGAAGAGGTTTCGCTGCAGTTGACGGCCGAAGGCATTGAGAACCGGAAGGACGATGACATCGTACTCCTGGCCTTGGGACTTGTGTACGGTCTGGGCGTAGGCCAACCTGAGCATGCGCGACGCATCTGTGAACTTGTACCTGATGAGACGCGGGCTGTCCGTTCCCTCGAAAACCTTGACCTCGATTTCTTTGGCCTTCTTGTCTATGCGGGACACCTTACCGACATCCCCGTTGTAGACCGAGTTGTCATAGTCATTCTTGACTACCATGACCCGATCACCCTCTCGGATGATGGAAGAGCCCAAACGCATCTCGATAATCCCAGACACCGAAGGGTTGAGTGCCAAACGGAGACGCTGATTCAAGGTGGTGACCCCCGCATCCCCCCCGTGGCGTGGGGACAAGACCTGGAAGTTGATCCGTCGGTCGTACAACTTCTTGGCGATGTCAACGATCATGTTCGCTGCCTCATCCTCATCCCCAGCGGACATGAGGATGAAATCCTTGTCGTCACTCTGAGGAGTTCGGCCGGCATTGACTTCATGGGCTGCAATGACGATGCCAGAAGTCCCCTCCTGTCTGAAGATCTGGGTCAGGTGTGAATGGGCGAAGGCTTTCGTCCGGACCAGATCCCGCAGGACATCCCCCGAGCCCACCGACGGAAGCTGGTAGGGGTCCCCAACAAACACAATCCGGCAGTCATCTGCGGTGGCGATCAGGAGCCTGTAGAGCATGTGAAGGTCAAGCATGGAGGACTCATCGGCGATGATGAACTTGGCTGGGTGGGGGTTCCCCGGCCCATAGCCCCAATCCTCATCTGCGTTGACTGAAGTCTTCTTCGCCCGCTCGCCGACGATTCCGATGTAGGTTGCCTCTCTCTCCTCATCATCCTTCATGAAGCCCTTGGCTCCAAAGGCTCGGTGAATCGTGGCAGCCTCAGCCCCCGTCACAGAAGTCATCCGCTTGGCAGCAATCCCCGTCGGAGCCACCAACAACATCGGGATCTCGGCGTCCCGCGCAATAGAGACCAAGGCTTGGAGGGTGGTGGTCTTCCCCGTCCCCGGGAGCCCCGTAAGAACTGAAACTGCGGACACGAGAGCTTGGGCGGCAGCCTTCTCCTGATCCGGGGTGAGATTGACCTTCTTGCCTGCTGCCCAATTCTCGAGGGCAGCCTCCGCAAGGTCCATCAAGTCTCCGCCGGCATCCGCAGCATCCCGGACTCGATCCCCGACCTTCAAGAGGTGGGCCCTGAGGTACTGCTCATCCACCGGAGTTGCTACACGCCGAGCCAAAATCTCTGCGCAGTCCTGCTCGATCTGCAAGTGCCAAGCGTCATACAGAGCATTCAGCCCTGGCTTTGTGGTGCGGTCAATGAATATTGACCCCTTCTTGGAGAGGTAGCCAAGAGCTTCTGCGATCTGCGGAGCTGAGACTTCCTTCTTCCCTGGGATAGTCTTCCGAACCTGGGAAACCACCTGCCCCGTCGAAGCAAAGACATGGCCTTCATGGACCGTCTCCTTGACGGCTGAAAGGACCGCCCCCCGAATTCGACCAGGGTTGTCCAGAGACACCCCAAGTCGGCGGGCAATCTCATCCGCCTCCTTGAACCCGATGCCTGCAACCCGAACCAAAACCCAAGGGTCTGACGTGATAACGTCCTGGAGGTCTGATCCGAAGGTCTTCCACACCTTGCCGACGACTGACGAAGGAAGGCCCGCATCGACCATGAAGCTGGCTGCGTCCAGGTAGGTACGGAGGCTCTTCCATCTCGTGAGGGTGTGGAGCTGCCCAAACGAGTCGAGCCCCTCGACTTCTGAGAGATCACCCGACTCGAGCAACTCGAAGAGGGAGATTTTCTTCTCGATGGAGAGACGCTCAAGTCCGAATCGGATTGAAGGTCCGACCCCATTGGCGGCCAACGCACTCACCACCCGCTCGTCGGTCCAGTCGTTAACTGGGACTGGGGTCCGGGTCACTGAAAGCTGTTGGCCATACTCCGCGGAGTCCTTCCACTCCCCCTCAAAGGATATCCAGGAACCGTCCGGAGTGTCTTGCCCGGGGAAGTTGCCCTTCACCGTGACGGGCAACTTCTTCCGATCCTCATCAAGGATGACTCGGAGGATCCGGAAGTCGTCATTCTGATACACCGTCTTGACGACGGATCCACTGTAGAACTTCTTGCTCA
>Ga0307379_10006856_pt1 | contig 15573 bp, 30 predicted proteins | sample UN2MG_FD_202237 | JGI IMG/M metagenome (GOLD analysis project Ga0307379, IMG submission 202237) | Soil microbial communities from Risofladan, Vaasa, Finland - UN-2 | ecosystem: Environmental > Terrestrial > Soil > Coastal area > Acid sulfate soil | place: Finland: Risofladan, Vaasa | collected... | reverse complement strand
CGGCAACAGGTGCTATTGCGGGTGGAGAAGCTGTTGCGGCGACTACTTTTTTAGGTTTAGGTCCTGTAGGATGGACTATTCTTGGTGTTGCCGGTCTTGCGGCTTTAGGTGTGTGGGCGTATACAAAGGATGATGATATGGATATGATTAAAACTCTATTTGGAATTTGTGGGTCAAGTAAAGAAAAAGATAAATGGAAAAGATATATGAGTGATGAGGAGGTTAAGAAGAATTCAGGTATATTATTTCATGCTATGGAAGGTTTGGGCACGGATGAGGCCAAAATTTATGATGTATTTAGATTGTTTAAAAGTCCTGGTGATTTTTGTGCGGTAAGTAAACAATATGAAAGTTCATTTAATGAATCGTTATTAGATGCTCTTGATGGTGATTTTGATTATGGTTGGGAACCAATTGCGGCATCTTTAGTTGATATGACTAAAAACTATGCTCAATCTGAGGTAGAAGATTATTGTGAAAAAAATCCTGAAGAATGTGCGGAAAAATTAAGGTTGTATTGTGAAAAAAATCCAAAAGATGATAAATGTAAAGATGTTGTGAAAGTTGGTGGTGGTGGTGAGGAAGATAAAATAACATATAAAACTTGTAATGGTAATTATAGTGTTGGGTGTAAAGATGGTGAAGACGATGATGTTTATGCATTACAAGCTTGTTTGGGAATTACTAAAAATGGTCAATTTGATAAGAATACCGAAAAAGTTTTAAAAGATAAGACTGGTAAAACAACAATAACAAAAAAAGAAATTTGGAGATTGTGTGACGATTACAATAGAAATAAATAAAATATTAAAACAAATTTTAACCCCATTTCTAAAGAGTGGGGTTTTTTATTTAAAATAAATTCACTATCTTTGTACTATGGTAGGTTTTATACTTTTTTTAGTGATAATAATGATCTTGTTTTTTATTAGGAAAGTCAATCAAGATAAGGATCACCCATTCAATAAATTTTTTAATGATAGGTAAGAATAAGATATTAGTTATTTTAAATTTTTTGGACACACATTATGGTGACTTAGTGTGTAGCCCAAAAAATCTTTGTTACCATAAAGAAGGTGAGATTTATTTTAGATTTAACTTAAAAGATAAAATTATTTTTTTAGAGTATAAAAATTTTATCCAACCAATATGTAAAGCGTTGAATATAAAAGAAGATATGTTAAATGATCTTTATGAAATAATTAAAGAATGGATTGAATATGTTTTTAAAATTGAAGGAAAAATAATGTAATTATGAAAGTATTGATGTTAGATAACGATGGTGTAATTTGTCTATCCAATAATTGGGGTGGACGAACAAAGAAATGGGCAAAATACCGAAGCGCAAATCCTGACAGTAGTGATGAGAAAAAAAATGCTCCTGTATCTATACGTTTTGATGATTTTGATAAGAAAGCAATTAAAATCCTTAATGAGATACTTGAAGAAACAGGATGTGAAATTGTTGTAAGTTCTGATTGGAAATTACACGCAACTCTTGAAGAACTTTGTGACTATTACGAGAGTCAGGGGATCATCAAACGACCAATTGCTTTGACGCCAAACATACAAAATTGTACGGTTCATGGTAATGTTTTTATATGGTCACGACAATGGGATTTAGAACAAGTCCGAACTATTGAAATTAGACAATATCTACACGATCATCCTGAGGTTACACATTGGGTTTCTGTTGATGATTTGAATATGGGTAAAAATGGTGAGCCTTGGAAAGATGTTTGGGCAATTGACAATTTTGTTTTAACTCCAAAATCAAGTGAGGGAATCAAACAAAGTGGTATTAAAGAAAAAATATTAAATTATTTGAAAGATGAGTAGAATGATTCAAAAGTTTACGTTATGGTTATCATTCAAGTTTCCAAAGAAAAAACAAAAATCAATTTGGGATTTATAAAATTAATATGAAAAACATAAACCAAATATTCAAGAATAATAAACATCTAATGGATGAACCTGAAGTTATAGAACTTGTTGAATACACAAGAGAACTTGAGGAGATCGTACTTCAAAGAAAGATTGAGGATTCGTATGATAAGGAACATATGTTAAAATCTATGTTATCAGATATATTAACTAGTTGTCGTGATATGGAAGACACAAATCAATTGGCTGATAGATATCCTGGTATGTATGAAAAAAGTGATGCTGAATCTTTAGTTAAAAATTTAAAAACCTATATTTTAGATATGAATTATAAAAATAATTTAGGGATATGAATAAGATTAGTTTAAGTGAAAATTGTTTTGGTGTTGACGTTGAAATAGATGAAGAATCACTATTTATTCATGAGTATGATAACAGGAGTCCTGAGATGATTAATGGTTTGCAGGATAAATTAATTGATAACCTAAGATTGATAAAAAATAAATTAAGTATGAATGATTGGACAGAGATTGTTCAGATGATTATTAATCACGGAGATGAGTTTGAGTATGACGTTGAAAATTCAATGGATTATAAATCTTGTGATCAGTGTGGTAATTTAAATCATAATCATATATATAACAAAAAGAAAAATGACTAGAGTAAAATTATTTGTAATTGATGAGAAACCTTATCTTGGATCTACTGAGGAAATATTTATTGGTGATGAGGCTATTGTAACGGTAAATGGACAATACCCAATGATAGTTAAGTGTGAAAATGAAATTGTATTAAATTTAATAAAGGAACCTAAATTAAGTTTAACCCGAAGTTTTAAGATTCACGCTAAACCTGAGAAATTAAATTTAACCCCTGAAGACATTGATAGAATATTATCTATAGATGAAGGATTATGTGAGGTTGAAAATTTTGAAGGTAAAATTAGGTTTATTTAAAAAAAAATCATATCTTTGATAAAAATGGGATATGATTAAAAAAGCGGAAATATTGAGTCAGGAGTTTAAAGTCACGTTTGCACAAGATGCGGACTGTTGTACATCCGAAGATCAATTCTTAACAATCAAAACTGATGATGGTGGTGGTGGTGATTTTTTTGTTATTGAAACAGAAAGATGGGCTTTTGATTCTGTTGAGGAGTTAGTTGAGTTATTTAACAAGTTTAAAGAAAAACACGAAAAAATCAAAGAAGAAAAATTATGAAAAAATTAATGTTTATTATGTTACTGGGATTAACTTCCTGTGATATAAAAGAATACAGGTATGAGATTCGGGGTAAAGTTTACGTACCTACTTCAGGTCTAAACCCAATGCACGACGCTATATGGTACACAGATACTATTAGTTTTGATGGTGATACGGCATATTACTTTAATAGTGATGGGTCTGAAGTAAGAATTTACCCACCATATGTTTTAAAAGATAATTCATTAAATAAGAAATAATGGAAAATAGAAGTAAACATTACGGAGACGTAGAGAAATGGGTGAGAAAGGTAATTGATTCCTGTGAGACCTATCAACAAATTTTTGGAGCAAAAAATTTAATTAAGAATTTTGAGGATCAAATGAAGCGTAATAAAGTTAACCCTAGTTTAATTTGGTCTGTTAGTTCTTCTTTAGGTTTTGAATTAACTTTAAAAAGAAATGAATTGTTAAAAAAACAAATGTAAAAATGGAAAGTAAAAGTAATAAAATTGCTGCAATAATTGGAATTATTATTGGTTGTATTTTTGGATCTATGATGTCATGTTCAATGTTGAAAGAGCATAAAAAATGTGAGATTTTGGTTGAGGAAAATAAAATGTTGAGAGATATGTTATACGAAGAACAAAACCCTTATTAATATGATTGATAACCTAAAAACTATAAAACCATTATTGAATTTCAGCGAAGAAGGTGATTTCTATATGCTTTATGTTTTTAAACGTAAGAAAGATCAACCTGAAGGGGAAAGAGACAATCACCAATCGGTAAGAACAATTAAGACTTACTGTGTTGATTCTGTTGAGTATCTTGAAAAACGTTATGATGAGATTAAAAAACTTTGTGAGATGTTTAAGGCTCGTGCTTATATTCACGTACAGAAACAAAATCATAAGGATGTGTCGTTAAATATGTTATCTGCATTGGCCGAACGAATAAGAGATGGTGTGTCTAATCAAAAGGGACTATTTGAATCAGTTGTTGGTCAGATTAAAACTAATGAAAAAAGATTTATCATAGACATTGATAACGTTTCAATTGATACTTTCACTCATGATCCAAGACAAATTAAAATGAGGGAATATATCAATGAGTTGCAAGTTGAGGCTGGTAGAGAACAAGATATGGTTTTTATAAAAACTAAAAGTGGTTTTCACATTATTACGCAACCATTTAATGTTAAAAAATTCAGTGTGAGATTTCCAAACATAGATATTCAGAGAAAAAACCCAACATTGTTGTATTACCCAAATAGTTTAGATGATGGATTATAAAGAAATAAAAAGAAAAGAAGTTTTATTTGAGATTATAGATGATGTTACTAATGGTATGGATATATACAACCATAATGGGTCTTTATGGATAATTAATACCAAAGAATTAAAATGGGTGGTTGAATTTACTAATGATAAAACATTGTGGTATAACTACAATTTATTTAAAAATTTATTTAAGGCAATTTCTTTAGATGTTTCTGAAAATCAAAAATATATAACTGAATGGTTTGAGTCAAAATTTTTGAATGTCTATACCGTTAAAACCACCGTTGATCCATTTTTTGATCAAGATCAATATGTTGAAGAAACCATTCAAAATGGGGTTAAAGACACCAGAACAAACAAGGAAATATGGCCTAAGTCGGTTGAAGATACCATTAAAAATGGGGTTAAACGCACCGTACCTGAATCAATTGCTGATTCATTCGCTATTGCAGACACCATTCAAAATGGGGTGAAACATACCGATTGCTATGATGGAAGAAGGAGTAAAAAAGTTGATGATACCATTCAAAATGGGGTGAAACAAACCGAATTGTCAAAACGTGATTTTTTTCCTGAAGACATACTTCAAAATGGGATTATGGAGACTATTGGTACACTACGACGTACTGTTGAGTGGGGAGTTGATGACATTATCCAAAATGGAGTAAAACATACCGAAGATGGTGATTGGTTAGATGGTGATGAAAGGTTTATTAACATCATCCAAAATGGTGTAAAACAAACCCATGAAGATATGTATCACCATAAAGGTAGAATTGGTGGTGTGATTAAAAATGGTGTTAAAGAATTACAACCACTACCAGCACAAGATGGGAATATGGATTGGGGTAATTATTATAACGGAAAAGAAGATAGAACAAAAACTTTTAATTCTTATCTTAATGACACAATTACATACGGTAAAAAAATTATAAAAAATGATAAATAAAATGTTTTATCGGTTTAACAAATGGTTTGAAATAAACTTAGGTTGGTTCTTTGTTAATGGTAGGAAACAAGAAGTTTGGCGTGAATACTTAAAAAAAAAATATAAAAATGGAGATAGATAAATTTGAACAGGCAAAAAAAGTTAAAGAAGATATTGATAAATTGGAAAGACAGAAATATAAATTAGAATCTGTACTTAAATCCTGTAGTTTAGGTGTTACAATTGGGTTTACTCATTCAGGAGCATTTAATAGAAAAGATGAGGTAAGTGTTTATAATGGAATCCTTATCAAAGAAATGGTAACTAAAGAACTTGAAAGATTGGAAGAAGAAATTAAGTTAGTCAAAAAAGAATTTGAATTAATATAATGGAAATAGATAAACTACATCAATTATGTAAGTATGTTTACGATTCTTCTGTTATGAGTTATAATGGTAAAACTAATCCTACCAAACAGATTAATAATATTAAGGAAATGATTAGGACTTATATTAGGACTGAAGTAACTCCTTGTGAATTAACGGATCAGGAAAAAATATCATATATATTGGATAATGAAATGAATATTACTTCTGCGGTTATGAAAGGTCACCAAGCTAGTGATGGTGACGAATATCAGGAAACAAGAGTTAAGATTAGACAATATAGATTAGAGTTAGGATTAATAAAAAAATAGAGTTATATTTGCAATATGGATAAAGTAAAAATATATTTAGATGATGTGAGAACGCCAGTTGATCCAAGTTGGATCGTTGTTCGTTCTTACGATGAGTTTGTTCAAAAGATAAACTCAATTGGGATGGAGAATATTGAATTGATATCATTAGATCATGACTTAGGTGATACTGCAATGAATGAGTGGTTGTATGGTGTTGTAAAAAACTACACAATCAATTACGATAACATCACTGAGAAAACAGGGATGGATTGTACTAAGTGGTTGGTTAATCAATGGTTGGATGGTAAACCTGCGGTTGATGTGGTGGTTCATTCGGCAAATGCCGTAGGTAGTGGTAATATGATGGGATACATCAACAATTACAGACACTTAAATAGAATGCCTCAGAATTGTGTGAGAGTTCAAATAGAACACACCGTATAAAAAATGATCAATAGGAGATTTAAACAGAAGATATGGTTTATTATTACTTTGTTTTTTGTTAAGTTTAAAAAGAAAAGAAAATCAATATGGGAGATATGAGAAGATGACAGAAGAAGAAAAAGATAATAGAATAAAAGAACTTGAGGAATTTCTTGAAGATGTTATTGAACATCCTTATATGTGTGGATCGTCAATATGGGAAGAAGGGCGTAAATTACTAAACAAAGAAGAAGATGAATAATTTAGATAAACAATACCAAGAATTACTCCAAACCATTTTAGATTACGGAGTTGAAAAGAAAGACAGAACAGGAACTGGAACTAAATCTATTTTTGGTTATACTATTCGTCATAATATGAAAGATGGTTTTCCATTATTAACCACAAAGAAAATGCCATTCAAAACAATTACAACTGAATTGTTATGGTTCCTTCGTGGTGACACAAACATTAAGTTCCTTGTTGATAATAATTGTCATATTTGGGATGGTGATGCTTATAAGAACTATTGTAAAATTGTAGGGTCTATTGAAGAACCTGATTATAGTGTTCATGTTGATGACCCTAACCAAAATTGTACTAGGTTAATGACTATGGAAGAGTTTATTAACAAAATAAAAACAGATGATGAATTCAATAAGTGGTATGGAGATTTAGGTCCTATATATGGATCTCAATGGAGAAGTTGGAAAGATCCATCCCCACTATTCGACGGATTAGAAAATATTGACCAAATACAAAATCTAATCAATGACCTTAAGAATAATCCAGACAGTAGACGATTAATGGTTTCAGCTTGGAATGTGGGTGAGTTGGATAAGATGATACTTCCACCGTGTCATTATGGATTTCAAGTTTATACAAGAGAGTTGAGTAGATGGGAACGACAAGAAATCTACATAAGAAAATGGGGAAAAACATGGGGGGAAAAATATGGAGATGGGGACATTAAATTTAATGACGATGACATGAATAAAGACAATATCCCAACCAGAGCAATCTCTTTAATGTGGAATCAACGTTCAGTAGATACATTCTTAGGTTTACCATTCAACATTACTAGTTACGGACTTTTATTAACAATTTTAGCGAAAGAAGTTAATATGGTTCCTGACCAATTAATCGGAAACTTGGGTGATACTCATCTTTACCTTAACCATCTTGAACAAGCGAAAGAACAAATTACAAGAGAACCATTTGAGTTACCAACACTTAATCAGTTCCCAACTTATGAAGGGTCAAGACCATCAATAGAATCTTATGTGGTAGGTGATTTCACATTAAAGGATTATCAATCACACGAAAAAATTAAAGCACCATTATCAAATTAAAATTATATTATGAAAACTTTATTAACTTTATTATTTATTCTTCCTTTTTTTGTGTTTTCACAAAAGTCAGTTATTAGAAAAACATATAATCTAAACGGTTTAGAAATCGCTCAGTTTGATTTTTTAGACCCAATGACATACGATGAGTCCGTAAGGGCGTGTTCAAAATTAGGTGAAGGATGGAGATTACCAACAAAAGAAGAAATGGAAGAAATCTACAAAAATAAAGATATGTTAGGTGGTTTTTTTTCTCCAATATATGTGTCGGACAACTCTGAGTTTTCTATAGGTAATAATGTTTATTATTGGAGTAGTAGTGCTTATGACTCCGATTATATTTGGGTTATAGGATTTACACATAACTTTGTTGTGGTAACATTAAAAACAGAGTATCTTTGTGCTCGTGCAGTTAAAAAATAAATTAAAAATAAAAAAAATGACAGAAAAAATTATATTAAAAGAAAAAATTACTAAAGGAACTCCTGATGTAAAAACAACGGCAAAGAAAAAATATTATAAACCCAGAAAGAAAAGAGAAATTTTAGAAATTGATATTCCTAAAATTGGAAATAAAATTTATAAGGTAGTTAATTCAGAAAAACCATATTTGGAATACAAAAAACTAATAACAAATAAAAATGTTGGTAGTTATTTTATGGGTACTGGAAAAGGATTTCACATCCACTTAGAAAATAAACCAAATTGGTTACACAGAAAATGTATGGAGATATTTTTTGGTTGGAAATGGAATGATAATACCAACAAGTAAAAACATTATTAATAATAAAAAACAAAAATTTATAGATATGAATAAAAGAGTTGAATTTTTTGGTGATATATTTAAAGGGATTGGTTTAGGTATTACCGTTGGGTACGAATACAAACTTGTGATTATTATGGGAACATTTTTATGTTTTAATTTTTATATTGAGGTAGATTTGGAAAAAAAGTAGTATATTTGTATTATGAAATTAACTATCATATCAGACACTCACGGAAAACACAAACACATTACAGGTGACTTACTTGGTGGTGATTTGTTGTTGCACTCAGGTGACATAAGTTCTATGGGTTACGAACATGAAATTACAGAGTTCGCAAAATGGTATGACGGATTGAATAACTACGATCACAAAGTATTTATTGCAGGTAACCACGATTGGGGATTCCAAAACAATGTTGAGAAAGTAAAAGGATTGTTAACAGGATATAAAACTATTGACTACATCCAAGATGAGTTAATTACGATCCAAGATGGTGATGGACCTGAAGTTAAAATTTGGGGATCTCCTTGGCAACCTGAGTTTTATAATTGGGCGTTTAACCTTCCTCGCAATGGTGAAGAGTTAAAGGCGGTATGGGATATGATTCCTGAAGGGATTGATATCTTGATTACTCACGGACCGGCTTGGGGAATGTTAGATGATATTGAAGGTAACCGCAATGTTCACTTGGGTTGTGAATTACTTGCTGAGCGAATCAAACAAATCAAACCTAAGATCCACATCTGTGGACACATCCATACAGGTCATGGACATTATTATGATGGACATACACACTACTTCAATGCATCTGTATTGAACGAACGATATCTTTATTCCCACACACCTTGGAATATTGATTGGGATCCTATAACTAATGAAATTAATTTTTTATAATGGAACAACCAAGAATAATCAACAACAGAATATTCTACGATGAGAGAGGATCATTTAGTCCTCTTTCGTTGTTTGAATTAGATAAGGAATGGAAACAAAGTAACATTAGTGTAAACCCAAAAAAGTTCACATTAAGAGGATTACATTATCAGTCAGAAGAAACTGCTCAAGCAAAATTAATAAAGGTTATTAATGGTAGGATTTTAGATTTTGTTGTGGATTTAAGAGTACCACTTAGATCATACAATAAGTGCCAATTTTTTGAAATGAAAGGGGGTGATGAATTAATTGTACCAAGAGGATTTGCGCATGGGTTTATAACGTTAGAAGAAAATACTGTGGTTCAGTATTTGGTTGACAATGATTATAATCCAAATACTGAAGGATCTTTATTATGGTCATCATTTCCTGAGATTAAAAATGAGACATTAAGGTTAGATAGTACGTTTGATATTTCCAACATAATTATATCACAGAAGGATTTGGTTGAAAAATCATAAACTTTGGTATATTTATTAATAAAAAACTATGGAAAAAGATTTAACACACAAATTGTTTGAAGAATTAAAAAAACAAGGAATTTACGAACAGGAAGATAGTATTGAAAATGAAGATGATGAAAATGAAGATGATGAGGACGATAATGATGAACAGGATAACAACGACGATACAGAATCTTCCAATCATAATGAAGATTTCTGTGAAATGGTTTGTCAAATATTACATTCACAAACACAAATTCATATTTTCCATTTAGGAACTAAATCATATTCTGAACACAAAGCCTTACAAAAATATTACGAAGGGATTGATGTGCTTGTTGATAGTGTGATAGAGTCTTATCAAGGTAAGTACGGTCTTTTAACTAATTACAAATCATTTAAGAATCAATCTTATAAAAACAAAAACCAAGTATTAAAATACTTTACAAGTTTATTGAATATAATTGAAGAAAATAGAGATTCGGTTGACGATAGTTATATCCAAAATCAAATAGATACAATTCAGGAACTAATAAATTCTACTCTTTACAAATTAAAATTTCTTAAATAAATGAAACGTTTAGTTTTATCTGAGAATGAACAAATATCTTCACAACACGAGGATATTGATAGTAAATTGTTTTATTTTTTAATGAGAAGACTTAAGGTTAGTGAACGAGAGTTAGGTAGTAATTTGGGTGATTATGAACCATTAAAAATTACGGAATACAAATTTGAAGGATTCCCTGGTTATGGTTTTACGGATTATGTACCAAAAAAAAGGATGGAAACAAAAATCATTGAGATGTTATCTGAAAACGATATAACTGATTATATTTACGATATGGATGAACAAAATCCAAAAAGAGTTAAAATTGTTAAGACAGTAAGAAAATTTTTAAATTTTATGTTGTCAGATCAAAAATAAATTTGTATATTTGTAGAAGTATTAATTAAAACAAAAAATAAAAAAATGGGAAAAGGTTCAACAAAAGGTCGTTACATTTGTAAAGTTGGTTTTTTAGATGTTTATGCTGCAGACGCAATGAGAAAACAAGCAGGTAGAGGTGATAAAAAAGAAGTTGGTTCAACTACTTATCAAATCGTACATGGTAAGAATATTAAAGAGCGTGGAATGAAAACAAAAGACATGGCTATTGAAAAAGCTTTGGAGTTGTTAGGTGATAAGAAACTTAACTACGGATTATAAAAAGAAAGTCGGACTTAGATCCGACTTTTTTATTTATTATAAGTTATATTAACCATTATATTTTGAGATACATCTCTTCCTAACATTTCTGTAAATGATCTTTCAAAGTAAGAGGTAACTGATGTCTTTAAATATTCTTTTGTGACACCAACCATATTATCTGTAAAGAAATCACCAGCATCTCTATCTATCTTATTGTTATTTATCTTATCAACCTTATTAATGTTTATATCTACCTCAGGCATTTTTTCATTAAATCTTACACCTGTATAATAGAATGAAAGTTTTAATCTTGGAAACCAACCAGCTCTAATTGTTTGTAATGTACGTGAATCAATTAAGTTATCTATTGTTTCTGTAAACTTATTATTTTTATTTACGATTAACTGATCTGGTTTAATTGCTCCTCTTCTAATTTCAGCCATTTCATCTTTAGAACAAATTAACATTTCTTTACCTATTTTACTATTCCATCTTGTTGGTCTAGTGTTGTTCATTTGTTTTCCTGTTGAAGATGAATATGATCCAGAAACCTCAAACCATTTTTTGTATTTATAAATGTAAATTGGGTACCAACCATATGAAAGAACAATATATCCCCAATCACTTTTACCATCTTGTTCCCATCTACCTTCTAAGTTAGATCCTTTAAATGGTAGTAGTTCTGATACTCTTTCAGATGCGTTTGAGTTAGTTACTTTTTTAGCTTTTAAGTTGTGAACTTGTTTAAGTTCACTTGTTTTAGTATCCTCATAGTTACCATCTTCTCTATAGTTCTGAGTATACCTATTATATAGTTCAAAAAAGTCGTCAAGTTTAAAACCAAAAGATGATGCATTACTTTGAATAAACTTATTTATTTGTTGAGATGTTGGGTTTGCGGATTCTTTATATTCATTTATAAATTTAAAGAATATTACTTCTCTTTTAGTAAACGCTTTATCGTCTCCAATAACGTATGGATAAACTTCCTCTAACAATACTTTTTTAATTATACTATGTAATCCTATATCTTTCATACTCTATATAAATATGTTAATATATATAGTTTTTCCTTTTATGTTATATTTATTGTATAACAATTAATTAAACTATGGATAATAAAATAGATTATTACCTATCTAAGATAGAAAGACAATTAGATTTTCACAGAGGGTTACATTTATTTGAAATGGAAATGGATTCCAATTTTACAAATAAAGTAGTTTTCTTAAAAGAAAGTCAGGAAGAGTATATTAGTAATTTATTTGGTGATAATAAAAACATTAGAGAAAGTTATAACAGAAAATTTAATAATGTTATTGTTGAATCCACATTTAATCCAAAGGATGAGGTTAAAAAATTCTTTTCATTTTTAAAAGAAAATTATATTAATGAAATTAAAAAAACAAATATAATAAATGAACAATCAAGTAAAACATTTATAAACGAACAATGGGCAAAAGGTCCAGATCCAATAGGGTATTGGACAGTTTTATTTAACCAATTAAAAACAGGTGGTATTGGTGTTAAGTATGGAGCCAACGGTAAAACGGTTACAGATCCAAAACTATCTACATTCATGTACTGGGGTGGTTGGATTATATGGAAAGATGGAAACAAAAATGGTGGATATCCGGTGTCGTTTACTGATCCGGCAACAAAGGTTAGTATGATCTTTAAATTTAAAGGAGGTAAATATGCGGGACAACCATCAAATAATATTATTATAGATCCAAAAACTATAACTTCACCATTCAATTTAGGGCAATTCGGTAAATTGTCTAATAAACAAATGTCGGATACTATTACTAAATATCAAAAATCAAATCCAAAAACAACAACAGTAGCAGTACCAAAGGCAACGGCTCAAGATTTAAAGATAGGTCAACAAGTATTTAAAGAATTAAAATATGCCTTTGACGGTATGGGGACTTACGAAAACGAGGCCGTTGCAGCATTTAATAAAATAAAAAATAAATTCCAACTAACAGAACTAAATAGGTTAGTTAAATCAAGAGGAGACTTTCCAAATGTATACGAATGGTTACAGGATGAGATGAGTGATTATGACTACAAACAATACAGGGCAATATGGGATAGACTTAAAGGTATTGACAAAACAATAGTAGCTCCGAAAGTAAATAATGCATTAAGGGCGGCCTCCGTTGTTGGTGATGTTACGGGAGTGAATGCGGTTGTTGCGGCGGGTGAGGTTGTTGGGACGGCTATTAAGGCAGGATTTACGTGGTTAAAAGATAAAGGTTTACCTTGGTTCATGGAAAAATTAAGAGAAGCTCTTGGAAGTACCGCAGGTGCAATTCTACAACAATTGTTGGATTATACTGGTGTTGGAGCTATTGGAGTTGCGGTATTATGGGGGGTATTAACATTGTTTGATGTTTCACAAATTGCTTCAGGTGTAGGTGCTTGGGCTAAATTAATATTTAGTGTTTTAGGATTGTTAACTGCGGGAGCGTTAGCCAAAGTTGTTGGTAAATTCCTTAAACCTTTATTTAAAAGTGGTGGGGGAACACTTACTGCATTTTTCCAAAAAATTGCTAAACAAAATTGGTTTAAAAAATACATTAAACCGGTGGTTGGTTGGATTGGAAGTAAAGTAAGTGGAGCCGTAAGTTTATTAAAACAAGCTGGAAATTGGGTTGTTAAAAAACTTGGGGCAAAAACTATTGGTGGTTATATAACTAAAGCGGCAGAATGGTTAACAAATATAGTCGAAAGTATAGTTAAATTTGCTGGTTTTGAGAGTAAACAAACAACTGCGTATCTTGCAAAAAAAGATTTACAAAATCAAGGTAAAAAATTAATTACTAAAACCGTTAAACCTATTAAAGATTATGGTAAAGAAAAAATTGCTCAAGGTACCGGATATGTTGGTGGAGAAACTGCAAAAACTGCGGTTGAATTAGGATTAGATGGTCGAGAGATAAGAAAAAACTCCATAATTACCAAACAAGCTTTTAATAAAGGCAATATAGGTAAAACAGTTTCTACAGGAATTAAAACATATGATAAATTTGGTCAAGTAGTTGATCAAGGTACCCAACTCGCAAGTAATGAACCTGTAAACCCATCAAAAATTGTTGGTAATGCGAAACAAGGACTTAATAAAGTGACTCAAAATTTAAAATAATCTATTTTTTCTTATAGTTGTCCCAAAACTTTTTTAGTTCAACTTTATTATATTTTTTGGATTCACTATCCCAACCACATGAATGACATAAATAAGGGTGTTTATCACCCTTTTCTTTTTTCCATGAGTGATCACATTTAGAACATTTAATTTCATTTCCAAATAATATATCGGCTTGTTTCTCTGTGATTATAATTTTCATATTAAATAAATATCACTACAATTACATAATAAAATTAACTATTATATAAAAAAATCATTTATCATGGCACACCCATTAATACACGCAAAAAGTTCTGTTAAAAAATACGGAGGTAAGGAAGAAGATTATATCCATTTACATAATTGGTTAGATGAAACCAAGGCGTGGGTTGGAAATTCATTACACAGGATGTTTAGACACCACTCAGAGGGTATATTTGAGATGGAAAAGATATTCGGATCATCATTTATCAATAGTGATGGTAAAGTTGTTTATACACGATATGTGGGAGAAGATCACGTCAAAGAAGATTGTAATAATTATATTCCAAGTGCTCACGATTGGATAAAGGCGATTGAGTCAAACGAAAGACCAATGTGGATGATACGCACAATGAAGATGAAATTTGACGATTAACTTATATTTATTATAAAATAGTATTATGAAAAGATTATTAACATCATTTTTTCTCTTTTTAGAACAATTTGATACACCTGAAGCTAGCGTTTCCTTTGACATGGAGAGTGATGGTATAAGTTGGTGGAATGAAAAAGTATGGATTAATATACTTCGTAAAGACGTTAAGATACCATCTAATTTTTTACCACTTTTTGATATGATAATAGATAACTATGGTCGTGAAATATGGGAAGAATCTATGAACGAAGAGGAAGACGATTATTATAGGGCATCAATATCATTTAAAGTTGACCAAAGACTTATGATTATTACTAGTGTAATAACAGAAAATGGTGAAGAACCTGCTAGCGATGATTATACTTTAAATAATAATGAGGATGTAAACACATTTTTGGATGAAAACAACCTTGACTCAATCATAATTGAATATCAGGGTGGTGGAGATGATGGGTACATTGACGGCAAAGGAAAAGATAATAATGATGATGAATATGATTTAAGTGCTGGAATGAGTGATGTTGTTTATTCTTATTTAGAACAATCATTTGGTGGTTGGGAAAATAACGAAGGTGCCTATGGTAAAATTACGGTAACTAAAGAGGAAATTCAAATTGATCATATTTGGAATACTAGAGAAGAAGTTGATAGTGATTTACGTCTTGTAATAAAACTTGAAGATGTAGAATGAGCAATAAGATAAATAAAATAGCTCAAGCG